>WNFS01001925.1_pt1 | contig 35762 bp, 32 predicted proteins | sample 5400141 | NCBI WGS metagenome assembly WNFS01 (sample SAMN13153358, study PRJNA577476) | soil metagenome | isolation source: 60 cm saprolite under Madrone tree | place: USA:California | collected 2016-06-14
ACATGCAATTGCGTGACGATGGCACCGTGCGCATTGCCTGCGCCACACAGGATATCGGCACCGGCACGTATACGATCCTGGCGCAGCTCGCGTCGGAGAAGACCGGAGTGCCCGTCAACAAGATCGAAGTTGATCTGGGCGACAGCGCGCTTCCAGATGGGCCGATATCGGGTGGTTCGCTGGCCACTAGTTCCGTGATCCCAGCCGTCTTTAAGGCTGCTGACCAGGCAATTACTTCGCTGATGATAGTAGCAGTCACAACGCCCGGCTCACCTTTCGTCGGACACAAACCTGAAGATCTCGCGTTGGAAGGCGGTCGCATTTTCGTAAAAGCCGAAGGAGTCGCGAAAGGAGTGGCATTCGGCGACATGCTCCGCAAAGGGAACGTACGGCTCGTCACGGGCAGCGGCAGTTCTGAACAGACGGCTTTTGTTCCGAACCCGAAGGTTTCCATGCACTCGTTCGGCTGTCACTTTGCCGAGGTCACCTGGCAACCAGAGATCGCTCGTTTGCGGGTGAGCCGGGTTGTATCAGTGATGGATGCTGGTCGGATCTTGAATCCGCTTACCGGACGTAATCAAATTCAAGGGGCAGTCGTGATGGGAATTGGTATGGCTCTCTTTGAGCACACAACTTACCACCCGCAGAGCGGCGCGCCCATAAACAGCAACTTGGCCGACTACATAATGACCGTAAATGCGGACGCGCCTCCGATCGACGTGCACTTCCTCGACTATCCGGACAAAGAGATCAATGAGCTCGGTGCGCGCGGGATCGGCGAGATCGGGCTCGCTGGTATAGCGGCCGCGATCACGGCCGCGGTTCACCATGCAACGGGCATTCGCGTACGGGAATTACCGATCAAGATCGAGAACTTGTTGGTGTGAATTTCGCTTGCGCAGCCAACACTTCGAGTATCTCCGCTCGCGTTTTCCCAAGTGGCCAATACGTGGACAAAAACAACTGCACACTACGGGTACGCGATGGAAGGAATGGGAAAGAACCGGAAAACCCTTGATATCTCTTGGTGGCTGCAACTTTAGAAAAGGCAATTACTTACGTTTTTGCCGAGAGTCCGTTTCGCAATGCGGAGGTCAGAGGGGCGATCACTCTTTAAGATCGTGCCTGAAGAGCAGAATGTGACGTGGATAATATCGGTTTGAACTTTCGGCAAGACTTTACTTCCTCTTTGCACTTTCGGCAATGTAAGCTTCCAAAATTCGGTAATCGCGGAAAGTTGGAGGGCGGAGAACTCTTAGGGTTTAGGAGACCAACGGCAAAGAATTGCGTCGCATCGCGGCAAAGAAACTCTTCAAGTGACAGATGCCTCAGCTGAAACCTTCAATGCCGGGTCGGTTCTCTTGCTCCTGGTGTGGTCGCACTCATTGATGTAGCCAAGTGGCACCTTAGGCAGTTGGCAGCTCGAGTTCGCTCTTATCCATTACCGGTGGCTCCCGAAGAGGCGGGACAGATTCAGCCAAGCTGATCGCCTCAACCCCTTACCCCATGTTACGCGTGGGAAGGAGCGGGTTTCCGTCGGGTCGGCGTAGGCTCCGGTTCTGCTTCGGCAATGCCGGACAGCACGACTGGCTCACGGTCTGGGAATTCAGCAACCAATGACAGGTTGCCGCCCATTGCCTCGACGGTCTTCCGTAACGTGGAAAGCAAGAAGTCGCTGCGCTTTTCCAGACGAGAAACGCCATCCTGACTGATGCCGAGAACCTTCGCAATCCTCACTTGAGTGAGTTTCCGGGCCTGCCGTAGTTCCTGTAAGGTCATTTCTTCGGCAATCAGCGCAGCAGTGCGGGCCTCGACCTTCTTGCGGCGCGCAGGACCGATACCTTTCATTTTCTGTTTCAGGGTCTTCATGGCTAGTTCTTCCTTTCCTTTTTCAAGCGTGACAGATGGCCGTCAAACCGCTCATCGGCTTTCGCTATCAACTGCCGATAAAAACGCTTTTCACTGCCGCCCGACTTGTCACCCGCGACGAGAAGGATAGCCTTGCGCTTCGGGTCGAAAGCGAAAGCAACGCGCCAAACGCCATCATCGGCATCAAATCTCAGTTCCTTCATGTTCGCGTGACGGGAGCCTTTCAGAGTATCGACGCGGGGCCTTCCGAGTAGCGGACCAAACTGTTCGAGCAATCTGGCGTGAGCAAGCATTTCGTCCTGCACCGCTTCTGATAAGGCGCCAAACTCCGAGTCGAATTCGTCATGAAACGATACCGTCCACTTCACTTTCATAGTATGTACCGAAGAACATTATGTAGTCAACTACATATCGGACTGCGCGCGTCGCCAAGCGGCTAAGGCGCCGGATTGCAAATCCGGTATCGTGAGTTCGAGTCTCACCGCGCGCTCCAAATTCTACTAACCAAGCCAAACGAAAGGAGGTGCCGAGTGATGGCACTCAATGGCAGAGTTCTGCTGCTCAATCAAACTTATGAGCCGCTCGGCACCGTCAGTGTCGCGCGCGCAATCGTCATGACTTTCAAGAATACCGTCTTCGTCGAGGAATTGGACGGCGATCGCGTGCTTCGTTCGGCGCATGATGAATTCCCAGTGCCGTCGGTGATTCGCCGGCGCACTTACATCAACGTTCGCCTCCGACGCGAGCAGTCGGGTATGAAGCGCCTGCGAATTTACATGCGCGACAAGTTCCGCTGCCAGTACTGCGGCGAAAAGAAGGGCGTGGCTGAGCTAACGCTCGATCACATCCTGCCGCGTTCGCGCGGTGGTGATTACTCGCCAGTCAATATCGTCGCGGCGTGCATCCCTTGCAACAACCGGAAGAGCAATCGCTCGCCGGAGGAAGCACGAATGCCGCTGCTGACTTCGCAGTCAGCGCTGCGCGTGAAGCTCGAACGCGTTGTGCTTTGCCACAACTTCTGCCCGAGTAGCTCAACTGATAGAGCACTGGTCCTACAAACCAGAGGTTGAAGGTTTAAATCCTTCCTCGGGCACCAAACAATCAAGGAAAAAGGCAAAAGGAAAAAGTAAAAAAGAACGACGATGCTCTTTGCTCTTGGCTTTTTGCCTTTTACCTTTTCCCTTTTGCCTTCGTTTATCGGGGCGTGACTAATCCGGCAGAACGGTGACTGTCAGGGATCGTGGAGTTCGAAGAGGCGTGGTCGGCCTCACGCCCCGGCCAACTAACATTGCCGATTGCCAATTTGCGATTGCCGATTGGTTTTTAACCTCAGTGCTTTTGTCATTTCTAATGTTCGTATCAATGCATGGTTGATTAACAAACCCGATCGGCGATTGGCAATCGAAAATCGGCAATGACAGGGCCCGCGTTCCCGGCGTCGGTCTTCTAAACCGAACCTGCAAGAGGTCGGGCGGAAGGCACGAGGTTCAACCCCTCCGCGGGCTTCCAAAATCAATTTTGCGGAGTAGCTCAAGCTGGAAAGAGCGTTCGTCTCATAAACGAGAGGATGCGGGTTCGAATCCCGCCTCCGCGACCAATTTTTTCGGGGCTATGATCTAACGGGATGATGCCTGCCTTGCAAGCAGGACGTAGAGGTTCGACTCCTCTTAGCTCCACCAGATTATTTGGCGATGTAGCTCAATTGGATAAGAGAGCGTCGGTCTTGTAAACCGGACGATAAGGGTTCGACTCCCTTCATCGCCTCCAATTTCGATCTTGTAGGTTTCGATCTTGTTACGACGATAAGCGATCAGTTGATTGGCATCGTCTCTACTGTCTGACTGCTCCACCGCTGAATCCGGCGATTCTAGAGATCATCGTAAGCCTGCTGTATCTACTCGAAGATTTGGAAACACACACGAAGCAGTTCTACAAAGCGAGTTGGCGTGCTCTCAAAGAAACCATCGAGTACAACAAGGAACAGTACAGTGGCCAAACGAAGTGGGACGAGTACATTAAATTGGCCGAAGCGCAAGCGGAGAACCTCGAACAAGGACTGGTTACTCCGGAAGAAAAGGCCGACTTCAAAGCTAAGATTCGCCGTTGGCCAAAGATGTCGCAAGTCATTAAGCGTCTTGAGCAGAAAATCCAGCGCTCGTTTCCTTCATCAAGTATTTGGATGATTGGCTGTATCGCGACCTGTCATCCTTGGCTCATGCGGAGCCCTCGGATTTATGGAAATGAGCGGTTACTTTGTAGGGAAGCATGATCTGAATGAGTTAGCTGGATCTGATCATGAATCCCAACTGCATAAGTCTTTGAAGATTTTCCGCACAAAACAAATGTGGATTGCAATGACTTTACTCCTGAGTCTCGCGACCGAAATCGAAATCCACTTCCGGTTTGGACACCAACAAGACATGAGTTTTCTTTGGACGATGTTCAATAACCATTCCGACATTCCCAAGGAAATCTACGACACGAGGTATGCGGGACTGTTGATCCTAACTCAGGAATGATTTTCAAGACAGACTCCTCGCTCTCTGCTTCTTGCGGGATGGTATAACCGGCAACACGTCGGGCTTTGAACTCGAAGATGAAGGTTCGACTCCTTCTCCCGCAGCCATTTGTTTTTCAGACTCAGCTCAAGGGTACTTCGATTCACTTACATCAAAAGCAATTTCTATCTTTGGAGAGATGGTCGCGTGGCCGCAACAAGTTCTGCTCTTACTTCGGCAGTTGTTCGGCGATTAGATGAGTTATTTTGGGTGGCTGAGGGCCGAGATGGAAGGCCTGGGCACGTTGCTCGGCTTCGCGGTCCTCGGCGGTCACTCTTTCGTGCAGGCGCAAATGCTCGGCCCACGACTCAGTCACGAAGGTTTCGAGGTATCTTTCGGGGTCCGCGGTGTCACGACTTAAGTTCCAACGGATCGCGCCGTCGCGTTGACGTATCCGCTTCATCTCTTTCATTGCCTGCAAAAACTCGTCTGCGGTTTTTGGATCGATTCGATACTCCATAACAGTGATGGCCGGTCCCTCCTGTGGCTCTGTATCGATCATGACAATTGGTTCGGGCCAATGTCTAGAAGGAGTGAGCGACAAATCTTCGTCGCCAACGAGGCGATAGCGCCACGTCGCCAGGAGACCGATGAGCAGGCCAATCGCGGCGAACAAGAGTGCAGTAGAAACACCGACGCGCGCTGCCGCAAAACCCCAGACTGCGCTGCCGCCGGCGAGACCGCCAAAGAAGACCAACAGATAAACAGCCATCACCCGCGCGCGCACCCACGAAGGCGTAACTATCTGCGCAGAAACATTCAAGCTTGACAATACCGCAATCCACGCGACGCCGCCGGCTGCTAACGCGATGGCAAGCACTGCGAAGGAGTGAACATACGCAAGGGACATTGTAGCTAAGGCAAACCCGACGGTGCCTGCCGCCACCAATTGATTCATTGAAAGCCGTTCGCGGATCTTTGGCAGCAACCAGGCACCAATTATGGCGCCGAGACCGATGCAACCCAGTAGCAATCCGTAACCGAACGAGCCCAGACCCAAATGTCTACGCACTTGCTGCGCCAACAGGGCCCACAACGCGCTGGCGCAAACGATGAAGATGCCGCTGCGGATCAGCACTATTTGCATTTCCGGCGAGTTGCGTAGATAGCGTGTGCCGGTGCGCATCGCTGCGATGAGGTCTTCAGGAGGTAGCTTGCTCCGCCGTGGCGCAGGTTGCCAACGATAGATGACAACCATTATGACAATGAATGAAATTGCGTTGAGGAAAAAGACTGCCCATGGACCAGACGCGGCAACGATGAGGCCGCCTAAGGCCGGACCAAATGCACGCGCAATGTTAATGCCGACACCACTCAGCGCGATTGCCGCCGGCAATTCGTCCGCGGGAACCAACTCAGGCGTAATGGCTTGCCAGGCCGGATTACTCATCGCCGTCCCCACGCCAAGAAGAAAAGTCAGCGAGAGCAAACGGCCGGGAGTCATTTGGCCCATCAACGCCAGGACGCCCATCGCGCCCGCGGCGACCACCATCCAGATCTGCATTAGCAGCAGCAGGCGACGGCGATCGACCACGTCTGCGAGCGCTCCTGCCGGCAAAGCCAACAGCACCACTGGCAGGCTGCCCGCAGTCTCCACCAGTGCCACCAGCACAGGTGAAGGCGTCAACGAGGTCATCAACCAGGACTCGCCCACGTCCTGCATCCACGTCCCGACGTTGGATATGACAGTCGCTATCCAAAGCGCACGGAACACCGATTCGCGAAGTGGACTCCAGGCGGATGCGAACACAGGGGAATCGTTCAATTTCTCTCGTTGCAGTGACATGAGGTCAGTACCACCTCGCGGTAGCGGGTGGGTCTCCTGATTGCCGATTGTCAATTGCCGATTTTCGATTGGCGGCTAGAGATAAAGCCAATTGGCAATCGGAAATCGGAAATCAAAATCCCGAAACCCACCCGCTACCGCGAGGTGGTACTGACCTCATGCCACTATGTAGTGTTTACGTAACCTTCGACTAGCGCGTGTCTGTAACCGAATACGCCAGCATGCGGTTTCCGGAAGAGACAAACATTAATCCCAGCGGTTCGTCGGTGATAAAGCGTTCGTCCAAGTCGCGCAATCTGATCTCGCGATCTGTTTCACCATTGTTGATGTTTACGCCCGCCAGACCATTGCCGTCGCGGCCTTTAAGGTCCGTGTAGAAATACATCCACTGTCCGCGCAGCGCAGCCAGCCGATCGCGATGCCACAAGAAGCGCGAGAGCCGATCGAGCTGGTGTGCCGGGTCAAGTTTGTCCAGCAACCGTTCGTCAACATCACTTGTGCGGCTGCGCGCCATGTCCACTGTGCGGTCGCGCACCAAATCTCCTGCCGAAGGCAGCGACGGCGTTGCAGGAATTGACGGCAGAGTAGGCATTCCCGAACCCGTTGAAAGACCACCGCGAACGCGCGCGAGCACGCCGAAGGTGCGAAACCGTGATGCAGCATAGCGCGTTGCGTAGTTACGAGCTGCACCGGTTGCCAGCGCCTGCAAATTGGAAACTGAAGTCGAACGCGCGCGCGCCTTTTTCCATTGCTGGCATCGATGGTAATCAGGTCATCGCGATCGGCAACCATGATCGTTTCCGCATTCGGCAACAGCAGATTGGTAATGCCTTTGTCGGCGCCTTTGTAACGCCAGAGCACTTTTCCCTTGCGCGTGTCGATGGCGCTAACGCCGTAGGGCCCGCGCTCGATGGTCTCGCCGTCTTTGAGACGAGTGAATTGGCCGCCGGTGCGCACGTACAGCGTCTCGCCAGCCAAAATCATTTCCGGCGTCAAGCCCAGGTCCTTCGCTTCCCAAACCGTATCGCCGCTCTCGCGCGAGATTGCGCGCACCCGGCCGTGACTTGAAGTGTAAATGACACTCTCCGTGAAAATTGGATCAGCTTCAGTCAGCGCCAACCCTTCTTCGTTGACGCGAAACTTCTCGCGCAGGCGCGACTTTCCTGTTTGCGCATCGAACGACGTCAGCCCTTCATAGAAAAGGTAAAGCCGGCCGCCGGCAAAAACCGGAGCGTGATAGTTGTCCAGAGCGTATTCAACTTCGCCGTTGCCATCGGGCCAATGCGACGGCATCAGTTCCACTTCGCTGAGTTCATTTTTCCAAAGCTCATCGCCCGAACCGAGATCCAGCACGTGCAGAAGCGGGCGCCGCTTAAAGCCATCGCTAGCGCGACCCTTTGCGTCCTTTGCGAGCACGATGGCAAGGAGATTCGTCTCAGGCTCAACCGCCATCTGCATTAAGCCGCCTTTGATCTTGTCGCTGCGCCAAATGCGATTGCCGGTCATGATGTCAACTGCTTCGACACGCGTGCGTTCACTTTTTTCAAAACTCAGCAGCAGCAAATCTGAACCCGGCACCGGTGCTACGTCGTTTTCATCAAGCCCAGCATCTTTGCGGCGCCAGAGTATGTCGCCAGTCGAGCCGTCCACTGCGTAAACAGATTTCTCAGTGCCAACGATAACCACGCCCATGTCCGTTGTTTGATAAAAGCGTACCGGCTTGTCGAGTTTGGTTGTCCAGGTTTGGGCGCGGAGGCAGGAACAGGAAATAAAGAGAACAACCGGGAGGAGAAGGTATTGCAGCAGGTAAAACTTTTTCATGGTGAAAGCATACCAAAGATTGCGGCAGCGGAGTTAAGCGACCGGGACTTGAGCGGATTCGGTAAAGCAAGCAAATCTGATATTCTTGTCACCGGTTTCGTCCCGTAGTTTTTTCGAAGTTAATGCCGGCATTCATAAATATGAGAAGAATCAGTTGCGTGGTCATTTTGCTGAGCGCTTGCCTGTTGCTTTCGATAGGCGTCGCTAATGGGCAATCCACGGACATCGCTGCGCCGTCGCCGGTGCGCACAAACGAAGTCACCGGCGCGATTGCTGCACGCGACCTCGGTGATGCGCGTCTTACCGATCACTTTTACGCGTTTACTGGAACACCGGGAGATTTGCTGATCACAGTGGACGGCCGAAACATGAACGGCGACGTCGATGTGTTCACTGCGGTCGGATTGCGACCGCTCTTGAAATTTACGATCTACGAAGGTGGATCGGGGCCAATTACCAAAGGCATTTATTTGCGGCAGCGCCAGGACCTAATCCTCCGCGTGGAAGCGCGCACGCCAAACGATGACGACGCTGTCTATCGCATTCATTTTGGCGGCGCATTTGAAGCAATAGCCGGCGGACCGCTAACTGAAAACGAAAGCAATTCAGCGCAACCGGTTGCGCCCGGAACACGGGCAGCAAAGAAGGGCAGGCGAGTTTCCTCTACCGGTGCGCGTATCGCAGAACCGCCTGAGCCTGAGGTTGCGACTGCGCCATCGCCCGAACCCACACCGGCAGCGTCCGCGGAAGTTGCCAAACCAGAGACAGCACGAACTACGACGCGTAACTCGCGTAATCGCCGGCCAACTCGTGGCAACAAGCCCACTGCTTCCGGAAAGCAGGACCAGCCAGCAGAAACTGCCAGCCCTGGAACGGAGTCCCCAGCGGCAACATCTGCCGAAACGCCGGTCGAGCCACCCGCCACCGAGAGTAAGCCAGCGGCGAGGCGCCGCGGCGCGCGGCGAGGTGTGACAGCGCGCACAACTGCGCCGGCGGCAGAGCCCGAACCAAACACGGGACCACGGCTGGTCATTGAAACCAACGACGGCACGCTGATCGAACACTACATGAGCGCCTTGCATCGCGTGACAGTGGAGAACGGTTTAGTTGTTATCGTAGGAAAAGATGGGAAGATTGAGAGAGTTTTGCTGGCGAACGTCGTGCGAATGTCGATTGCGCCTTAACCAGTGACAAGTGACAAGTGACAGGTGGCAAATAACAGGTAACAGATTCGCAAATGACCAGTGTCCCTGCGTGATAAACTTGTTACTTGTCACCTGTCACTTGTCACTTATTATTTAGATTTCAAACTCGCCAGCTTGTCGCGAAACTGCGGCAGGTCCTGATTGCTGGGATCAACTTTTTCCAGATTAGCGATTGCTTTCTCTGCTTCTTTGGCATCGCCTTTTTGTAAATACATGAATGCCAGACTCGCCAGGACGCTGACGTCGCCCGGCTTCTTTGCGAGCGCCGCCTTGTACCAGGTCTCAGCCTGATCATAGTGCGCGGCTTCCATATTCGCTTCGCCCAACATCGCCAGCACTTCGTAGTTGTCAGGCTTGAGTTGGTTCGCCTTCAATAAGAACTCGACCGTCTGATCATAGCGCTGCACCTGGTACTCGAGCTTGGCGGCGGTCATCTGTGCGTCGAAATCTTTTGGATCGCTGCGCGCTTTGGCGATGGCCGCCTGCACCTGCGCAAACACTTGCTGCGGATTCTGTTGTTCATCACCGCCCTGGATCGGAGGATGGTCAGCCGGCAGGGTCTGGTTTGCTGCCATCGGGTTCATGCCTGTTGGTCCATAACGCTGGTTCATCGTGCTGGCGAAAAGAAAACCGACAATGAAGCCGAGCAGCACGCCGATGATCGCAAAAAGAAGATTGTCTCGGGTCATTATTTGTCGGCGTCTTTCATGATGCTCTTAATTTGCTCGCGCAGCTCGGGACTGTTGGTATGGCCGTGCGCTGTAATCGCGTGTTGCGTGGCTGCTTCCAGCACTTCGTCTTCAGTTCCTTCAATGCTCAGCGTACAGTTTTTTTCGCTGGGATGAAGTCGGCAATCAACAACTTTTCTTTCATGATCGGTCATTGGAATCTCCTTTTGCTGATGAATGCTTATTCTAACCTGATGTGTGGCCAAATCGGAGTTGTGAAGGTCAGCGAATGGCGACCTACATTCTCTGTTTGCACAGAGAACATGGTTCGACGATCTTCAAAGGGAGTAATTCTATTTGGGGCTGGCTTCAGCCAACTTTCTTGCCTGGTCAATTCTTTGCAAGATCGTTTGTGCTAACTCCGAACCAGGGGGCGTCTTCGCAAGCAGACGCTGCCAATAGTCAATCGCTTGCTTGTAGTTCTTTGTTTCAAAAGCTGCGCTGCCGGCGAGCTCCAATCCCTTGGCGTTATCAGGATCCAGCTGCAGCGATTTCTTGATCAACTCCTGTGGTTGTCCTTGCAGACTTTGCCCGTTGGCCATTGCCATTGCAAACGCATAGTCGGCCCACAGATCGGCGTCGTCTGATTTCAACGCCGTCGCTTTAGCATAAGCGTCGCTTGCTTCTTTATATTTCTCCAGGCTCGTGTAGGACCGGCCCAGCATGGTCCAACCCTGAACATCATTTGGATTTTGTTCAAGCCGCTTCGCAAGCACAGCGACGTTTGCTTCGATGTTCGGCTGCGTCATTTGGGAGTTCGGCTGAGAACCTTCCGCTGCCGGCGATTCTGGCGGCAGTGCGGGCCGACCCTGCGGCTTTGAAAGCGGATTGCCAACTTGCAGGTAAAGCACCAATGCGATCACCGGAACAGCGAATGCTACCGCATAAGCGGGCCGGCGATCAGAAGCGGCCGCTGCTGGTTTGGGCGCGGTGTCCCTGACCGAGGCAACATCTTCGAGCATGCGCCGCTCAATGCTATCCCGGTCCTGCTGGTACTGATCCTGAGCAATGATGCCGTTGCGCAAATCAGCTTCGAGTTCAGTTAGTTGATCGCGATAAACGCTGACGTTTGCTTCTTTGCTTTCGTTATGCTGCTTGCCCTCGTCGCCGGAGAGCAACGGCGGCAGCACGAAAGCAAGCGCGATCGCCACCATGACGGCGCAAATCACCACAAAAAGTATCACGCTGTTTCCTTTCCGCTTTCAGCAAGCAACGCTTCGGCGCGGCGACGTTCTTCCACCGACAAAGGCGATTCGGCAATCAATCCGCTGCGTTGCTTCACATAACGAAACAACAACAGCAGTCCGGCAAGTAATAAAACAAATGGACCAAACCACAGCAGGTAAGTGGTGGGATCCACCGGCGGCCGGTAAAGAACAAACTTGCCGTAGCGATCGGTTAAAAACGTGATGATTTCCTTGTCGCTCTTGCCGGCTTTCATTTGTTCGCGAATCTGGTTGCGCAGATCTTCAGCCAGATCAGCGCGCGAATCCGCCAGCGTTTCATTCTGACAGACAAGACAACGCAATTCTCGCGACAACTTCATTACCCGCTCTTCTAACACCGGATCAGCGGCTGAGGGTTGCGCCTCTTTGGCGATCACGTTGGAAGCAGCCGCGGAAAGTATGATTAGGCCGAAGACCGCGAGCCTCGTTTGTTTAATTAGCTGGATCATCTACTACCGTCCAAGTTTCCACGTCTCTCAGGTTGGGCAGGTGTGGTTTACCCCCGCTGATCGAATGGCTCCCAATCTGAGCGGGGGCAAGCGACCCCTTCCCAACCTGAGAGGTCACTATCTTGAGTCATCCACCTCGTTGCATCCCTAACTAAAGAATTTCATTTGTTCAACTGCTGCGCCAGCGGAAGAATTGTTTTCTGCCAGATGTCCGGAGTAACTGGTCCAACCTGCTTGAAACGAATGATGCCGTCGCGATCAATCAAATACGTCTCGGGTGCGCCATAGACGCCGTAATCTATGCCCACTCGTCCATCTTTGTCAGAAACGCTCAACACGTACGGGTCGCCCAGTTCTCCCAACCACGACAGTGCAGCTTCGCGATTGTCTTTGTAGTTGAGACCGTAGATTGGCAACGCGCCGGAACGTGCATACTGAATCAGCAAGGGATGTTCGTCGCGGCAGGTAACGCACCACGACGCCCAAACATTCAGCAGCCAGACTTTGCCGCGCATGTCTTGCGCCGAAAACTCTTGAGTCGGATCCCTCAATTGCGGAAGTTGAAAAGCCGGCGCGGCCTTATTGATTAGCGGTGACGGTACTTCATGCGGATCGTGGCGCAAGCCAACAGCAAGGATTGCCACCAACAAAATGAAGAAGACCAGTGGAATTGCAAATCTTGTCATGATTCCCTCGCCGCGGTTGCCATTGCCGGAACCGGGGCCACCGCCGTTGCTCGCAATGCTTCGCGCTGCTTGCGCGCTGCCAGCGCATAGCGACGATCGCTGAGCGCCAGGCCGCCGCCCATCGCCATCAGCAGTGCGCCACCCCAAATCCAATCGACGAATGGCTTGTAGTAAACCCGCACACTCCAGGCGCCGCCACTGACAGGCTCGCCGAGGGAAATGTAGAGATCGCGAAACAATCCCGTATCGATCGCTGTCTCTGTCATTACACTTTCGGTGGCGATGTACGATCGTTTTTCCGGATACATGTGATTAACGACGTTGCCGTTCTTGCTGACTTCAATATCAGCGCGCGCTGCTCGATAGTTTGGACCAGGCACATTGGTTACACCGATCAAGCGAAAGGTGTAGTTACCGGCGTTGACCGTATCGCCAACGTCCATGCGCACGTCCTGTTCCGACTGATAGCCGGTGACAAGTGTGACACCGACAATGAAAACAGCCACACCGAGATGGGCCAGGTGCATGCCGTAATAGCTTCTCGCTTGCGTTCTTAACTTCTGGTAAACGCTGAGTTGACCCGACGTAGTCTTGACGCGTTCCCGGATATTCAAGCCGGCGGTAAAGACGATCCAAAGCGCCAGCATCAAGCCAAGTGAAACCAGGGGTTTCCATTTGCCGAGCACGAAAGGAAGTATCAGTGCGGTCACGACAGCGGCAAGAAAAGCCCAGCGCAGTCGCACCGCGAGTTCCGGCAGGCTCGCCTTTTTCCAGCGCGCGATTGGGCCAATGCCCATCAGGAATATGGCCGGAACCATCAGCGGCACAAACACGCTATTAAAGTAGGGTGGGCCAACAGATAGTTTGCCCATGCCGAGCGCATCGATGATCAGCGGGTAAAGAGTACCCAGAAGAAACGCCAGGATGAAGATGCCGCGTTTGGGATCGGTTGCGAACGCGTGCACCGAAGTCAACACACCGGAGCGCACCAGAAAAGTTCCCAGCAGGCTCAATGAAAATGCGGCGATTGCGAGCAAGACGGTCCAGCTCTTAAAGCCACCGCGCTTTTCGGTAACGGCGAGCGAGTGGATCAAAGCAGTGCCAACCAGCCACGGCATGAATGAAGCGTTTTCAACTGGATCCCAAAACCACCAGCCGCCCCAACCCAGTTCGTAGTAAGCCCACCAGCTTCCCAAAGCAATGCCAACCGTCAGGAACATCCAGGCAACGGTGGTCCATGGTCGCGACCAGCGCGCCCAGGTCGCGTCGAGGCGGCCACTGATCAGTGCCGAAATCGCAAACGCAAACGCAACAGAAAACCCGACATAGCCCATGTACAGCATCGGCGGATGCGCCACCATTGCCGGGTCCTGGAGCAGGGGATTGAGATCGCGGCCATCAACCGGGGCAGGAATCAAGCGCGCGAACGGGTTCGACGTCGTTAACATGAAAAGCAGAAACCCCACGCTGATGATGCCCATCACGCTTAATACGCGCGCCACCACTTCATCGGGTAGATGACGGCTAAACAATGAAACCGCAACCGTCCAGATTCCCAGCATGAAAGTCCATAACAAGAGCGAGCCTTCGTGAGAGCCCCACGTGGCGGCAAGGCGATAGTGGAGCGGCAACTGTGAATTGGAATTTGTAGCGACGTTGAGAACCGAGAAGTCGTTAGTGATAAAAGAGTAACCCAGGCAGCAAAAAGCGATGGCCACGAAAATGAATTGCGCCTGACCGGCAGGTATCGCGACCGCAATCCAGGCGCGATTGCCACGCGCTGCGCCAATCAGAGGCATCGTCGCCTGCGTCAGCGCTAATAAGAGCGCCAGGATTAATGCGAACTGACCGATTTCAGGAATCATTGGCGAAGGATTTCTAGTCTTGATAGTGGAACCGAAGAGCGATAATGACTAGCTCGCTCTCGGTAGCGGAGTAAACCATACGATGTTCATGCGTGATGCGTCGTGACCAATAGCCGGCCAGATCGCCCTTAAGCGGCTCGGGTTTTCCGATGCCTTCAAAAGGTGAACGCGTCGTTTCTTTTATGAGTTGATTGATCCGCTTAATCAACTTCCGGTCTTGCTCCTGGAACCAGAGATAATCACCCCAGGCAGAATGAGTGAAGATTATTCTCATGCATCGGCAAGTTCCTTTTCATAAACCTGCCCTGCTCCAGCTTCGGAAATTGACTTACGCAAATGGGCGGCGTTGGCAGGATTAGCTAGCAAGTAGAACGTCTCTTGCCATGACGTGAATTCGTCAAGCGAAACCAGGACAACTTCCTGACCCGAAGGCGCTGACAGAACGATTGGCTCGGCATCGGCAATCACGCGTTCAACTAACACTTCGAGATTCTTTTTAGCTTCGTCCAAGCTTACCGTAGTCATGGTCACTCCTTGAGTTCATTATGCCCCATACTGTAATTCCGAGCGAGCAATCAGCAGGCATTTCGCAACAACTGATTGCAATAAGAAGAAAACTTCACGGACCAACCACGGTCTTCGCCGCTTCTCGTTCCTGCTTGGCCGCGTCAATCGCCTGGCCCGCCTGCGGCGGCATGTAGTTCTCGTCATGCTTGGCCAGCACTTGATCCGCGTAGAAGATGCCGTCAGTTCCAATGTGTCCCTGCGCTACGCAACCGCGTCCTTCCTTGAACAGATCGGGAAGAATTCCCTTGTAGACCACGGGAATACTCTTGGCCGTGTCAGTCACGACGAAGCGTGTGGTTAGGCCATCGTTATCGCGATTGAGCGATCCTTTTTCCACCAATCCACCGACGCGAAACGTGCGCCCAACGGGCGCTTCCTTGGCCACGACCTGCGTCGGGCTGAAAAAGAAAACAAGATTCTGCTGGAAGGCGCTGAGCACCAGTGCGGCGGCGATGCCCAATCCGCACAGGCCAAGAACGATAAAAGCAATGCGTTTATGACGTCGTTTCATAACCATTTCAATAAAGCCTCATCTGCGGTTTTGCTCGCGCAAAGTTTTTCCCCGTTTGCGCAGTTGCAAGACTTCCGCTGCTAATAAGATTAACGTCGCGATGTACGAGCCCCAAACATAGAAGCCGTAACCACCCATATAGAAGAATTTTGACCAGTTCATTAATAAACAGCAACCGCGGCAACGCGCGCGGCGTTTTGCTCCCTCTCCAAAATGATATGACGCACGCGCACCAGCACCACCGCGACGGAATACAGCCAGCACGCCGCGAGCATAATCAGCATAGCAGCCAGCATCGGGGGAGCTATCGTTGGTTTGTTCAAAATTCGAATGGTCGCGCCCTGATGCAGCGTGTTCCACCATTGCACCGAAAAATAAATGATCGGCACGTTGACAACGCCGACTAAAGCCAGCACCGCGCCGGCGCGATCCGCGCGGCGTGGTTCGTCAATGGCGGATTGCAACGAGATGAATCCAATATAGAGAAACAACAGGATCAGCGTGGACGTCATGCGCGCATCCCACACCCACCAGGTGCCCCAGGTCGGCTTACCCCAAAGTGAACCGGTCACGAGCGCGACCAAAGTAAACAGCGCGCCGGTGATCGAAATCGACGAGGCCATCATTGATGCGAGTCGCGCGTTGAACGACCAGCCAATCCCCGCATAGAAAGCCATCAGCACGTAAAGAAACATACCCATCCAGGCCGCCGGCACATGAATAAATATTATCCGGTAAGCGTCGCCCTGCTGAAAATCAGTGGGCGCGACGAAGAAGCCGACGTACAAACCAACGACAAAAAGTAGCGCCGCAGGAATCGCAAACCACGGAATCATTCTACCGGCTAGCGAATAAAATGCCGTTGGCGATGCGTATTTGTATAGATTCATCTTCGTAACTGTTTTTTGTTCTTGGTCTTTTTTCTTTTAGCTTTGTTCTTTGAGCTTTGAACTTGGTTTGTCAGTCTAACGTCGAGCTGGAGAACGAAGTACAAAGAACAAAGTACAAAGATCGAAGCCCGTTTTCTTATTCTAATGATATCCGCAACGCAGCCGAAGTTGCCCAGGGAGCGAAAACAAGTGCCAGTAAAAAGAATGCCGTAAGCAATAAAATGTTGGACTGGATATTGCCACCAATGATGCTTGCGTCCACAGCGCCTGCGCCGAAAATCAGCACCGGCACATACAGTGGCAGTATCAAAACAGCGATCAAAACTCCGCCGCCACGTAAGCCGAGCGTTAACGCGGCGCCTATTGATCCAATCAAACTTAAGACCGGCGTGCCAATCAAAAGCGAAACGAACAAGATCCACAACGTGCGCGGCTCTAAATCAAACTGTACGCCAAGCAACGGCGCTACCACTGCCAGCGGAACTTCGGACACCAACCACTGCGCCAGCACTTTACCGAGCACCACGAGAAAGAGCGGCTGTGGAGTCATCAGCATCTGTTCCAACGTGCCGTCGTGGTAATCGTTTTCAAAGACCCGGCTCAACGAAAGCATCGAAGCCAGCAAGGCTGCCACCCAAACAACGCCGGGCGCAATCGATCGCAGCAATTGCGATTCCGGCCCAATGCCCAACGGAAACAGGCTGACAACGATGACAAAGAAAAAGAGCGTCGCTAAAACATCCGCCCGGCGCCGCCATGCCAGTGTCAGATCGCGCACGACGATCCAACGAAACATTGTCAACATGGAGGGCGCGCTCACGATGTAAGTTGCAGCCGCTCAAAGGAACCTGCGGCAAGATTCAGTTCCTGGTGAGTGGCAACAACGGCCATGCCTCCGCTCTTCAAATGCGCTTCGATTACCGATCTAATCAAAGTTACCGCCGCGCGATCGAGTGAAGTTAGTACTTCATCCAGGAGCCACAATCGCGTCGCGGACGAGAGCAGCCGGGAAAGAGCAAGTCGTCTTCGCTGACCTTCAGACAACAAGCGTGCCGGGAGATTCTCCCTGCCGGCCAGTCCCATTTTTCCGAGCGTCTCAACCGCTTCTTCCTTCGTCAATTCAACGCCCGCGAGGCCGTTATTGATACGGTGGTTCTCAAGGCAGGTCAATTCTTCTTTGACGGCGCTGCGATGGCCGATGTAAGTGACGGTGGTGAAATATTCCTCACCCAACGAGCGAATGTTCGCACCTTGCCAACGGACTTCACCCCTGGCGGGAGCGAGCAAACCGCACAGAATGCGAAGCAAGCTTGTTTTCCCGCTGCCATTCGCACCCTGCACTTGTAAAAATGTTCCTGGCTTTAGCGACAGATTGATATCGCTAAACAACTTGCGATCGCCGCGCACACAGTCAAGGTTTGTGACTTCCAGCATCTTCGTTTGCTATCCCCTGGCAACTTGATCAGACATACGACGCGCGTATCAAGACTCGATCCATTTGCGTCGTAAGCTGATGATAACTGAATGCCGAATGGTGTGTCATTTTACGCTCTAGCCGTTAGCGCCCAATCAGCGTTAACAATTCGTCGGCCATGGCAGCATCAAAGGCCTTCAAAATACGTACCTCTTCGCGCGCCGCTTCTTTGTTGCCGAGGGCCAGATAGGCATATCCCAGATTAAACAATGCATTCGTATTGCCAGGCTCAAGTTCAATCACATGCTTGAATGATTCAACGGCTTTCGCCGGCTGATTAGAACTCAACTGAGCAACTCCGGCGTTGTAGTAGGCTTGAAGAAGATAATCCTGCTGGAGGGTCACGTCATCGACTATGGATTGCCGGCCTTCCGGGTTCGCGTCGGCTAGCCACCCTTTCTGTTTGGTAAGCTGGTAATCGAAAACTTTGACCGCTGTATCGAAGGCTAGTTGGGCCGACGCATAATCTTGTGTCGCAGCGTACAGCGAGCCAAGCTGCAACAACTCGCTGCCATGTTCATAGATTTCCTTGGGATCACGGGCGCTTGCTTCTGACAGCAGCCGTTCGTAGATCTTGATCGCATCCTCAATCCGGCCTAACCTGGTTTGCAGCGCGGCCAGCTTGAGGGACGAGGCCTGGTTGGGATAGTCCGACTTAGTCTCTATGGCTTTTCGATAGGCGATGAGCGCGTCTTGATCCTTACCCAAAACTTCATAGGTGTCACCGATCAACTGATAAACATATGCCAAGTCGCTAGACTCGAGGATTGGGATGCTGACTTCCCATCGCGGCGACCGCACGCGCAGTCCCTGTTCAAAAGAATCGACAGCCTTTTGATATTGGCCGGTGTTGAAATAGAGCACGCCAAGGTCCAGGTGAAACTCAGGTTTATTCGGCGCCAGGCGGCGCGCTTGTTCAAAAGCTTCAATGGCTTTGCGATAGCGGGTGTCACGCAGTTTGGCGACAGCAGGATCATTTTCCGCGTTTTCGCTTGATGAAGTTGGGTCGTATCCCGCACTTACTCCGTAATACGAATAAGCTTTGCCCAGTGCGCTATAGGCGGCGAGGTAGGCCGGGTTTAGCTTGACGGCTTTTTCCAGAGGCGCGATGGCCTTGAAGAATTCGAGATCATTTAAATATTGCTGACCCAGCTTGTAATAACCCACCGCCGATTTTTGCCTAAGCCTTGGTTTTGGGGAATCGTCACCGCCTCCCCAACCGCCGCCTACTGCAATCAATCTTGAAGAGGAATCTTTTTCTTTACGTACGTCGAAACCGCGCGCGCCATTGGAAAGTTTAGGGAGCGGACGACGTGGAGGTGGACTGGGCTGTGGCTTCTGCGCGCTCGTCAACGAAGAATTCAGGCAAAATATCAACACCAAAGCCGCTACAGTGAAGATTTGCGCTCTCAAGAGTACGCGCGGCCCTTTGAGGAAAAAACGTCGAGTGGCATTCTCATTCATGGTTTTTACCCGCCATTTGATCCGATTGTGAATGCGTTTACTTTAAGCATTTTGCCTTTCACTTCAATCATACCCAGCGGAACGAGCTCGTAGTCGCCGTTCAGAAAGGTTGCGGTCGCTTCGCTCATTACCAGCGAACGGTGCAGGTCTTTTGTCTTCGATTCAAGTCGGGCGGCGAGATTCACAGTGTCGCCTATCACCGTGTACTCCATGCGCTGCTCGGAACCGACTACCCCGCAGGTCGCCTCGCCGGTATGAATGCCAACGCCAATATGAATCTCCGGACGGCCGGAATTTCGCCAGTCACTATTGATTTGCTCAACTTCACTAAGCATGGCGAGGCCACAATCAACAGCAGACCGTGCCTCCTCTTTGGGCGTGCGGCCAATTGGCGCTCCAAAGACGATCATCAATCCGTCGCCGATGAATTTGCTGATGTGCCCGCCATGCCTGGTCACGATCTTATTCATGCGCGAAAAATATTCTGTCAGCCATTCAACTACAATTTCCGACGACGACCCTTCTGAGAGAGTGGTGAAGTTGCGTATGTCAGTAAAAATTATCGTCACGACGCGACGCTCGCCGGCAAGTGACAAGGCATCACGTTTTTGCCAAAGTTCTTCAGCCACCTGAGGTGAAACGCAGCGCGAAAAAATTTCCATCATTTGCGTTTTTTCCCGTGCGGTCTCGTTTCTCCAGGCCCGCTCGCGCGCATAACGCAGGCTGAGTCCAGCGGGCGTTAGAAATGCCAGACTAAACCAGCAACTGGCTAGCGGCAAAACCATAGCATTGGAATTGAAAGCCGAAGACGCGATGAGTAGAAGTGCCAGGCCAATCAGCGCGACAGACAACACAGCCATCCACGCTCGCAGGCTGAACACGGCCACTGCGGCCATCAGCAACGGCAACAGTAGAAAGGCTATTTGTCGGGAGTAACGAGGACGCCATGGTGAATCTCCGTTCAGCATCGTCGCAACCGCGGTGGCGTGTATCTCGATACCGCTGGTGCGCGCCGGCGTGTTGGGAAGACTGCGGTCGAGCAGGCGGGCTGGAAGCGAAGCTTCGAAGAACGGCGTGGCAAAATAATCGGCGCCCGCGACGGAGGTTTGAGCGATCAGCACAATGCGATTGCGAAAGAGATCAGAGTTGTCCGGAGAGTTGTTATTTAGCACCTGCGACGCTGAGAGATAGCGAAACGCCTGCGGGCGCGCCCGAAAGTCGAGTTGCAAGAAGCCGTCATTACGCAAGGGCAATAACCGATTGCCGCATATTAGATTACCGTCCGGCGATTGCTTCAATACCGCTTCCTGCTGGGCGCTGCCCGTCGCTTCCGTTTGTGCCTGATCGTCAGTAGCGCCTTTTGCTTTTAGTTCTCCAAAATGTTTTTCGAAGAGTTGCGAATAGCGATAACCCTCAACCAAACGAGCAGCGAAACTCAATGCGGGCCCTTCCGAATCATCTTTATTAAGTCGAATAGCTGCGCTGCGAAGCAGGCCGTCGCTGTCCAACGGAAGGTCAACGAACCCGTTCGCCCAGGCCACGTCAGCGAACATTGGCGCCGGCTCAAGCGCAGGCGTGCCGCCATTCCCAGTCTTTTCCGCCAGCACAACGTTGCCGGCGCGCTTGATTGCATCAACCAGCGCCTGGTCTTGATTCTGCGCCGCCGGATCAGAACCGGAATTACCCACCAGCAGCAGATCCAGACCGATGATGCTGGCGCCACCGTCACTGGTGCGATCGATTAAGCGTCCGTAGTTTGAGCGTGGATAGTTTTGCGCCCGCAAGCCGGAAGCGCGAACAGACTCTTCATCAATACCGATAATGGTGATGGGTTCCCGAAGACCACGTATTCTTCGTTCAGGATGGCGAGCGTCGCGCAACTGAAACAACAGATCGACGGCTTGATTCTCAACTGAAGTAGTCAAACCATACGGTCTCGCCGCAAACGAGCCATCTGCGTCACGCATCGGCCGCATTGCCAGGCTAAGAGCCAGCCACACCAGCAAAGTGATCAGCAGAGCAGCCAACCAGTACCAACGGGTTCGCAGCATTCGCGATAGGGAAACGTTCCGGAGGGACGGTGGCATGGATCCTTTTCAGTATCCGTTTGAAATTAGAATCGGGTTGGAATAGCCCTGCGCATTACTAAAGTTTGGCGAAGTATAGCAGGTGAAGGCGAGGGCCGGAATATTTGCCGGAGAGTGAAAAGAGCAGCGAACGCGGGCACGCGAAGCGATCTCATTAGCACCGCGGCCTCAGCCCGGTGATAGCAAACCGGAATGAACAAGGAACCGTTTCTAACGGTTTTTGTTGGCAGGCGGATCATGAGAAACCGTTGGAAACGGTTCAAGGAATCGTTTTGTGGAACTTGACCACCGGGCTGAAGCCACGGTGCTAATGAGATCGCTTCGCGTCCCTCGCCCACAGTTTCAATAGGAAGTAGACATAACAAACCAAACTGAGCCGCTACGTCACAGTTGCCGACGTGCGTCTTTTCAGCTAAAACACTTCCTGATTAGGTAGTCAGTCTGCCCGCGCGAAAATAACCGAACGTCTTGCAATGACACCCAGGCTCAATTCTCTTGAGCGTGACGCTCGCGTCATGCGCCTTTACGAACAACTGCTGGAAATTGAACAGCGGTTAATTCCCACCGGGCTGCACGTCTTTGGCCGCGCCGCTGAGCTGCACGAAAAAGCAGATCTGCTGCGCATGGTCGCGTCATTTGACAGACCTGAGCACGGGTCGCGCGCCTTGCCAAAACTGGTCGCCGAAGCGCTTCGAATTGAGAACTATGAAGAGCTTCTCCGGGACGCGTCGTCTTCCGAAACGAAGGAAGTTATCGATGGCCTCGTCAGCCACGCGGTGCAGGAGTTTTGTGAACATGGCGCCGCTGCTGCAGCAGTTTGGTTAAGTTCAAAAGCAGGCGTGGAGCCTGCAAAATCACTTCCCACTTTTTTGCTGCTTACGAAAGTTTCCGAACAACTGGATTCGAACACCGAACTTGCTTCGTTGCTGTGTGCATTGCGCGGCGAGTACATCGAGCCGGGTCCCGGCGCCGACGTCGTGCAGAATCCAATGGTCTTGCCCACCGGTCGGAACACGCATGCCGTTAATCCTTATTCAGTGCCGTCGCAAATGGCTTTCGCTCGCGCTAAGCACACAGCCGCTGCCTTGCTGCGGCGGTGTTTGGATGAAAAGGGACACTATCCCCGCGCAATGGCCCTGGTGCTTTGGGGCCTGGACAACATCAAGACACAAGGCGACGGCGTGGCCCAGGCACTTTGGCTGCTGGGCGTGCGGCCTGTTCGCGATGCGCTTAATCGCGCTACCGAAATAGAAGTCATACCTTTGGAAGAACTGCAGCGCCCGCGCATTGACGTTGTCTTGACGGTATCCGGAATCTTTCGCGATCTGTTTGCGCCGACGATGGCGTTGCTCGACAAAGCGGTCCGGCGCGTAGCCACGCTCGATGAACCGTTTGAAATGAACTACGTGCGGCGCAATGTCCGGGAAAAAATGGCGGCGGAAGCCTGGCCTTTTGATGACGCTGTTACACGCGTGTTTTCCAATGCGCCGGGTAACTACGGCTCGAATGTGAATTTCATGGTAATGGATTCGCAGTGGGAAAGTGAACAGACGCTCGGAGATCTGTTCGTTACCCGCAAATGCTTCGCGTACACGCGCGACTCGAGGGGACGCAGCGTTGAGGGCCGCGAAGCGCCACACTTGATGAATGATGCGCTCTCCCGAGTTGAAGCCACTTATCAGAATATCGATTCATTCGAAATCGGCATCACCGACGTAGATCACTATTTCGAATATCTCGGCGGAATTTCCCGGGCAGTTGAAACGCGCAGCAAATCTCGCCCCGCTATCTATTTGTCTGATTCGCTTTCGCCGCAGGTCAACATCCGATCGCTGGAAGAGACGGTTCGGCTCGAGACGCGCGCCAAGACGCTAAATCCAAAATGGTATGAGGGAATGCTGAAACATGGCTTTCGCGGCGTCGCCGAGATCGAAAACCATGTTGCAAATACCTTCGGCTGGAGCGCGACAGCGGATGCTGTCGATCCATGGATCTATACGGAGATTTCCAAAACGTTCCTGCTGGATCCAGTTATGTTTAAGCGGTTACTTGATCTCAATCCGCATTCGCTGCGTTCGCTCATGAAGCGTCTGCTCGAGGCGCACGAGCGTGGATATTGGAATCCCGACGAGGACGTACTGGAAACACTGCGTGAGCGTTTGGATAACTCACAACACGGACGCGAACTAATAGCATGAATATTACCGTGCTCTATGTGGGATCGAGCTTGCTCGCGCCGCTGAAAGAGGCGGAGCGGGAAATCAATCGTGCTTACAAACTTGATCTGCGCATTGCCGCCCATAACTTTGGCGCGCCGTTGGACGATGACGGTTGGCTCGAAGTGGACAATGATCTCGCGCAAGCCGAAGTTGTTTTTGTTATTCACGTAATGGATGGGGAAAACGCTGCTCGCCTGTTGGTTGCACTCGAAAAGTATAAGACACACCACGCGGCCGAGATTGTCATTAACTGCATGCCGGAACTTATGCGCCGCATGCGCATGGGTAAACTGGATGTTGCAAAGTTGTCCGGAGCTTTTGGTCCGGATGGAGAAACGCGGGGAAGCGAATCAGAACGCGCGCTGCGACTGTTTGGAGCTGCCAGCTCATGGATCGGCCGTCAGGCTCGCGCCCGCGAAAAACATGGCGCAGCAAACAGCGCAACGACAGCGAACGGCGGCAAGGCGCATAAGAACGGGCACGGTCAGTATTTGAAACTCGTGGATCGCTTGCCGGGCATCCTCAGATTCGTACCAGGCGTTGGCGCAATGCGCGACGTAAAGAATTATCTCAATATCTTTTGCTACTTCCTGCAGCCCACCCCGGCAAACATTCGCGCTATGGTTCTCTGCGCGCTGAAGGAATATGTGCCGGACGTGCCGCTGGCAAAAGCGAAAATCGAAATACCGCCGCCAGAGCACATGCCATCCGTCGCAATCTATCATCCAGACGCGCCGCAGTTGTTTGAGGCGTTTGCGGAGTATCAGAACTGGTACCTCGATAAAAGTCCAAAGTCCAAAGTCCAAAGTCCAAAGTCGCCGGAATCGATTCTCGACCCTGCATCAACTATTGGGTTGTTACTAATGCGGCCGCAAGTAGTCAGCAAGACTACGAAACACTATGACGCGCTGATTCGCGCGATCGAAGCTGAAGGCTTGAGCGTCATCCCGGCGCTTTCAACGTTGATGGACAATCGCGAGGCGGTCAGCAAGTTCTTCATCGACACGAACGAGTCCAAAGTCCGAGATCCAAAGTCCAAAGTCAAAACCAAAGACCAAAGACCAAAGACCAAAGACCAAACAACCGACAACGAACAACTAACCGCCAACAAGTCCCGAGTCAGTCAGATAGTTTCGCTGACCGGCTTCAGTTTCGTTGGCGGACCAGCAATGAATGACAGTGAAGCGGCTTCCAACTTCTTGTCTGATTTGAATCGTCCCTATCGCTCGGCTGTCAGTTTGGACATGCAGACGATTGACTCATGGCGTGCATCGCAAACGGGACTCAATCCCGTACAGGCGGGAATGCAGATCGCTATCCCAGAGATCGACGGCGCGACCGAGCCGTTCATTTATGGCGGGCTGCCGGAAAGCGGTGTTGAGCCAGTGGCGCTCGACGATCGTTGCCGGCGCTATGCGCGGCGTCTCAAGCGCTGGAACCGATTGCAGACCGCGCCGCGCAATGAGTTGACTATCGCGCTGGTGCTTTTTTGCTTTCCCCCAAACAAAGGGAATATCGGCACCGCAGCCGATCTGGATGTTTTTCCGAGTGTCTGGCAAACGCTGCTGAAACTGAAGGACGATGGCTACGAGGTTGAGTTGCCTGAAACCGCTGATGTGCTGCGAGAGCAGGTAATAGGTGGAAACGCTGACCGCTTTGCGTCGACAGCCAACGTCGCTTATCGCATGAGCGTGGACGAGTACCGCCGCCACTGCTCATTCGTGGATGAGATAGAAAGCGAGTGGGGCACTGCGCCCGGCAGTATCAATTCTTTTGAGAGTGAGTTGTTGGTCCAGGGAATTCAACTCGGCAAGATCTTCATCGGCTTGCAGCCAACGTTCGGTTTTGAAGGCGATCCGATGCGACTAATGATGGCGCGCAGCGGCGCACCCCATCACGGCTTCATGGCCTTCTACACGTATCTCGCAAAAATTCTGAATGCCGATGCGGTGATCCATGTGGGCACGCATGGCGCGATGGAATTCATGCCCGGAAAGCAAGTGGGACTTTCCGGCGAATGCTGGCCTGACCGGCTAATTGACGAACTGCCAAACGTCTACCTTTACAGTGTGAACAATCCTTCCGAAGGCTCGATCGCCAAAAGACGTTCGTACGCGGAATTGATTTCGTATCTCACGCCGCCAATGGAAAATGCCGGCGTCTACCGGGACCTAGCGACCTTGAAAGACCTGGTAATGTCATACCGGCAAACAGACAACGATGACGAGCGCGAGAAATTGTTTGAATCGATCGAAGAGTATTCACGTTTGTCCAATTTGCACGTGGAAAGAGCGGGGGTAAACCACCCTTCCTGACCTGTGAGTTTCTTAAGCCTGAGCGAATTGCCATTATCCCGACCGTCATGATGAGTATGAGTTGCTTTACCTCAAATGTTATGGGCCACGTCAGTTCCGGCTTTGCCGCCTGATGTGCGGCGGTGGCTGTGCCCCGCCGACAGCAGCCAGTTTATTCCCGGGCTATGCCATCGGTCCGAGCTTAGTCCTTTGATTTTTCGGCCAAAGGCCCCACCAAGGGCATAGCCCAAAATTATGAGGCGCCTGTACGGCGGGGCATAGCCACCGCCGCACATCAGGCGGCAAAGCCGAACCCGGAGCATGGAAGGATTTTTAGGGCAAAGCTATTCAGAGTTATAGTTAAGTATGGCTTGGGACGCGGGCTCACCCCAGTCGCGCACTCGCTCACGAAACGCCTCGGAAGTTAGCCGGTGCCTGAACGCCTCGACGCCATCAATGGTAATCACTGGAATGTCATGTTGGTAACGTCTCAGTAACTCAGGATCACTTTCAATATTGATCTCCTGCAGCGTATATTCCTTATCGCAATCCGCGGCTTGCATCGCCTGCTTAGCGTCATCGCAGAGATGACAGCCCGGGCGCGTGTACAAGGTCACTTGACGTTTTGGAAGGTTGGTTGGCGAAGGGTTCATAGGGCTGCGGAAATTGTACTTCAAATTGAATGAAGTACCCGAAGTTGTCAGTAGCCTGGTTTGTCTCATTAGCACCGTCGCTTCAGCGCGGTGAATCTACGGTCTAAAATGCAACCGGAAACCGATTAAACGGTTTCCCTTCTTGGTTCAACTGCTGATCACCGGGCTAAAGCCACGGTGCTAATGAAAGATCCTTCAATGCCGCGTTTCTCAACGGAATGATACAGGCGGTTGATCACGATATGGAGGCGAAGATGGCTGGACAAGAATTGGACAAAGCAGCAGCGGTTGCGTTGTTAAATGAAATTCTCGAAACAGAACTCGCAGGCGTTTGTAGGTACACCCATTATGCGCTAATGGTTTTTGGTCATAGTCGCATTCCCATTGTGAGCTGGCTGCGCGGCGAAGCAACTACTTGTCTCGCTCACGCCAACGAGGCGGGCGAACTTGTTACCCATCTCGGCGAGCACCCGTCGCTGAAAATTGGCGCACTGCTGGAAACGCATAAGCATGGTATCAACGACATCCTGCTCGAATCGCTGGACGCCGAGAAAGCAGGGCTGGAGCTCTACAAGCGGCTATACGAACTCTCGAAGGATCGTTCGGTGCTGTTGGAAGACTACGCGCGCAAGATGATCGCGGAAGAGGAAACACATTTCGGTGAAGTAAACAAAATGCTGCGCAAACCGGGAGAGATAACGCAGTTTGCGGGGTAAAGGACGGTCAGTGGTTAGTGGTCAGTGGTCAGTAGCCAACTAACAACTGACAACTAACAACTGACAACTAACAACTGACAACTAACATTTCTTGAGTGTTCGAACACAGACACGAAAAGCTGGCGCCGCGATCGGTCTTCATCAAAAGACTGGCGGGATCGTTTGGGATAATCTGCGGCCTTTTGTTCATTGCTTTGCTGCTTGGGATCAGCGGATACCACTGGATTGCCGGTTTGGGCTGGGTCGATTCGATTTTGGAAGCGTCGATGATTTTGGGCGGCATGGGTCCAGTTAATCCACTTACTAAGACCAGCGCAAAGCTGTTTGCGTCGGCGTATGCACTGTTTAGCGGCGTAGTGTTCATAGGTCTCGTAGGAATTCTTTTGACACCGGTCGTACATCGAATACTTCACAAGTTTCACATCGAAAAGACTAAAAATGGATGATCGTCGCGGAAAACCCCGGCTGCGAGTCAGCCTTGATGCGATGTGGGATAGCTCAACCGAAGCCCACAGCGCGCGCGTCACCGATCTTTCGGAAGGGGGTTGTTTTCTTGACTCGGTTGGCGAGGTGCGCCTGGGAGAGATAGTCGGCTTTCGCATTCTGCTGCCCGATGACGATTGGTTGTATCTGGAAGGCGAAGTCAGACACTACAGCGCCGGCCGCGGTTTCGGGGTTCAGTTCGTGGAGTTGAATGAGGAGCAGACAGAAAAGCTTCTCGCGCTGATCAAATCGGCGAGCGCCGGCGGCGGCGAAAGGGGTCCGATGACAGCAGATCTGGTTGAAGAGTAAAGCTATGCTCGCGCCGTACTTTCCAATTTCAGCACATACAATTGTCGATGCACTGGATGCGCCAGGTTGCGCCAGCGTGAAAGCGATCGCGCTTGGACGATCTCAAAACCCGATGCCTGAAAAGTCTCACGCCATTCAGCTGCACTGCGAAAGGTGCACTCGCCGGTGCGCCGGCGCCACTGGCGATTGTGAATGCCGCAAATGAAACGGTCCCACCACGTCGCGGGAATGTCTTCGTAAACAACTACCAATCCATCCGCGCGCAGCACACGGCCTAATTCACTGAAAATCGCGGCGACATTCTGCGCGTGATGCAGCACGTAACAGAAAAGCACTGCCTCAAATGAGTGATCGGAAGCGGGAAAGTGTTTGCCGTCGTAACGGCGGAAATTTATCCGCGCTTCAGGCTTACCATTCACATCGATCCCCAAAACATAACTACCAAGCAGGCCGGCAAGATGATGCGCGATGAAGCCATTGCCGCAACCAACATCCAGAATCTCGAATGCGTTGGGAATGACTCGCGCGATCTCCAGTGCCATGTCGTAAGCACGACCCACTTTGCGGCGGCGACGCTCGCGCCTGAGCCTGCGCAGGAGACCGGCGAATATGCCGGAGCCAGCTTCAGCAACGGGACCATCAAGCAATGCTCCGTCCCGCGGCAACGCGTGATCAGCAAATGGTGAATATGCAGACAACGACTGAGAGATTAAGAGTTGTGATTCCAACATGCCGCCAGATGTGCAAGTACAGTGCCGCATCACTGAACCAAACAAATCCGCGTAAACGAACTGTCATGCGAAAAGCTGCGCGGTATTTTCATGACGAGTGGCTGCAACAATGCTCGGACACACCGTTAGTTCAGAACGATTCCGCCTTGCTTCCTGTCTTGCTTTCTCTGTGCAACCTCTGTGTTCTCTGTGTCTCTGGGGTAAACAAAATCGCCAACAAAGATTCACCGCCGAGACACAGAGCTCACAGAGTACGCACAGAGAAGAGTTGTCAAATGCTGGGCGAGATCCTCCTTGATTCGTTATCATGCGAAAACAAAATCAAATTGAAAAATAATTCTCGAGGTAATCCATGGCAAAAATGGGAATTGTTCTGCTCGTTTGCAGTTTTTGTATCCTGACTTTCGCTCAAACTCGTTCACGTATGAAGACTCTCATAAATCTGCCTCCCGGATATTGGCCGCTCGAAAAGAGCCAGCCGATCATCGACAAGACGCAGACCATTCGGCTCGCGCCCGATTTGTCGCAGTTGACTGGGGCTGAGCGCAAAACAATTGGGAAGCTGCTGGAAGTTGGGAAAATCTTTCAGTCGCTTTACGAAAAGCAGCGGCACCCTGAAGCGCTCTCGTCTTATCGCGATCTGATTCAGCTTGATATGCGAATGGGTTCGCCGGCATTCACGCAAAATCTGCTCACCCTTTATCGACTAAACCAGGGACCGATCGCGACGACGCTCGAAAACAAGCGCGAACCGTTTCTGCCGGTCGCCGGCGTGGAGCCGGGAAAGAACGTCTATCCGTGGGCTGTGAAAAAAGAGGCGATCGACCTTGATCTCGCCGCGCATCCGGAGCAGCGCGATAAGATTCTGGATTTACGTAGCGTGGTGCGCTCAGCAACGCAGCACAACTTGTCTGAAGATCTCCTAAAGCTCAATAAATATCCGGTGCTGGCGACCCTGCATCCCGGCCTGCAGCGCGATTTGAGTGAGCTGGTCGGAGCAAAACTGCGATCGGGGGCGCGCATGTCGGTGCCGCGCTCGACGGAGAAGTTCTACGCCGCCCCTTATTCGCTTGTTTATGCGGACGAGTTGATGAAGGCCTATGGATTGCTGAACGAGGCTGCGGATTTAGTTGCGAAGGACGATGAAGAATTCGCAAGGTATCTGCGCAATCGCGCGCGCGACTTGTTGTTTGATGATTACGAATCAGGCGACGCAGCCTGGATCACAGGTCATTTCAAAAACTTGAATGCGCTGATCGGTTCATATGAAACGTATGATGACGAACTCTACGGAGTGAAGACGTTTTTTGCCTTTAGTTTATTGAGCAAGCGTCAGCAGGAAACCACTGCGCTGCGCCAGGCGCTGCGCGGTTTGCAGTCGCTGGAGGATTCGCTGCCTTACGACCACCACAAGCGGGTTCGCGAAGACATTCCGGTCGGCGTGTACGATGTGGTGGCGGATTTTGGGCAGGCGCGCGGCGGCAATACCGCCACGATTCTGCCAAACGAGAGTTATCTGGCGCGACGTTACGGCCGCACCATTTTGCTCCGTGCCAACATCATGCGCGACCAGAGTATCTTTGAGAGCACGGCAAAAACTCTGGCAGTTGCAGTCGGCCCGGAACAGGCGAAAGACTTAACTAACGAAGGCAATTTCTACCGAACGCTATGGCATGAAGTTGGCCACTATCTCGGCGTCGATCGGACAAAAGACAATCGCGAACTTGATGATGTGTTGCAGGATGACGCGAGCCTGCTGGAAGAAATGAAAGCGGATTTGGTTTCCCTGTTCGTTGCGGAGACGTTGCACAAGCAGGGTTATTACAGCGACGCCCAACTGAAGAGCGTTTATGCCGGCGGCATCCTGCGCGTCTTGCAGAATAACAAACCGCGGCGCGACCAGCCCTACAACACAATGCAGCTCATGCAGTGGAATTTCTTTTTGGAAGATGGATTGCTGACATTCGATCAATCAAGTCATACGATGCGTATTCACTACGACAAGTATCACAGCGTGGTCAGCAAGCTGCTAGCTAAAGTCTTAGAAGTGCAGTATGCGGGCGACAAAGCTGCCGCGGATCGCTTCATCGATCAGTACGCAACCTGGGACGAGAATTTGCATGGCGCGGTCGCGAAGAACATTCGCGATGCGCAGCGGTATCGTTTCCGTCTCTTCAAGTATGCGGCGCTGGGGGAATAGGTCGGAATTATCAGCCGCGGATTAACGCGGATATCACGAATCTGAAAAGCCAGTACTGTTGACTGCCGTTTCTTTTCAGATCCGCGTTTTATCCGCGTTAATCCGCGGCTGAATTTTATTTGCTGAAGGCATCGGCGCCGAGGAAATTCTCGCGGACGTAAGTGACGGTGTCATGCAAGGTTTCACCGGGATCGCGCGGGCGAAAACCTAGCTCACGCGAAGCTTTGGCGCAGTTGAGATACCAGAAGTACTGGGCCATTTCGATCGCACCCGGCTCGACCGGTGAGGTCATGTCCCATTGCTTAAAAAAAGAATCGATCAACTGCGAACCGGTAATAGCGAGCCGCGAGGGCAAAGCGATCTTGGGCGCCGCAATCTTTGTCAGTCTTTCCAGGCGGCCGAAGAATTTGGAAAATGTCCAGTTGGCCGCGCCCAGCAAGTAGCGTTCGCCGTGACGTCCTCTCTTCATGCCGGCGCGAAATGTTTTAGCCGCATCGCGCACATCAACAAAACTCAAACCGCCGGTCGGCACTGCGCCAATCTTCCGCGCCATAAAATCGAGCACCATCTTCGTTGAACTTAGGCGTTCATCTTCAGGACCAAGCAACAGGCTGGGATTCATAATCACGACACGCAGCCCTTTGCCGTTGAATCGTTCCAGCGCGGCCATCTCCTGATACGCCTTGCTGGCGTAATACGGCCAGCGAGCAATGATGTCGAGCGGGGTCGGGTACGACTCATCGGGCAGCAGGTCGCCGTCTTCGGTGACGGCGATCGTGCCGCTAGTCGAGGCGAGCACGATGGTTTTCACGTCCGCCACTTTCGCTGCATCGCACAGCAAGCGTGTTCCTTCAACATGGACCTTATACATTTCGCGCGCGTCTTCGCGTTCGCGCGAAACCTTGCCAGCAAGATGGTAAATCTGCGTGATGCCTGCGACCACTTGCTTGACGTCCTTTTCGTTGGTGATTGAGCCGGCGAAGGTTTCCACGCCCAGGCCAACCAGCCAATCGGGAATGGAGGTAGCCATAACGCGAATGTCTTTTTCGCCGTCAGCGACCAACTGTCTGACGAGATGGGAGCCGAGGAACCCTGTGCCGCCAGTCACTAAGGTGGTCGCGCGCGGACGTTTTTCAATCGCAGCGCGTCGCTTGGTGCCGGGCTTTGCGGGCGTGATGCGCGCAGTGCGTTTGGTGGAGCTATTCTTTGTTATGGCCATAAAAGAGAGCTAGATGCCCCCAAGCTGGTAACCAACGTTCGCCAATGAATCAAAGCTCAACCTCGCAAATTCATCAGCCAGAGACTTCATCGATCGCCTCGCGCCCATCGACCTGTATTCGCCTTTCAGCTTTCCAGCGTGCGCGCAATTCTTTAGCATCAAAAGCCCCGCGCTTTCGATCGCGCAAATTCTCAACTTCGTGTTTGACTCGCGCGGCGATCAGACGGTAAGCCTCTGCCCGCGGCATCCCCTTGGTCATCTCTTCAAGCTCCTCGATCGGTAGATAGCGACCGATGCGCGCGCCGATTGTCCGGCCCTTGAGAATGCTGGAGCCTTTCGGCATCGCATCGTGTGTGCCTTCCAGATAAATCGGGACAATGCCCACGCCCGCATGCAGCGCCAGGTAGCCAATCACCGGTTTGAACTCGGCCATCTCGCCGGTCAACGAACGCGTGCCTTCCGGAAAAATCAGCGCGTTATAACCGCGATCCAAAAAAGAACTGGCGTGACGCAGCGATTGTCTCAGCGATCCGGTGCGCTCCATCGGCACCAGATTCGTAAAGTTTTCCATCACCGCGCGCTTGTATTTGTTATCGAAGAAATAGTCGGCCGCTGCCAGCGCCACCATGTCCTTGCCCGCCTCGCCCAGCGCCATCTTGGTCAGGCCCATGTCCAGGTGCGAAGAGTGATTGGCGGCGACGATGAAATTTGTGTGCGCCGGGATATTCGAGCGCCCTTCGTAATGCGTATCGAGAAAACGGTCATAGAACAACCACTGCAAAGTGTCGGCCGCTTTGTTGCCCGCCACCCGTACAAAAGACGGAACACTGATCTCATCGCCATCATCGCGGCCCGCTGCCGCCGCTTTCGCCGTTTCCCGAACGTCCCGCGCGCCCGGCCGTTTGCTGACCACGCCGGCGAGCTCGCGCAGGTCCTGCACTTCATTCAGGCGTTCCGGCGCTGTAATAGAACCGCCGGCGTTTTCCACAGCCGCCGCGAGTTCGACAAACATCAAACTGTCAAAGCCGAGGTCGGCGAGCCGGGAATTCATCGAAATTTCATCACGCGAACGATTGCTGACGTTGGCGACAATGCCAATCAGCCACTTGCTTTCGGAATCCGTGGCGCGCTCAGCGACCTCAGACACGCCGGACTTTTCTGTTTCCTCGAGCGCTTGAAGAATAGTCACCACTTCTGCACGCTTCACTTTGCGCGTCGCCGTTCGCGGCAATTCAATGTCGGTGAAGTGCAAAACCTTCACGCGCTTGTAATAGGGAAGAGAAGCGGAAACTTCGCGGAAGTGTTCTTCGACTTTGCGGCGCAGCTCAGAGCGAGAGAGCGTAATATCATATTCGTCATCTGCGACCACCAGGCAAGCGACCTTCTCGCCGATGCCATCAGCCAAACCGACAATGCTCAACTCTTTTATGTACGGAGAGGTATCGTAGATTTCTTCAAGCTCGTCCGGGTAGACATTCTTGCCGTTCGTGTCAACGATAATTTCCTTGGAACGCCCCACCAGAAAAAGATTGCCATCATCGTCAAGCCGACCGAGATCCCCCGTGTAGAGCCAGCGCTCGACGAGTGTGCTGCGCGTTGCGTCTTCATCGGCGTAGTAGCCAAGCATGACATTTGGACCGCGCGCAATCACTTCGCCAACGCCGTTCGCATCGGGATCGGCGATTTTAACTTCCACGCCGGGTAGCGGTCGGCCTACGCTGCCAGTCAACATGCGATTCTCCGGTCGCGTCACTGTCAACACCGGCGACGCTTCCGTCAGGCCATAGCCCTCAAGAATTGTGAAGCCGAGTCCCTGAAAATCCTTTTGCAACTTTTCGCTGAGTGCCGAGCCGCCACTGATGAAATAGCGAATGCGCCCGCCCAGGCCCTCGTGAATTGGATAAAAGAGGATTGGGCCAAGATTGAGCGACATCCTGTCTCTGAGCCACGCGTTCGCCTTGATCATCGTATCGGCGGTCTTTCCGATCCAGTCGCTGTTTTCGTATAGCCTGTTCTTGATGCGACGATGCAGCAATTCCCAAAGAGCAGGCACGCCCACCATGCCGGTCACGTGCCCGTTCTTTATGGCGCGGGCCAACGCTTCGCCCGTGAGTTCGGGCAAGTAGGTGATCTGTGCGCCGCGACTTAACGGCGTCAGAAATCCGGTGGAGAACTCGAATGTGTGGTGCAGCGGCAAGACCGAAAGAACACCGTCCTTGGTGCTCATATCAAACACCGACGACAGCATAGAGACCATGCTGGTCAGGTTGCGATGAGAAAGCATCACGCCCTTGGGCCGGCCGGTGGTCCCAGAAGTAAAGATCAGCGAAGCGACTGTTTGCGCGGTGACCTTCTGCGGCAACAAAGCAATGCGTTCGTCTTCAGTGGTTTCATCCGGCAGCGCAAATACCTGATCGAAAGTCCAGATAGAAACTTTGAGTCCTTCGTTGCGCAGCCGATCGCTTAGTTCGAAGTGTTCCTGGTTCAGCTTCTCGCTGATGATGATGCCCGCAGCCTCACCGGCGCGCGCGAAATTTATGATCTCGTCAATTGAGCTTTCCGCATCCACCGGAATGCAGCTCGCACCGGTTTTCAACACGCCGAAGTAGCTCATGCCCCATTCAGGTGCGTTGTGACTGATAAGCATCACCCGGTCGCCGGGCTTGATGCCTTCGCTTGCCAGAAAACCAGCCGCTCGCGTTGCCAGCTCGCCGAGGTCGGCGTAGGTGTACTGCTCTTTGCGCCCATCGCGTTCGATGCGCATCGCCACGCGCGTCGCATGTCGCTTGGTTGAAGTCTCGAAGAGCTCGATCAGATCGCGATAGGTGTAGATGCGCTTGGGTTGCACGCGCATGTCTTCTTCGAGCGTCGGGAAGACCCACTTCTTCAGACCGGGCAAATGAATGTTCAGCCAGTAGTCGTACCAGTCAAACTTTTCCGGGTACCAGCTCAACAGTCCTTGTTCATCTTCGCGAATCCGCGCAAACAACGCGCGTACGTTATCGGAACGAAAGATATATGCGTTCTCGATCGTGAAGGGGCGAAACATGTCAAACGCTTCCGCCGTCTCATGTGTTATCTCCCCAATACGATCGATACCTGACTTGACGCGATCGATGACTTCCACGGCGCGCCCACCGCCCCACTTTGGCCGCGCGCGGTCTAGTAATGACGAAGCTTTCTTTGCCGCCGAGTTGAACATCGGCACGGAAAGCTTTTCAAAACTCGAAGTGGAAACAGGACGCGGTTCCATGCGGGCTGCGATTTGATTGGCGAGTTTGAAGCCCGACTCTTTTTCCTGAAAATGTTTACGCTTGTAAAGACCGACCAGACCAATAATGCGGTCCATATTGTTGGGATTCGAATCGCCGGTGGCTGCCTGGTGCACGAGCGCCGGCTGCTCAATACAAGCCTGAGCAGTGACCGTTAGCATCACGGACGCCACCTGATCGACAGGCGTAATGTCGAGAATTAGTTTCTCGTTTGCCGGAATCTTTACCTGGCCTTTGAGGACAAGAAAAATAATCGGCGCTGTGGTGGTAAAGCCTTCGTTCCAGCCGGGAAAAGGATAAGCAAGTGCGGATTCAACAATACTGGGCCGCACAATGCTGCGAACAATTCCGGTTTCGGCAGCGACCAGTTGTTCGCCGAGCGCCTTGGTGTAAGTGTAAATGTTTGGCCAACCCCAGAATGCAGAACGCTCGACGCCTAATTCGGTGAGCCTCGTGCGCGTCCAGACCTTGCGCTCGCGC
>WNFS01001288.1_pt1 | contig 35747 bp, 32 predicted proteins | sample 5400141 | NCBI WGS metagenome assembly WNFS01 (sample SAMN13153358, study PRJNA577476) | soil metagenome | isolation source: 60 cm saprolite under Madrone tree | place: USA:California | collected 2016-06-14
TTATTCCGCAACCGCATGGAGACGTGGACCAGAGCATCCCCGTCCTACACACTGGCGAAACCACGCGCAAGAAAATCAGCGGCTCGGTTCCTGCGAAATAAAATAATTTCTTGATGCTCCCGCCTGTATGATCCAACCTGCTAAATGGGCCTGACTCTTTATTTCCTGCGCCACGGACAAACAACTTTAAGTCGCGACGACAATTTTTGCGGTTCCGGACTCGATCCCGAACTGACAGCGGAAGGTCTGGAAATGGCCCGGGCCTTTACCCGCGCCTACCAGTCCATGTCCTGGGCTGCAATTTATGCGAGCAGTTTGCGACGCACAATTGAAACCGCGCGACCGCTTTGTGATCTTTTGCAAATGAAGTTGGAAGCACGCGACGACTTGCAGGAGATCGCCTACGGCAAATGGGAAGGGCTCAGCAAAGAGGCAGTCGCGGAAAAGTACAAGGACGATTACGTTAACTGGCTAACGGATCCCGCCAGGAATGCACCAACCGGTGGCGAATTAGCAACCGCAGTGGCCGAGCGTGGTTTGCTTGTCATTAGCGAAATCCGCGAACGGTTCGCCGAGGGAAATGTTTTGGTCGTTTCTCATAAGGCGACGATCAGAATTCTTCTTTGCAGTTTACTGGGGATCGACCTGGGCGGCTTTCGCTACCGGCTGGCGTGTCCGGTCGCTTCACTCAGCAGTGTGGAGTTCACTTCACACGGACCAATGCTGCAAACTTTTGCGGACCGTTCTCACTTGAGCGAAGCGCTGCGAGCCTTGCCTGGAACATAGTCGGCAAACGGTTTCAATACGATATGCAGTGAAACGATTGCGGCTTTGGTTTCCAGCGTTGTTTCACCAAAGTCGTGACCGTGTGTGGAATATCGCGCCTACAATCACCAGGCTCGCGTCCGTCACTCATCAAAGCCGCGAGCTTTTCTGGACACATTCTATGTTTTCCTTGGGATCAAGCTTTGTCCTTGAATTTTCCCGAAAAGGGTATATGCTTCCGGGCCTCAAGTCCTCGCGCTGCTCTTAACTCATTCACACGGTAACGAACCGGGAAGAATACTCACGTGGCAAGAGCCAAACACAGTTTCACGATTTTAGAATCAGCCTCAGCAAAACCTCGCCGCCCCCAAACAAATCGATCCTGCTCCCACTTTTGTGCCGTCTCGGACAGCCCAAGCCTACCAACAAGAAAGGTGAACAACCATGAGTCTCTCCTCCACCCTTAGCAGCAAAGTACCCATATTGCTCGCGCCCATATTAGTGCTCATCGCGCTCGTTTTAGGCCCAAGTATAGTTCAGTCACAAAACGAGCCTGATACTTGCATCCCAGGATATGTTTGGCGTGAAGCATTTCCAAACGATCACGTATGCGTTATACCCGAAACTCGTCAGCAAGCGGCTGACGACAACGCACAGGCTAACACGCGCATAGATCCGTCAGGTCCGTACGGACCCGATACTTGCGTCAGAGGATACGTTTGGCGCGAGGTGTCTCCGACAGACCACGTCTGTGTCACCCCGCAAACACGACAGCAGGTAGCCGAGGATAATAGGCAGGCTCAACGTCGCCGCGTGAGAAGACTGAGAGGACCACTGCCAATCCAGACGAGTACTACGCAAGAAGTCCAACCGCGCATTCCGCTGTCTAGACAATCCCCGTCTCCGCCCATACAGCCAACGCCATGCGACGTGGTTACCATGGGCGAGATCTCGGAAGATGGAAGCGTCGCGGTTGAGATTCGCCATCCCGATGGTGTGATCGAACGCAAGACGGAGGCAGGCACGACAACGATTTATCCAGACGGGCGCACAGAGTTTCGGCCAAGGCAGGTCATCTTCGTCCAGGTACAGCCTCCAAATCCACCGATGCTTTCCAACGACCCGGAACTGCTCCAAAAATGGCGAGAGTTTCATGCCGAGTCACTGCTTGGTATTTTTAGAAGCCTCAGCAAGAATGATGAGGAGGCCAATAAGAGATTAACCGACACCGAAGCTAATATGACGTTATACGAGAAGATAAATCACCGAACCAAAATTATTCAGAGTTTTCTCGCGAAGCAGCAGTAAGAGGTTTGTCTCTCTTATTCATTCGCCAAGGTTACAAGCATCATGAAATATCTCATCACGATCTGTGTTCTGATATTAGGGGTAGCTGCGCTCTCCTATGCCCAACAGCCGGCTAAAGAAGAGGATAAGAAAGAATCTCCGGCCAAACAATCTGAAGCTGCAAAGCGGATGAACGAAGTTCTTGAAGAGGAACGACTGCAAGGGAGTAAAGAACCTGGGAGTAAAGAACTGGGCAACTCAGTTCTGCCCGATGCTTCGAGCATAGAGGGGCTTGATCAACCTACGAAGGAACAATATTACGCAGCGATGCGGGAGTATTACAGTTATCGTATTTTGGGATACAAGCATCGGATGGAAATTTTTAATTGGCAATTCTTTTCCTCCAAGATCATCTTTTTCGTAGTGATTTTTCTCGTTTTGTCAGGGGTGTACTTCTCGGGAGTGCAATTTCACAGTTCCATGAAACAGAAACACGTCATTGGTTTGACGGCCAAAGATGGTGCGGCCGGCATGGTGGCACCCGAGAAGAGTGAAATAACTGAAGTCGAAGCATCTCTAAAGGGTATTAAGGTCAGTTCACCAATTCTTGGCGTCATAATCCTGGTTATTTCGTTCATGTTCTTTTACCTTTATTTAGTCTTTGTTTATCCCATCGTAGATGCATTCTAATCACAAGGCTGGATATGGCAGGCAGGAAGCCTAAATGCTAATCCGATGCATTCGGAGACTGTGCATAATCTCTGCAACAGGGAGTGAGAAGGCTCGGATGCTATTTAGGCGGCTTAGGCGGCACACCACTTTAGACTTGCAGCTCGAAATCTTGATTACGATAACCCGCCGAGTCGGAGAGGACATTTATGTCATTCAAAAAAGATTCATTTGACGCTATTGGGCCAACCATTGTCGCATTTGAAACCCTCGGGAATATTCCTAACAGCGCCCAAGTTTTCGGAGTTTCTGTGAGCGGTAGCCAGTGCGGTGTTTACGGCGAGAGTAGTCTCCGCCCGCTTGGAACCAGACCCTCACCAACCGATGTACCCAACGGCACCGGTGTAGCGGGGAGAGGTCAGCGGCAAGGTGTAAAGGGTGACGGGGACATTGGGGTGTCAGGAGTGGGTAGGATTGGTGTCTTTGGCGAAGGCGTCGTCGGCATCGAGGGCCACAGCTTCGTCGGTGATGGTGTCTCCGGCCAAAGCGATGCAGACAATAGTAGCGGGGTTTTCGGACTAAACAACGGAGGTGGGCCGGGTGTTATGGGCAGCAGCCCAACTGGCGATGGTGTTGTCGGCTTGGCGAATGCTGACGATAAGAGCGGGATTTTCGGACTAAACAACGGAGGTGGGCCGGGTGTTATGGGCAGTAGCCCAACTGGCGACGGTGTTGTCGGCTTGGCGAATGCTGACGATAAGAGCGGGGTTTTCGGACTAAACAACGGAGGTGGGCCGGGTGTCATGGGCCGTAGCCCAACTGGCGATGGTGTTGTCGGCTTGGCGAATGCAAACAACAAGAGCGGGGTGTTCGGATTCAACAGAGGAGCCGGGCCCGGAGTCGTGGGCGCTAGCGATAAAGGCGATGGGGTGGTTGGTCTAACGGACGAATTAGAAAAAAGCGGGGTCCTTGGGGAGAACACGGGGAAACCGAATTCAAAGATTGCTGGCCTTGGCGTCACGACTGAAATCTTCGGTGTGACAGGGCGCGCAAACGCAGCGGTTGGCATCGGTGTCTTCGGTGAGAGCGCGAACGGCGTCGGTCTCTCAGGAAAGGGCGGACTCTATGGTGCGATGCTTCAGGGAGAACGCGCGCCTCTGCGCCTTGTGCCTGCGGCTGCTACCAGGGGCGCACCCAAGAATGGCTTTCATCAGGTGGGAGAGCTTTTCGTCGATACTCGAGGTAGTCTCTTCTACTGTTCGGGGACTGGCACTCCCGGCAAGTGGAATCGAGTGCAACTGGCGCCTGCTTAAAAGTGTGAACTGGAAAGCTCGCTTAAGGTCTTTACGAATTTCACGGTTTCCAAGCTGACGGTTACCACTTGTCCAATCAGTCTTGGTGATGCCGCTTTGTTTGTCGGTGCTGACTTGATATTGATCGATGATCCAGTCGAGCGCCGAGCGATTACCCAGCCGGTACTCAAACACCTCCGGCGGAATTCCAGTCAGAGTCAGAAAGTCGTTATAGATAAGCGAGCTCTTGTCTTTGCTCAGCTTCATTTTTTCAACGCGCCAGTCGAGCGGCACGCCGGGCGTTTCGATTCGTTCGAGCGGGTACTCCGTTTGCTGTTCGTAGCCCACGTGAATCTCAGCCAGACGCTTGCCGATTTCCGCGAACGCCTTGAAGTCAGGAGCATAAGGAATGCGCGGCAGTTCGCGTTTCAGGTTGGCCGCGTAACGCTCGCGATAAACCGGATGATGCAGCAGCGCGTAGACGTAATGAAAGATGCTCCATTTCGAGATCGATTCATCTTTGTAATGCGAGCGGAACTGTTCCAGCGCCCAGTCCGTGATGTTCTCGCGCCGGTTCGTGCCGTCTTCGTTGTAGGTGTAGAGCGGGAAGCATTGGGTTCGACCAAGAGAATCTGAACACGGTAAGACTGCGACCATAAGAGCTTGTGACTGACTACTGCCGCCTATGCCACTAATGCAGATCAATTTGTTCTCACCAATAGCTGTCGACGGCAGCATGAGCGGAAGCAAACCGACCTCCTTATTGAAAATCTTGCCTGTGTGTAAGTATTGCAAAGTGAATGGGCGGTACAAAGCAGGCTTAATCTGGTTAGGGGAGAAAACTGCAAGACGTCCTCTTTTCAAATCTCGCTTTGCGTTTCTCGTCCATTTCACCCGCTTGTCATCATAAATGACAAAACTATCCACGTTTGCGGGCTTGCCCGCTTTCTGCCACCGTTCAACCTCTGAATTATAAGTGTCAGCAAAAAGCTTCGCAGTAATCGCAACCTGCTCTCGATCAAAGTTATAAACCCAACTATCGCGGCCCGAATCGTTGCCGTACGAATACAGCTTGAAAATAGATTCGACATCGCGAGTCTTTTTAGTTTTCCCTTCTTTGCTGCCAATAGGTATGAATGCTTCAAACTCCGGCGGCCGCCTAGAGCTCAGCCAATTGCTTTGCGCATCTGGCCGCAATTCCTGCCAGTCGATATTTCCGATCTGTTCTTTCTCTTCAAGGAAGATGTACTTAGCTTCTTTGCGCCAAAACTCATCGAGACGAGCGTAGTGGATGCGAGTGGCCCTTTTTCTGTGAGTTGGAGACTTTGTTCGCCGGGCAAAAACGTTGATGCTTACACCAACCTGAATGCCGAAGACATTGTGAGTCGTGCCGGAAAGCTTTGGGTTCTTCCGGACGTTGCCACCCAGATCTAGAACATAGATCTCGTCGAAATCCTGTTCCAAATGTTTACGCATTCCATCGAACGCCAGACTCTCAAGGAAGCTGTTGTTTGAAATGAAGGCGACGATACCTTCTTCGCCAATACGATCAGACGCCCAACGAAAAGCCTTGACGTAGGGATCGGATAGGGCGCTTTTGTTGGTTGCCTCTGAATCCTTGGCGTAAGTTTCGGCTACGCGCTTGCTTATAACTTTGTATTTACGATTCTTGTTATTGTCATTCTCGTTCACCTGCCAGGCGTTATAGGGTGGATTACCGATGACGACTTTGATAGGTGTGCGTTTTTGCCGTTCGACACGTGCTGTGTTTTCGGCGGTAAATCTCTCGATCCAATTTGTTTGCTCGCCGCTCTTTTCTCCAGCTTCAACCAATTCGAATGTATCAACAAAGCAGATGCCCTGGAATGTTTCATAATTCCCGGCAAGTTCATAAAACTAGTGTTCTATGTTCATCGAGGCAATGTAATAAGGCAGCAGCATCACTTCGTTGCAATGAAGTTCTTGCTCGTATTTTTGTGCCAAGTCAATCTTCTTAATTTGTTGCATGAGATGAACAATGAAATTCCCGGTGCCGACAAAAGGATCGAGGATGTGAACGTCTGAGGAGCCAAGAGACTTGCCGAATTCCTTCTTCAGAATCTCATCGACGCTGCGCACCATGAAGTTCACGATTGAAACGGGCGTGTAAACAATGCCGTGCGTGTCGGCGACTTTAACTGAGAAGCCCTGGAAGAACTTTTCATAGACGGTGTTGAGAAACTCTTGCTTCTGAGTGAAGTCTTCGATGGTCCTGGCCGCCTTTTCAATGGCTACGTAAAACCGGTCGAGCTTTTGCAGAAATGCATCGCGGCTGAAGGCTTGAGAGGTGAGAGCGTCGATGACCTTTTCAATTTCGGCGGCGATGACATTTCGCCGCGTAAAATCAGGATTGTTAAAGACTGTGCGGAAGATGCGCTCAGTTAATAAATGCTGAATGAGCATCTCTTCGACGGCCTCTTTTGAGAGATTGGGATTGATCGACTGCCGGCAAAGCGCGTAGAAATCGTCGAAGGCTGCTCGAAAGCGAGCATTAGACTTCTGTTCTCGCTCTATTATGTCTTTAAGAGTTTGTCCAAGCTCTGAGACTTGATCTTGGAAGTGCTCGACCGCTTCTTGCCAATCTTCATATTCCGGCGGAAGGTATTAGAAAAACTGTTTGAGAACTTCAACGAGCGCGACGGGCTCAGTTATGTCCAAGTCCAGAACCGCTCTGCCATTTTGCCAAAGAATCGCGCGTTCGGGCGCCTGGAAGATGATGTTGTTCTGCGGATAACCGGCATTGATTTTCTTCTTTACCTCTTTGGCAAGATCATCATGGGTATCTTTCGCTTCCCAGAAGCCATGCGGCAGGCGATATTCATCAACCAGCGCTCCGTCGATACGAATGGATCTTGTTTTGTCGCGCCTTATCCATTCGGGCACAAGTTTCCAACCAAACTTCTTCCCACAATCTTCCAAAAGACTTTGGAATGCAGACCGTACCGCGCCTTCGTGCGAAACTCCGAGCGATTCAAATTCTTTCAAGGCTTGATAATAATTCTGAACTGCCTTGTGTGTGGGTTTGAGGTTGAGTCGTTCCATCGTCAAGCCATCAGAAGATGCATGCATGCATCGATTCATCTTCGGGTGCACTACTATAACGGCAGTCTTTGGCCCGGGACAATCAATTCGTTGAAGGCTTCAAACAGAATCCGAGCGGTTAACGCCATGAGGGAGATAGGTGTCTGCCGACGTGGTTGCCGACGTGAGGACGATTTATCTCTTTGAACAAAAGCTGGTCACTCTTACAATGCCCGCCGATGGTTAAACCACGGAAACTCTACCCTCTTTGCTGTCTAAGATTCGTATTGCTTCTCGTCCTTGGTGCGGCGATAGCGACAGCCCAGCAGCCGTTCGTCGCTGACAATACAGACACACCTCCAAAGCATCATTTCCATTTCGAGTTCAGTAACCAGTTTGATTTGCTGCAACGTTCTTCGTTTCCCAGTCTAAAAATCTCGGAATTGACCAATTCAAATGCAGCCCGACGCTGGTAACATGGAGACAAAAGAAGGTCCCGAGGAAAATTCCATAAACCATAGTGAGCGGGATAAGTCGCCGCGTCGCAGCGATGCGCCCGTCATCCCACACTCCGAGCCTGCGGGCGGGACTGGCTCGCTCGAAGCAGCCATGACGCAGGAAAAGAATCCTGTCAAGCGCTTCTTTAAGGTACTTGGACCAGGCTTGATCACCGGCGCTTCGGACGACGATCCTTCGGGCATTGGCACTTATTCCGTCGCCGGCGCTACGCTGGGGTTCTCGACGCTCTGGACCGCTCTCTTCACTTTCCCTTTGATGGTCGCCGTGCAGCTCACCTGCGCGCGAATTGGCATGGTCACCGGCATGGGCCTGGCCGCGGTGCTGCGCAGACACTACTCAAGGAGCTTGTTGTACGTGGCAGTTTTTGCTCTGGTCCTGGCCAACACCATCAATGCAGGCGCGGACATCGGCGCGGTGGCAGCCGCAATTAATCTACTAATCCCCGTGCCCATTGCGGCGCTGATCGTACCAATCGCGCTTATCATTGTGGCGTTGCAAATCTGGGGGTCGTACCGGTTGATTGCGAAGACCTTCAAATGGCTGACGCTCGCCCTCTTTGCCTACATTGGTTCCGCGTTCTTTGCCAAGCCTGATGCTGTTCAGGTTCTCAAGGCTACGTTCATTCCCCGACTCAGTTTCGACGCAACTTTTCTGTCGATGTTGGTTGCCATTCTCGGCACGACGATCTCGCCTTATCTTTTTTTCTGGCAGGCGGATCAGGAAGTCGAAGAAGAAATCAGTTTCGGTCGCGTCACCAGGGCACAGCGCCGAGGTGCTTCGGATGCGGAGATGAAGTATGCCGCCTGGGATGTCGGCATAGGAATGTTCTTCTCAAATGTGGTGATGTATTTCATCATACTTGCCACAGCCGCCACGCTTTTCAAAGCCGGCAGCAGCAATATTCAGTCAGCCGCCGATGCCGCGCAGGCGCTCAAGCCTCTTGCTGGCGGTGGGGCGTCGTTTCTGCTCGCCTTGGGCTTGATTGGCACTGGGTTTCTAGCCGTACCGATCCTTACAGGATCGAGCGCGTATGCGGTTATGCAGGCATTCGGCGGCGGCAGATATGGTTTCAATCAAAAGGTGCGACAAGCTAAACTGTTCTACGGCGTGATCGCGGCTTCAACTCTAATCGGAGTAATAATTAATTTCGTGGGCATCAATCCGATCAGAGCACTCTTTTTCGCTGCGATGATCAACGGTTTTCTGGCTCCGCCGTTGTTAATCGTTATTATGCTCATTGCCAACAACCGGAAGGTGATGAAGGGTCGAGTTAACGGGCGCTGGTCTAATATTCTTGGGTGGACGACTACTCTGGTAATGTTTGCCGCCGCCGTCGCGCTGGTATTAACCTGGGGTGAATAACGAACTGATCCGGGAACCCGGCATCTTCATGGTTCATAAACGAGTAACGGCGACCGCGGTTTTGGCTCTTCTTGCTCGCACGACGTTTTTTGTTCTTGCAGTTTGGTTTTCTCATCACACCGTTTTGGCGCAGTCCAGTAATGCCAACCCTCAGCCATCGCCAAGTCCTGACAACTCATCATCCGAGCACTCGGAGCAGTCAAAGCAGGAGCCGAAAGATCCGATAGAAAATGCCGATGGGTATAAGTCCAAATTGACCTTCGGGATCTACTTCACAGCCGGCACACGCGCTTACGACCTTAACCTCCGTCACCGGTTTGGACCATTTACCGCCTGGATTGCCGGATTCTACGATCCCAGGAGCAACAAACTCTTGCGGGTGGGCGCGCAATACGACTACAGGAAGGCCTGGTTCCATCTGGTTCCGACGTTGGAAGTCTCAACAACCAGGGCGATGTCCGGATCGCTTTACTCCGAACTTGGCTCCGGGAAGACGGTCGCCATTGTGGGAGTTTCACGGACCAACCTCAGGGCGTTTTTCGATCTCTTCTGGGATCCGGGCGACTCCGTGCAACTTGGAATTGCCCACAAGCTCAGCAGCTACGGAAGTATCTCGGCGTACACGATTTTCGATGTCCGTCTGCACACACAGCAACAAAACACTCACCTCGTGTGGCGTCACAAGCTGAATCGTAACAACGGGATTACTTTAGATGGCCTGTTCAAATCGGGCCACACCGAAACCGGCGAATTCATTCACAGGGTCGGCATTGGCGTTTACTACGATCGTCCCAAATGGTTTTGGAAGCTCTACTATGATCCCCATGTAAACTTCACCAACCAGACCATGGTGCGCTCTGGGATCGGTTTGAAGTTCTGACTTCCTCACTGAGTAAAGCCTTTATCGATCGTGAATATGCCTTGTTGGAATGATGACGCCAGCTTATGCTAAGGCGCTCGACTTCATAAACTGCCATTGCGGACGACTGCATCAGCGCTTTGAGAGCTAAGGAAAAGAAAACGATAGAAGGCAAGCTATCCTCAGCTTTGCAGGCTCTCAAGTACCGCAATTTCAAACTCTTCTATGGTGGGCAGTTCATTTCTCTCACCGGAAACTACATTCAAACGGTAGCACAAGCCTGGTTGGTCTACCGGCTCACTGGTTCGGCTGCACTGCTGGGATTGGTGGCGTTCTCCGGACAGATTGCCGTTTTTGTTCTCGCTCCGATCAGTGGGGTTGTCGCCGACGCTAAGTCGCGGCGCAATATTCTGTTTGCAACACAACTTGCTCCGATGCTGCTCAGCTTTACGCTGGCTGTGCTTACGCTTACTGGTCGCGTCCAAGTCTGGCATGTCTTCACTATCGCCGCGTTGCTTGGAGTAGTTAATGCGTTTGACTTTCCGATCCGGCAGGCATTTGTCGCTGAGTTAGTCACCAAAGAAGATCTGATGAGTGCGGTTACGCTGAATTCTTCAATGATTAACAGTGCCCGCACCATCGGACCGGGCATAGGCGGCCTATTGGTCGCATCGATAGGCGAAGGATGGTGCTTCCTTGCCAACGCCTTGAGTTATATCGCTGTCATCATCGGCCTCCTATTGATTAAGTCGGAATCCAAGGCACACAAACCAGCTCAACACTTTCGTGCGGGCATCGGCGAGGCTTTCAATTTTGTGCGGCACACGGGGCCTGTCGGCGGACTGTTAGTGCTACTCGGCCTGATAAGTTTTATGGGGCTGCGCTATGAGATCTTGATGCCCGTGTATGTCAAAGAGATGTTACATGGTGGTCCGAGGGAATTTGGATTGCTGATGGGCGCCTCAGGCGTAGGAGCGATCCTTGGCTCGTTGATCCTGGCCACACTCGGCAACGTGAGATCGCTGGGAGACTGGGTGGGCTTTGCGGCGGCGGGCTTTGGGGGCAGTCTGATCCTGCTATCGAGATCACATTCTTTCTGGTTGTCGCTGGCTGCGATGCTACTCATCGGCTTCACGATGGTGACACAGTTGGATGCGTCTAACACGCTAGTACAACGAATCGTGCCCGACGAGTTGCGCGGCCGCGTGATGGCGATCTGGGTCATGATGCTGAGCGGCCTGGCACCGTTTGGATCGCTTCTAGTCGGTTTTCTGGCGCAGCATTTCAGCGCCCGCAGAACGTTAGCTGCTGGTGGTGTAGCTTGCATCATGGGCGCGATGGGGTTTGGCTTTTCCTTGCCAATCCTTCAGCGTGAGGCGCGTAAGCTTATTGTTCAGCGGCAGAGAGCTGACGGTCTGTTGGTAATTCAGACAAAGAATGGGATTTCTGAGGCGGAAAACATTCAGGAGCGCGAGATGAGGAAGTGAACACACATGACGAAATCAGTTCCTGAAGGTTGGCATAGTGTGACACCGCGGCTTGTGGTCCAGGACGCGGCCATGCAGGTCGAGTTTCTCAGGCGCGCGTTTGGCGCGACTGGAGAATTCCGCGACGATAAGCCGTCCGTGATCAGAATTGGCGATTCGCTCGTCATGGTAAGCAGAGTTGGCCCACGCGAAGCGATGCCTGCATTTCTTTACCTTTATGTTGACGACGCCGACATAACCTACCAACTCGCGCTGGAGGCGGGGGCTATATCGCTCGAAGAGCCATGGGACACGCCTTATGGCGATCGGCGCGGGATGGTCCGTGATCCATGCGGCAACAATTGGCAAATCGCAACTCACAAAGAAGACTAATTCGAGAGACTGCTCGACTCGCTCGCGTGGCCCAAAATAAGTTAATCGCCACCATTAAAAGAATCTCGCATAACCGTTACACCGGCCGGCCAACTCATTCGACTCTTTTGTCATAACTGCTTATCAAAGGGCAAGGCGATTCTGAGAATGGGCTTCCCGCCGACGTTCTGTAACGGGAAATAGACACGATGCGTGCGGCTGTCAACGGCGACGCTGTGTGCGTTGGGAGCAAAAAACCCTTCGCCGACCTTTTCTAGATTATGGCCACGCTCATCGAAGGTGGAGATGATGCCACTCTCCGCAGCAACGTAGAGTCGGCCCAGAACCTTATCAAAGGCGAGCACGTCCGGATCGGCGCCGACCGAGTGAATAGCTGTCATTTTCTTTGCCTGAAGATCAAAGACCGCGAGTTTCGCGTTCTCTTCGCAAGCGGCGAATGCGAGGCGATGTTCACTATCGATGACAAGTCCGTGTGGTTCGCTGCACCCGGCGAGTGCATAGCGCGCGATTAGCTCGTCTTTAATTGGATCAATCTCAGCTAGCTGATTCTGACGATGCACCGTGACAAAGATGTGTTCTGAAACGGGATCATACTGAGTATTTCCCGCTCCTCCGCCAAGCGCAACCGTCGTCAGCCGTTGATTGGTATTCGCATCAATCACCGACTCTGTTTTGCCATGCAAGTCGGAGACGTAGATCTTCTTCGACTTGCTCGCATAGGCGATACCGTCCGGATAATCTCCGGCAGGTACGCGCGCTACGATTTGCAAGGTGCTATCGTCAATAACCGCTAATTCGTTCGAGCCGGTAGCTGAAACATAGATACGGTGAAGCTCAGGCACCGCAATCACGCCGTGGATGCGTGGTAAGTCCCTAACATCTCCGACCACTTTTTCTTTGCTTGCGTCAAAGACCGTCAAGACGCCATCGCCGAGATGCGCGATGTAGAGTCGGCTGGTGTTTTCGTCAAAGCTCTGATAGTCAAATCGCGACGCTTTCCCCGTCAGCGGCACGTCACGCAAGGTCTGAAGCGGAAGTTTGTCGGATGGAAAAGGTATGGAAGAATAAGGCGTGGACAAACCAATCGAAGGAGTGGTTAGAAAATTGGCCGGCGGCGCCTTTCCTGTGCAGGTCACCGCGAAGACTATGAATAGAACTCCGGCAATAATTGCAAGAGACTTCATAACCACCACAATCACGCTTCTATTTCGTCTGAGCCCTGACGATGTTCATCTTGTCGAGCGCAGCGCGAAGTCCGCGCGCCAGCTTCTGCCTATCATCGTCGGCCCAGAAGTGCATGAAGAAAAGTCGCGGGTTTTCATCCAGCATGTGACTATGCAGCGCCGTTACTTCAATACCATTATTGCGTAACACCTTAATTACGGGATTGACTTCGCTTGCGATTAGCACAAAGTCGCCGGTGATTGCCGCCTTGTCTCCACCGGTCGGCTGAAAGTTGATTGCAGTTGCGACGCCCATCGAAGGCGGCACTTCCATTCCATTCTCGAATATCTTTTCGGCACGCGGAATACTGAATTGATAGACGCCGGAGTTGACCTTGCCGCTCTGTGCCATGATCTGGTCGAGCTGCTTGGTATCAATTTCCAGGTCTGTGTTCGGAACGCTGGCCGGTGCAGTAAACGGAGTCCCGCCTAGCGTAAGCGCGTCGTGGATCGCCGTCGCAATTTTTACCGCATCACCCAGCGCGCTGATGTGCATATACATCACGCGTGGCGACTCATGCAATACATGATTATGAAGAGCTGTCTGCTCGACGCCGCCTTCCTGAAGCTTAGTCATTACCCGAGTCACTTCATCCTCGGTTAACACGAGATCGCCCATGACCATCGTGGTGTTGCCCATCTTCTTGAATGCGATCCAGGAGCCGAGCGCTAACGCAGGTTTGAGTTGAATGGACCCGACCATGATTTTCAAGTCTGTGCGGGGCAGACTAACCTTGTAAACATCACCCGGTTGCATTGTGCCGGCCTTCCCGAGCGCCACCTCAACAGCCTTCCAATCGATCGATGCCGCTTGCGAGCCGGTGCTTGTTAGTGCCGGCTTATCCGCGGCGGCTACCGAGATCAGGAATACAAATACAAACGCAGTAAGAAGCGACGTGAAGAGCAAAGGCGATCGTCTGGTTGCGCGACTTGGCAAGAATTTGCGGCCGTATCCATTGCGTGTCGTTGGGTGGTGGTTCATTTTCTACTCCCCTTTTTAGTCTACCTGTTACAACGTAAAGAAATTCTTGATGCGCCTTAGCAAATCATGTTGGTGATAACGCATTCGCTGCCGCTTGGCCTCTTCGTTAAGGCCTTCTCGAGCGGCCTCAAGCTCCACCCGACGCTTTGCGAGTAACATCGAAATGTCGTCGGCAATTTCGGGACGTTGTTGCAGAATGTCATGGAAGGCTTCCTTATCAAGTCGATAGCACTCAACATCAGTGAGCGCGACCACCGTTGCTGAGCGCGGCTCTCCGGTCATCATTCCCATCTCGCCAAAGATATCACCTTCATGCAGTGCCGCCACGCGTTCGTTCAGGTTTCCGTCAGTTGAAACGCGAACTTCCGCCTCGCCTCCCGTTATCAGGTAAAGCCAATGCGCCTCAGCGCCCTGCCGCGTCATGGCTTCGCCGCGCGCGAAGGGTGCATAGCGCAGTCGCGGGGCGAGCGAGCGCCGCTCTTCTTCAGTCAGCAAATTGAATAGTTCGACTCGGCCCAACGCCTGGGCGCGCTGTTCTACTTCCTCGCTATCCTTGCGCTCGCGACGCGAGGTGTCATCTTCCGTCATGAAGATGGAATGTGCCGGAATGGAAAGCGGAATGCCGGCGCGCTGTAACGCGAAGTAAATGCGGGTGCGCACAATTGAGTTGGTCGGATCATCGACAGCCAGATCAGTCAACCAATAGCGCACCGCGTAGCTGCCAAAGCTTTCCTTGAAATCCATGAAGACGCAATTTGACGGCGGTGCGGCGGCGATGTTCGGGATGGGCTCGGCACGCAGGCCGGTTTCAACCGCGTCGATTACATCGGCGGGTGAATAGCGAAAGTCGACGTTGAAATAAACCCACTGGCGATGTTGGCGCGGCGCGCCGGCACGACGGCCCAGGACGGTCACCTGACTTTTCATCAAGACGCTGTTGGGAATTACGATCGTGTCCCAGTTGCGCGTCTCGATGGCGGTGTGACGCCAGCGAACCTCTCGGACCAGTCCTTCCTGTCCATCAATCTTTATCCAGTCGCCCACGACGATGGCGCGCTCAAGTTGTAGCGCCATGCCGCCCATCATGTTGCCCAGTGTGTCCTGGAAAGATAAACCAATGACGGCGGTCAGCACTGCAGAAGTAGCAACAATGCCGGTGATATCGACCCGCGGGATCGAAAGCAAGGTGATCCCCACGACGACGTAAGCAAACGCCACCAGCAGATCGCGCAGGATGCGCGGCGGCTTTAGTCTTATGGCATGAAGAAAAACCTCAAAGATAAACACGCTGCCGACATTTACAATGGCAATCCAGAGGCAGAAGAGCGAGGCCCAGCGGCACCAAAGATACAAAGAGCTGTCAGTGCTGATGCCGCGGTACGCCAACGACGCAACCAGCAACAAGCCGACGAAAGACAACGCAAACAAAAGTAGCGCCGCGCGAATGCGCATTCGTTCGGCCGGTCGCAGCGCGTTAAGCGCCAGTGCCGCGACAACAAAAAGTATGACGGCCCAAACAAAAGCGCCGCGCATTCCTGCCGCCACTTGTACCTGTTGCCAGAAGCTCATTGCTCAGATGGAGACTTGGGTTGATAGCAAGTAGCACAGACTTCAGTCTATGTAATTACCCTTGCGTAACGTCTCAAATACACAAACTAAAGTCTGTGCTACTTTGCCTGATTGGACTTAGGATTCTAGCACGCGACCCCGGATTGACGGGCAAGCTATCATGAACCGCATTCGCGACCAGAGATTTAGGAGGTAAGACCATGGTTGAGAAGAAAAGAAACGCACTTAGTCAGATCCTGGAGCGGTTCTCGTATAAAGCCACGAAGGCCACGGGAACATCGACAGCCTTCATCATCGCGTTGCTGGTTATATTGGTCTGGTGCATTACCGGTCCTGTCTTTCGCTTCTCAGATACGTGGCAGTTGGTCATTAATACCGGCACCACCGTCGTTACGTTTCTGATGGTGTTTCTCATTCAGCGCACGCAAAATAAGGACGCGCTTGCCATCCATCTGAAGCTTAATGAAATAGTTGCTGCGCTTGAGGGCGCCAGCAACAGGTTGATCGACGTGGAAGATCTTACTGAAGGAGAAATTCTGACGCTGCATAGGCACTATCAGGAATTGGTGAAAATGGCCAAGGCCGACTTGAAATTGACGCAGACGCACTCAATCGAAGAAGCCGCAGCTCGCCACGGAATCAAGTATGGCAAGGTGCATGCAAGAGCATAACGCGTCCGAGGATCATTCATGCCCGAGAATAAGAAAGCCGCGCCAGTCAAAGAAGAAATAAGAAAGATCTCGCCGCGGAGAGTGCGCTCATTCTTTGGTGAATTGGGCCCGGGCCTGATAACCGGTGCCGCTGATGACGATCCGTCGGGAATCTCTACCTATTCGGTTACCGGCGCGTTGTTTGGTTACGCGCCACTTTGGACTGCGCTCTTTTCTTTTCCGTTAATGGTGGCGGTCCAGATTATGTGCGCGCGGCTCGGGATGGTTACCGGTCGGGGACTCGCCGGCGTATTGCGGCGCAATTATTCTCGCTGGGTATTGTGGGGAGCCTGCACCCTTTTGATTGTTGCCAACGTGGTGAACATCGCCGCCGACCTTGGCGGCATGGCCGATGCGACCGCGATGATGACCGGCATAAAACCACTGTTCTTTACACCCATTTACGCCACGCTGATCACGTCTTTGCTTTTTTGGACCTCGTATCAATTTATCGCGCAGGTTTTCAAGTGGCTGACGCTAGTACTTTTCGCCTACGTAATCACGGCCTTTCTTGCACAACCCGACTGGTCGGCAGTGTTGCGTTCCACATTCATTCCTCACATCCAATGGTCGAGCGCCTACATCGCAACCTTTGTCGGCATTCTCGGTACAACTATCTCGCCTTATCTCTTTTTTTGGCAGGCAGCAGAGGAGGTTGAAGAAGAGCGCAAGATGGGACGGCGCACGGTCGGGCAACGCCGCGGCGCCACAGATGAAGAGATCAGAAAGTCGCGGACGGATGTGATCACGGGCATGTTTTTTTCCCAACTGGTGATGTATTTCATCATCCTCACCACCGCGGCAACGCTGCACGCTCACGGACAGACGCATATCGACACTGCGCAGCAAGCAGCCGAAGCGCTGAAGCCGCTCGCCGGCCGCGGCGCCTATTTGCTTTTCACTTTGGGTCTGATTGGAACCGGAATGCTCGGCGTGCCGGTGCTGGCGGGCGCCGCGGCGTATGCGATTGCCGAAGCAAGTGCGTGGCGCGGGACGCTTGAAGATCGACCGCACCTCGCGAAAAAGTTTTATGGCGTGGTTAGCGCGGCCATGGTCATCGGACTGATACTCAACTATGCCGGGTTCAACGCGGTGAAGATGTTGTTTTGGGCGGCGGTGTTGAATGGAGTTTTGGCGCCGCCATTAATCGTCCTGGTTGTGTTGTTAACCTGTAACAAAAAGATCATGGGCAAGCGAACCAATTCGCCGGCACTGAAATGGCTTGGTTGGGCCACCGCAGTGATCATGGCGGCGGCTGCAATCGCGATGTTCGCGACGATGTGAAGAGGCGCGTGGAATGGCGCTATTTTGAATTGGGAATGTAATGATTAGCGCTAAAGAATATTCACTGCACGGGCGGCCAACAGCACTAAAACAGTTAACGAAATCAGCGACTGCAGCATCATCAAGATCTTTGCCCAGCGTTCCATCACCGGCGCATCTGTCGGCGAAAAGGCGGTGCTGGAGTTGAAAGCAAGGAACAGATAGTCGACAAAATTTGGCGTCCAGCCGTGACCGTTAGCTTGCGATTTCTCTTCAGGAGTCATGGTCATCTGCGGAAAAAGAAAGGCGCCCTGCGGATGACCAAAGCGCGCATCTCGTCCGTGTGGGCCGCCGGCGTCCAGCCGCCAGTACCACAACGCGAATACCAATATGTTGGTGAACCAAAGCGACGCAGCAGACAGCAACAGGTCGGTCGGCGATTCTTTGTGAGACGGCAAGGCGTGGATAAGCAACGCTAGTGAAGCGATCATGCCAATGGTTATGACAACGCTGACAGTGAAACCAAAGAACCGATTCAGTTTGTGATGGCCGGTGCCGTGCGTAATGACGGTCGGTATAAGTAGAAGTAAAACGATGGCGGGAAACATCCACGGCGGACCAATAATTAGAGCGGGTGGCAACGCCGCATACAAACCGCCCACTGCCAGAATTGCAATGAATGCCGGCCAACGAGGTTCGGGGTCCCAACGGTCTTTTGCTTGATGTTCGTTGACGTTCATTTGACTAGTTGAGTAAGGCGTTCAGATATCTAAAACTTCAGTAACTCTCGGTAGCTAATCACTAAGGCGGTTGGGAGTCAATGAGCTGTCAAACAGGCGGGCAATTAGAAGTTGCATATTCCCATTTTTTTCCGGAGGTGATAACCTCAGCGAACTTCAAAGCGAAAAGTTTTCGCGTTACCAGTTCTACAAAGGAGGCCGCCATGGCCCGCGACCAGGGTACAAATGAACGCCTTAGTAAGCTGCTTTCCCAGTTGCTCTCGTTGACCGAAAACAAAGAGCTGCATTGGGAGCGCGAGATTGGTTCTGCACACAGGTACGCACGATGGAAAAATAATTTGCTCATACTGGGGCCGGCGGCTCCACTGGCCAACAGCAAAGTAGCCCGCTACCTTTTCATCACACCCTTTGATTCACCTGCTTGTGTTGAGATCAACTCGAACGATCCCGAATTGGGCGAGTCACTGAAGAAACTGGTGGCCGCGGTCGAGAACGCCAGCCAAAGCGAACCACCTACTGATCCATTTGCGATAACGGAAGACGTTATTGATCGGCTTACAAGCTGAGCCGGAAAACGATCGCAGCATCTGAGAAGACAGGAAGGATATAAGACTATGTCCGCAGAAAATCCGCTCGATAAGGTTAGTCATGAAGCTGCCAGCCTTTCCCAAATTCCTTTGTTCAAACGGTTGACGCCAGCCGAGCTGGAACAGCTCGCACAGTCGGTCGATCAGGTCAACTTCAAAGCGGAAGAGACAGTTTTCAACGAACAAGATCAGGGTGACGCGCTATATGTTGTTGATTCCGGCTCGGTGCGTATCTGGGTGCTCGATGAAGATGTGAAGCCGGTTACGCTGGCTGAATTAAAGCCGGGGGAATTCTTCGGGGAACTAGCAGTGCTCGATCGGGGCGCGCGTTCAACCAATGCGACGGCAATAGTCGATACCGAACTGCACCGGTTGAGCAGTGACGACTTCGAAAAATTTCTCTTGAAACATCCGGACATCGCGATAGATGTGATTTGCGAAATCGGCGCACGCATGCGCCAGACAAATGTGCTGGTGTCGCAGCGCGCGACGCGAAACATCAACGTGGAGATGGCAGAGCGCGCTACGATTGGACAGCGCATCGCGGATAGGGTGGCATCGTTTGGAGGTTCATGGACCTTTATCATTATTTACGTGTCGTTCCTGGTCGCTTGGATGGGCTTCAACACCTTCGTGCTGGTTCGCTACGGCCGTGGTGAAAATGGCGCGGAGTTTGATCCTTATCCCTACATCCTCCTCAACCTGATGCTTTCGATGACGGCAGCGCTGCAAGCGCCTATCATCATGATGTCGCAAAACCGCGCGGCCGAAAAAGATCGGTTGGCGGCGGAGCAGGATTTCAAAGTGAATCTGAAAAGTGAGCTGATGCTTGAAGAGTTAATGCGCAAGAGCCAGGGCCGTGAGGCACAGATTGGGCAACTAATCGGACTGGTTAAGAGTTTGCCGTCGAGCAAAGGCGAGTAGGCCCCTCATTTAGTTAGACAGGCAGACTTCCCCAGCAATAAACCTCGGCCCAACTTAAGGCGTCTTGCTTGTTCCGGCTGGCTTGGCCGTTGTTCGCGTAGCTGGAGGTTTTCTTATCCCCGATTCTCCCTTTGGCGCGATGCGTCCGTTGCGCGTCAGCGCGATTCGCTTATCGCGGCTTGAGGCGTCATCGACTGCCACTTTAATCGCACGAAAAGATCCGTCGCGGAGCTTGTTGGTCGGGTTGTAAGAGAGCACATATTGCGTGCGCAGGTCGCGCACGATCTCGCCCGCAATCTGCGGCAACTCGGAAATCGACTGCGGATAGAACGCGCGGCCACCCGTTTCCGTTGCCAGCCGATTGATCAGGGCGATGGCTTTATCGCGCGGGCTTTTGCGAATGAACCCCGCGTCTTTATCGAGCTCATTCACGAATCCGATCACGTAGATCTGCACGTCTTCTTCGCGTAGGCGCTGGAAGAGTTGCGGCTCTTTATAGAAACTGTTGCGGTCTTCACCGTCGGTAATAAGGATTAAAGCCCGCCGCCGCCGGTCGTTGTCATCGCCTTTCTTGTATTCAGAGACACGCTCGGCGCTCAGATAAACCGCATCGATGATCGCGGTCTGGCCGCCTTCAACGAAAAGGCTGTCGAGCCCGTCCATCAGCAGATCTTTGTTCGGCGTAAAGTCCTGAACAGTTTCAATCTTATCGCTGCTGATAAAGCGTACCAGAAAAGTTTCGTCGCCTGACTTGTTGCTGTTGATAATGGTCTTGCCGGCATCAATGACGGCTTGCAACTGTGACCGTAACGAGCCCGACGTATCGACGGCGAGTCCATAACTGATCGGAACCTCCTCGCGCGTGAAAGACTCGATCGGCTGCAGCACGCCGTCTTCAAAAACATGAAACTCATTTTCACGGACGTTGTCGATGGGGCGATTGTTTCGATCGATAACGCGGATGTTTAGAGTGACCAGCTCCGTGTTCACCACGATGGTACTGCCTTCGTCGATCTCAGGCTCGGGAGGTGTCGGCGTTGGCTTTGGTTTAAGCACGGGGGCGGGCGGGGGCTCGCCGAGCGTGGGCGCAATGCGATCTACCGGTGTGGATCTTGGCTGGGGAGTCGGTGTTGGTGTTGGCGTTGCTGCGGGGCGGCTCACCGTCGTTTGCGTTGTCCGTACCGGAGCAGGCGTGGGCGTGGGTGTAGGAATTGAGCGCGGCGCGATCGCCGAGCTGCGGCGCGGACGTGAATCCTGGCTTCTTGCGGCCAGAACAAAACCCGATCCCACCACAAAGGTTGCCGCAAGCGCCAGTGCCACAACCAAAGCAAATTGTGGCCGTTTCAATCTTCCCAATCGGTCCATTGTTCGTTTCATCATTAATATGACTGGAATAAAGTCTCAATAAAGCTAACTGACCCGGTGTGCCTGCCGTGCAACAGTCTAACCTTTCCCGAACTCAGGTGCGAAGCGACGCGCCAACGCTTGACGCTGCAAAGGACAGCAGTCCGACACACGGCCGCGGGCCAGTTAAGAAAGATGCGTAAGGAGAGTTGATTAGTTGCCGAGTCTGCGGGGCGATGACAATCAACGAGAGCCGGGAATTGCGTAGTAGCCTTCCTTTGACCGCACAAACAGTTTCGGCAACCCGCGCGGTGGGGTGACCTTCACCTTGATCCGGTGCCAGCGGCCATCATTGGAAAAATCTGTAGGCTTGTAGCCAATCGAATACTGATGACGCAGCTCGAGCGCGATTTGCTCGAAGATGTCATCCATCTCAGCAGCGCTGCGCGGAAAAAAGGCCTTGCCACCGGAAACGCTTGCCAGCTCGTCCAGAATGCCCTGGCCTTCCATGCCCAGGCTGCTGCCGGCGTCGCTGCCGCTCAGAATTCCAATGCCATACAGCGTCACATCGGATTCCTTAAGCAGCCGCCGCAGCTCGTTAAATGTGTAACGGGAATTATTGTCCTGGCCGTCGCTGATCAATAGCAAGGCGCGTTTGGGATGCGTGCCGCGCTGCACCTTTTCGACGCCGAGATAGCAGGCGTCGTACAGGGCCGTATTGTTTTTGGTTTGCACGAAAGTGAGTTTATCGAGCACGGCATTGCCGTCGCGCGTCTTATCGAGCAACAGTTGCGCGCGCGAATTGAAGGCAATCAAAAAGTACTCGTCTGATTCGTGGCTGGTTTGAATAAACTTCGACAGCGCGTCACGGGCGCGCCTGATCTTGTCGCCGCCCATTGATCCAGAGACGTCAAAAATCACACCCACAGAAACCGGCGAATCGTCGTCGCTGAAATACGTTATCTCCTGCGGCTTCTTGTCATCCATCACCATAAAAGCGTTTTTCCCCAGACCCGAAACGTAGCGCCCGTAGGTGTCGGTAACAGTGACCGTAAAGGTAATCAAATCGGTGTTGACAATCACCGGGCCGGCAATTTCCGTCCCCTGCTTTTGCTCTTTCTGCTCTTCGGCAGGAGGAGTTGGGGCAGGATTTGCGGTCGCCGCGTCGCTTGCTTGTTTGTCCGCGGTTTTGTCTTGTGCTCGTGACGAAGCAGGGAAGAAGGCAAGCAGAAATGCCAGCAGGGAAAGGGAAGCGAATTTGGTGACGCGTCCAGCCGGTAGGTACATGAGACCTCGCGATATTTGCAACGTTGGGTTCGCCGACTCAGAAAGGGCCTGCAATACAGATGCTGGGGCGGGGATGACTGATGCCCGAGGTCTGCAAACTATTGATTGAAATCCGGAAAGGACGGACGTGGGAGACGTGGCCGCGCGCTACTTTCAGTTTCCAGTCTGTGTCAACTGAAATTCATTGTAGGACAGGCCTTCGGGTTGGTAAAGCGAAAAGACTGGAACGCGTTACTGGGAACTTTGATCCCGTGCCATCGTGTATGCAACCCGGTTCCTCGGGCTCGCCAATGAGCGCATGTTATACTTCCGCGCTATTTTGTTCCGGGAATTCACTAACCAATGGCCGAGTTTATTTGTCGATTAGGTACGCCGGCGGGCGAGAACGGTGGAAGCGCCCGGCGTCCATGAAGCACGCGCGCGCCTCGAACGCGAAGGCTTCAGAGTGTTCAATGTGACACCGCCGAAAACAAGCGGTGTGACTGCGCTAACACGACTTGGCGGGCGCGGTGGGCAGTCGAAAGTAAAAGCAAACGACTTTCTATTATTCAACCAGCAATTGGCGGCGCTGGTCCGCGCCGGCATCCCAATTCTTCAGGCTATCGCCATGCTCCGCAAGCGTGCTGCGTCGGCGCGATTGCGCGCAGTGCTGGGCGATGTTGAAGAACAGATTCGCGGTGGCGCAGCGCTGTCGCAGGCGTTTGCAGCGCAGGGCAGTATCTTTCCCAGAATCTATACCGCATCGATTCTCGCTGGGGAACGGTCCGGCGCGCTTGATGAAGTGCTGAAGCGTTACGTTACCTACATGCGGCGCAACGTCGGGCTGCGACGCAAGATTCGCGGCGCGCTGGCCTATCCACTCTTTTTGTTATTTGCGTCCGGCGGCATGGTTACTTTTCTCGCCACCTACGTGGTGCCGCGTATGTCTGATCTGTTTGCCGGCTTCGGCACCGAACTGCCGACGGTGACGCAGATCGTGCTGGGCTTTTCAAAATTACTTGCGGGCAACATTATCTGGTTGGGACCACTCGTTATTGGCGCCGCGATCGTTCTGTTCCTTTGGTCGCGGACTGAGCCAGGTCGGATCACCATCGACGGCTTCCTCATAAGGATACCGCTCGCCGGTAACTTGATTATCCAATTGTCGGTAGCCCAGGCCACCCGTTCTTTGGCGACTTTGCTCGCCGGCGGCATCACGCTGGTTGAGTCGTGGGAGATCGCCGCTGAATCGATCACGAATCGAGCGCTGCGCCGGCGCAGTTCTGCTATCCTGCCGATGATTCGCGAGGGACGATCGTTTACAGAGAGTCTGGAATCTGCCGATTGGATGCCGTTGCTGGCCATCGACATGGTGGGAATTGGCGAGCGTTCAGGCAGTTTGCGCGAGATGCTCGACGAAGTGGCGGTCTTTTACGATGCTGAGTCGGAAGTGAGACTTGAGCAGTTGACGACCACGCTTGAGCCTGCGATTCTGTTGATTATGGGTGGGATCGTTGTCACTATTTTGCTGGCCATTTACCTGCCCATCATTCAGTCTATCTCCAGCGGAGCGGGCGCGGCCGGTCATCACTAATTTCGGGATAGTTTTCACAGCAAGCATTGATTTCTCATGAAGCAGTTTACTGAAGATCCTCCGGTAACTCAGCCGCAACAAACCGTAGGCCACAACCTTTCCAAGGGCGGTGACAACCACGAGCCGCCGGAAGTGCGCGCTGCGAAAGAACTGGCTACTCGCCACCGGCTGCCGTTTGTCGACCTATTGCCGGCTGAGGAAGATTCGCCGATCGACTACACGATCTTCAATGAGATTCCAGTTGACTTGATGGTGCGTTACCAGTTTCTGCCGCTGCGGCGCGACGAAAAGGGTCTGCACGTTGCGTTGGCGGACCCGACTGATCTTGAACGCATCGACGAAATCGCCGGCGCCTTGCGCGCTCGCATAGTTCCGTATGTGGCCACCGCCGGCAGCATTGAACTGATCCTCCGCCGCGGCGACGCAACCCAGCGCGTGTTGCAGGAAGCGGCCTCCGGCTTTCGTATTTCTCTGGTCAGAGAAACTGAACATGGCGAAGAAGTGCTGGATCTGGATCGGCTGGCGACGGATTCCGAGATGTCGCCGATCATCAAGCTGGTCGATACGATAATCTATAACGCGATGGAGTCGCGCGCGTCCGACATTCACATCGAAACACGCGACACCGAAGTGCAGGTCAAGTACCGCATCGATGGCGCGCTCTATGCCAAAGTGGATCCGATTGATCTTGCTTATCATCAGACGCTGATCTCGCGCATCAAGGTCATGTCCGAACTGGATATTGCCGAGCGCCGCGTGCCCCAGGACGGTCGGTTCCGCGTGCGCTACAAAGGTCGCAACGTCGATTTCCGCGTGTCGATCATGCCGACCATTCACGGCGAGGACGCTGTGATTCGTATTCTCGACAAGGAACAGATCAACGAGGAGTTCAAAAACCTCAACCTCGATGTAGTTGGTTTTGCGGAAGAGGACTTAAGAAAGTTTCGCCATTACATTGCCGAGCCTTACGGCATGGTGCTGGTTACTGGTCCAACCGGTTCCGGTAAGACGACCACGCTTTATGCCGCACTTAACGAGATCCGAAATGAAGAAGACAAGATCGTTACCATCGAAGACCCGGTTGAGTACCAGTTGCACGGCATTACCCAGATTCCGGTGAACGAGAAAAAAGGACTCACCTTTGATCGTGGTTTGCGTTCTATCCTGCGTCACGATCCTGACAAGATAATGGTGGGAGAAATTCGCGACACTGAGACTGCCCAGATCGCTATTCAGTCAGCGCTGACAGGCCACCTGGTTTTCACCACCGTGCACGCAAATAACGTTATCGATGTGATTGGCCGCTTCCTCAATATGGGCGTGGAGCCCTACAACTTTGTGTCCTGTTTGAACTGTGTGCTGGCTCAGCGCTTGATTCGCATGTTGTGCCCATATTGCAAACGGCAGTACCACGCCAAGGACGACGAACTGCTTGAGTCGGGACTGAGGCCCGAGGATCATCGCGAGACCGCGCTCTTCATGAACGTCGGTTGCGATGCCTGCAATCACACCGGCTATCGTGGCCGAACAGCAATCCACGAGCTACTGGATCTTTCTGATAACATTCGCGAAATGATTGTTGAGCGCCGGCCTGGTTCTGAAGTGCGGCGCGCCGCCGAGGCGGAAGGGTTGACCAGCCTGCGCGAATCGGCGTTGAAAAAGGTGTTTGCCGGCGTCTCTACGCTGCATGAGATAAATCGAGTCACATTTGTTGAGGAATATAGCGCCGAGCATTAAAAGTTTAACGTTCAGCCTATTGGCTGTTTATGCAACCTAGGGGGGTTGTACTTTACTGGCCCGTTTTGGGAACTGAATTTTTTCGCTGGCGTGTAAGAAAACGGGTCCGAAAAGCTTGCATCCTGGCCTTTCCAGCGGCATTATTAGCCCACATCGGACCGCCATCCTCCCTGAAGAGAGACTAAAAATGAGAAAAAATACCGAAGCCCGCGTCCTGGTTTCACTTCTTGTTACCTTTTGTTTGTTGCTTTTACCGGCAACTGCATTGGCCAAGAAGGGCGACCGTAACTTCAAGCAAGGCATGCAATATGAAAATGACCAGCAGTGGGAAAAGGCTGCTCAGGAATTTACGCTGGCGGTTGCTGCCGACCCTTCCAACCTGGAGTACCAGCTCCATTTCCGGCGAGCGAGTTTCAATGCTTCCCAGACCTATATGCAGCAGGGTCGCGCGCTTGCGGAGCAACGTGATTTCGTTGGGGCCTATAACGCGTTTCGGCAGGCATATGGTTACGATCCGGTAAATCAACTCGCCGTGTCTGAGATGGAGCGGATGCTACAGCTCCAGGGAGTAAAAGAAGGCACCAGCAACGGAAACGGGTTGCGCCCCGGGGAAACGGTGGACGCAGCCCAAGTCGCTACAGCGACGGACGCGCCGCTGCCTTCCGCGCGCACCGAACAGTTGCGGGTCATAAGTTATAGCGGCGATCTGAAAGCTTTCATTCGCAGTCTTGCTGAGCAGCTTAACCTCAATGTCATTTTCGATCGGCAATCGTTTGTGCAACCGCGCCAGATCGATATTAATCTGCGTGACGTCAGCACTTCCCAGGCGCTCGACTATGTCTTCTTGCAGGAAGGACTGTTTTTTCAAAAGTTGAGTCGCCGCACTATCGTCGTTGCCGACCAGACACGTCGTCCTCAATATCAACAACTTGTGCTGCGGACTTTCTATCTGGCCAACAGCGATCCGGAAAAAGTAAAAGGCCTGGTCCAACAGGCAATACCGCCGTCTGTCGGGCGTCCACAAACGATCGTTGTTTCTGATCCGGCCACCAACAGCTTGACGGTCCGAGATACAGCCGAAAACGTCCGCTTGATCGGCGAGCTTATACAGAGTATCGACAAAGATCGCGCTGAAGTGGTGATGGATGTAAACATCTATGAGGTTTCGAAAAGCGATCTGCTGCAATTAGGCAATCAAATCGGTTCTGCGTCGTCGGATAACCGAATCACTCTTGGAGGCTCGCCCGGCCTGGCTCTTCCAACTGCCAATGGCGCGCTCAACTCGACGCAAACGGGCGTGAATCTGGCGAGCATTATCGGGGGCGCCCCCACTGCCGCAGCGGCGGCCCTGCTGATTCCGCCTTCAGTGTTTACGGCGTTTCAAGCTAAAGACAACACGAAGCTTATCGCTTCAACTCAGGTACACGCCTTCAATGGTGAAGAGTCGAGCGCACGCATCGGCCAACGCGTTCCGGTGCAAACGGCGCAGGCCTATCCTTTTGGAATCCAAACCGGTACTTCAACTTCAAACAACGGATTTCCCACCGGCGGCTTTCCGGTAATCAACTACGAGCCGACTGGTTTGACGCTTAAGTTTACGCCCCAGGTTTTTCCCAATCAGGACGTTCAGGTGAAGATGTCGATTGAATCCAAAGACGTGCTCGGCGCCCGTACGCTGACGCCGACCTTCACTGAGCGAACCATAACCGGAACTGCTCGAGTGCAAAATAATCGCACCATGATGCTCGCCAGCGTCGCTCAGGATGTGCAGAGCAATGGGCGCGCAGGACTGCCGTTATTGGGATTAATTCCGGTGCTGGGCCGCTTGTTTACTTCACCGACTCGTGAGAACCGCCGCGTAGACATTGTCATTGCCGTCACGCCGCGCGTGTTGCGCGCGCCGGCAGTAACACCGCGTGACGAAGAAATGCGTCCCAGTGGCACCCTGCAATCGCCGACAACCGGTTCGCTCGAAGCGATGCTGCGCGAGGCCGATCAGGAAGCACTACAAGTACGGTGGCCACAAATAACACGCCAAAAGATGCCGTCGCAGCACAACCAGCGCCTGCTAATAGTTCTCAAGTCGCAAAAACGCAGGCCGCGGCGGAAGAGCTGCCGGCCTTCGTGCCTGCGCCGAAGTCGTTGGTAAGCAGTTCGGAAGCGTCGCAGGTTGCGGCGGTGAATACAAATCTCAATACAAATGCGCAGGCGGTACTTACCAGCATGCCCAAACCGATTGAGACGGCATTAACTTCGATGAGCGCCAACACCAGGTCAGCACAGTTGATATTGGCGCCGTCTGATGCGGTGATGAAGGTTGGCGAGACGCGACGCTTCGCTCTGGAGCTGAAATCCGATGCTTCATTAGCAATCGCGATTCTTGCTTTGCGTTTTGATCCAAAGGTGATCAGGATCAAGGGTCTGGTGGCTGGTACTGCGTTGGCCGCCGATAATGGCAACAAGGAAAACGCGCCGGGCATGACCCAGTCGATCGATGCGAGCGGCATGTGCCTGATCTCGCTTGCAAATCTTCGCAGCGCCGCATCGTTGAAAGATTCGGGCCTGTGGCTCTTCATCGATGTACAAGCCTTGTCCGCCGGAGACGCGGGCCTGGTTTTCGACGCGAGTGCTACCTACTTAATGGCGATCGATGCAGCCAACGTCACGCTTGACTTGTCACCGATCCACGCAATAGTCAAATAGTAAGAAACGTGAGTTGATGCACGCAGTGCAAGGTGTTAGCAATTCAACACGCGGCGACGAGATGAAGGCAGTTCAGCTTTCCGGTCGCCGCGTAGTCATGTCGGTTTCAAATTCGATGCTGAAAAAGCGCCAGTGCGGTTTCACTTTGATTGAGCTCGTCATCACGATTACGGTGCTGACGATAATGACCATGGGCGTTGTGCCGCTGCTGAAACTTTCCGTCAAACGCCAAAAGGAACAACGGCTCCACGACGCCCTGCGCGAGATGCGCACCTCCATCGATGAGTTTCATCGCGATACTGTGGGTATGAACTGCACGGGAACGGGAACGGGGACGACGGGTACAGGCACTGGCACCGGCGTGACTGGCACGGGCGGTTCAACTTACGTCGATCCAAGGAGCAAAGTAGTAATATCCGACTGCACCGTCTTTGGCGTTGATAATCCCGACCGTTACCCGCCGGATTTGGATACATTGGTTAGCGGCGTAAACGTGGTGCCGCGCGGCGCTGCCAATGTCGGTGGGCGAGGATTGGAAAGCACCGGCACGTCGAGTGGTAACAGCGATAGCGTGTTGGGCAGCCAGCTCTCCACCAAGAAGAAGGTTTATCTGCGCAGCATCCCAATCGATCCAATCACCGGTAAAGCAGAATGGGACCTGCGCTCGTGCTATGACAGCGCTGATTCAGGTTCGTGGGGCGGGGAAAATATTTTTGACGTGCGCTCAAAGTCGAAAGATACGGCACTGAACGGAGAGAAGTACAGTGACTGGTGAGCCAATTTCGGATTTCGGATTTCGGATTTCGGATTCAAAGCAGAATCCACGCACTCCGAAATCCCCAATCTGCAATCCGCACTCGAGGGGCTTTACCCTGCTCGAGTTGATGGTCGTAATCACGGTGATCATCATTCTTGCGGCCATTGTCTTGCCGCAATATCAGAAGACAATACTGGCCACGCGCGAAGCAGTCTTGCGCGACGATCTTTCCAAATTACGCAGTCTGATTGACCAATACGCCGCCGACAAACAAAAGCTTCCGCAATCACTCGACGATCTGGTTAGCGGTGGGTACATGCGCGAGTTACCCAAGGACCCGATTACCGGACAAGCGGACTGGACCGTAACGACCGGGGACGATCCGAACGCGAGTTCCGGCGAGCAGGGGGTAACCGACGTGCACAGCGCATCAAGTGACGTTTCGTCGGAAGGGACGCAGTACTCAGAATGGTGATGTCATTGCCGATTTCGGATTGCCAATTTCCGGTTGGCGCATGAGGAAACTTGCGACGATAGCAGCAGGCAAAATCGGCAATCGGCATTCGGCAATCGGAAATGATCAATGGCTAACCCGCTTTCAAAACTAATCCATCCCTGGTATCCGTCAAACGCGATCGGGTTTGAAAAGGGCCTGCTCACTATGGTCCAACTCGAGCGCGGCAAGGGCGCGAGCACTCTGAAGCGCGCGGCTACAGTCTCGCTGCCGGAATCCCTGATTCGTCCCAGCTTTGATGAACCAAACATTTCCGATTTGTCCGAACTGGCCGCGGTGCTCACCGACCTGGCGACTAGCGCCGGTCTCTTGCAGCGCAAGCGTTGGTCAGCAAGCTTGCCCGACGCCTCCAGTCGCAGCCTGATCATGACTTTGGAGTCGAATCCGGGTTCGCGCGCAGAGCTCGAGGAAGTGCTCACCTGGAAAGTTGAGCGCGGTTTCGGTGTGCCGTCGGAAGAACTGTCGCTATCTCGCGAGCGCTTGCCGCCTGACGCACAGGGGAGAGATCGTTATCTGATGGTAGCCACGCGCGCAGCCGTTCTCGCTGAGTATGAAAGCGTCCTGGATATGCTTGGCTGGCGCGCCGGTTTGGTGCTGCCGCGCCACGTGGCTGAAGGCCGCTGGCTCACGTTAGATGGCTCAAGAGATGACGCGCTATTGCTCAGTTCGTCCGACACCGGTTTTACGGCGGTAGTTTTTCGCGGCAAGCAGCCGTTGATAATTCGCACTGTAATTTGTGAGCCTGATGAATGTGAAGATGAGTTGTATCGCTTGCTTCTTTTCTATCGTGACAAGCGGGCCGGCGATGGCGAACAAACGGCGAGCCTGCTTAGTCGGCTATTGGTGGTTGGCGACGCAATGAGCAAGGAACGCATTAGCAGCATCTTGCGCGACACGCTCGGCATAGATCTGCGACCGCTGGAAGCCGAAGACCTTGGTTTACAGCTTTCCACCCGCCAGCTAAGCTTTGACTCCATCGCCGCTCCCGCCGGGCTGGCCACCTTGTCGTGGCAGTGAGCTTTAGTCGGCTTGAAACATCTGCGATTTCTTAAACGTAATACCCTCGCATAATGAGTATGCCAGCATCTCCTAATGTTTATAGTTTCAGCAGTGCTGCCGATCGCGAGTTGGTTGCAACTGCGGCGCAGGGTCTTGAAGGCGGTTTCGAAGAACTGGTCCGGCGTTATCAGCGACCGATCTCTGCTTATGTCTACCGCATGGTTGGAGACTACGACTGCGCGCTCGATCTGACTCAGGAAATCTTCATCAAGATCTATGCATCGCTGTCGCGTTACCGGCCGGAGTTCAAGTTTTCTACCTGGATCTACAAGATTGCGCATAATGCCGCTATCGATCATCTGCGCCGCAATGCCGGCCGCGAACGATCCCTTAGCAACGGAACTGAAAGCGAGCCGCAGCAACTTACCATTGAAAGTAAGGGCCTTAGCCCGGAACAACAAAGTGAGCGCGCAGAGCGCCGGTTGGAGATCGAGTCAGTCGTTCATCTCTTGCCGACGGCCTATCGCGAGCTCATCGTCTTGCGCCATTCGCAGGATCTTACTTATGAGGAGATCGTCGAAGTGACTGGCTTGCCACTTGGCACGGTCAAGAATCGACTCTTTCGCGCGCGCGAAATGATGCGTCAGCAGTTTTTGCTGCGTGGCATTACCGGAGTTTAGTTTTCGAGTTCAATGACTAACGACAATAACAATTGTCAGAGCGACCAGATCGCCGCGTTCGTTGACGACGAACTAAAGCCCGTCGATCGATTAGCGGTTGAACAGCATGTGCTGATCTGTGATCGTTGCGCGACCGAGTTGCGCGCCCATCGCACCTTCATGCGTGAGCTGGATACGGCGCTGGCCGGTCGTTTTGATTTGGAAGTGCCGCCGGACTTTGCAAAAGTTGTGGCCGTGCACGCCGAGAATGATATGCGCGGCGTGCGCGATCGCTCGGAACACCGCAGAGCTTTGCGCTACTGCATAGTTCTGGGGTTGGTTGCATTTGCTTTGTTGGGAGTCGCGTCGAGTCGCACCGTTTTTGCCAGTGTGCAATCATTTTTTAAGGCGACATTTGGAATAATAGGGCTCTTCGGAAAGACGATTTACAATGCAATGGCTGGGTTTTCGGTGCTCGCGCGCGTGTTTCGGCGCGGGCTTATTGGCGATGCGAGCCGGGCGGATTTACTTGCGCTACTGCTATTTGCCTTTGCTATTGGCCTCCTTACGCTCCTGATATCACGCTACCACCGAACTCGCGTGCTCGACTAAGCGCAGTTCGCATGTACCTATTCAAATCATCGATGGGGATTGTGTCGCTTTCCTGGCGCTGCTTCAATCCTTCCCGCTTGAGAATGGTTTTGCAGTCCTGTTCATTGCTAGTCGTGCTTGGCTGCATGCAATACGCAACTCAGGCGCAAAATCCGCCAGTGCCCCAGCCGACCGATTCTCCCTACATTATGGAGGGGGTATCGGACACGGATGTTTATGCATTAGGACATTCATTGCAAATAAACGGCACTGTAAAAAAGGGAGCGATTGCTTTGGGTGGCGATGTAATTGTTCGCGGTGTGGTCGAAGAAGACGTGGCGGCTATCGGCGGGTCCGTGATCCAACTTGAAGGTGCGCGCATCGGTGGTGACGTGATGGTGGTCGGCGGCGCCTACCACCACGTCGATCAGATCCCGAATCGTAATCCTCAGGCGATGACACTCATGTATGCCGGCTACGAACAAGAACTGCGAAACATAATGCGCAATCCCAAAGATTTGCTGGCGCCGAAGTGGTCGGCGGCATACATTGGTTTCCGCCTGTTAGCAGTGTTGTTCTGGTTCATTGTGTCGCTGGCTTTAACAGCCGCCATGCCGGGAACAATCAGTCGCGGGATCGCGCGCCTTCAACTAACCAGTTTGCGAGTAGCCGTGATTGGTTTCGTTGGCGCGGTCGTAATCAGCATCGGCGTGCCAACCGCGCTCCATTATCTGCCTGCCCCGATCAGCATTTTGCTCGGGCTGATGGCCCTGCTGTTGATATTGATTGCAGCGCTTTTTGGACGAGTCATGATTTATGCTGCCACCGGTCGTTGGCTGCAACGAAAGTTTCTAAAGGTTGGTAGAAATTCCGAAGCAGTCGCGCTGCTTACTGGTACCGTCTTCTGGATCACTCTCTCATCATTGCCTTACATTTGGCCGTTCGTAGTTGCCTTGATTTTGGTAACCAGCCTGGGTTTGGCCCTCACCGCACGTTACAAGGTTGGCTGGCGACGATCGCAGGAAGCTAGCTGAATTTTCATCGAATACAGGGAAAAAATATCAACGAATCAGAGGTCTCGCGCATCAAAAGCTTTCCCCATGGCCGAAGTGTGGGATTTGTGCAACTTTTTCGAACACGGGGCGTGACCATCGTGGACTAACATGCCTGATCGAGCGAGAAGCGCAACTACTTAGGTAGAACAATCATCCGGTTCTATGCGTAACACCTGAGGACAAGCGCAAGTTTCAGTCGCCGGTCCTCGGCGTTCTATTCGATTCGAAATAGTTAACTGCGTTGTTCTCATAGCAAAGTTTGGAGGGGTAATGAAGGCGCTTTTTCTTGCATTCGCGCTTATTCAGGTTTTTCTAATCGCTGGTCCCGCTGCTAACGCCCAGACCAGCCCGACCGCCGCTGCCCAGCGGCCGGGCGATCCCGGCATAACAGCCAACGGGGCTATTGGTGAAGTCAAGGTTATTGACGCCGCCGGCCGGCAGTTGATCGTCAAGACTGACGCCGGTTCGTTGGTGACAGTCGCGCTCGGCGACAAGACCGTTTATATGCGACTGGCGCCCGGCGAAAAGACCCTGACCAACGCAACGAAAATTACTTTTGGCGATGTTGGCGAAGGCGATCGTGTGTGGGCTCGCGGCAAAGTGGCTGACGATCACAAGTCGGTTCCGGCCGTTGCCCTGATCGTTATGAACAAGGCGGACCTCGCCAAGAAACAGGAAGCCGAACGCGCTGAATGGAAACGTCGCGGCATACTCGGCATCATCACTGCGTTGAAACCTGAGTCCAAAGAGATAACTATCTCGAGCCGATCGTTGATGGGCCAACAGGCAGTCACGATTCCGGTTAGCGACAAAGTGGAAATGCGTCGTTACGCTCCCGACTCGATCAAGTTTGCTGATGCTAAGCCGGCGGATTTTGCGGAACTCAAGGTTGGCGATCAACTACGCGCCCTGGGGGAACGCAGCGCTGACGGGCTGTCTTTCACACCTGAGAAAGTTGTCACGGGCGCCTTTCGAAATGTGGCAGGCACAGTTACTGCTGTTGATAAGGCGACCGGCGAAGTGAAAATCAATGATCTACAAACGAAGCAGCTCCTGACGATTGTTGTTAAGCAGGACGCAGTATTGCGCCGTTTTCCTTCCGCCGCAGAGATGGGTGGCATGATGTCGATGATGGGGCGCGGTGGACAAGGCGCCAACGGCGGTGGTCAGGCTCCGGCGGGTCAGGGTGGTAACCGGCCAAATGCAGCACCAAAGGCGCCGACGCCACTCGTTTGACAGCGATCAGCGTTATTTCCGGCGCCGATACGTTGCTCAACATGATGGCAGCACGACAGCAGACAGCCGGGCAAACAGCGCCAAATCCTTCCGCGGGTCTGGGCAGTGGCATTCAGTTTGGAATTGGCTTGCCTTAATAAATATTCAAGTGAGAGGTTTGCGAACCAGGTCCTAATTATGAACGTCTCCAGGAATTTTCTACGACAGAGTTTTGGCGCGGTACTAATTGTTGTTTTGTCAGCGGCGATTGCACTTGGCCAACAAACGCGCGGCACGTTGCGGGGTGTAGTTTCGGATGAATTCGGCGCCGCGATTGTCGGCGCAACTGTAACCGTTACGGACGCCGCTGGTGTTCAAAAGACAGTGGTCACCAACGGAGAAGGTGTCTACACGATTAGCGGTCTTGCGCCGGGTAAGTATGTCGTGAAGGCGTCGGCGCAGGGTTTTGCTATTTCCGACGACACCTCCGTCGATATTAGCGCAGGGCAACGTCAGTCCGTAGATCTTACTTTGAAAGTTACGATTGAAGAGCAAAAGGTGACGATCGCAGCCGAGACACCGCTGAGCACCGAATCAACCAATAACGCCAATCAAACTTTAATTACCGGGAAAGATCTTGATGCGCTGCCCGATGATCCGGACGAACTGGCGGCGGCCTTGCAGGCACTCGCGGGACCATCAGTTGGACCAAATGGCGGGCAGATTTTCGTTGACGGTTTTTCGGGCGGGCGGCTGCCGCCGAAAGAATCGATTCGCGAGATTCGCATCAATCAGAATCCCTTCGCTGCGGAGAACGATCAGCCGTCGGGACGCATCGACATTCTCACGCGGCCCGGCACCGACAAGCTGCGTGGCAGCATGTTCTTGAACTTTCAGGACGAGAGTCTTAACTCGCGGAATCCTTTCGCCGCCAAGCGCTCGCCTTATCAAGTCCGGCAGTATGGCGGCAACCTCGGTGGTCCATTAGTTAAGAAGAAGGCTTCGTACTTCTTTGATTTCGAGCGGCGCGAGACTGATGACAACGAGTTGGTTACGGCGACTGTTCTGGACGCAAATCTGAATCCGCTGCAGCTTGGTTTTGGTGTTGTCGTGCCGCGGCGAACTATTACCTTCAGCCCGCGCGTGGATTATCAGCTCAATACCAATAACACGCTGATTATGCGCTACAGCTTCAATCATTCGAGCATCGACAATAATGGCGTCGGTGGTTTCTCCTTGCCCGAGCGGGCCTATACGTCGTCTTCGACGCAGCAGAACATTCAGCTTACGGAAACCGCCGTCCTGAATGCCTCGATTATTGACGAAACGCGATTTCAGTTTACGCGCCAGCGTTCTGAAAGCAGTGGTGACATAACGCGACCAACAATCAACGTCAGCAGCTCGTTTATCAGCGGCGGTTCGCAAGTGGGCCTGGTTACGAATACTGAGCAGCGTTGGGAAATTCAGAATTTTCTTGCCTGGCAGCGCGGTACGCACGCTTTGAAATTTGGTGGGCGCGTGCGCGGGGTTTCGATCACCGATATCAATCCCAATAATTTTGGTGGTTCATTTACTTTTGCCGGTGGGCTGGTCCCGGCATTGGATGCGAACAACAATCCTATTTTCAGCCAACCGGTTTTTGC
>WNFS01002551.1_pt1 | contig 35747 bp, 28 predicted proteins | sample 5400141 | NCBI WGS metagenome assembly WNFS01 (sample SAMN13153358, study PRJNA577476) | soil metagenome | isolation source: 60 cm saprolite under Madrone tree | place: USA:California | collected 2016-06-14
GCTCGGAGCCGCTGAGCTTCAGGACGGATCCCTCGGGGCCCGGTGGCTCGCCGCGGAGCTGGCGCGTGAGGCTCCTGAGCCGCGTGTATTTGAGCGCCTCGGAGTCGATGGCGAGCTGGGCCAGTCGCTGCCGGATCCCCGGGTGCTCCCATGCCGGCCGCCCGTCGATCGGCACCTGCCGCGCGAGCGCGATCAGCCGGGCGATCTGCGCCGTGTGGCTCCGGCCACCCGCCGAGTGACGCTCGTACATGAGCGTGGTCGTCGAGACCTTCCAGCCCTGGTTGATCGGCCCGAGCAGGTTCGCCTTCGGCACGGGCACGTCGGTGAAGAAGACCTCGTTGAAGTGATGGTGGCCGGTCATCAGGACGAGCGGCCGCACGGAGATTCCCGCCGTCGTCATCGGGACGAGGAGGCAGCTGATCCCCTGGTGCTTCGGCGCATCCGGGTTCGTGCGGACCAGCAGGATGATCCAGTGCGCGAAGTGCGCGCCCGACGTCCACACCTTCTGGCCGTTGACGACGAAGTGGTCGCCCTGATCGACGGCGCGCGTCCGGAGGCTCGCCAGATCGGAGCCGGCGCCGGGCTCGGAGAAGCCCTGGCACCAGATCTCGTCGGCGTTGAGGATCGCCGGGAGATGGCGACGCTTCTGCTCCTCGGTGCCCCAGTGGATGAGAGTCGGGCCCACCAGGTTCAGGCCCATGTTGCCTGGTAAGATGGGCGCGCGGGCCGCGGTGTACTCCTCGTCCCAGATGACCCGCTCGATCAGTCCAGCGTCGCGCCCCCCGTACTCCTTGGGCCACGTGATGCCGACCCAGCCCCCCGCGTGCATCGCATGTTGCCAGACGCGACGGCGCTCGAACGTCTCCCGATCGGACGCCACACGGTCGTCGGAGGCGTCGTCCAGGCACAGGTCGGGCGGAAGGTTCGTCGCGAGCCAGTCGCGGAACTCCTTCCGGAAACTCTCGTGCTCGGCGGCGAATTCGAAGTCCATGGCGGATTCGAGCCGAGGCTAGTCGGCCCGCCCCGCCGGTGTCAAGCGCTTCGGGTATGATTCAACGATGGCGCACGGACACAGCCGGCACGGACGTCACGGCAACCCCATCGATCTGGCCGGCATGATCACGCGACAGCTCGATCCGAAGCGCGCGCCTTCGCCGGGCCGGCCTCCGCAACGTCACGCCTGTCCTCGGGCTCGGCGACGACCCGCTGCTGCCGGCCGGCGCGTGCCACCTCGCGGTGATCGTGAACGCGTACCATCACTTCGCGGACGGCCCGGCGCTCCCCTGCGCCGTCTCGTCGTGAACATCGATTGAGACACGCGCGAGAGCCGGTGGGTCCGCCCCTCGAGCGGCGCATTCCGTCGGAAGCGTTCGTGCGCGACGCTCGGCGCGTCGGGCTCGCTCTGATGGGCGAGCGCAGCCTCCTGCCGCACCAGTATTTTCTCGTGCTCGGGCGCCGTCGAGCCTCGCGCGCGCCGTCGTAATCGAATTCTCGCTTGAATGTTCGAGAGCGGGAGTGTAGAGTCCGCTCGTTCGCAAGACATCGAAACACGGGAGAGCGTGACGACACGGCAATGCATCTCTTGCTCCTCCGCTCGCTGCTCCGGGAGATGATCGCGGACCTTACCGGACCCGCGTCCACGGTGGACGAACCCACGCGAGGGGGCATGACGCGCTACCTGATTGTCGTCGCACGGACGGAGCCCGCGGTCTACGAGCACCTCCGCAATCGCCATTTCGGCGACCCGAAGGTCCGGGTGATGCTGGACCGGCGCGGCGCCAACGATGTCGAGATGATCGATGGCCCGCTGCCGGTCGAGCGCCGGCGCCGCCGGTCGTCGCTCATGACCGGAGCGTCCCACGAGCTCGTCGCACTCGCTCACGAGAACACGGTCCAGCCCCCGACTCCTAACCCGCAACCCCGCGCTTCCTACGAGGAGGCACCACGCCAGATGAGCCAGATCGAGACGATCGACGACGCGCAGCGGACTACCCGCTGGCTCGCTGAAAGCCAGTACCAGCTCAGCCATGTGATCCCATCGCTGGTCGATGAGCGCGATCGCTTGCGGCGCGCGCTCGAAGCGAGAGAGCAGGAGTGCGAGCGGCTCGGTGGAGAACTGGGTGAGCTTCGCCGGACTCACGGCGCGCTCCAGGGCGAGCTCGATGCATTGCGTGGCGAGCGGACGACGATGGCCGAGGCCTTCGGCGGCGTCGTGGACCTGCTGGGGCAGCTCCAGCGACCGCTGGCCGACATCGCGCACCGCTTCCAGACGGTCCAGCCCGTCGCTGTCGGTACTCCGCGGCGGGACTAGTCGCTCGCGTCGCCTCGCGACGGACGACGCGAGGTGACAAGTCGAGCCCGAGGGTTCGTCGCCGTCGCCGAACCGCGCTGATGGTGTCTCTTCGGTTCATAAGCTCGCCGGTCGCGCTTCTGTCCCGTATGATGCGGGCATGGAACGAACAACCACCAGGCGCCCTCGCCGCGGCGGCGGCGAGAACGCGAGCCCCGCCGGAGTCGCCCCCGCTCGCACGGAGACCGTGGGGCCGGCCGTCGAGGTCGAGCTCCTCGTGCCCGGCGAGCCGCCGGAACCCTCGTTCGCCGCGCGCGTCCCCCCACCGGCGCCGGAGCGGCGCCGGCCGACGACCCGGCACGCGATCTTCTTCGACGTCGAGAACACGAGCCACCCCGCGCACATCGAGCGCGTGATCGAGCGTCTCGCCATCGACCACCTGGGCCGGAGCACCGAATTCGTCGCCGTCGGCAACTGGCGCGTGATCGGCCACGAGACCGCGCGCCTGCTCGCCCGCCACGGAGCCCAACTCGTCCACAGCGCGCCGTCCACCGGCGTGCGCGACTGGAGTGACCTCCGCATTGCGGTGAGTGCCGGAGTGTGGCTCGCCGGCGCGCGCCCGGGCGACGTGCTCGAGATCGTCTCGGACGACCGAGCCTTCGACGCTGTCGGGGATGTGGCAGCGGCGCTGGGCATTACCTTCCACCGACTCACGGCTCGTACGCTCGGTGGTGTCTCGCCGGCGGAGCCGAGCCATGCCGCGCCGGCGACCGAGAGGGGCCAGCGTCGCGGTAGCCGTGGCCGGCGGGGCGGCCGGGCGCCCGCGGCGGGTGCTGAGGCGCGACGGGCCGAGGCCGGCCGCCAGGAGCCGGAACGCGATCAGCCGGTAGAGGCGCACACCGCGCCACACGATGAGCTCGTGCTCGTCGTCCGCGAGCTGGCCGAGCGCACGCCGAACGGCGCCGTCCTCATCGACAACGTGGCGCGGACGCTCAAGGCACGCGGCTTCAGTCGACCGGCCGGCTCGCCCAGGCTGGTGACGCGGCTCCGGCGCATCAAGGAGCTGTCGGTGAGCCCGACGGGCATGATCACGCTGGCGCCGGGCGCGCTTCATGTCGAGCCCGCTCCGCCGGCCCTGGTCGACGCTCCGGGCGAGGCCGTAGCGGCGCCGAAGCGGGCCCGCCGCCGATCACGGCGGGGCGGACGTCGCCGGCGCCGCACGACGCCGGCTACGGGTGCGTAGCCCGGGGAGCGGACGCCGCCGCGTTGGGAGGGGGGCATTTCGGGGCCCCCCGCGTCACTGAACGAGAATCGCCTTGGCCCGTTCGCGGATCGCGTCAGGGAGCGGGGTGGGCCGCCGCGCGTCCATATCGAGGTGGACACCGAGCTGCTCGAGCGTCGCGACGCGCTCGGCGGTGCGTTCGTTCGTCATCACGTGGAGGAGACGCATCGAGGAGGTGCCGACGTGGACGAGTGCCGAGCGCACGCAGACCGGGTCGCCAGGACGGACCGCCCCGCCGAGTTCGAGCTGGAACTCGAACGTCGAGAAGCCGCGGCGCTCGGCTCGCATGTAGCCCGGCGTGATCCCCAGGGCCGCCGTCGCGTGACCGTTGGCCGCCGAGAAGCGGTGGATGTAGTGCAGGGGCGCGATCTGGCCGAGGACGTCCACTTCGCCGGGCTTCACCGTGTCGCGCGAGCTGTCGCGGAAGCCCTCGAGTCCGCGGGGCCGCGGGCGGCGCTCGCGCGGGGGACCGTCCCACTCGACGCGCCGGCGCTCGGCGGCCCGCCGCTGCGGCGGCGTCAACGCCCGGGCGGCGCGGCGCTTCGTGTCCACGTGATGCACGCGCTGCTCGACCGTCGTGCAGACGTCGCCCGTCTCGGAGTTGAAGAGCTTGTGGCCCAGCACGAGGGCGTCCCGCTCGACGGCGAGGACGCCGCTCGCGACGTGCATGATGTCGCCGACGCGGAGCTCGCGGAGGTAGCGCACGTAGCAGTCGGTGGTCACGCAGAGGCGCCCTCGGCGCCGGGTGTACTCGGCGCCGATCCCGATCGCGTCGAGTAGCCCGAGCGCGGCGTCGTCGAAGCGCGCGAAGTAGTACGCGACCGTGAGGTGGTCGTTGTGATCCACCTCCCAGCGGTAGACGATGCCGCGGTACGTTTCGAGCCAGCCGTTCACGGTGTCCTCCTTCACTCCGTCGAAAAGCGGCGACCGAGAGTCGTCCACGACAGTCGACCGCGGTTAGCGTACACGAGTCGGCGAGGCTTCGACCGGGTGTAAGCTGGATGTATCGGGGATTGACGGCTCGGGCCGCAGGGGCCCGACGAGCGGGCGTCATATCGGGTCGACGATGACAAAGACTCGAAAGCTCGTAGCGCTCTGGTGGTTGGCCCCCCTGGCGGTCTTCTACTTCGTCGCGGGCAAGTTCGGGCTCAGCCTGGCGTTCGTCAACGCGAGCGCCTCGCCCGTGTGGCCGCCCACCGGCATCGCGTTCGCGGCATTCCTCGTGCTGGGATCGCGCGCGTGGCCCGCCATCCTGGTCGGCGCGTTCCTCGTGAACGTCACGACCGCCGGCTCGGTCGCCACCTCGATCGGCATTGCTATCGGCAATACCCTCGAAGGGCGCCTGGGCGCCGAGCTGGTGATGCTGTTCGCGAATGGGCGAAACGTCTTCGACCGGTCGCGCGATGTCTTCAAGTTCGTGCTGCTGGCCGCTCTGTTCAGCACGACCGTGAGCGCGACGATCGGGGTGACCAGCCTGACGCTCGCCGGTTACGCCCACTGGCGCGATTACAGCTCGATCTGGTTCACGTGGTGGCTCGGGGACGTAGTGGGCGCGCTGATCGTCGGCCCGATCCTGGTCCTCTGGTGCGCGCGCGGCGGCGTTCCCTGGAGCCGGGCGCGCCTCCTCGAGGGCGTGGGCCTGCTCGCGGGGGTGATCACCCTCAGCGCCCTCGTGTTCGGCGGAATCAGCGGAGAGGCGCTCACCTTCCTGTGTGTTCCCCCCCTGATCTGGGCGGCGTTTCGCTTCGGCCAGAAGGGGACGGCGACCGCAATCGCTCTGCTGGCCGTGCTCGCGACCTGGGGGACGGTGCGCGGCGTCGGTCCCTTCGCCCACGGGCCGCCGAACGAGTCGCTCCTGCTGCTGCAGGCCTTCCTGGGCACGATGGCCGTGATGAGCCTCTTGATCGCCGCCGTGGTGGCGGAGCGGAAACGGGACGAGGCCGCGCTCGCCCGCCTCGCGTCCATCGTGGAGTCCTCGAACGACGCGATCACGAGCAAGACGCTCGGTGGCGTCGTCACGAGCTGGAACGCGGGCGCCGAGCGCCTCTACGGCTACTCGGCCGGGGAAGCCGTCGGCCGTCCGATCTCGATCATCATCCCGCCCGACCGCCCGAACGAAATGCTCCGCGTCCTGGCCCGGCTCCAGCGGGGCGAGCACATCGAGCCCTTCGAGACCGTGCGGAGGCGGAAAGACGCCACGCTTGTCGAGGTGTCGGTCACGGTATCCCCGATCCGGAGCGTGTCCGGCAAGGTCATCGGCGCCTCCACGATTGGGCGCGACATCACCGAGGAGAAACGAGCGGAAGCAGCGCTTCGGGAGGCGACGGCGCTTCGGTCCGTCGCGAGCTTGGCCCTCGCAGCCGCCCACGAGATCAACAATCCGCTCACCGTCGTCTGGGGGGAGATCCAGCTTCTCGCCCGGGAGGCCGGCGCCCGCTGGGAGAGCCGCATCGCGGCGATGCTCGAAGCGCTCGAGCGGATCCGGGACGTCGTGGCGCGCATGAACCAGATCAACCGGCTCGAGCAGGCGGAACAGCTGAAGAGCCTGCCGCAGATGCTCGACCTCGACAAGTCGAGCGGTCCCTCCGGGCAGGCCGGCGACCGCTCCCGGACGACCGACTAGATGTGCACGCCTTTCAGCTGCGCCTCTGGGTAGCGCGTGCCGGCGGCGGCCCCGGTCGGAATCGCCGCCGAGATCCGTTCCGTGTCGCGTGCGTCGAGCCGCACGTCCAGCGCCTGCACGTTTTCCTCGAGCCGGTCCTTCCGCTTGGTGCCCGGGATCGGAACGACGTCCGGCCCCTGCGCCAGGAGCCAGGCGAGCGCGAGCTGCGCGGGCGTGCAGTGCTTTTCCTTCGCGATCGCCTCGATGCGGCGCACCAGCTCGAGATTCTTCGCGAAGTTCGCCTCCTGGAAGCGTGGATGGTCGCGCCGTCGGTCGTCCGGCGGGATGTCGTCGAGCCGCTGGACGCGGCCCGAGAGCCAGCTGCGACCGAGCGGTGCGTAGGCGACGAACGAGATGCCGAGCTCGCGCAGCGTGGGCAGCGTCGCCTCGGCCTCGACGCGATAGAGCAGCGAGAACTCGCTCTGGAGCGCGCTGATCGGGTGGATCTGATGCGCGCGACGGATGGTCGCGGGCGCGGCCTCGCAGAGCCCAAGGTAGCGGACCTTACCCTGCTCGATCAGCCGCCTCATGGCGCCGACCGTGTCCTCGATCGGTACGCTCGGGTCGACGCGGTGCTGATAGTAGAGGTCGATGACGTCCACGCCGAGGCGTTTGAGGCTCGCGTCGCAGGCCTGGGCGACGTACTCGGGCCGGCCGTTGACGATCGCGCGCCCCTCGGGCGTCCGCGCCTGGCCGAACTTGGTGGTGAGCACCACCTGGTCCCGCCGCCCGCGAATCGCGCGGCCGAGGAGCTCCTCGTTGTGGCCAAAGCCGTACATGTCCGAGGAGTCGAGGAGGTTGACGCCCAGGTCCAGGGCGCGGTGGACGACCTCGATGGATTGCGCGTCGTCACCCTTCCCGTACGTCCCCGACATGGACATGCAACCCAGGCCGAGCGCCGGCACCGAGAGCGAGCTGTGGCCGAGCGTGCGATGTTCCATTGACGCCTCCCGTATCGAATACCGCGCGATTCTACACCACCCGACCTCGGGTCCGGCTGGCGGGGCTTGCTACAATAGCGCCATGCTCAGCTTGACACAGAGCCTCCTGTCACGGTCGGCCGACCTCCAGGCGGCGCTCCACGCCGATCCCAACGGCTTCCCCTTCAAGACCGAGCTGAGCCTGGCGCCGCTGCTCGCGTTCTGGGGCAAGAAGTTCGGTGACGACACCTCGGCCAAGGGGACCTTCGTACGGATGGTCCGCGAGCAGGTCAAGCAAGTGCCCGAGCTGATGATCCCGATCACGGACCTCGGCGTGATCGAGCGCCACCGCCAGCTCGTGGATCTGCTCATGGCCGGTATCTTTGCGCCGGCGTTCTTCGAGCAAGAGTTCTCCGCCGTCCTGGTCCCGTTCCAGCTGAAGAGCTTCTACGCCACACCGCCCTTCGACCAGCTCCTCCGCGGCGAGGACGGCACGCTGCGCGGCCGCGTGAACCTCGACCTGCCGATGGTGAGCGCGATGCGGCTGTTCTTCGCCTACGCGCTCGTCCTGGAGCGGGTGTACGGCGTCGATCTCATCGTGGACTATCCGCTGATCCTCACGGTCCCCGATCCCGAGACGGGGCTCGACCGACACTTCAAGATGGAGTTCGACTGGCGATTCGTCGAGGTCAAGCCGGTCGGGACCATTCCGACGCTGACCGACGAGGTGCGACGCCGCCTGCGCCGCGATCTCCTGGATCCCGAGCTGCTCCGCGAGGTCCTGCCGCCCGAGCGGTTCGTCCTCAGTGGATTCACGGTCTTCAGGGCCATCGAGGTGACGGATCAGGAAGTGCTGTCCTCGCTCGAGCGGGACCTGATCGACAAGGAGTCGATCGTGTCCAGCGCGCGCTTCCGGGCGCTCCAGGCGAAGCTCCGGACGCTCTTCCGGCGGCCGGAGCTGCGCTTCGGCCTCGCCGCCCTCGACGGCGACCAGGTGCTCGTCCTCAACTACGGCGCCGAGGGCGAGCACGCCTGCATCTTCGCTGACTCCCGGCACCACACCGTCGACGAGTTCCGCGGGTCCGTCTACGAGCGCGCGGTCGTCCAGGAGAGCCCGCTGATCGTCGAGGACCTGGCCGAAATGCCCGACCGGACGCGGGCGGACGACGACCTCTTGCAGTTCGGGCTCCGCAACATCATCGTGGCGCCTCTTCTCTACCAGGGCCGCGTGATCGGCACGCTCGAGCTCGGCTCGCCGCGGCCCGGGGACCTGGACGCGACGCACCTGCCGAAGCTCCACCAGATCCTGCCGCTCTTCTCCATGGCCGTCCAGCGCAGCATGGAGGAGTTGAACGCCCGCATCCAGGCGTTCATCAAGGAGAAATGCACGGCGATCCACCCGGTGGTGGAGTGGCGGTTCCGCAAGGCCGTCCTCAAGGGCATCGAACACCGGGCCGAGGACACCGACGACGCGGGTGTCGAGATCGAGCCGATCGTGTTCGAGCGGATCTATCCGCTCTACGCGCTGTCCGACATCCGCGGCTCATCGACGCAGCGGAGCCTCGCGATCCAGGCCGATCTCTTGACGCAACTCGGGCTGGCCCGTGACGTGGTCCGCGCGGCGCACGACGCCAAGCGGCTCCCCGGGCTCCACGAATTGCTCTACCGTGTGGACAAGCAAGTCGGGAAGATCCAGTCCCACCTGCACTCGGGCGACGAGGTGTCCATCATCGCGTTTCTTCGGTCCGACGTCGAGGCGCTGTTCGATCACCTCCAGACGTTCGGGCTCCCCGTGCGCGAGCGGATCGAGGCGTATCGCGCCGCGCTCGACCCCAGGATCGGCACGGTGTACGACCGGCGCCGACTGTTCGAGGAGAGCGTGACGCGCGTCGCCGACGGGATCTCGTCCTACCTCGACCTCGAGGAGCAGACCGCTCAGGCGATGTTCCCGCACTACTTCGAGAAGCAGAAGACCGACGGCGTGGACCATCAAATCTACGTCGGCGCCGCGTTGCTGGAGGACGGGCGCTTCGATCCGCTCTACCTCAAGAGCCTCCGGCTCTGGCAGCTCATGGTGACGTGCGGCATCGCGCTCCGCGCCCACCGGCTCAAGGAGCGCCTGCCGGTTCCGCTCGAGGTGACGCACCTCGTGCTCGTCCAGCACGCCCCGCTGGGGATCCGCTTCCGCTTCGACGAGAAGCGGTTCGACGTGGACGGTGCGTACGACATCCGCTACGAGATCGTCAAGAAGCGGATCGACAAGGCCCTCATCAAGGGCACCGACGAGCGGATCACCCAGCCCGGGAAGATCGCGATCGTCTACGCGCAGTCCACCGAGGCGCACGAGTATCGTGGCTTCATCGAATACTTGCAATCCCTCGGGTACTTCACCGGCGCGGTCGAGGACGTCGAGCTGGACGAGCTCCAGGGTGTGCACGGCCTTCGCGCCCTGCGGGTCACCATCGACCTCGGCAATCCCCGGATCGAGCGGCGCATCGCGCTCGGCGACCTCCAGGCCGCGACCGGCGGCTCCTCGAGGAACTGACCGGCGTCCCGCGAGCGCCGCGCGCTCAGCCGCGAGGCGGCGGTCCTTCGCGGGTCACGCCTTCGGCCAGGAGCGCCCCCACTTCGGCGCTCGAAAATCCCAGATCACCGAGGATGGCACGCGTCTCCGACCCGAACGGCGACGTCGCCGGCGCCGGGACGAAGCCGCGGCCGTCCATCGAGAGGGGCGGCGCCAGGACGCGTATGCGGCCGAGCGCAGGGTGCGCCAGGTCGTGGAGCATCCCGTTGGCGAGCGGCTGTTCGTCGTCCAGGAGCTCGAGTGGGAGCTTGACCCCGGCCGCCGGGATGCCGGCCGCCTCGAAGGTCGCTTGCCACTCGGCCGTGGTGCGTGAGGCCAGAGCCGCCTCGACGCTCCGACGAAGCGCCGCGTAGTGCTGCAGCTCTTTCTCCCGGTCGCCGATCGGGCGGTCGAGGGCCGCGTCGGTAAGCGCCACTGCCCGGATGAAGGCGCGCCGGAGCGCGGGACTCCCGCACGCCACGGCGATGGCGGCGTCGCGGGTCGCATAGGTGCGGTAGTAGACATTGACCGTGCCGGGCGGTCGGATCTGGGGCGTGAGCGCCGCCTGCTCCGCGTACGGCCGTCCGGTGGCGCGCAGCTCCTCGAGCCGGGCGCGGATCGCGGCGTGGGCAACGCCGTCCGCGGACTCGATGCGCACCATGTTGTTGTTCTGGATCATGAGCGCCGCCATCAAGAGCGACACGTCGACCTCGCCGCCGCGTCCCGTGGTGGCCCGGCGCAGCAGCGCCGTGGCGATGCCGAACGCGAGAGTCATCGCGCACATGTAATCGACGACCGGGTTCTCGCCTCCCGTCGGCACACCGTCGCGAACGCTGCCGCCCGCCGCCAGGAGCCCGCTGCGCGCCTGCACGACCAAGTCCATGCCCGCGAGCCGCGCGGCGGGCCCGCGGCGGCCGAAGGCGCTGACGTTGCCCACCACGAGCCGCGGGTAGCGCGGCGAGAGGCTCGCCCAGTCCAGGCCCAGCTCGGCGGCCAGGCCGGGGCGGAAGTTGGTAAGGCAGACGTCGGCGCGGGCCAGGAGGCGCGCGACGACGGGCGCGGCGGATCGATGGCGGAGGTCGAGGGGCAGCGAGTGCTTGCCCCGGTTACGGGAGATGAAGTGCCGCGTCTCGCCGGGGGCCAGCGGCGCCAGTTGGCGCACGGGGTCACCCTCGAGGGACTCCACCTTGACAACGTGAGCGCCGCCCTCGGAGAGGACCTGCGCGCAGAAGGGAACCGCAATGAACTGGCCGAACTCGACGACCTCGATGCCGGCGAACGGACGCGCGTTGTCCATGGCGCGTTACCCGCGGCGCGCCGCTTCGATCTCTTCGACGGTGTAGCGCAGGGCGCGGAAGACCCAGTTGTTCACGCCGGGTGCTCCGGGCTCGTAGGCGAAGTGGGGGCTCACGTACTCCCACACGACCTCGCGGTCGCGCGTCACCTCGAAGATCCGCCCGTGGCACCCTTCGCAGACGAGCGTGTTGCCGTTCGCGAGCCGCTGCGCTCCCGAGATGTAGGGGCTGAAGAACTCGAAGAGCGACGGGTCGGTGTACTCCCACACGATCGCGCTCGTGCGCGGATCGACCTCGATCACGCGCGAGAACGTCGCCGGGTGATCCCGTCGGTGGGTGCCGTTGTCGAAGATCAGGAGATTGCCGTTGGGCAGCGGGCGCGGATCGTGCTGCTGGGCGAGCGGCGGGCTGCCGAGCGTCCAGACGATCTTGCCCGTGGCGCGTTCGATCATGACGACCGTCGAGATGTTGCGGAAGCTGACCACGATGTCGCCATCGGCCGTCTCGGCGACCGTGTTGCCGTGGGTCCACTCGGCGCGGCGATCTTGCGGCGTGACCGGATAGGCCGCGGGGTCGAGGTGGTCCCAGCTCCGCCACTCCCAGACGACCTCGCCCCGGGTGGTCATCTCGACGAGGTAGTCAGCGTAGATCCTGCCGTCGGCCTCGGTGCCGGGCAGGCCTCCGCGGACGCGGTCGGCGAGCGCCGCGGGCAGCGGCGCCAGGCACAAGAGCAGAACGTTCCCGTTGCGGAGCCGTCGCGCGTCGTGATGGTGGTCCGGGTGCCGGACTTCCCAGAGGACCCGCCCGTGCCAGTCGACCTCGAGCACCGCGCCGCCCTTGAAGCGGGGCCACGCCTCGAAGCGCGCGAGGTCCTCCATGACCTTGCCGCCATAGAAGAGGTGGCCATTGTCGAGCAGGTAGCCGTAGAGGCCGGGCCGGTACGGCAGGCGCCACGTATGGGCAACCGTGCCGTCCATGTCCACGAGGCAGACGGTGCCGTCGCCGAGCATCGGCGCGAACAGCGTATAGCCCGGCTGGGCGCGTGCGGGATCGTGAGCGATGAGGCCGGTCCGCGTGCGCCTGATTTTCTGCTGATCCACGGGTATCACGTTGCCCTGACCTCCTGCGCCGAGACGCGTCAGAAGCGCAGACGTAGGCCGGCGCGCGCCATTCGCGGCTCACCGGTCGAGATGACGCCCTCGCTGGTCCGGCCGGTGGTGTAGATCCGGTCGAGGAGATTTTCGAGGAGGCTGAGGAGCAGCGCCGCGAAGCACCGGGTCATCTGGCGGCGGGCGGGCGGCATCGTAGGGCAAGCATGCTACACATGCGGCCGAGCCTTGACAAGCCGGAGGCCCGGACGTATCGTCCGGGCCGCGAAGTACAATGCCGCCGGATCATTCTCCGACACGCTCCTCAAAGGGGAGGCCCCTCATGCTGCGCATCATCCTGACTTCGGTCGTGGTCGCTCTGGCCCTCGTGTTCGCCCTCGGCCCGTTCGCGGAGGCCCAGCAGCCTCCGCAGCCGCCGCCGACCTGGAAGCAAGGCCAGCCGCCCAGCATGGCGGACTCGCCGCTGGCGCCGATCGCCCAGCCGCCGGCGCCCAAGGCTCCCGGCGAGATTCCCGTCGACAAAATCAACGTTCCGCCCGGCTTCAAGGTCTCGCTCTGGGCGCACGGGCTCAACAACGCGCGGGTGATGACCTGGGGCGACAAGGGCACACTGTTCGTCAGCAGCCGCGTGGCCGGCAACGTCTACGCCGTCGTGGACAAGGGCGCCACGCGCGAGGTCAAGACGATCGCGAAAGGCCTGAACCTTCCGAACGGCGTGGCCTTCAAGAACGGTACCCTCTACATCGCCGAGGTGTCGCGAATCACCAAGATGGTGGGGATCGAGGACAAGCTCGATAGTCCACCCGCGATGGAGGTCGTCTACGACATCCTGCCGCGCGATCTGCCGCACGGCTGGAAGTACCTGGCCTTCGGCCCGGACGGCAAGCTCTACTTCAACATCGGCGCGCCGTGCAACATCTGCATCCCGCCGGACACGCACGCCAACATCTCGCGCGTCAATTCGGACGGCACGGGCTTCGAGTACTACGCGCACGGCGTCCGCAACAGCGTGGGCTTCGACTGGCATCCGGTGACCAAGGAACTCTATTTCGCCGGCCACGCCCGCGACTGGCTGGGCGAGGACGTGCCGAGCGACATCTTCTCCCATGCGCCGAAGAAGGGCCTGCACTTCGGCTTCCCGTTCTGCCACCAGGGCGACATCCTCGACCCCGACTTCGGCAAGGGACGCACCTGCAGTGAGTTCGCGGCGCCGCTCATCAAGACGGGGCCGCACGTGGCCGGCAACGGCGTGCAGTTCTACACCGGCTCGATGTTCCCGGCCGAGTACCAGAATCGCGCGTTCCTGGCGCAGCGCGGCTCTTGGAACCGCACGCAGAGGATCGGGTTCCGGCTGATGATGGTGACGCTCCGGACAGCCGACGTTCCCAAGTACGAGGTCTTCGCCGAGGGGTGGCTGCAGGGCGGCCAGCCCTGGGGTCGTCCGGTCTACACGCAGCTGATGAAAGACGGCTCGCTCTTGATCTCCGACGACTACGCGGGGGCGATCTACCGCGTCACCTACCAGCGCTGAGGCGACTCCTAGCGCTCGCCGGCGCCCAGGTCGTCGCCGCCGCCCTGGCGGTGGCGGCCTGGGCGCCGGCGACCGCCGACCTCGAAGCAGGTCGGCGGAAGGCCGAGCCGCGCAAGAGTGATCAAGTTTCGCGACGGCCGCCGCAAGGATCCCCAGATGTCGCCCTTCGCGACGAATCTGAGCGACGCCGACATGGCGGATCTGGCCGTCTACTACGCAGCCCAGCGACCGCTGCCGCGCCCGGTGACCACCGATCCGGCGAAGGTCGCCGTCGGCCGGCAGCTCGCCGAGCAGCACCACTGCGTCTCCTGCCACCGGCCCGGACTCACCGGTCACGAGCAGGTGCCGCGCCTGGCCGGCCAGGACCTCGCGTATCTGGTCAAGCTGCTCCGCGGATTCAAGGCGCAGACGGCAGGAGACCTCGACGGCACGATGACGACCGCGGCCCAGCCGCTGAGCGAGGCGGACATCGACAACCTCGCGCACTACATGGCGACTCTGCCCCCGGCGCCCTAGCAGACGATTGGCCCTATCGGGCCGGACGCAATGGCTCTTCCCCCGCTCGCCGACAACGTGTACACAGAAATGGTACACGCGGCGGCGTCATGCGCCGGGACGGGAGAGACCACATGAGAGCCGAGCACGCCAGCGTCTGCCCCCTCGATTGTCCCGATACCTGCAGCCTCACCGTCACGGTCGAGGACGAGCGGATCGTCGCGATCCGCGGCTCGCGCGCGAACCCCTATACGGCCGGCGTGCTCTGCGCCAAGGTCCCGGAGGCGTATCCCGGCTTCGTCCACGGCGAGGGGCGCCTCAAGACGCCGCTGCGCCGCGTCGGCGCCAAGGGGGAAGGGCGCTTCGAGCGCATTTCGTGGACCCAGGCGCTCGACATCGTCCACGAGCGATTCACGGCCGTGATCGCCGCCCACGGCCCTCAAGCGATCCTTCCGCTCAACTATGCCGGACCGCACGGCATGCTCGCCGGCGGTTCGATGGACCTCCGGTTCTTCCACCGACTCGGCGCGAGCCTGCTCGATCGCCGGCCGCTCTGCGGAGGCATCCGCACGGAGGCATGGGTCGGGACGTTCGGTCCGGTGCCCGGCATCCGGCCCGAGCAGGCCGAGCATTCGAAGCTCATCGTCGCCTGGGGCAGCAACGTGACGTGGTCGAACCTTCACTTCGTACCGATCATCAACCGCGCGCGTCGCGCCGGCGGCAAGCTCGTCGTCGTCGACACGCGGCGGACGAAGATCGCCGAGCAGGCCGATCTCCACATCGCGCTCCGCCCGGGGACGGACGTCGTGCTCGCGTGGGCAATGGCGGCCGAGCTGGAACGACAGGGAGGGCTCGACCACGCGTTCATCGAGCGTCACGTGGCCGGCTTCGAGGAGTACATGGCGCTGGCGCGTCGCTACACGATGACGGACGCCGCGCGGATCTGCGGCGTGGACGAGAGCAAGGTCCGACAGCTCGCCGAGTGGTACCGGACGCTGTCACCGGCGGTGATCACCGTCGGCAACGGGCTCGAGCGCAACCGGAACGGCGGCAGCGGCATTCGCGCAGTCTTCGCGCTGCCGGCCCTCGCCGGGAAGTTCGGCGTGGTGGGCGGCGGCCTCATCAACGGCGCGTCGTTCGCGTTCCCGAAGACGCCCGCGCGCCTGGCGCGTCCCGACCTCGTCCCCAAGGGCACGCGGACGCTCAACATCATCGACGTCGGGCGCCACCTGACCGACCCGGCACTCACGCCCCCGGTCACGGCGGTCTTCATCTACAACCACAACCCGGTCGTCGTGCATCCCGACCAGAACCGCCTGCGGCGCGGCCTCGCGCGCGAGGACCTCTTCGTGGTCGGCTCCGACGTGGTGATGACCGACAGCCTCGCGTACGCCGACGTCGTGCTGCCGGCGTGCAGCCATTTCGAGCACGCGGATCTCTTCGCGGCGTACGGGACGCACTGGCTCCAGCGCGCGGAGCCCGTGATCCCGCCGCAAGGCGAGGCGCTGCCCAACACCGAGATCTTCCGCCGCCTGGCGGCGCGCTTCGGCTTCACCGACCCCGCGTTCCGGGCGAGCGACGCCGAGCTGATGGACGACGCACTCGACGGAGGCGACGCGCGTCTCGGCGGCAAGCGGCCGAGCGCCGTGCCCCTCGATCGAGCGCTGGCGATGACAGTCGGCGGCGAGGACGCGATGCTGTTCGCGAACGTCTTCCCGAAGACGGCCTCGGGCAAGGTCGAGCTGGCGTCGCCGTACCTCGAGGGGAAATACGGCGCCCGCCTGCCGAGCTGGCGGCCCGTCACGGCGTCGTATCCGCTGACGCTGATCTCGCCGGCCTCGGACCAGCGCATCACGTCGACCTTCGGCGGCCTCCACGTCGCCGAGGGACCGCCGCCGCTCGAAATGCACCCGGACGACGCACGCGCACGGAGCCTGCGCGACGGCATGCGCGTCCGCGTGTGGAACGACCTTGGCGAGGTCCGACTGCCGCTCCGGGTCACCGACGTGATCCCGCGCGGCGTCGTCTGCACGCTCAAAGGCGCGTGGATGGCAACGAGCGACAACGGCCAGACCATCTCGGCGCTCTGCCCGGCCGACCACGCCGACATCTCCGAGGGCGCCTGCTACAACGACGCGCGCGTCGAGGTCGCGCAAATATGACTCCACCCGTCGATCCCAACGCGGTGCTGATGACTGGAGAGAACTCGTTCATCCGCCTGAGTCACGACGGCGGCAAGACCCAGTCCGACCGCTTCAGCCACTGGCGCGTCCTGTGGTGCCCGGCCGGTGCCGGCCACACCTTGTTCGCCCAGAGCGAGCTGGGCGGGGGCCAGACCCGTGTCTACAGCGACAACGCCGCCGTGGCGCGGTGGCTCCAGCGCACGATCGAGACGCTGCTGTTCCCCGCGTTCGCCGACACGAGCGTGCCGGTGATCGCCGCGGAGTTCGACCGCGCCGGCGATCCGCGCTCCACCGCCGTCGAGACCGTGGTCTCGGGCGCCGACCGGATCCGCCTGACCTGGTACGACTGCATCGAGCCCTTCGTGCTCAACGCGCCACCCGGCTTCAACAACCGCCCGATCGGCGTGTTCAGCACGTTCTTCCCCGCGCGCTCGGCGCAGGTGGAATGGAACGGGCGCTTCGCCACCGGCCAGCCGTGGGCGGAGACGCGCGGCGACCGGCAGGCCTCCAGCGCGTGTCTGGCCTGGTCGGAAACGTGGATCACGCCGCGGGGGTAGTCGTCCCTGCTGTTCGCGAGCTTCGCGGCCTCGAATTTCATCCCGACGTCACGTTCATCATCGGTGAAAATGGGTGCGGCAAGTCCACCTTGCTGGAGGCGATCGCCGCCGCGTGGGGCTTCAATCCGGAGGGAGGGACGGTCAACTTTCGGACACCCACCTTCGACTCGTGAAGTCGACCCGGCGTCCGAAGGACGGGTTCTTCCTCCGCGCAGAAAGCTTCTTCAACGTTGCGACGGACGTCGAGCGAATGGACGCTGAACCGACCTTGGGCTCGCCGGTGATCAACTCCTACGGTGGACGGTCACTTCACGAGCAGTCGCACGGAGAGTCCTTCCTCGCGCTCATGCTTCACCGGTTCGGTGGGAATGGCCTGTACATCCTCGACGAACCCGAGGCGGCCCTGTCCCCGGTGCGACAGCTGGCCGTACTTCGGCGGATCCACCAACTTGTCGAAGAACACTCGCAGTTCATCATTGCCACCCGCTCGCCGATCCTCATGGCCTATCCGAGCGCGAAGATACTCCTGCTGGATGACACCGGGTTCACCGAGGTGCGGTACGAGGAGACCGAGCACTACGCGGTCACCAAAGCGTTTCTTGCCGATCCCCGCCACATGCTCGAGCAGCTCTTCGCCGATGACGAGAAAGACGCATAGCTCGCGATGCAGGCGACCGCGACCCGTCTTCTTTTTCGAGGAGCAGCGCCTGGATACTTCGAAAACTGAGCCGACTTGCCAGACCGTGAGCCCATGACGAGAATCCGGATCATCAAGTGCCCGCCGGGCGAAGCGCCGCTGTCCGTGCGACTGGCGTGGGTTGGCCTCGAGCTTCCCGTCGCGCCTGGGCGGGGCCGTCCTCGTACCTGGCTCGCGTCCGGGGTGCTCTCCACCCCTCGGGGGTGGTGGCAGCGGGTCGGAGGCCTCTTCACGGGTCGCTATCGACGGCAGACCGGCTACGCCGTGAATGCGCTCGAGGCCGTCAACCTTCTCGCCGCCAAAGATCCGGGCGCCGCGGCGTGGTGGCGCGAGCACTGTGCGTTTTTCCTCGACGGCAAGCGCCACTTCGTGTTCGCCGCCGAGGCGTGCGAAGAACGCCCCTGACGCTTACTTGTCGGCCGTGCGGATGGCCGCCGGGCCTCCTTTGACCGCGATGCGCGCTCCGGTGTCCCGCAGCGTGCTTCCGTCCAGGCTGAACACCTGAATCTCCTTCTCGACCATGTTCCCGACGAAGATGCGCTTGCCGTCGGGCGAGAAGGCCGCGCCCTGCGACCAGTGCCCGATGGGGGCCTCGGCGAGACGCGAAAGGTCCGCGCCGCTCACACGCAAGAGCACCAGCTTGCCCGCGTCGCTGAAAAAGGGCGACTCCTTGGGCTTGTTGCTGCCGTTCATGACGACCACCGCGACCACCGAGCCGTCGGGCGAGAGCTTGATGCCCTCGGGCGTCTGGCCGACGGTGACGGTGCTCACGACGCGCGGGGGCTTGGCCTTGAGGTCGACGATGCTGACGGTGTCGGCGTCACCGCCGCCCCGGCCGATGTTGGCGACGGCGGCGATCGCGCCGTTCGACGCGATGTCGATGCCGTAAGGCCGGATGCCGGCGGAGATGTCGCGCTTCGTGTATTCCACCTTCGTCCCGTCGATAGCCAGGACGGAGATCCGGTCGTCGCCGTCGCGGGTGACGAGCGCCAGCTTGCCGTCGGGCGCGATCGCGGCGTGGCTCGTGCCGGACTTCTCGTCGGCGACGGTCACCTTGCCGGCGGGCGTCACGGTCTTGCCCTGGATCGTGAAGATCGACACGGTGCCCTCGCCCCGGTTCGCCACCAGCGCGAGCGTTCCCTGGCGATTGATGGAGACCCCGGCCGGGGCCTTGCCGGTCTCGAGCGTGGCGATGATGCGCGGCGGCGTCGCCTTGAGGTCGACCACCGACATGGTGTTGTTGGGTATCCGCTTGGTCGGGTCGTTCGGATCGAGTTTCTCGTTGGCCGTCACGAGGGCCAGCGACTCGTCGGGCGCCACGGCGACGCTGAACGGCGGTCCCACCACGCTGCCGGGCACGTCGAGCTCGGCGACGACCTTCGGCGGCCAGGCCTTGATGTCGATCACCGTGAGCGTATCGGGCGGCGGGCTCTTCACGACCGTCGCGACGCCGTTGACGAGGGTGACTTTGTTGTCGTTGGTCGACAAGAGCAGCTGCCCTTGGGCCACGGGGACGAACACCAGGGCCGCGAGCAAGACGGCGACGGTGGCGAGCCGCAGCGGGTTCATAGAGCTTCCTCCGATTCGTGGGATGGCGGCGCCTAGAAGATCAGGTTCCGCCGGCGAACGCAAGGTACACTGCACCGCATGACGCTCGACCATCCGTGGACGGAGCCGCCCGCGCCCGGAGAGATCCGCGCGGTCGCTCCCGGAATTTCCTGGCTGCGCATGCCCTTGCCCTTCCAGCTCAACCACATCAACCTCTGGCTCCTCGAGGACGGCCCGGGCTGGACCATCGTGGATACGGGCGTCGGCCTCGACGACACGCGCGCCTTGTGGGAGCGCGTGTTCGCCACGTATCTCGGCGGCCGGCCGGTGAGTCGGGTCCTCGTCACGCATTTCCACCCCGACCACATGGGAAACGCAGGCTGGCTCACGGCGCGCTGGAAGACCGAGCTCTGGTGCACGCAGGCGGAGTGGCTGTACGCGCAGTTCGCGTGGCGCAGTCGCGGGGCGGCCGACTTCGAGCCGCGCCTCGCCCACTTCCGTCGCCACGGGTGCGGTCCCGAGGCGCTCGTGCAGCTCGGGCGCCGGGGGAATCACTATCCGAGCCTCGTGCCGGAGGTGGCGACCGAGTTCCGGCGCATCCGCGAGGGCGACTCGCTCGCGATCGGCGACCGGACCTTTCGCGTGCTGACCGTGCTCGGTCACGCTCCCGAGCACGCCTGCCTGTGGGACGAGGCCGGCGGCGTGCTGATCTCCGGCGACCAGGTGCTCCCGAAGATCACGACCAACGTGAGCGTCTGGTCCGAACAGCCGCGGGTCAATCCGCTCCGTCTGTACCTCGATTCGCTGGACCGCTTCCAGCCAATGGCGCCGGAGACCCTGGTGCTCCCTTCGCACGGCCTCCCGTTCCGCGGCCTCCACGCGCGCCTCGCCTACCTCCGCGACCATCACGCGGCGCGGCTCGGCGAGGCTCTCGACGCGCTCGTCGAGCCGCGTACCGCGGCGGAGCTGGTGCCGGTTCTCTTCCGCCGCGAACTGGACAGCCACCAGCTCAGCTTCGCCGTCGGCGAAGCGCTCGCCCACCTGCACTTTCTCGAGGACGAGGGGCGTGCCGTCCACGTCATCGACGCCGACGGTGTCCACCGCTTCCAGAAAGCCTGACGGCCCGCGCTGATGCTCTTGAAGCGCTGGCTTGCCGGCGCCCCAATCATTCGCTCGACGCCGCACGATCCCGGTGGGGCAAGCGCGCCACTCGATCACCTGATCCGCCCGCCCCAGCAGTAACGGCGGAATCGTGAGGCCGAGCGCCTTCGCGGTCTTCAGATTGATGACCAGCTCGAACTTGGTCGGCTGCTCGACGGGCAGGTCGGCGGGCTTGGCGCCTTTGAGGATTTTGTCCACATAGGTGGCTGCGCGCCGAAACCTGTCAATGTCGTTTGCTCCGTAGAACATAAGGCCACCGACCTCGGCGAAGTCCACCAGCCCATACACCGACGGCAGGCGGCGCCTTGCCGCGAGTTCCGCAATGCGTATTCGCTGATTGACGAACATCGCGTCCACGAGGACGACGACTGCGCCGGCCCCCTCCTTGGTCATTGCCGCGAAGGCGCTGTCAATATCATTGGGCGCGCGCGCCTCCAGGGGTTGAAGCTGCACCTTCAAGGCCCGGGCTGCATCCTGCGCGTGTCGCAATTGTGGTGCGGTGCCTGCGTTGGCAGGGTTCCCGAGCACGGCCACTCGGGTGACCTTGGGAATCATCTCCTTGAGGATCTCCAACTGCTTCCCAACGACCTCCGGCGCCATCAAGGACAGCCCGGTAATGTTTCCTCCGGGCCGCGCGAGGCTCGCGACAAAGCCGGTCGCCACAGGATCAATGACGCCCCCCATGACGATAGGGATCGTCTCGGTCGCTTGTTTTGCAGCTTGGATCGCAGGCGGGGCATACGTGACGATGACGTCGACCTTCAGACGCACCAGCTCGGCCGCGAGGCCGGGAAGCCGGTCGTACTTCCCCTCCGCCCATCGGGACTCAATGCCGATGTTCTGACCTTCCATATACCCTAGCTCGCGCAAGCCTTGCCGCAGGGCTCCAAGGCGAAGCGGATCTCGGGAGTCAGAAGGAGAGGTCGGCGACAGAAAACCGATCCGATACATTTTCTCCGCCCGCTGCCCCTCGGCGGCCAACGAGACAAGAGTGAGGCTGACACTGAGAATGGTCGCGAGCCCGATCAGCCGCAAGGGCACCTCGGTTGGGACGGCTGCCGGGGAGTCTATCCGAACGCCACGCTACGCACCAGCGCCCCGGCCGAGGACTGCACGGAGAGGACGACTCGGAGTAGCTACGCAGCGAGCGCCAGGGACCCCTCGAACCTGATAGTCAGGTCAGGGGTAGGGGTGCAATCAGGGTGCTTTGCCGAGCGGCGCTCGCTGCCCCCCGATGTTCACCTAGACGTAGCCGAGCGCGCGGTCGCGCTGTGCAGCGGCGCCGTAGCCGCCGCCGCCCGGCGTACGCACCAGGACGACGTCGCCGCGCTTGAGCACGTGCTGGCGGCGGTTGTCGATCGAGCGGCCGTTGATCTGCACGTCGCCCAGCCCGCCGTCGTCGCCGCCCGCGAAGCCCGGCGCGGAGAACTTCGTCCGCTCGGCCATGAAGGACGCGACGATCGGCGCGTCCGATTCGCACTCGATGACGATGTCCTGGCCGAGCCCGCCGCGGAAGCGGCCGGCGCCGCCCGAGCCCGGGCGCAACCGCTTTTCGTGGAAGAAGAGCGGACTGTTGCGCTCGGCCACCTCGACCGGCGTCGACGAGATGTTGCTCGGCCAGGAGAGCACGCTCTCGCCGTCCTTGACGGCCGTGGCGCCCATGCCGCCGTTGAAGAAGAAGATGTTCGTGTAGGGCCGCCCATCGGCGCGGAGCCCGGTTTGCTGCACCGCCCAGAGCGGCGAGCCCGCGCCCGCCGCGACGCGGTCGGGGATGACCTGGTGGAGCGCGCCGAAGAGCAGCACGGGAACGTAGTGGCCGGTGACGGCGCGGCTCACGACGGCGGCGGGGAAGCGCGGGTTCAAGAGACACCCCTCGGGCGCCGTGACTCTCACTGGCCGGTACATGCCCTCGTTGTTCGCGAGACCGGGCAGGAGCGCGCACTTGATCGCATACGCGGTCATCGCATAGGTGTAGGCGAGCACGCAGTTGATCGCGCGGGGCTGCTGGGGCGAGGTGCCGGTGTAGTCGGCCATCACCTCGTCGCCGGCGATCGTGAGCGCCACCTGGTAGTCGAGCGGCTCGTCGACGCCGTCCGTCCGCATCGCGTACCGGTAGGTCCCGTCGGGCACGGCGCGGATCGCCGCGCGCATCGCGCCCTCGGCGCGCGCGAACAGCTCGTCGCCCAGGTCGTCGAGGGAATCGAGCCGGCCGTCGTCCATGAGCGCGATCAGGCGCCGCTCCATGAGCTCGTTGGCGCCGACCTGAGCCCAGATATCCCCCATGGTCTGATCCGGCGTGCGCACGTTGGCGCGGATCATCTCGATCAGCGTCTCGTCGGCGCGCCCCTCGCGCACGAGCTTCATGAGGGGGATGTGCAACCCCTCCTCGAACACCTCGCGCGCCTCGATGGCCCGCAGGCGCCCGCCGATGTCCGGCATGTGCGACGTGGTGGCGGAAAAAGCGACGAGGCGCCCGGCGCGGAAGAGCGGCTTGAGCACGCTGACGTCGCTCATGTGTCCGGTGCCCATCCAGGCGTCGTTGGTGATGAGGACGTCGCCCGGCCGCATCGCGGCGGCGCCCATCGCGCGCAGGAAGTGGCGCACGGTGGCGGGCAGCGTGCCGATGAACGAGGGGATGCTGCCGGTGTTCTCCGAGATGAGCCGCGTCCAGAGCACCTCCAGCGTGATCGCGTCGAACCCTCGGCTCACGGTGTCTCCTTCACCCGCGGCTTCCTCGAGTGAGCGTCACGATGACGTTCCCGGTCGGCGCGACCGCGAAGCTCGCACCTGGATCGACGACCAGCGTCGAGCCCTCCTCCTCGATCACCGCCGGCCCCGCGAAGCGGTCGCCGACCGCGAGGCGAGCGCGGTCGTACACGGTCGTCTCGACGAACCCGCCGGCCTCCGGGAACCAGACGGGCCGTCGCCCCTTGACGGGCTCCTCGGATCCACCGCGGGGGCGGCCCTGGAGTACGACTTCACTACCCGCGACGGGAGCGCGCACGGCGACACGGATGTTGATGAACTCGACCGGCACGTCGGGCGGTGTGAGCGAGAACTTCTCGCGATACGCCGCCTCGAAGGCCGACGTGAGCGCCCGTCGCGTGGCGGCCGCGTCTCGTCCGTCGTAGGGGCCGTCGGGCAGCGAGACCACCAGGTCGAACCCCTGCCCCAGAAAGCGCCCGTCGGCGAGGCGCTGGAAGCGCGCGGTCTCGAGCTTGAGGCCGGTATCGGCCATGACGGCGCGCGCCTCGTCCTCGAGGGCGCGGAACGCCGCCTCGAGCGCTGAGCAATCGCCGCGGTCAAGGCGGATCCCGACGGTGGCGACCCGGTCTACGCGGGCCGGCGCAACCAGAAGGCCGAGCGCCGAGGCAACGCCGGCCGACGGTGGGCAGATGACCTCCCGCAGGCCGAGCTTTCGAGCGACGTGGCAGGCGTGGACGGGCCCGGCGCCGCCCGTACAGAGCAGCGCGTAGTCGCGCGGATCCCGCCCGCGCTCGGCGATGTGCACGCGGGCGGCGCTCGCCATGTTCTCATTGACGATGTCGTGGACACCCCACGCGACCTCCACCAGCGGCAGGCGCACAGCCTCGGCGAGGTGGGCCAGGGCGCGGCGCGCGGCCGCGACGTCGATCGCGATAGTGCCGCCCGCGAAGTACTCGGCGTTCAGGTAGCCGAGGACCAGATCGGCGTCCGTGACCGTCGCCTCCGTCCCGCCGAGGCCGTAGCACGCCGGGCCCGGCTGCGAGCCCGCGCTGCGCGGCCCGACTTTCAGGAGACCGATCTCGTCCACTCGCGCGATGGAGCCGCCGCCGGCGCCGATCTCGATCAGCTCGATGGTCGAGATGCGCATGGGCAGGCCGCTGCCCTCGATGAACCGTTTCTGGCGCGCGGCCTCGAAGCTGTAGGCGGTGAGCGGCTCGCCCCCGTCGATGAGCGAGAGCTTGGCGGTGGTGCCGCCCATGTCGAACGCGAGGAGATTGCCTCCGCTGTCCCCACGCCCGAAGAAGGCCGCGGCGATCGCCCCCGCGGCGGGCCCGGACTCGAGCATCTGTACCGGCGTCCGCTGAGCCTCGGCGACGTGCGTCAGGCCACCGCTCGAGAGCATGAGCAGGAGCGGCGCCGGGATCCGCTGCTCGGCGAGCTGTCGCGCCATGCGCCCGAGGTATTGGTGCGCGAGCGGCTTGATGTAGGCGTTGGCGACGGTCGTCGACGCGCGCTCGAACTCGCGGATCTCGGGCGCCACTTCGTGCGAGGCGGTGACGAAGACCTCCGGTTGGCGCTCGGCGATGAGCTGGACGGCCTCGGCCTCGTGACGTGGGTTCGCGTAGGCGTGCAGGAACACGACGGCGATCGAGCTCACGCCGCCGGCGGCGAGCTGCTCGACCGACGCCAGGAGTTGGTCGCGGTCGAGCGGCTGCCGGACGCTGCCGTCGCCTTTCACCCGCTCGGCCACCTCGAGGCGCAGATTCCGCGGCACCAGCGGCTCGGGCTTGGCGATATTGAGGTCGTACAGCTCGAACTTCCGCTCGCGCCCGATCTCGAGCGTGTCGCCGAACCCAGCGGTCGTGATGAGCCCGGTGACGGCGCCCTTGCGCTCGATGAGCGCATTGGTGAAGAGCGTCGTGGCATGCACGACGCGCGTGAAGTGCCGCGACTCGAGGCGCCCGTCTCCGAGGACCGTCGCCACCCCCGCGGCCACTGCGCGCACGGGATCGTCGTGCGTCGTCAGCACCTTGCGGCTCCACTGCCGTCCGGAGTCGTGGTCGTACACCACGATGTCCGTGAAGGTGCCTCCGATGTCGATCCCGAGCGCGTAGCTGGGCATGCGCTTACTCCGCTGTCATCGGATGAGGCCGCGGGCCCGCCAGCAGGGGGCGCTGACCGCGACCAGCGATGCGATCGAGGTACGCGTGATCGTGTCGATGAACTCGTCCACGGCCTTGGCCTTGGCGTCGACGCCGAGAATACACGCGTCGGCCGGACGCAGCCTGACAATCTCCGCATCCCGCGTCCCCGCCGCCTTGACCTCGCTCACCCTTCGGCCTAGGGTGTGTTGCGGTGCGCCGGCACCGGGAGGACGAGGAGTGATCGCAGGGCTCGGCCGATGAAGCTCACGGACCGCGTCGCGCTGGTGACGGGTGGAGGATCGGGGCTCGGGCGCGCGATTGCGCTGCTCTTCGCGGAGGAGGGCGCGCGCGTCGTCGTCAACGACGTGCGCCTCGACGTGGCCGAGAAGACCGTGTCGGAGATGAAGGGGCCGGCCGGCGGCCGCGCGATCCAGGCCGACGTGGCGGAGAGCGCCCAGGTCAACGCGATGTTCGCGACCATAGAGCGCGAGCTCGGCGCGCTCGATATCCTCGTGAACAACGCGGGCATTGCCGTGGGCCCCGGCGACGACCGCGCGGGGATCGGCCGGAAGGCCGAGGCCCGGATCATGGAGATGGTGAGCGGGCAGGGCGCACAGACCCACCTCGACGTCACCCAGAACCTCTCCGACGAATCGTGGCGACGGATGCTCGCCGTGCATCTCGACGGGACCTTCTTCTGTACCCGCGAAGCGGTTCGTCTGATGAGCCAGCGGAACCGGGGCGCGATCATCAACCTGTCGAGCGTTGCGGCCCTCACGGGGCTCGAGGCGGCGCCACACTACGCGGCGGCGAAGGGCGGGATCCTCGCCTTCACGCGCGCCGTGGCGAGGGACGTCGCCTCCCGTGGGATCCGGGTCAACGCGATCTGCCCGGGCTACATCGACACGCCGATGACCGAGCCGATGTCGCCGCTGATCCGGGCGGCGGTGATCGCCCGTACGCCGCTCGGGCGCACTGGTGACCCGCGCGAGGTCGCCGCCACCGCACTCTTCCTCGCCTGCGACGACAGCTCGTTCTTCACCGGGCAGTGGCTGTCGCCGAACGGCGGCCTCTTCATCGGCTGAGATGCCGGCGTCGCGCGAGCTTTCGATCCGCGGGACGCCGATCCACATGCTTCAAGAGGGAAGGGGCCCGGCCCTCCTGTTCCTGCACAGCGCCGGCGGCGCCGGCCGGTGGCTTCCCTTCCAGGACCGCCTCGCCAAGAACTTCAGCGTGTATTTCCCGAGCCATCCCGGTCACGGCGGCTCGCCCGCCGCCGAGTGGATCGAGCACATCTCGGATCTCGCGTTCCACTACCTCGATGTGCTCGACGAGCTCGGGGTCGAGCGTGCGCACCTGGTCGGCGCCTCCTTCGGAGGCTGGATCGCCGCCGAGGTCGCGACGATGGCGTCGCATCGCCTGGCGTCGCTCGTCCTGATCGACCCGGTCGGCATCCGGGTGGACGGTTGGATCTATCCGTTCCTGTTCGGGATGGACATCCCCGAGATCGTGACGACCGTCTTTCACAACCCGGTGGCGGCGCTCGCGCTGGCGCCGCCCGACCAGTCGATCGAGACGCTGGCGCTCCAGTACCGCCAGGGCGCCGCTCTCGCTCGGGTCGCCTGGAATCCCCACCTCTACGACCCGCTCCTCCGTCGCCGGCTCGGCCGCATCACGGCGCCGACGCTTCTCTGCTGGGGCGCCCATGACAAGATCGCGCCGCTCGCACCCTGCGGTGAGACGTGGGCGAAGGAGATTCCAGGTGCCCGTCTGCGCGTGTTCGCCGACTCGGGCCACGTGCCGCACCTCGAGGAGCCCGACGCGGCGGCGGATGCGGTGAGCGAGTTCTGCCGCCTCCGGGGAGGCGCCGGGTGAAGTTCTACTACTTCCACCTGATGCCGTACATCATGGACCACGACGCGCCGTCGTCGTGGGTAACGTTGTCGAATCGCCACTACGATCCCGGGCTCGGCCACACGCTCTACAACCAGTACCTCGACCAGTTCGAGCACGCGGAGCGGCTCGGCTGGGACGGCCTCTGTGTCAACGAGCACCACCAGAACTGCTACGGCACCATGCCGAGCCCCAACGTGATGGCCGCCATGCTCGTGCGCCGGACTACCAAAGCGAAGATCGCGATCCTCGGCAACGGTCTGCCGCTCCGCGACAATCCGCTCCGCGTGGCCGAGGAGATCGCCATGCTCGACGTCGTCTCCGGTGGCCGCGTGATCTCAGGATTCGTGCGCGGCATCAGCGCCGAGTATTTCTCCACCGCCGTGAACCCGACCCATTCGCGGGAGCGCTTCTACGAGGCCGCGGAGCTGATCTTGAGAGCCTGGACGGAGGAGGGCCCGTTCCCCTTCGACGGCCGGTTCTATCGCTACCCCTACGTGAACCCGTGGCCGCGGCCGCTCCAGAAGCCGCACCCGCCGGTCTGGTGCCCCTCGCAGGGCTCGACCGAGACCGTGGAATGGGCGGCCAAGCGGCGCTTCCCGTACCTCATGGTCTTTACGCCGATCAAGCGGATCGCGCAGATCTACGGGGAATACCGCGAGGCCTGCGAGCGCTATGGCTACACGGCCAGCCGCTATCAGCTCACCGTCAACGTGCCGGTCGTCGTCGCCGAGAGCGACGCGAAGGCGCGGGAGCTCGCCCAGAAGCACGTCATGTGGGTGTTCAACGTGGGCCTTCGAATGCACCCGCCCTTCTGGCGGCCCCCCGGGTACATGACGGAAGCCTCGCTTCGCCGCCTGCTCGCGAACCCGCCCACGCTGCCGAGCGAGCTCACCTTCGAGGAGGCCGAACGAGACGGCTACCTCATCTACGGCAGCCCCGCGACCGTCCGCGACAAGCTCCGGATCTTCGCGGACGAGCTCGAGGCCGGGATCCTCTGCACGGCGATGAACGGCGGCAGCCACGAGAGAACGCTCGAGCTGATGCAGCTCTTCGCGGAAGAAGTGATGCCGCACTTCCGTGAAGACGCGCACGTCGACGAGACGGCCGGCGTCGGCCGGTAGCGGGTCCCGGAAGTCGGGCCGCGTGACGGAGCTCGAAGCCCGGCTTCGCGACCACCTGCGGCAAGCACTCGTCGAGCCTGGCCTGGAGTTCGCCGAGCGTCCCACACTGATCACCGGCGGCTTCGACACGCGGATCTTCGCCTTCCGCCTGGCCGGAGTTCCGCCGGCCTTCGCCGGCCCATTGATCCTCCGCCTGCTCGACGGACACTTCGATCCTTCGCGCGTGCTGCGCGAGCGCGCGATCCAGAACGCACTCGTCGAGCTCGGCTATCCGGCGCCGCGTGTCCTCCTCGCGAGCGCCGAATCCACCCCCCTCGGTGGCGCCTTTCTGATCATGGAACGGCTCGCGGGAAAGCCGCTCCCGGAGGTTCACTTCCTCGGCATGGGACGTGTCGTCGCCGAGCTACAGGCGCGTCTTCACGGCCTCGACGCCGAGTCATTCCTGGAAAACCTGGCCCGGGACGGCCTCGTGCCGCGCAGCTTCACCTTCGAAGGGCACCTCGAGCAGCTCGCCGACCGCGTCGCGCGTCGCTCGCTCGCCGGACTCGCGCGAGGGATCGACTGGCTGGTGCAACAGTGTCCACGGCTGGACGGACGGCGGGTCGTCTGTCACGGCGATTTTCATCCCTTCAACATCCTGATGGCCGCCGGCACGGTGACGGGGGTGGTCGACTGGCCCAACGTGATCGTCGCGGATCCCGCGTTCGACGTCGCCACGACGCTCGTGATCCTCAAGCTCGTGCCGGTGGATCTTTTCGATCTCCGCGCGCCGGTCCGGTGGCTGGCGACCGCGGCGCGCCCGCTCCTGGTTGCCCGCTACCTTCGTCGCTACCGTCGCCGGCGCGAGCTCGATCTGGCGAGGCTCTCGTACTACGAGGCCGCGGCCTGCATGAAGGCGCTCGTCAGAGCCGGGGAGCTCCGGCTCAGTCCCGGGGGCACGAGCGCGCCGAATCCACTCTTCGCGTCGGATTACCCGGACCGTCTGGTCCACCGCTTCCAGGTAATCACGGGAGTCACGCCGGTACTGCCGGCCGCTCTCGCGCCGGTGACCTAAGCAACTTGCTCTCCCGAGACCATAACCGCGCGCCTCAGTCCGCCAGCTGCGGCCGCACCGTATCGGCGAGCAGGTCGATCGTCTCGAGGATCGCCGGAAACGTGGAGTACGAGACCTCCAGCGCGACGTGACCGCAGTCGAGGGCCTGGAATCCGCGCAGCTCATCGACGATCTGCTTCACCGAGCCGCTGAGCGTATGGCGGCCACGGAGGAGGCCCATGTCCACCGCGGGCCGGTGGACACCGTCGATCAGGATGGGAATGCGGAGGGACAGAAACGGCGCGCCCTCGCGTCCGGCTTCCTTCCAGAAGCGCCGCACCGTCTCGGCGCCCTGCCGGAACGCCTCGTGATTCATCGAGCTGGCGTGCCAGCCGTCGCCCAGCCGGGCGACCCGGCGGAACGCGCCTTCGCTGCTGCCGCCGATGTAGAGCGGCGGGCGCGGCTTCTGCAGCGGCATCGGCGAGAAGACGACGTCCTGCACGCGGTGCCGCTTCGTCTGGATCTTGGGATGCTCCTGCGTCCAGAGGGCTCGCAGCAGCTCGAGCGCTTCGTCGCTCCGGCTGGCGCGCTCCCTGAACGGCACGCCGAGGGTCTCGAACTCGCCTTCCAGCCATCCGATCGCCGCCCCCACGATCAGGCGGCCGCCCGACAGGACGTCGACGCTGGCCAGAAGCTTCGCCACCGGGATCGGCGAGCGATAGGGCAGGATCACCACGCTGGTTCCCAGCGTGAGCCGCCGGGTCACGCCGGCGAGCCACGGCAGGACCGCGAGGGGATCCAGCATGTCCTCCCGGTAGATGACGTTGGCCTGTTGCGGCACGATCACGTGATCGGTAACCCACACCGAATCCAGCCCACGATCTTCGGCGCGACGCACGACCTCGAGCATCCGTCCGACCTCGATCGGACGACCGTAATGCGGCAAGCAGATTCCCAGCTTCATGTCAGCCCTCCCGTGTCACGGCGTGACGGCCGGTTTCCGTGGACGGCCGGCAGGGTATACTCGTTCGCGCCTCACGGCAACTCTCGACTCCTCAACTCTCGACTCCTCGGAGGAAACGCGATGGCGACGCGACGAGACTTTCTGCTGATGTGCGCGGTGGCCTCCGGCGTGCCCCTGGTGGCTCCGGACCCGAGACAAGCCGCCGGCGCCGACGTCGCCAAGAAGGGCGGCACGCTCAGAGTCGGCTTCTACATCGAGGCGGCCACCATGGACCCGCACTTCTCGGGCAGCAAGATCGACCGGCAGGTCTACCACAATATCTACGAGCCGCTCGTGACGCTCGACGTCAAGCTCGGGATCAAACCCGGCCTGGCCGAGTCCTGGCAGCAGCCGGATCCCAAAACGCTGATCCTCAGGCTGCGGCGGGGTGTGAAGTTCCACGACGGAACCGACTTCAACGCCGAGGCGGCTCGCTTCAACTTCAATCGCATGAAAACGGAGCCGAAGTCCGTCCGGAAGGGCGAGGTCGCCAGCATCGACTCGGTCGACGTCGTCGACGCCTACACGATCAAGCTCAATCTGAAGAGGCCGGACGCGGCGCTCCTGGCCACGCTGACCGATCGCGCGGGCATGATGCTCTCGCCCAAGGTCGTGCAGGAGCGCGGCTCCGAGCTGGAGCGGAACGCCAGGGGGGCGGGCACCGGGCCGTTCGAGTTCGTCGAGTGGGTGAAGGACGCTCATCTCCTGATCAAGCGCAACGAGAGCTACTGGAACAAGCAGGGCGGCCCGTATCTCGATCGGGTCCGCTACCGCCCGATCCCGGACGACACGGTCAAGCTCCAGAGCCTCCAGACCGGCGAGATCGACGTGATGGACTACGTCCAGCCGCGTGACGTCGCCGCGGTCCGGGCCGACCGCAACGTGGTCGTGGTCGACGTGCCGTCGCTGGCCGACTTCGCGTACCAGCTCAACCACACGCGGCCGCCCTTTGTGACCAAGGCGCTCCGGCAGGCGGTGGCCTACGCGCTCGACCTCGACCAGATCGTGAAGGGCGTCTGGCTGAACGTGGGCGTGCCGGCCAACGGCCCGATCCCACCCACGAGCTGGGCGTACGACAAGACGATCCCACCGATCAGGCGTGATCTGGGCCGCGCCAAGGCCAAGCTGGCCGAGGGCGGCCAGGCGGCCGGCTTCACGTTCACGATGACGACCAACAACATCCCGATCAACGTCCAGGAGGCCGAGGTCATCCAGGCCCAGCTGCGCGAGGCCGGCATTACCATGAAGATCAAGCTGGTCGACTCCGCCACGCTGATCTCCGACGGCAACAACAAGAACTTCGAGATGATCAGCTATCAGTGGAGCGGCCGTCCGGACCCGGACGGCAACACCTACCAGTTCTACAAGACCACCCAGGGCACATCGCTCAACTGGTCGGGCATCTCGAATCCACAGATCGACGCCCTCCTCGACCGGAGCCGCGAGGCGTCCAGCCAGGCCGAGCGTAAGAAGCTCTTCAGCGATCTGACGAAGATCCTTCACGACGAGCTGCCGATGGTGTTCATCATCCATCCGATCGAGCCGAAGGCCTTCAGCCCCAAGGTTCAGGGCTACGAGCCGATCCCCGACGGAATGATGCGGTTCAAGGACGTGTGGCTGCAGTAAGGTCTCGCTGACCGATCGCTCACGCGCGTGATGGGCCGTCTCGTCCTGCGCCGGCTGGGGGCGACCGTTCCGGTCCTGCTCCTCGTCACGGCCGGAGTGTTCCTGCTGCTCCACCTGACCCCGGGCGATCCGATCGACGTCATGATGGCGGAGTCCGTCGACGCGGCGGTGAAGGAGACCCTCCGGCGCGAGCTCGGGCTCGACCGGCCCCTCCACGTCCAGTACGCCGCCTGGATGGGACGGCTCCTGAGAGGCGACCTCGGGCGCTCGATCCGCAACGGCGAGCCCGTCATCGAGAGCGTGAGTCGCCGCCTCCGGCCGAGCCTCGAGCTGGCACTCTGCGCGATGGCCATCTCGCTGGTGATCGCGTTCCCCCTAGGGGTCGTGTCCGCGATCCGGCGCAACACGACGATCGACCGCGCCGGCGCGACGTTCGCGCTGTTCGGGATCTGCATGCCGAACTTCCTGCTGGCTCTGCTCCTGATTTTTCTCTTCGGCGTGACGCTGCGCTGGCTGCCGATCTCCGGGTACACCGATCCGCTGGAGGAACCGTGGAACGGCCTTCGGTCGCTGGCGCTGCCGGCCGTCACGCTGGGGCTCGCCCTGGCGGCCGTGGTCACCCGGACGCTGCGCTCGAGCCTGCTCGAAGCCCTGGCCGAAGACTACGTCCGCACCGCCCGCGCCAAGGGCCTCTCGGAGTGGCGGGTCATCTGGAGCCACGTCCTCAAAAACGCGCTGATTCCCGTCGTCACCGTGCTCGGCCTCCAGCTCGGGACGCTGATCGGCGGCGCCGTGATCACGGAGTACGTCTTCGCGCTCCCCGGCGTCGGGCGCCTCGTGGTCGACGCGGTCTTCGCGCGAGACTATCCGCTGGTGCAGGGCGTCGTCCTGTTGATCGCCATCGGGTTCATCCTGAGCAACCTGATCGTCGACGTGCTCTATGGCTGGATCGATCCCCGGATCCGATCTCGCTGAGCGCCCTGCGGGCCTCGCGTCTCCGGCGTCGGCGCCGGTCCGCGCGAAACGGTGGAGGCGCCTCCGGCGTTTGGCGCGTGCCCGGCTAGCGCCGTTCGGCGCGGCGGTCATGCTGTTGGCGGTGCTGGCCGCGCTCGCGGCGCCACTCCTCGCGCCCTACGACCCGCTCGCGCAGAACCTTGGCAACACCCTGGCCCGGCCGGGCCGGGCCCACCTCCTGGGCACGGACAACGTGGGCCGCGACGTGCTCTCGCGAGTGATCTGGGGCACGCGTGTTTCCCTGGTGGCCGGCCTCGTCTCGGTCGCGCTCGCGGTGGTCGCGGGCAGCCTGCTCGGCATCCTGGCCGGTTACTGCGGCGGGCGCGTCGACGGGTTGGTGATGCGTCTGATGGACGCGGTGCTCTCGTTTCCACCGCTGGTCCTGGCCCTGGCGCTCGGCGCCGTGCTCGGCGCGGGTCTCGGCGGCGTGCTCGTCGCGCTCGGGGTCGTGTACACCCCCACGTTCGCCCGGCTCATGCGGGGCCAGGTGCTCAGCGTCACGGCGCGCGACTACGTGGACGCGGCCCGGGCGCTCGGCGCGCCTGGCTGGCGCGTCGCGTGGCGGCACGTGGTGCCGAACGCCATGAATCCGATCATCGTCCAGGCGTCGTTGAGCGTCGCGTTCGCCATCCTCGCGGAGGCATCGCTGTCCTTCCTGGGGCTCGGCATCCAGCCGCCGCAGGCTTCCTGGGGCAGCATGATCAACGCCGGGCGCGGCTACCTTCAGCAGGCTCCGTGGATCGTCTTCGGGCCAGGCGCCGCCCTGTTCGTCACAGTGGTGGGATTGAACTTCGTCGGGGATGCCGTCCGTGACGCCCTCGACCCGCGGATGCGCGGATGAGCGAAGCCGAGGCTGACTGAGGACCGAGCGCTACCGCACGAGGTCGGTCGTGCTGACGTCGAGGCGTCGCGTCAAGGCGAACAGTGAAGTCGAGCTCGGCGCCGCCGCCTGGCCATCGTGGCAACGCCAGGCGAGCCGTGTCTTCGCGTAGCCGACGCGCGGCAGGACCTCCTGCGCCGTGAGGGCGAGGCCCCAGATCATCGTGCCCATCGCCACGATATGCGCAAGGCCGATCCGGCTTCTCCACGAGACTCGGGCGCCCCACGCGCCAGCCACCACGACGGTCCCAACTGCGGTCAGATAGAGGAGCAGCCACCAACCGCAGGCGCGCGCGTACGGCCACTGGGGCAACGCGATCCCGAGGATGACGCCCAGGGCCACGCACCCCCAGACGGCTCCCGGTCGCATCGGCCCGCCGATCGGCCGCATTCGTGACAGCGGTCGCGCGCCCAGGGTAGACGCGCGCTCCGACACGAATGGTCGATCGAAGGGCTGCCGCTTCGTATCGAAGGGCCGCAGCTTCTTGATGAGCGAATCGACGACCGCGGCCTCCTGGTTGCCGGCAGGAACCTTCCCTAGTCTGGCCAACTCTGCACCTCCGACGCGCATATCGACGTCGACGCTCTTCGGCCGTTGTGGCGCCAAGGCTCCTGTACGCAAAGCCGCTGCCAACCGGGATGTACGAAATCTCGCGGCTTTCACCGCGCGGCAGATTGGGCCGACTCTGCCACTGTGGCACGCATGTCGCGGAACCCGACGTCGGGGGAGCTTCTGATTATCGAGCGAGGAGGGTGAACAGTCGTGCGGGGGTGACCGGGACTTCGCGGATGGTCGCGCCGAGGTCCGCGACCGCGTCCTCCACGGCGTTCGCGATCGCGGCAGCACCCGGGATGGCGCCGCTCTCGCCCACGCCCTTGACGCCGAGTGGATTGATCGTCGAAGGATGCGCGTCGAGCGCGACCGCGAGCACGGGAAGCTGGTCGGCCTTCGGGATCGCGTAGTCCATCAGGCTGCCGGTCAGGAGCTGGCCGGCGCCGTCGTACACCACTTCTTCCATGAGCCCGGCGCCGATGCCCTGGGCGGCGCCGCCCTGGAGCTGGCCCTCGACGATCGTGGGATTGATCGCGCGTCCCGGATCGTGAACGATCGCGTACGCGAGCAGGCGGATCTCGCACGTCTCCACGTCCACCTCGACCGCGGCGGCGTGGGTGCCGAATGCCCAGGTGACGGTGTCCGGATAGAAGTAGGTGCACGCGTGGAGCCCGGGCTCGCCGGTCGCCTTGAGCACCTTCGATTTCACCGCGGCGTGAGCGACGCGACCCAGGCTCACGGTCCGGTCCGGCATCCCGACGACGTGCACGCGGCTCTGCTCGATGCGCACGTCCTCGGGCGCGCACTCGAGCAGCTCGGCGGCGACGCGCGCGGCTCGCTCGCGGACCTCGCGCGCCGTCTGCGCGACGGCGGGCCCCGAGTTGGCGGCGACGCGGCTGCCGCCTGTGCCCATGCCGAACGGGAAGAGGGCCGTATCGCCCGCCACGACGTGGACGTCGTCCCAGGCGGCGCCGAGCTCGGCCGCGGCGACCTGGGCGAGCGTCGTCGCGTGGCCCTGCCCCTGGGCCGTCACGCCGATGTAAACGTAGACCTTGCCGCTCGGGTCCACCCGCACGGTCGCGCCCTCGTAGGGGCCGAGCCCCGTGCCCTGCGCGTAGCACGCGAGGCCGACGCCGATTCGGCGCGCGCCGCCGGCCCGCGACTTCTGGCGTCGTCGCCAGTCGTCGTAGGGAAGGAGCGCGAGCGCGCGCTCGAAGGCCGCGGGGAAATCGCCCGGGTCGTAGGTGATTGGCACGCCGTCCTTGTAGGTCAGCCCTGGGCGGTAGGGCATCTCGGCGGGCCGCACGAAGTTGCGTCGGCGGATCTCGGCCGGGTCGAGGCCGAGCCGGCGCGCGCCGATGTCCATGAGGCGCTCCATGACGAACACCGCCTCGGGACGCCCGGCGGCGCGGTACGCGGCGTTCACTGCCTTGGTGGTGACCACGCTCGTGCCGGCGTTTCGGTAGTGCGGCACCCGGT
>WNFS01001046.1_pt1 | contig 35685 bp, 31 predicted proteins | sample 5400141 | NCBI WGS metagenome assembly WNFS01 (sample SAMN13153358, study PRJNA577476) | soil metagenome | isolation source: 60 cm saprolite under Madrone tree | place: USA:California | collected 2016-06-14
TGTAAGAAATAGAGCGCCCAGAACTGCCCGCTGTACCAGACACAGCCCTGTCCCAGCACGACCACGCTGGCGATGGCCACGTACTTGAAGTTGCTGCTGAGAAACGCCTCGCGCCACGGATTGGTGGTGGTGCGGCCCCGCGCCTTCATGTCCTGGAAGATCGGTGTCTCGCCGAGCGAGAGCCGGATCCAGATCGCGATCGCCACCAGGAGGAGGGAGATGATGAAGGGCAGCCGCCAGCCCCAGGCCTGGAAGGCGTCGACGCCCAGATAAGTCCGGATCCCGATGATCGTCGCCAGCGACACGACGATGCCGAGTGTGGGCGACGTCTGCAGCCAGCCGGTGTAGTACCCGCGGTGCTCGTCCTCGATGTGCTCGGCGACGTACGTGATGGCGCCTCCGTACTCCCCGCCCAGGCAGAGACCCTGGATCAGTCGCAGCCCGAAGAGAATGAAGGCCGCGGCAAGCCCGATCGACTGGTAGGTCGGCACGAAGCCGATGAGGGCCGTCGCCAGGCCCATGCCGGTCAGCGTGACGATGAAGGTGTATTTCCGGCCGACCTTGTCACCGAGCCAGCCGAAGACGAACGCCCCCAGCGGCCGGATCAGGAAGCCCACCGAGAAGATCGCCACCGTGCTGAGGAAGGCCGCCACCGGGTGGCCCTTCTCGAAGAACTTCACCGCCAGGATCGAGGCCAGGCTCCCGAAGATGTAGAAGTCGTACCACTCGATGATATTGCCGACGGATGCGGCGATGACGACGCGGCGGAGCTCCTTGGGTGGAACTTTAGACGCCCGCATAGGTCTCCTTTGTGGTCGGTCTGTTCGACACGGTCTCTGACGCGTACGTCATAGCGACAGTGCCTGAAGTGCAGGCGCCGTGCCAATGCCGAGAAGAGCTAAAAGGCTGATTTCTCGATGACGCACGGCCTGGAGGGAGCTCGTTCTTGGTGCCGGTACCAACGCCGGCGTGGTGTCTGCGCCTTGCCGCGGTGCGCGATCACCGCAGCAAGGCGCTGGGGGGTCGGGCGCCTAGGACTCCTGTTCCTCGTACTTGGTCTTGAGGGATGCGACGACCGCCGGGTCGGCGAGCGTCGTGGTGTCGCCGAGCGCGCGGCCCTCGGCAATGTCGCGAAGCAGCCGGCGCATGATCTTCCCGCTCCGCGTCTTCGGCAGCTCCGCTGAGAAGATGACGTCGTCGGGCCGCGCCAGGGACCCGATCTTCTTCACCACGTGCGCCTTCAGCTCGTCCATGAGCTGGGGCGAGCCCTCGACGCCGCTCTTCACCGTGACGAACGCCGCGATCGCCTGGCCCTTGATGTCGTGCATCTTGCCGATGACCGCCGCCTCGGCGACCGCTTTGTGGTCGACGAGGGCCGATTCGACCTCCATCGTCGAGACGCGATGGCCCGAGACGTTCATGACGTCGTCGACGCGACCGAGAAGCCAGAAGTAGCCGTCCTCATCGCGCTTGGCGCCATCGCCGGTGAAGTAGATGTTGTCGTACTTCGACCAGTACTGCTTCACGAACCGGTCGGGGTCGCCCCAGATCCCACGCAACATGCCCGGCCAGGGCTTGCGCAGCACGAGGTAGCCCGACTTCGCCGGGTTGCCCTTCTCGTCGAACACCTCGGCGTCGACGCCCGGGAACGGCAAGGTCGCCGAGCCGGGCTTGAGGATGGTGAGACCGGGGAGCGGTGTAATGAGGATGTGGCCCGTCTCAGTCTGCCACCACGTGTCCACGACCGGGCAGCGGCCGCCGCCGATGACCTTCCAGTACCAGACCCACGCCTCCGGGTTGATCGGCTCCCCGACGGACCCCAGCAGCCGGAGGCTCGAGAGATCGCACCGCTTGGGGTACTCCTCGCCCCACTTCATGAACGTGCGGATCGCCGTCGGCGCCGTGTAACAGATCGTGATGCCGTACTTCTCGACGATGCGCCAGAACCGGTCCTTGTCGGGATAGTCGGGCGTGCCCTCGTACATCACGGTCGTGGCGCCGTTCGCCAGCGGGCCGTAGACGATGTAGGAGTGGCCCGTCACCCAGCCGATGTCGGCCGTGCACCAGTACACGTCGTCGTCGTGGATATCGAAGATCCACCGGTGCGTCGCGGTCACGCCCGTGAGATAGCCTCCGGTGGTGTGGATGATGCCCTTGGGCTTACCGGTGGACCCGGAGGTGTAGAGGAGGTAGAGGAGGTCTTCGGAGTCCATCGGCTCGGCCGGGCAACGCGCCGGCGCGTCCTTGATGAAGTCCTCCCACCAGATATCCCGACCGCTCTGCATGTCGACTGGCTGGCCGGTGCGCTTCAGCACGATGACGGTCTTGACGCCCGGCGCCCCGCGCAGCGCCTCGTCGGTGTTTTTCTTGAGCGCCACCGTCGTCCCCCGACGGTAGCCGCCGTCGGCCGTGATCACCACCGAAGACTCGGCGTCGTGGATCCGCTCGCGCACGGCTTCGGGCGAGAAGCCGCCGAAGATCACGCTGTGAGCCGCCCCGATGCGGGCGCAGGCCAGCATCGCGATCGGCAGCTCGGGCACCATCGGCATGTAGATCGTCACCCGATCGCCCTTCCGGACACCGTGCCGCTTCAGCGCCGCCGCGAATCGGTTGACCTCGCGGTAGAGATCCCAGTACGTCAGGACCCGCGAGTCTCCCGGCTCCCCTTCCCAGATCAGCGCGGCCTTTGTCTTGCGGGGACCCGTCACGTGGCGGTCGAGGCAGTTATACGCGACGTTCAGCTTACCGCCGACGAACCACTTGGCGTACGGTGGCTTCCACTCGAGCGCTTTCTTCCAGGGCTTGAACCAGTGGAGCTCGCGGGCGCGCTGCTCCCAGAATCTCACGAAGTTCCGCTGCGCCTCGGCGTAGATCGTCTTCCGGTTCATCACGGCGTTCTTGACGAACGCCGCGGGCGGAGGAAACTTCCGCTTCTCCTTGAGAAGCGCCTCGATCGGGACGTCCGCCTTCACTTTCGCCTGAGCCATGGGTTCCCTCACTCGCCATTTCCCGCAGAGGGTCGGCGCAACCCGTACCGCGTCAGCTTCTCGTGGAAGTTCTTCGGGTCCATATCGGCGTGCTTGGCGGCCGCCGTGAGCTTGCCGCCTTCTCGCTCGAGCACGCCGGCGACGTAGGCGCGCTCGAACTCTTCGACGACCCGGGCCTTGGCGTCGCGGAAGGGCAGCGAGAGATCCACCCGGGACCGCGCCGCCTCGCCGGTGAGGAACCGCTCGACGTCCGTGATGGTGTCGCCCTTGGCGACGATCACGGCACGCTCGATCACATTCTCGAGCTCCCGCACGTTGCCCGGCCATGCGTACCGGCAGAGCGCCTGCATCGCGGCCGCGTCGATCGCGCGCACCGCCTTCTTCGACCGCCGGGCGCTCACGTCGAGGAAATGCGCGGCCAGCAACGGAATGTCGCTGGCCCGCTCGCGGAGCGGCGGGATGCGCACGGGCATCACCGACAGCCGATAGAAGAGGTCGCGCCGGAACGCCCCGCGCTCCACCTCGGCGTGGAGATCCTTGTTGGTGGTGGCGATGAATCGCACGTCGATCTCGACGACGCGGTCCGAGCCGATCGGTGTCACCCGCTTCTCCTCGATCGCGCGGAGGAGCTTCGACTGGAGCGCCAGCGGCATCTCGCCGACCTCGTCGAGCAGCAGTGTACCGCCGTTCGCCATCTGGAACAGACCCCGCCGGGTCTCGCTGGCACCGGTGAAGGCGCCCTTGCGGAACCCGAACAGCTCGGACTCGAACAATTCCTCCGGGATCGCCGCGCAGTTGACCGCCACGAAGGGGCGCTCTTTCCGGACACCGCTGAAGTGGATGGACCGGGCGAGCAGCTCCTTGCCGACGCCGGTCTCCCCGTGAATCAGCACGGTCGTGTCGAGGCCGGCGACCGAGCTGACGAGGTCGAAGACCTCCTGCATCACCGCGCTCTGCGCCACGATGTTCCTGAGGGTGAAACGCTCCTGGTTGCGTCGGATCGTCGCGCGATTCGCGGCCTTCAGCTCGTGGAACTCGATCGCGCGGCGGAGCACCATCAGCACCTCGGCCGCGTCGAACGGTTTGACGAGGTAGTCCTCGGCGCCGAGACGCATGGCCTCGACCGCGGAGCCGATGGTGCCGTACGCCGTCATCACGACGACGGCGAGGGTCGAATGGTCCGCCTTGATCCGTCGCACGATCTCGACGCCGTCGATGCCGGGCAGGCGCTTGTCCGTCAGCACGAGGTCGACGTCGTCGTTCTTCAGGAGATCGATCGCGTCCTCGCCGCTCGGCACCACGAGCACCTCGTATCCCGCGACCTCGAGGGTCCGCTGGAGCGGCCGGAGGAAGATCTCGTCGTCCTCGACGATGAGGATGCGATGTTTCATGCCTTATCCCACCTCGACGGCCGCCGGGACCGGCGACCTTGGAATGACGAGTCGCACCGTCGTCCCCCGGCCCGGAACGCTGTCGATGTCGATCTCGCCTCCGTGCAGGTCCATGATCTTCTTCACGATCGCCATGCCGAGCCCGGTGCCCGTCGGCTTCGTGGTGTAAAAGGGCAGGAAGATCTTCTCCCGGTGCTCGGGCTCGATCCCCACGCCGTTGTCGACGATCTCGACCACCGCGGCGGCGTGCCGTCGATAGAGGCTGACCGTGACGCGTGCGTCCGGAGTCCGCTCCGCCGCCTCGACCGCGTTCTTCATGACGTTCGCGAACACCTGCCGGAGCCGCGGACCGTCCACCGAGGCGACGATCTCGCCATCGAGGCGAACCGCTTCGACCCGAACGCCACGCCGCGCCGCCTCGGCGGTACTTGCCTCCACCACCGGCGCGAGCACACGTCCCAGGGTGTACTCCTGGCACTCGAGCCGCGTCTCCCGAGCGTAGTCGAGCAGGTCGGCGATGATCGCCTCAATCTCGGCGATGCCGGACATGATGGACTGGGCCATCTCCTGGGAGATCCGTCTGTCATCGACCGCTCCCGAGGAGAGGAGGTTGGTGGCCATCTTGATGCCGCCGAGCGGGTTACGGATCTCGTGCGCCATGCCGGCCGCCATCTCGCCGAGCGAGGCGAGCTTCTCGCGCTGAATGAGCCGCCGCTGGGTCGCCACCTGCTCCGTGAGGTCGCGCAGGACACCGACCGTGCCGAGGATCTGGCCTCCCGCGTCGAAGACGCACGCGATCGCGAGATGGGCGGGAAAACGCCGCTTGGCACGCGTGAGGCCGTTGACGTTGCCGAGCCAGGGCCGTCCCTCGATGATCGCACGCTCGATCGCCGGTCCCGCCCGGCGCCGATCGGCCTCGTCGAGCACGTCGCGGTAGGTGAGCATCTCGGACGTCGCCGGCGGCTGGCCCAAGAGCCGACGCCCAGCCGGGTTGATCGTGATGAGCCGCCCGTCGACGTCAGTGGTGAAGATGCAGTCCTCGACACTCTCGACGACGGACGCCAGCAGCCGCTCGCTCTTTCCCAGCGAGCGCTGCATGGTCTGGAACGACTCGACCAGCTGCTGCGCCTCGCCCTTCGAGATCGTGAACCGATCCTCGACGATGTACCGCGCGGCCGCCGCGCCGAGCGAGGCCGCCAGCATCCGCTCGAAGCGGATGCGCAGCTCGAGCAGGTCGGGCAGCGACAGCTCGCGCGGCGTCTTGCCCCCGAGCAGCTCCTTCAGGATCGCCGCGGCCTCTTCGGCCGGAACGTACAGGTGGAGAAGCCGCTCGATCTCGGGTACCGAGAGGATCGCGGGGATACGCGCCGGCTCCGCCTGGGCCACGCCCACGAACGCGGCGGCCTGGCTGCGCTCGTCGGCGTCCTGCGCGGTGGCGACCGACACCAGCAGATAGGCGGCGACGTTGACGAACAGGGACCAGAACACGCCGTGACTGATCGTGTCGAGGCCCGCCAGCCCGAAGAGCGCCGTCGGGCGCAGCCAGCCGACGCCCAGCAGGCCGTCCTCCAGGAGTGAGGTAGGAACGATCCCCTCCCTGACCAGCGCGGGAATGATCAGCGTGTAGAACCACAGCGCGAATCCGAGGGAGATCCCCGCGAAGGCGCCTTTGCGCGTCCCGCGCCGCCAGTAGAGCCCGAAGAGGACGGCGGGGGCACACTGGCTGACGGCGATGAACGAGAGGAGTCCCATCTCGACGAGCAGGAGCTGCCCCGCCTCCATCCGCGCCCACATGAACCCGAGCCAGACGACGACCAGGATCCCCAGGCGGGTCGACGCGAGACTCGCCCAGTAGACCTCCTCGAACCGCCGACGCCGGAGGATGATCGGCAGCACGATGTCGTTCGAGATCATCTTGGAGAGGGCGAGCGAGTCGACGACGATCATCGCCGTCGCCGCGGAGAAGCCGCCCAGGAACACGGTCACCGCGATGAACGCGGCTTCTGCCCGGAGAGGAAGCGCCAGGATGAAGCTATCGGCGGCGGCGCCGCTGCCGAGCTCGAGGAGACCGCCGAGGGCGATCGGCAGCACGAAGACGTTGATGGCCAGGAGATACAGGGGAAACGCCCACGCCGCCGTGTGGACGTCGCGCTCTCTTGGATTTTGCACGACGAGGACGTGGAACTGGCGCGGGAGCAGCATGACCGCCATCATCGAGACCAGCAACATCGCGGTCCAGCGCGCGTAGGAGGCCGTCGGTGCCGAGCCCAGCGTGAGGAGCTCCGCCCAGCGCGTATCGGACGCGATGCGCGTGAAGATATCGCCAAAACCCCCGAAGAGCCCCCAGGTCACGTACGCCCCGACGAGCAGGAAGGCGATCAGCTTGACGATGGACTCGACGGCGACGGCCGTCATCAGGCCGGTTTGCTGGCGCGTGAAATCCAGGTTCCGGGCGCCGAAGAGAATGCCGAACAGCGCCAGCGTCCCCGCGATCAGGAGCGACGGATCGAAACCGGACAGCAGCGAGTCCTCGCCGATCATCATCTGGAAGGAGACCGACACCGCCTTCAGCTGCAGCGCGATGTACGGGATCATGCCGCAGACGACGAGCGCCGCGACCAGCGTCCCCAGCGAGGCCGACTTCCCGTAGCGGCTGCCGATGAAGTCGGAGATCGTCGTGATCCGCTGCTCCTTGGCGACGCGCACGAGCTTGCGGAGCACCGTGGGCCACATGAGCGCGATGAGCGCCGGGCCGAGATAGATCGTGAGGAATTCGAGCCCGCGGTTGGCGGCGAGCCCGACGCTCCCGTAGAAGGTCCACGCGGTGCAGTAGACGGAGATCGCCAGCACGTAGGTCGCGGTTTTCAAGCGAGGGGCCAGGAGGCGGCGCCCGTACCGCTCGGCCACCGCGGCGACGATGAAGAGGAAGCACAGATAGGCGAGGACGATGCCGACGATCGGTGTCTGCCACGTCACGTGCCGTCCTCACCCCGGGATCGATGGGAGGCCCACACCAGCACGCCGACGATGGCCGCCCACACGGCGAAGAGGTAGACCACGAGCGCGGGGACGCCGGCGATCAGCACCAGTCGGTTCGGGATACTCAGGAGCGGCCAGACGAGGAGCGCGCCGAAGAGGACGAAGCAGGTGGCGAGCAGCTCCTTGGCCGTCACGGTCTAGCGCGAAGCCCCTCCACCGGTCGCGCCGCGCGACTTGCGCCGGGCGACGCCGGTCCGGATGGCCGCTTCCGAGACGGCTGCGGCGACGGCGGGCACGACCCGACTGTCGAACATCGAGGGCGTGATGTATTCCTCGCCGAGCTCCTCGCGCGTCACGATCGCCGCCAGCGCCTGCGCGGCCGCGAGCTTCATCTCGTCGTTCACCCGCCGCGCGCGGACGTCGAGCATCCCGCGGAAGAATCCGGGGAAGCAGCACGAGTTGTTGATCTGGTTCGGATAGTCCGACCGCCCAGTCGCCATGACCCGTACGTACGGGCCGGCCTCCTCGGGCAGGATCTCCGGAATCGGGTTGGCCATGGCGAAGACGATCGGGTCGCGGTTCATGGCCTTGATGTCCTTGAGCGAGACCACCCCGGGCCCCGACAGCCCGACGAACACGTCGGCGCCCTTGAGGGCGTCGGCGGCGGAGCCCTGGAGCCGCTTCTCGTTGGTGTGCTTGGCGAACCATTCCTTCATGGGGTTCATGTTGTCCGTGCGCCCGCGGTAGAGCACGCCCGCGCGGTCGCAGGCGATGATGTGCTTGGCGCCGGCCCGCATCAGGAGCTTCGCCGTCGCGATCCCCGACGCGCCGGCGCCGGTGAACACGATGCGCACGTCGGCGAGCCGCTTCTTCACGACCTTCAGCGCGTTGAGCAGGGCCGCCAGCACGACGACGGCGGTGCCGTGCTGGTCGTCGTGGAACACCGGGATCTCGAGGTCCCGCTGGAGCCGCGACTCGATGTCGAAGCACCGCGGCGCCGCGATGTCCTCGAGGTTGATCCCGCCGAAGATCGGGGAGACCGCCTTGACGATCGACACGATCTCGTCGACGTCCTTGGTGGCCAGGCACAGGGGAAACGCGTCGACGCCCGCGAATTCCTTGAAGATGAGCGCCTTCCCTTCCATGACCGGCGCCGCCGCGAACGGACCGATGTCGCCGAGCCCCAGCACCGCGGTGCCGTCCGTCACCACCGCCACGCAGTTCTGCTTGATCGTCAGCGCGTACGCCTTCTGCGGATCGTGATGGATCGCCATGCACACGCGCGCCACCCCGGGGGTGTACGCCATGGAGAGATCGTCGCGCGTCTTGACGGACATCTTGCCGCGGACCTCGATCTTGCCCCCGAGGTGCATGAGGAACGTGCGGTCCGAGACGTTCACGACCTTCACGCTGGCGACCCCGCGGATCTTCTCGACGATCTGCTGGCCGTGCGGCTCGTCGCGCGCCTTGAACGTGACGTCGCGCGTGATCGTCGACTTCCCGACCTGCACGAGGTCGATCGCGCCGATGTCGCCGCCGGCCTTGCCGATGGCCGAGGTGACCCGCCCGAGCATGCCGGGCCGGTTCGTGATCTCGAGCCGGACAGTCAGGCTGTAGCTCGCACTGGGAGACTGCATCGTGACACCCTCCATTGATAAGTGAATTCCGCCCGTGAGCGGGCGTATTCTACCTCTGTTGTAGAGGGTTTCGCGAGGGAGTACGCTCGGGCGGGAGGCAGGCCTTCATGATCGACGTCAAGACGGCTGATCGGGAACTCCAGCTCTACATCCGTCCCCAGACGTTCCCGGTGGCGATCCGCATGCTCCGGCCCGGCGAGGAGATCCCCGAGAAGGCCCGGCGGCCGGCCCGTGACTTCAAGAAGCTCAGCATGAACTGCCAGGTGATCGACATGGCCCGCCGCTACGGCTGGATGATCGCCCTCACGCGCGAGGACCACATCTGCTCGCTCGGCATCGCGGCGCTCGGCTTCGAGAAGCCGACTCACCTGCACAACTCGGGGACCCTCTGCGAGGGCATGTACACGGAGACGAAGGCGGCGGGGCAGCGCTCCGAGGCTGCCGTCGACAAGTTCGCGCCCGGCGAATACGCGACACTGCTCGTCGCCCCGCTCGATCGCACGACGTTCGAGCCCCACCTGGTGTGCATCTACGCGAACCCCGCCCAGGTGATGCGTCTGACGCAGGCGGCCCTGTGGAAGCGCGGTGGCAAGCTCACCTCCTCCTTCGGCGGCCGCATCGATTGCTCGGAGATCATCGTGACGACGATGCGGACCGACCAGCCCCAGGTGATCCTGCCGTGCTCCGGCGACCGCATCTTCGGCCAGACGCAGGACCACGAGATGGCCTTCACGATCCCCTGGGGCCAGATGGAGGAGATGATCGAGGGGCTCCGGGGAACCCACGCCGGCGGCATTCGCTACCCGATCACCCAATTCATGGAGTACGAGGCCAAGCTGCCGCCGAAGTACATGGAGGCCAATCGCCTCTGGGAAGTCGAGCACGGCCGAGCACAGTTCACGAATCGCGACCGTGTCGTCGCCGCGTACCGCCGGTCGTTCACCGATCGGGTTCCGGTCTATCCGATCGTGGCCTCGTTCGCCGGCACGCTCGACGGTCTGTCCATCGAGGAGTACTGCACGAACGTGCCGAAGGCGATCACGGCGATGCTGAACTACTACGAGAGATATCAGCCCGATGTGGTTCTGGCCTACAACGATCTCGCGAAAGAGGCCGAGGCCTTCGGATGCCGGGTGAAGTACTCGGACTACGTCGTTCCGTCGATCGACCAGCACGTACTCCACGACGACAAGACGAAGCTGGCGCGACTTCCCATGCCCGACCCCGCGAAGACGGCGCGCCTGCCCGCGTTCCTCGAGCAATGCGAGGCGCTGGTCCGTGCCAAGCCCCCGGCTGCGATCGGCGCGGTGGCGGTGGGCCCCTGGACCATCGCCATGCTGCTGAGGAATCCCGAGACCATGCTCCTCGACACCTTCGAGGACCCGCAGTTCATCCACGACCTGATGCGGGTCTCGACCGATTTCTGCAAGCTCTGGGGCGATGCGATCGTCAAGACCGGGATCGGGCTTTCGTTCTCCGAGCCCACCGCCTCGATCAGCCTGATCTCGCCCGACAACTACCGGGAGTTCGTCGCGCCCTACCACACGGAGCTGGTGGACTACTTCAAGGCCAAGAAGGTCGGCGTGACGACGCACATCTGCGGAACCACCTATCCGATTTACGAGGACCTGATCCGCTGCGGCTTCACGACCGTGTCCTTCGACCTCGACCAGCAGGCGGATCCGACGCTCCACGTGGACCAGCTCAAGCGGTTCATGGAGGTCTCGAAAGGGCGGGCCGTGGCCATCGGCAACGTCGACGCGACGAAGTTCGAGCGGTCGTCCAAGGAAGCGATGGTCGCAGACGTCCGACGCTGCATCGACACCGCGGCTCGGCACTCGGCCTTCATTCTCTCGACGTCGTGCGAGATTCCGCCGCGGTCCGATCCAGAGATCGTGAAGTGGTTCATGGACGCGGCGTCGGAGTACGGCCGGTACGAGCGCATCTTCGACGGCGCCGAGCCGGCGACGCCGCGCGTCTGACCGGGCACCAGACGACGAAGGGGCCAGCCGGTATCGGCTGGCCCCCTCCTGACTACCTCTTCAGCTGCGCACTACCACTTCACAGGCTTGGATGGGCGGTGGGCATAGCCGCTGTCCCGCCCGCCGCCGCCACCGGGACCCCGCCCGCCACCGCCAGGCCTCCCGCCGCCGGGCCGTCCGCCGCCACCCGTGCGGGGCGCCTGCGGGTTCGAGATCTCGACCGTGATCCTCCGGCCATCGAGCTCGCGCCCGCTCAACTGGGAGATCGCGTTCTGTGCCTCCTCCGCCGTGGCCATCTCGACGAACCCGAACCCCCGCGACTGCCCCGAGAAGCGGTCGGTGATCACGGTCGCGGACAGGACGTTGCCGCACTGGGTGAAGAACTCCCGTAGCCCTTCGCTGGTCGTGGAGTATGCAAGACCGCCGATGTACAGTTTGGATGCCATCTGAACCCCCTCGGACTGTCTTCCGCTCTCTTGCACGCCCCGCGAACGCGGAAGGCCTGCTTCATCGGAGGCGAGGTCCGCCTAAACGGCGAACGCTCTCCAGTGTACACAGGCCACGACCACACGCAACTGGACAAGTGACCCGGCGAAGGGGTCAAGCGCCCCGCCGCGTCAACGGAACTCCTCGGCCGCAATGGCGTAGCCGATGATCTTCCGATAGAGCGTCTTGGGGTCGATGGAAAGGAGCGCGGCCGCCTTGCCGCGGTGGCCGCCGACCTGGCGCAGGGTCGCGAGGATGTGCTGGCGCTCCATCGCCTCGAGGCTTCCGGGCGACGACCCGGAGGGTGGCGTGCTGGAGCCCAGCACTTCGGGGGGAAGATCCGCGGGCTGGATCTCGTCGCCCTTGCTCAGGATGACCGCACGCTCGACGGCGTGGAGGAGCTCACGGACGTTGCCCGGCCAGGCATACGCCTCGAGCGCGGCGAGCGCCGCGGCGCCGAGCCGCTTGACGCCGTACGCGGCGTTCGCCTCCACGAAATGATTGGCGAGGAGCCCCACGTCCTCTCGCCGCTCGCGCAGAGGCGGGATCTGGATGGCGATCGTGTTGATGCGGTAGTAGAGGTCCTGGCGGAACTGGCCGGCTTTCATGGCCTCGGCGAGATCGCGGTTCGTGGAGGCCACGAGCCGTACGTCGACGCGACGCGGCCGGGTCCCCCCGACGCGAAAGAACGTCCCGGTCTCGATGGCGCGCAGGAGCTTCACCTGGCTGTCCGGCTCCATCTCGCCGATCTCGTCGAGCAGCAGTGTCCCGCCGTCGGCGAGCTCGACGAGCCCGGGCTTCGTGCCGACCGCCCCGGTGAACGCGCCCTTCTCGTGGCCGAACAGCTCGGATTCGAAGACCTCGCGCGGCAGGGCGCCGCAGTGGATCGGCACGAACGCCCGCGGCGCCCGCGCGGATCGCTCGTGGACGGCGCGCGCCACGAGCTCCTTGCCGGTGCCGCTCTCGCCGAGGATCAGGACCGTCGAGTCGGTCGGGGCCACCCGCTCGATGATGCGCAGCACCTCCTGCTGCATCCGAGCGCTCCGGGTCAGGAAGCCGCCGAAGGGCGCCGCGCCGGGGGCATGGGCGCGGAGGGCGAGGTTGTCGCGGAGAAGCTGCCCCTTCTCGGCCGCCTTCCGCACCACGATGTCGAGCTCCTCGATCTTCGTCGGCTTGGTCAGGTAGTCGTAGGCCCCGAGCTTCATGGCCTCCACCGCGGTGGGGACATCCTGGAAGCCGGTCATCACGATCACCTGTGGCGGCTCCGGGAATGACACGAGCTCGCGCAGGACGTCGATGCCCTCCTTCTGCGGCATCCTCATGTCGAGCACGACCACGTCGTACGAGGTCTCGCGAATGCGCTCGAGCGCGCTGACACCATCGGCGGCTCCGTCGACGTCGTGCCCCCGGCGGCCCAGCTCGCGGATGATGAGCTCGCGGAGGTTCCGCTCGTCGTCGGCCACCAGCACACGGAGCGGGCGCGTCACAGCGGCAGCACCACGCGGAACACGCTGCCCTTGCCGGGCGCCGAGCGGACCTCGATCCGGCCGCCGTGGTCGGTCACGATGCCCTGGGCGATCGCGAGCCCGAGCCCCGTCCCCTGCCCGGGGGGCTTGGTGGTGAAGAAGGGATCGAAGATACGCGCGAGGTTCTCCTCCGCGATTCCGGGCCCCTCGTCCTCGAGCTCGAGCTCGATCTCGCCGCGCACCAGGCGGGACCGGATCGTCAGGGTCCCCCGCCCGTCCATCGCCTCGAGGGCGTTCGACGCGAGCCCGAGGCACACCTGGCGCAGCTGGCCCTCGTTCGCGGCGACCGGGGGCAGCGTGGGATCGAGGTCGGTCGCCACGTGGCTCGCGGCGAACCGGGACTGGTGCGACAGAAGCTCGACGGCCTTCAGCACGGCCCCGTTCAGGTCGGTCGGTTCGCGCCGGCTCCCCGGGTCACGCACGAACTGGAGCAGGTTCCCGGTGATCTCCTTGCAGCGATAGGCCTCCTCCTCGATGAGGCCGAGGTAGTGCCGGAAGTCGCCGGCCTCCGCCATCGCGGCGGACTCGCCGTGCCCCAAGCGGCCCTGGAGCGATTCGGCGCACCCGGCGATCGTCGCGAGCGGATTGTTCAACTCGTGCGCGACGCCGGCGGCGAGCCGGCCCGCCGTCGTGAGCCGCTCCGTGAGGAGCATCTGCCGCTCGAGCCCTTTCGCGAGCGTGACGTCCTCCACCAGGAGGACCGCGTGCGTGCCGCGATCGCTCACCGACTCGACGGGCGCCGCGGTAAGCCGGAAGATCTTCGAATCGCCGGCGATGATCATCTCTTCCTCGATCGAGCCGACGCGTCGGCTGTGGAACGCCTCGCGGAGGAACCCCTGCACGAGCGGTGCCCGGTCGCCCGGCAGGAAGCGGGCGAGTGGACCGCGGGCGTCGGGGTCGCACGCCAGCGCGCGGGCACCGGCGCGGTTGACCCGCACCACGTTGAGGTCGGCGTCGAGCACGAACACTCCGAGCGGCAGCGTCTCCAGCACCACCTCGACGAACCGCTTCTGGGTGTCGAGCTCGCGAGTGCGGTCGGCGACCATACCCTCCAGTTCCGTGTACAGGCGGGCATGCTCCAGCGCGATCGCCGCCTGGTCGGCCAGAGCCACCAGCAGCTCCTCCTCGTGCGCCGAGAACCCGTGCACGTCGTGCCGCAAGACGCTGATCGCGCCGATCGCATGATCGCCGATGAGGAGCGGCGCCACCAGCATCGAGCGAAAGCCGCTGGTGCGCGCGAATTGAGGATATTTCGCGCGCGCGTCGGCCCAGAGGTCGCGGCTCTGCATCGGACGTCGCTGCTGGACCGCGAGCCCGGTGACCCCCTCCCCCGGGCGCAATCGAATCGTCGCCGCCGTCGCCGGCGGCATGTCGAGGCTCGCCACCATCACCAGCTCGTCCGTCGCGGGGTCGATCGTCGACAGGCCGCACGAGTCGACGCCGAGGACGCCGCGCGCCTCCTTCAGGAGGACCTGGATCGTCCGGCCGACGTCGAGGCTCGCGGTGACCGCCCGGCCCGCCGCGAGAAGCGCGCGTGTCTCGCGCGCGCCCCGAACGCTCTCGTCGGCGAGGCGCCGCTGCTCGATCCCCAGGGCCAGGGGGCGCGCGAGCTCGGCGACCACATCGAGATCCATGTCGTCGAGGGCTCCGAGACGTGCGGCCGCGAGCGTGACCGCCCCCAACACAGTGCCGCCGGATGTCAGGGGGACGAGCGCCACCGCACGGTAGCCGAGCCCGGCAAACACGCGGAGGCTCGCCTCGGGCGCCGGGTCGCGCTCGAGGTCGTCGACCCGCACCAGGGCGCCGGCGGCCACGACGCGCGCGAGCAGCGTCCCCTCGAGTGATCCTGTCAAGCACGGACGCGCGCAGGGCCAGCCGCTCACGATCCCACCGACGGTCGATGGCCGTCCCGAGCGCATCCGGCAAGCCGGCCGGCACCGTCGCCGCCGTCAGGCCCCCGATTCGACCGAGCAGGACCAGTTCGCCGACGCTCCCGTCCGGCGCGCCGAGCGGCATCCTCAGCAGCGCCGCGGTCCGGCTCCGGGACGCGCCCGGCGGCGCGATGCGCGTGAGTCGCGTGTCGCGCGCCGGCGTCGCGGCGACCGTCGTCAGCCAGCGCCGGAGCGCAACGGGTGCGCGTCTGGCGCCGGCGGTGCCGGCGGTGACGACGATGGGCGCCTGGTACCGCGGGCGGACCGCGAGCGCACCGGCCGTGGCGCCGGTCAGGTCCACCAGCCGGCGCAGGGTCCCGGCGAGCCCCTCCGTCACCGACGGAGCGGCGGAGATCAGGGTCACCAGGTCGTGAAACGCTCGCCCGCTCTTCATGCCGTCACGCCGGTGTGAGCAGTCGCCCCGGGAGGCTCCCGGTGTGCTCACCGCCCTTGATGACGAAGCATCCGTTGACGAGCACGTGCTCGATGCCCGACGGGTACTGGTGGGGCTCCTGATAAGTCGCGCGGTCGGCGACGCGGCGCGCGTCGAAGACCACGAGATCGGCTTTCGCCCCGACCGCGACGACGCCCCGGTCCTTGAGCCCGAGGCGGCGCGCCGGGAGCGCCGTCATCTTGTGAACCGCCTGGGGCAGCGTCAGCACGCGCTCGTCGCGCGCGTACTCCCCCAGGACGCGCGGGAAGGTGCCGTAACTCCTCGGGTGCGGCTTGCCCGCGGCCAGCTCGCCGTAAGGCGCGAGTGCCGAGCCGTCGGAGCCGATCATCACCGCCGGGTGCACGAGGGCCCGCCGCAGGTCGCGCTCGTCGAGCTGGAAGAGGATCATGGAACCCTTGCCGCCCTCGGCAATGATCAGCTCCAGCGCGGCGTCGAGCGCGTCCATTCCTCGGCTGGCCGCGAGCTCGGAGATCCGCTGTCCCTCGGCGTCCTTGCGACGGGTGCACGAGGCGACCATGATGTTCTCCCACCCGATGCGGTCAAGCAGGCCCTGACCGGTGGCCGGCCCCTCGACGTCGCGGCGGATGCGCGCGCGGACGTCCGGGTCGGCGAGGCGCGTGAGCATGGCGTCGATCCCGCCTTCGAGCGTCCAGTCCGGCAGGAGCGTCCGCAGCGTCGTGCTCGACGCCGTGTACGGGTAGACGTCGGCCATGACGTCGAGTCCCTCGGCGCGCGCGGCGTCGACGAGCTCGAGCGCGCCCGCCACCTTGCCCCAATTCGGCCGGCCGGCGGCCTTCACGTGGCTGATCTGCACCGGCAGGTCGCCCTCGCGCCCGACGTGGACCGCCTCCCGCACGGCGTCCAGCAGCGTCGCCCCTTCCCCGCGGATGTGGCTCGCGTAGAAGCCGCGATGGCGCCCGGCGACGGTGGCGAGCGCGACGATCTCCTCGGTCGTGGCGTACGAGCCCGGCGCGTAGATGAGTCCGGTCGAGAGTCCCCAGGCGCCGTCCTCGATCCCGTCGGCGAGTAGCGCCTGCATCAGGCCGAGCTCGGCCGGCGTCGGCGCGCGTCTCGCGAAGCCCATCGCCGCGATACGGAGCGTGCCGTGACCGATGAGCTGGATCACGTTGAGGGCTGTGCCGCTCTCGTCGAACGCCCGGAGGTAGTCGCCGACCGAGCGCCAGCGGAAGTCCATGCCCGCCGGCACGTGGAGCGCGAATCCGCGCAGGTCGTCCAGGAACTCGTCCGAGACCGGCGCGGGTGAAAATCCACAATTGCCGACCACCTCGGTGGTCACGCCCTGTCTCACCTTCGACTCGGCGCGGCGGTTCTCCCAGAGTCGCCAGTCCGAGTGCGAGTGCATGTCGATGAAGCCGGGTGCCACGACCTTGCCCGACGCGTGCAGGTTGCTCCCGGCGGGTTCGCGGTGCAGATCGCCGATCGCCGCGATACGGTCGTCCATGATGCCGACGTCCGCTCGGGCCCCCGGGCGCCCGGTGCCGTCGATGACCTGCGCACCCTCGATCTTGAGATCAAGCACGGGCGGGCTAGTGTCCCGCCCGCGAAGTTCTGTTAACGATCACGCTGCACCGGAGGCGACGGGCGGGTGCGGTACGGCGTGTGGGGTCGACGCGATCCGTTCCCGACAACGCGGCGACGGACGCAGCGCGCCCAGATGGAGCCCAGCCGCACTGGGGCAGCGAACGCGTGCCGCGTGGTCGCGCGACCCCACCCGCCGTACCGCACCCGCCCGTCGCCTCCGCCTGCGGCGAAGTCTTAACGTGAGTTCTGGGACGGGACACTAGACGATCGCCGCCTGCGAGAATCCGAGCACCCGCTCGCACCACGCGGCCACCCCGAGGAGGCGCGCCGACCCTCGCGCCGCCTGGACGAGCTGGATCGCGTGGGGGAGCCCCGACGCGGCGATCCCGCTCGGCAGCGAGATCGCCGGAACGCCGGCGTTGCTCCACGGCGCGCAGAGCGAGCCGTCGCCCGTGGACCCGAGTCCAGACGGCGCCGGCGCGGGCGCCGTGGGACAGAGCAGCGCGTCGTGCGCCGCCAGCAGAGGCATCACGTCGTCGCGGAACGCGAGGCGGGCGCGGTTCGCGTCGACGTACGCGGTCGCCGAGTGGCGCAGCCCGGCCTCGACGAGGCTCTGCATCTCCGGGCCGTAGTCGCCGCCGTGCTTGCCGAACCAGGGGGCGTGATAGGCGGCGGCCTCGACCTCCAGCACGGTCAGTCCCGCGGCGTGGATCCCGCGAAACGATGGAGGGAGCTCGACCTTCGACACCGTCGCGCCGGCGCGGAGAAACGCGTCGGCGGTGGCCTCGACGTGGCCCGCGACCTCGCCCGAGGCGCGGCCCAACAGCTCGGGCGCGAGCGCGAGGCGCGGCGCCCTCACGGGCACCGGATCGAGGTCCGTTCCCGAGAGCACGGACATCGCGAGGGCGGCGTCGGCGACGCTCCGGGTGAGCACGCCGACGTGATCGAGCGACCACGCGAGCGGGATGACGCCGGCGACCGGCACCAGCCCGTGCGTGCCCTTGAAGCCGACCACACCACAATAGGCGGCCGGCCGCAGCACCGAGCCGACCGTCTGGGAGCCGAGCGCCAGCGGCACCATCCGTGCCGCGAGGGCGGCCGCCGACCCGGCCGACGAGCCTCCCGGGGTGTGCCCCTGATTCCACGGGTTCCGCGTCGGCGCTGGATCGCGATACGCGAACTCGGTCGTCACGGTCTTGCCGACGATGATCGCGCCCGCGGTGCGCAGGCGCGCCACCGCCGGGGCGTCGACGCCCGGGCGGGTGTGGGCGAAGGGCTTGGCGCCGCCGGTGGTCGGCATGCCCGCGACGTCGAAGATGTCCTTCACGCCGACCGGGACACCGTGCAGCGGGCCGCGGAGCGTTCCCGCGCGGGCCTCCGCCAGACGCTCGCGCGCCGTCGCGAGGGCCTCGCTCCCGTCGACGTGGGCCCACGCCCTGAGCTCGCCATCGAGCGCGCGGATCCTGGCAAGGCACGCGTCCACCAGGTCGACGGGGCTCACGGTCCCGGCGCGGATCGCCTCCGTCACCTCCCGGAGGCCGAGCGCCGCGAGCTCAGCGGATCGCATCGAGAACCTCCGCCACGACCTCGAAGCGCCCGAACGAGGGCATCAGATAGGCGCCCGCGTAGCGCGGCCGCACGGCACGGACGAGCTCTTGCGCCATCTCGATCCCGACCCGGAGCGCGCCGTCTCCCGCCTCGCGGAGCCGCCGGCGAACCGCGTCGGGAATCGTGATGCCCGGCACCTCGTTGTGAAGGAACTCCGCGTGCCGCGCGCTGTGCAGCGGGAGGATCCCCACCACGACCGGAACGGGCGAGCCGCCGGCGCGCTCGAGAAAGCGGTCGAGGAGCTCCAGGTCGTACACGGGCTGCGTCTGCACCCAGCGCGCGCCCGCGTCGACTTTCCGATGGAAGCGGTCGATCTCCCGCGCGACGTCCTCGGCCGCCGGGTTCAGCGCGGCGCCCACACAGAACGAGGTCGGCTCCCCGATGCTGCTGCCGGTCGCGTCGTGCCCCTCGTTCATCCGGCGGAGGATCTCGATGAGACCCACGCCGTCCACGTCGAAGACGGCGGTGGCGTCCGCGTAGTCGCCCGCGCGCGGCGGGTCACCGGTCATCGCCAGGATGTTGCGCACGTCGAGCGCATGGGCGCCGAGCAGGTCTCCCTGGATGCCCATGAGGTTCCGGTCACGGCAGGTGAAGTGCATGTTGATGTCGAGTCCGGTCGCGTCGCGCACGAGGAGCGCGGTCGGCAGCACCGCCATCCGGACCCGCCCGAGGGAGCCGTCGTTGATGTCGACGATGTCGACCCCGCGCTCCCGGAGGAGCTTGGCGCCCTGGACGAGCTTCTCGGCGGTGTGGCCGCGCGGCGGATCCAGCTCCACCGTGACGACGAACTCTCCGGCCGCGAGCTTGCGTCCGAGCACGGTGGCGGGGCGGGCGACGTGAAGCCCGGGCGACGCGCTGGCCGTCACCGGACGGACCGTGACCGCCGCGCGTCGGGTCCCGGGCTGGATCGGGCGCTTCCGGTCGAGCACTTCGCGCATTGCCGCGATGTGCTGGGGCGTCGTGCCGCAGCAGCCGCCGACGAGCCGCGCGCCGGCGTCCACCATGCGCTCCGCGTACTCCGCCATGTAGGCCGGCGACGAAAGATAGATGAGGCGCTCGCCAATCCGGCTCGGCAGCCCCGCGTTGGGCTGGATGGCCAGCGGCAGGCCGCCCGCCTCGGCGTGCAGCTGCTCGAGCACCTCGTAGAGCGTGCTCGAACCGACCGAGCAGTTCGCCCCGAGCGCCTGGAGGGGGAGCGCGCGGAGGGTGCGCGCGACTTCTGCGGGCGGCCGGCCCGTGAACGTGACGCCCTCGTCCGTGAACGCCATCTGCGCGACGATCGGCACGTCGGTGACCGAGCGGATCGCCCTCACCGCGAGCGCGACCTCCTCGAGGTCGGAGAACGTCTCGACGACGAATGCGTCGACGCCGCCCTCGAGCAGCGCCTCCGCTTGCTCGCGGAACGCTGCGCGCGCGTCGGCGGCGGTCACCGTTCCGAGCGGCGCCAGGTACTTCCCGAGCGGGCCGATCGAGCCGAGCACGAGAACGTCGCGGCCCGAGCTCTCGCGCACGTCGCGGGCGAGCGCGACGCCGCGGCGGTTGATCTCGCGGACCTGCCCGTCCAGGCCGTGCACGGCGAGCTTGAACCGGTTCGCGCCGAACGTGTTCGTCTCGATGCAGTCGGCGCCGGCGGCGATGTAGTCGGCGTGGATCGACTGAATCAGCCGCGGGTTGTTCAGGTTGAGGACGTCGAAGCACGCGTCGAGCGAGACACCGCGCGCGTAGAGCAGCGTGCCCATCGCGCCGTCGCACAACAGGGGCGCCGCTTCCAGGCGACGGCTAAGCTCGTACGGCATGCGCTTCCCGCAGCGCGGCCAGGACGCGTGCGGCGACCTGGTCGGCGCCGAGCCCCGTCGTGTCGATCGCAATGTGCGCCCGCCGGTAATAGGGCTGGCGCACCCGGTACAGCTCGTCGATCTCCCCGATCGACCGTCCGTCGAGCATGGGCCGGTTTCCGATGTGGCTCGCGCGCGCGTGCAGCTCGCGCACGTCCCCGTCGAGCCACACCACGGTTCCCAGCTCACGCAAGAGCTCCATCCGGCCCTCGCGGCACGGCAGTCCGCCGCCGGTCGCGATGATCTCGCCGGACTTCAGCTTGAGCGCCTCGAGCGCCTCGGCCTCGAGCTGGCGGAATCGCTCCTCCCCCGCCTCGCGGAAGATCTCGGGGATCGAGCGGCCCTCGCGCGCGACGATCATGTCGTCGGTCTCGACCAGGCAACGCCCGAGACGTCGGGCGAGCAGCCGCCCGCAGACCGACTTGCCGGCACCCATGAATCCCACGAGCACGATGTTATCCCGCCGCATCCTCCGCATCGTATCAGATCGTGCCCCGCGAGACGGTCGGCCGGGGGGGACGCCGCACGGTCTATCGGTGCACGGTCTGGCGGGCGGGCCGGCGGCGGTACGCGCAGTCGGGCATCCAGCACCGCGCGCACTGGCTGAAGTAGTGGTCGACCCTCGCTCGGGCGCCGGCGGCGGCGATCAGGGAAATGGACTTCACGGGGGTCATGAAGCAGGCCGCGTTGAGGCTGACACCGACCGGGTCGCCCGGACACACGCGGAACAACAGCTTCTGCTGGGCCACGTCCCAGCGCCCGTAGCCGGGGCTCATCCGATTCGTGACCGGCAGGCCGAGGGGGATCGCCTCCTGGCAGACGAGGTCGTTCACGTGCTCGGCCAGGCTCTCGACGGCGCCCGATCCCACGCTGTCGAGCATCGCCGCGAGCGGGAGCTCGCGCGCCTCCCACAGCTCGCCGGCGCGCCGCTCGAGCCCGTCGCCGATCGTGCAGACGGCGGCCGCCACCCATTCGACCGGGCCCCACAGGCGGCCGACGTCCGGGATCGTCAACGTGACGCCGCCGGCGTCGATCGTGTCGGCGCCCTGCCGCGTGACCGCCAGCCAGCGGATGACGGCGCGCGGCGTGATGAGGCTCCGCCCCAGGGCGAGCGCGTCCTCGAAGAGCGCCAGCACCTCCGGGCCGGGGGTGTCGACGGACGCCTTGTATCCCTGGAAGCGGAGCACTTCGTCGGGGTCGATCGCCAGCGGGAGCGCCGTGAGGACTCGTGGCGCGGTGGACAGCTGCGCGGTCACTTCGGAGGGCGTCGTCGGCTCACGATCTCGGCGATCCGGCGGATGTGCTCCGGGTTCGAGCCGCAGCAGGCGCCCACGATGTTGCACCCGACGTCGAGGAGCGCGGGGTACTCGCGCGCCATTTCCTCGGGACCGAGCTCGTACGTCACGGTGTCGCCCGTCGTGATGGGAAGCCCCGCGTTCGGATACGCGACGAGCGGGGCGTCGGTGACCTGTCGCATCTCCCTGATGATCACGATCGCCCGGTCCGGACCGCGGCCGCAGTTCATGCCGATCACGTCGGCGCCGGCGGCGACGAGGTTCTTCGCGACCTCCGCCGGGCTCTCGCCCCACATCGTGCGGTCACGATCGTGGATCTCCTCGTACTGGAAGAACATGGTGGCCATCACGGGCAGGTCGGCCACGGCCTTGCAGGCGCGGACGGCGGCCGTGCATTCCTGCGGGAACATCATGGTCTCGACCGCGAAGAGATCGATGCCGCCCTCGGCCAGCGCCTCCGCCTGCTCCCGGAACGTGTCGACATACTCCTCGTCGGTGACGCCCTCGTCGAGCGCGTAGTCGAGGGGCAGGCGGCTGGTCGGCCCGATCGACCCCGCGATGTACCCGGACCGCGGCGCCGCGGCCCGCGCCAGCCGGGCGCCCTTCTCGTTCAGGTCGCGCGTGCGGTCCCCGATCTTGTACTCGTTGAGCTTGAGTCGCGTGCCGCCGAACGTGTTCGTCTCGACGATCTGGCTGCCGGCGTCGAAATACCCCCGGTGAATTCCGCGCACCACCTCGGCGTGGGTGTCGTTCCAGAGCTCGGGGCAGGCGCCGTTCGCAAGCCCCGCGGCGAACAGCATCGTCCCGTAGCCGCCGTCGAACACGAGCGTCTCGCCGTCGCGGACCCGCTCGACGACCTCCCATCCACGCGCCTTCACGGGGCGACCTCGGTCCCGACGAGCGCCTTGGCCTTGACGACGGCCGCCGTGGAGTCCTTGGCGTAGCCGTCAGCGCCGATCTCGTCCGCGAAGGCCTGGCTCACCGGCGCACCGCCGACCATGACCTTGACGCGCTCGCGCAGCCCGGCCTTGATCAGGGCGTCGATCGTGCGCTTCATCGCCGGCATGGTGGTGGTCATCAGGGCCGAGATGCCGACGATGTTGGCGCTGTGCTCGCCGACCGCGTTGACGAATACCTCGGGGGCGACGTCGCGTCCGAGGTTCACCACCTTGAACCCGGCGCCCTCGAGCATCATCGCGACGAGATTCTTACCGATGTCGTGCAGGTCGCCCTGCGCGGTGCCGATGACGACGATGCCGAGGTAGTCGTCGCCGCGGGCGGAGGCGGTGATGAGCGGCTTCAGCAGGTCGAGCCCAGCGTACATGGCGCGCGCGGAGAGCAGCACCTGCGGGACGTAGTACTCGTTGCGACGGAACTTCTCGCCGACGACGTCCATGCCGGGGATGAGCCCCTTGAAGATGAGCACCTTCGGATCCAGCGACAGGTCGAGGCCCTCGCGCGTCTTGCGGGCGACGGTGTCCCTGTCGCCCAGGATCAGCGCGCGCGCCATCGTCGGGTAGTCGAACGTCTCGTCGCCCATGCGCTCCACGTCATCTTACAACGGTGTGTGCTAGTATCGCGAGAGCATGAAGATTCGCGTGCTCGGCGCCTTCGGCAGCGAAGGTCTCGGGCAGCGGCCGTCGGCCTTCCTCGTCAACGACAAGATCCTGATCGACGGCGGCAGCGTCAGCGGCGCCCTCAGCGTGCCCGAGCAGCTCGCCGTCGAACACGCCATCGTCTCGCACGCTCACCTGGATCACATCGCGGGGCTCGTGTACCTCAGCGAGACGCTCGGGTTCTGCGAGGTCGGGGCCGCGGTGACGATCGCCAGCATCGATCCCGTGATCACCACACTCCGCGCCGGGGTCTTCAACAACACGCTCTGGCCCGACTTCAGCAAGATCCCTCACCCTGACGTTCCCGTCGTCAAGTACCGAACACTGATCGAAGACGTCGAGCAGCGCGTCGGCGATCTCTGGGTCACGCCCGTCGCCGTCAGCCACACGGTGCCGACCGCAGGGTTCATCGTGCACGACGGCTCGAGCGGCATCATCTATTCGGGCGACACGGGCCCAACCGAGGCGCTCTGGCGGACCGCCCGTGGTCTCCGCGGTCTCCGTGCGGTCATCCTCGAGTGTGCGTTCCCGAACCGGCTCGGCCCGCTCGCGCAGGTCGCCAAGCACATGACGCCCGCGCTCATCCGGCGGGAGATCGACAAGCTTCCGCCGGACGTCCCCGTGTGGATTTTCCACATGAAGCCGCAATTCCACGAGGAAGTTTCCGAGGAGCTGGCGCGCATCGAGGGCGACCGGGTGTCCATCCTCGAGCAGGACCGCGTCTACTCGATCTAGTGTCCCGTCCCAACTCACCGAAGACTTCGCAGCAGGCGGAGGCGACGGGCGGGTGCGGTAGGGGGCGCCGGGACCACGCGGCACGCGCTCGCTGCTCGGGTGCGGCTGGGCTCCATCCGGGCGCATCGCGTCCGCATCGGGCGAGGCGGGAACGGATCCCGGCGCCCCCTACCGCACCCGCCCGTCGCCTCCGGTGAAGCGTGATCGCTAACAAACCGTCGCGGACGGGACACGAGTCTCAGCGCGCGTCGTGGGAGGCCGGCGGCCGCACGACGCTCAACGCAATCGTCCCGAGCTCGCCGGCGCGTCAGGCGTCGGGGACCAGGATGACGGTCTCGCTCGACATTTCAACGCGGACGCGGTCGCCGAGGCGAAACACGCGCGTGTCGCCCACGGCGGGCAGCTCGACACGCAGCGGCACACTGGTGCCGATCTCGATCTCGTACAGATGGCGGGCGCCCTCGAAGACGCGCAACGCGACGTGCCCGGGGATGCCCGGCCCCCGCGCCATGGCCGCCTCGGTCATGGCGAGCGTCTCCGGCCGCAGGACCAAGAGCCCGCGATCGCCCAGCCGGTAGGCGCCGCTGCCGGCGACGGGCACGCGGTCGCCGCGCTGCGTCTCGACGACGACGCCGAGGTCGCGGACCTCGACCACATGCACTGGGAGAAAGCTTGCTGGCCCGAGCGCCTCGGCGACGGCCCGGCTCTGCGGTTGGTGGTAGAGCACGGCCGGCTCGCCGACCTGCAGCACGCGACCGCCGTCGATGACCGCGAGGCGGTCGGAAAGCGCCAGCGCGTCCGCGGCGTTCCGCGTCGCGTGCACGGTCGTCACCGCCAGGTCGCGGTGCAGCTTCGTCAGCTCGAGCCGGAGCGCCTTGCGCGCCGTCGGGTCAAGGTTGGCGAGCGGCTCGTCCAGCAGGAGGACCCGCGGCTCGACTGCGAGCGCCCGCGCCAGCGCCAGGCGACGACGCTGCTCGAGGGTCAGATTTTCGGGTTTGAGCGTCTCGGCGCCCGCGAGCGCGAGCCGGTCGAGCACGGTCGCGACCCGGCGCTCGATTTCGTCGGCGGCCAGGCGCTGCTGGCGGAGACCGTAGGCGACGTGCTCTCGCACGGGCAGGTGTGGCCAGAGCGCGCCGTCCTGAAAGACGTACCCGACGCCGCGGAGGCGTGGAGGCACGGTGGAGATGTCGTCGCCGTCGACGAGGACGCGCCCTTGCGTGATGGGCAGAAAGCCGGCGATCGCGCGCAGGACGTCGGATTTGCCCGAGTTCGGCGGCCCGAGGAACGTGAAGAACTCCCCGTAGCGGATGTGCACCGAGACCCCGCGCACGCCGGGGGGCGCCCCCCCGCGGGTGTCGAGCCCGTCGAGCCGGATGTCGACGAGCGGCCGAGTGGCGGTGCTCACGCCCGCGCCCCGGCCTCGCGCATCGTGAGGAGCGGCACACAGGCGAGACCGATCGCCGCGCCCCCAGCGTGCTGGGTGAGGCGCGCGACGACGAGCGGAAACACCGGCGCGATCGACAGCACCTGCCGGAAGCGCAAGCCGCCGTAGAGCCACACCGAATTCGCCGTGGCGAAGGCCGCGAGACAGACCGACGAGGTCACCAGGAGAGCGCCGATCAACCTCCGCTCGGGGAAGAGCTCGCCCAGGCGCGGCACCGCCACGGCCCCCAGGGCAGCGGCGACGCCCGAGACGAAGATCAGCATGCCGCCGACCTCGAGCGTTCGGGCCGCATCGACGCCGAATCCCGTCAGGACGTGGGGCAGGATCGCGGTGAAGAAGAAGACCTGGATCGACCCGCCGAGGACGATCAGCGTGACGGTCACGACCGTGACGAGCGACGTGATCCCGAGGATCCAGCCCGTCCAGCGGGGGGTGGCCGCCGGATCCGTCGTGCTGATACGCTGAATGTGGAAGGGCAGGCTCACGAAGGTCACGGGGAGGAGGTGAGGCCCGGTCAGCCTCAACGCGGGATCACGCTGAACTCTTGCGCCTCATCCGTGAGCCTTGAGCGCGCAGAACCCTTGCGCCTCGATGCCGAGCGCGACGTTGAACTTCGAGCGGAAGTTCTCGAGAGCCACGGCGGCGGTCAGCTCGACGATCTGGGTTTCGGTGAAGTGCGCGCGCACGCGCGCGAACAGCTGGTCGGTGACCTTCCGATCGGTGCACGTCATCGCCTCCGCGTACTCGAGGGCCGTCTTCTCGCTCGCGTCGAAGAGTTGGCTGCTGGCGGCGTCGGTGACCTCGGCGATCTTCGCCTCCGACGCCCCCGCCTGCATCCCACGGGATGCATTGATGTCGATTCAGAAGGGGCACCCATTGATCAGCGCGACGCGCAGGTAGATCAGCGCGAGCAACTGCGGCGGAAGCAGACCCGATCGCTCGACGGCGGCCGCGAGCTGCTTGGCGGCCCGCATGATCCCGGGCGTGTGCGCCTGGATCTTGGTGGTGTTCAGGACGAAGCCGAAGGCGTCGGTCTCCTTCGCGAACGTCTCCTGCAGGACGGGATCGTTGCCGGGGTCGCCGATCTCTCTCACGCGCGGCATGGCGTGATTATACCCTCGGCCCGCTCAGGGCCGCCCGCCGCGTGAGCGTGTGAGGGCGTTCTCGATCGCGGGCAGCGCGTCGAGCAACACACTGCCGACGATCTGGAGACTCCGCGCCGACACCTTGTCGAGCGTGTCCTCCGGCGTGTGCCACGGCGGGTAGTCGAAGTCGATCAGCAGCGTCGCGGGCACTCCCAGGCGCATGAACGGCGCATGGTCATCCTCGACCGGGAGCGAGTCGGGGAGGAAGTGGGGGGCGTGGCCGAGCCGCGCCGCGCTGGCCCAGATGATATCGGTCAGCCAGCCGGTGGACGAGGTCTCCCGCCGGATGCCGAGATCCCGATCGCCGATCATGTCGGCCACGATCACGGCGCGCGGTAGGCGTCGCGCCCTGTCGAGCTCGATCGCCATCCGCCGCGATCCGTAGAGGCTGTCGACCGCAGTCCACGCCTCGCGAGCCTCCTCGCCGTCGAACCACACGATCCAGTACGTGTACTCGCGCGGCCGCTCGCGGAGCCCGCGCGCCAGCTCGATCAGGAGCGCGGTGCTCGAGCCGCCGTCGTTCGCGCCCACGAACTTGAACTCGCGGAACCACTTGGTGTCGTAGTGCCCACCGATCAAGATCACGTCGTGACGGCGGCCCGGCAGCGCGGCGACGACGTTGGCCATCGGGAGCCGTCCGTGGGGCGTGTCGGCGTCGAACGGCTCCACCCGCGCCGCGATCCCGGCCGTCCGGAGCTCGTCGACGACGTACTGGCGCGCCCGCACGGCTCCCGGCGACCCGGCCGGGCGCGGGCCAATGGCCACGAGCCGCTCGACGTGCCGCAGCGCGGCGGCGCCGTTGAACGACGGAGCGGGGCGCGTCTCCTGCGCACCCAGCGATGCGAGCCCGACCACCAGGACCGTGACGAGCGCCAGGCCAGGGAGCCCGCGACTCAACCCGGTTTCGTCCCGACCGCGCCGTAGTAGTTCAGGGTCAGCACGAAGGCGCCCTGCGCCACGACCTCCGTGAATCCGTCGAGCCACCGCGCGGCCGTCATCTCGTTCACGATGCCGAAGCTGACGGCGCGCTCAGCGCGACGCTCGAGGAAGGTCTTGGTCCACGGCTCGAGCGTCGTGTCCTGGTAGACGTCCGTCAGCAGGCGAACGCCTTCGAGGCCGGCGCTGCGGAGCAGGCCCGGAAGCCGCCGACCGCTGTGCGGCTCGAGATAGATGTGCGCAGCGACTCCGTGCATGATGCGATCCGTCAGCTCGCGGTCGGGATGCGTGACCGCGACGACCCCGAAGTCTTGATCCTGCACGCCGACGTGCCCACCCGACCGCGTCACGCGAGCCATCTCACGCACGACCCGCAGCGGATCGGCGACGTGCAAGATGACCGTAATGGCGAGCGCGGCGTCGAAGCGCCTCGCGGCGAACGGCAGGCGCGCGCCGTCGCCGACGCGCAGCGCGAGGCGGGCGCGGCCCGCCGCCTCGCGGCAGAGCCGGCGCGCCCGGTCGAGAAGGAGCCGACTGGAGTCGACGCCCACCACTTCGCCCCGTCGGCCCACGAGTGTCACCAAGTCGCGGACGACGACGCCCGTGCCGCAGCCGACCTCGAGCACGCGATCACCCGCCCTGACCGGGACGAACCTCAGGAAGCGCCGCCGCAGCCGGGCGTGCGCCGGCGTCCGGCCGCGCGACTCGAGGCCGGCCGCCATCTGCTCGAGGTTCGTCTGGGCATCGGCGTCGCGCCACGGATCGGGGTGTCGGTGCGTCATGCGGGCACGGCCCCCGCCGCCGCGGCGCCCGAGCGGCGGAGTCTCACGCGGAGCGGGTCAGCCGCCGGCGTCGAGGCGGGCGCACTGCTCGCTGCAGAAATACCGCACCTGGCCGGCATCCGTGCGGCGGACGGCACGCGACTTCACGATGTAGGTCTGGCATACCGGATCCTTGACGAGCTCGTCGGGAAGCGCACGAGGCGCGCTTCGCGCCGGCAAGCGCATCCGGCGCAGCAGCGGGAGCAGCAACACGACGGCTACGGCCACGAACAGGAGAATCGGAAGGAGCCGCATGAGACTCAGCGGTCGGGCTTGATGGACACCGCCCGGAGGAACTCTTTGTCCTGGGTGGTCAGCTCGGACGAGACGGTGACGCCCTTCTTGCTGCCGGCGAAAAAGATGCCCGTATCGGCGCCCCGGCGCAGAATCTCCTGGACGGCGTCGCGCGCCGCCTCGGCGGCGGAGAGCGAGACCTCGATCGATTGCAAGAGTTTCTTGAGGAGCGCGTCGACCTGACGTTCCCGAGCCATCGCGCCCCCTACGATATCATAGGGCGATGAACGCGGCCTGGACGTGGCTGTCGTCGTCCGCGCTCTATACGCGGGGGAAGCTGACGCTCCGCGAGGACGCGTGGCGGCTGCCGGACGGCCAGGAGGTCGTCTATCCGGTCCTCGCGGTCGGCGTGACGGTGGGCGTGCTCCCGTTCGTGGACGCGACCCGGGTGCTCCTGGTCGGGCAGTACCGCCACCTTCTGGGTGCCGTCTCGTGGGAGCTGCCGGGGGGCGGCGTCCACGGCGGTGAGGATCCGCTGGTCGCGGCCCAGCGCGAGCTGCGCGAGGAGGGAGGCTACCGGGCCGATCGATTCGCGTTCTTGACGCGCTTTTATCCGTCCAACGCCTACCTCGACGAGATCGCGTACTGCTACGCGGCGTACGGCCTGACGCTCGATCCCCTGCCCGCCGACCACGACGAGTTCCTCGAGCGGCGGGTCGTGTCGCTCGCGGACGCGGTGCGCATGGCCATCGACGGCGAAATCACGGAGTCGGTCTCGAAGATGACTCTGCTGCAGTACCTTGCGCGACCGCCCGGGAGATCGTAGACGTCGAGCCTCATGACAGCGCCCGGCCGAGGTCGTCGAGCAGATCGTCCGGATGCTCGAGACCGACCGACAGCCGCAAGAGGTTCTCAGGGGTGCGCGTGCCGGCGCCCTCGATCGACGCCCGATGCTCGACGAGACTCTCCGTGCCGCCGAAGCTCGTCGCTCGCGTGAAGACGCGGAGCTTCGCGGCGACCTCCATCGCGCGCGCCTGATCCCCCCGCACCTGGACCGACACCATCCCGCCGAAGGCCGTCATCTGGCGGCGGGCAACGTCATGCGCGGGGTGCGTGGGGAGTCCCGGGTAATGGACCACCTCGACGCGCGGATGGCCGTGCAGGAACATGGCGACCTGGAGGGCGTTCTCGCAGTGAGCGCGCACCCGGCACGGAAGCGTCCGGATCCCGCGGCGAACGAGCCAGCAGTCGAACGGTGACGGCACGGCCCCTCCGGAAGCCTGGACCGCGCGGATCCGGTCGAACCGCGCGTCGCGAGTCCTGGAAACGACCACGCCCCCGAGCACGTCGCCGTGGCCGCCGAGGTATTTCGTCGTCGCGTGGAGGACCAGATCGGCGCCGAGCTTGAACGGCGACTGGAGCACCGGCGTCGCCGTCGTGTTGTCGCAGACGTAGAGCGCGCCCGTCTTCCCGGCGATCTCGCCGATCGCCGCGATGTCCGTGATCTTCCACAGCGGGTTCGACGGCGTTTCCACCCAGAAGAGGCGCGTGCTCGCCCTGATCGCCGCCCGCACCGCCGCGGTGTCGGCCATGTCGACGAAGCTGGTGTCGAGCCCCCACCCGGCGAAGGTCTCACGCAGCAGTCGCGAGGTCCCGTGGTACGCGTCGATCGGGGCGACGACGTGGTCGCCCGGCCTGAGCGTCAACAAGATAGCGGAGGTCGCGGCCGAGGCCGACGCGAAGGCCGCGGCCGCCTCGCCCCCCTCGAGGGCGGCGAGGCACTCCTCCAGCGCGCTGCGGTTGGGATTACTGTTGCGCGAGTACAGGAACCCGCGCGGGTACGAGCCGTCCGCATCACGCTCGAAGGTCGTGGACGGATGGATCGCGGGCGTCACCGCGCCGGTCCCGGGATCGACGTGCACCCCGGCGTGGACCGCGACCGTTTCGATCCGCATCTCAGTCGCCTTTCTTTGTAGCGGGTGCCGTGAGCACGGAATGGCCGAGGGTGGCCTGAAACAGGCGCTCCCCGGATCTATCCGGCGGTGAAGCCACCGTCGACGACCAGCTCGGCGCCAGTCATGAACGAGGACTCGTCGCTCGCGAGGAACAGGGCGACGTAGGCGATCTCGCGCGGCTGGGCGATCCGTCCGAGCGGGATCCCGGTTTCGAACTCCTTCCGGATCGCCTCGGTGAGGTACGGCGCCTGGAGCGGCGTGTCGACGATCCCGGGGTGGATCACGTTGCAGCGGATCTTGTCCCGGGCGAACTGGATCGCGAGCGATTTGGTCAGGGAGATGAGCGCGCCTTTCGCGGCGGTGTACGCGTCCTGGGCCCGCGTGAAGCCGACGAGGGCGGAGACGGAGCCCATGTTGATGATCGAGCCGCCGCCGGCGCGCTGGAGATGCGGGATGCCGTGCTTCGTCACCCAGAACACCGACTTGAGGTTGATCGCCATGACACGGTCCCACCAGCGCTCGTCGGTCTCGAGCACGGAGCGGTCGCGGTCCTTCCAGAGCACGCCGGCGTTGTTGTGGAGGACGTGCAGCGCGCCGAAGCGCCGCACACCCTCCTCGACCATCCGCTGCACGTCCGCTTCGATCGCGACGTCGCCGATGACCGCGAGCGCCTGGCCCCCGGCCTTGTCGATCCTGGCGGCGGTCTCCTTCGCCGCTCCCGCGTCGAGGTCGGCCACGACGATGCGCGCCCCTTCCTCGGCGAACAGCAGCGCCGTCTCGCGCCCCATGCCCATTCCGGCGCCCGTGATGAGCGCGACCTTCCCGGCGAGCCGCCCGCTCACGGGTCGCTAGATCCTCTCGAAGTTGCGCGCCAGCTCCCAGTCGGTCACGACCTGATCGAACGCCCCTTGCTCGAGGCGCGCGGTGTGCAGGTAGTGCTCGACCATCCGCTCGCCGAACGCCGCGCGGGCGACCTTCGAGCGCTCGAGCTCGGCGATCGCCTCGCGGAGCGTCTTCGGCACCTGGGGAAGCGTCGCATCCTCGTAGGCGTTGCCCTCGTAGAGCTTCGGCGCCTTCAGCCGACTCGCGATGCCGTGGAGCCCCGCGGCGATCGTCGCGGCGAAGGCCAGGTAGGGATTGGCGTCGGCGCCCGGGATCCGGTTCTCGACGCGGAACCCTCCACCCTCGCCGCACAACCGGAAGCCGCACGTCCGGTTGTCCCAGCCGACCACGATGCGCGTGGGCGCGAACGATCCGGACTGATAGCGCTTGTAGGAGTTCACGCTCGGGGCGTAGAAGTACGCGAACTCGCGCGCCATCGCCATCTGACCCGCGAGCCAGTGGCCGAACAGGGGCGTGCTCGTCGTCCGGGCGCCCCGGCCGGCGGCCGCGAACAAGGGCTTCCGCCCGGTCTTGTCCCAGAGCGAGGAGTGCACGTGGAACGACGAGCCCGCCGCGGCCATGTCGTACTTGGCCATGAAGGTGACGGCCGAGCCCTGGAGGTGCGCGATCTCCTTTGCGCCGTGCTTGTACAGCGCGGTGCGATCGGCCATCTCGAGGGCCTCCGCGTAGCGGAGGTTGATCTCCTCCTGACCGCGCCCCCATTCGCCCTTCGAGGTCTCGACCGGCACGTCCGCCCCTTCCATGCCGTTGCGGATCGCGCGGATCAGCGGCTCCTCCTTGGTCGTCTGGAGGATGTGATAGTCCTCGAGGTAGCTCGACGCCGGCGTGAGCTGGTGGTAGCGCTTGCGGCGCGCCTCCTCAAACGCCTCCTTGAAGCAGTAGAGCTCGAGCTCGGCCGCGGTCTTGACGACGTAGCCCATCGACGCGGCGCGCTCGATCTGGCGCTTCAGGATCCACCGCGGCGCCTCCTCGATCCGCTCGCCCTCGTCGGTGTACACGTCGCAGAAGACGAGCGCGGTCTTCGGCAGCCACGGAATGAGCCGCAGCGTCGTCATGTCCGGGACCATCTTCATGTCGCCGTAGCCACGTTCCCAGGAGGCGAGCTTGAAGCCGGGCAGCGGCTCCATCTCCATGTCGACGGTGAAGAGATAGATGCAGGCGTGGGCGCCGTCGTCCACAACGTGATCGAGAAAGTAGTTCCCGACGACTCGCTTGCCCATCAGCCGGCCGAAGGTGTCGGGGAAGACGGTCAGCACGGTGTCGACGTCGCCCTGCTCGACGAGCTGCTCGAGGTGCTTGCGATCGAGTCGTCCCGGCATAACGCGGATGGTAGCGTACGCTGCCGGCCTGTGTCATCCTCCACCGGCGCGTCCATGACCGCACCTGGGAGTAACCGCGCGGAGCAAGTCAGCTGGTACTTCTACGATTGGGCGAACTCCGCCTTCGCCACCACCGTCGTGACGGTCTTCCTCGGACCGTGGCTGACGACCGTCACCAAGGCCGCCGCGGACGCCGACGGCTTCGTGCATCCACTCGGAATCAAGATCCACGCCGGCGCCTTCTTCCCGTACGTGGTCTCCCTCTCGGTGCTGGCACAGGTCGTGGTCCTCCCGGTCCTCGGCGCCGTCGCCGACTACTCGCACCGGAAGAAGGAGCTGCTCGGGCTCTTCGCCTACCTCGGCGCCGGCGCCACGCTCGGGCTCTATTTCGTCGACGGCACTCGGTACCTTTCGGGCGGCGCCTTGTTCCTCGTCGCCAATCTGAGCTTCGGCGCCTCAGTGGTCGTCTACAACGCGTTCTTGCCGGACATCGCGAGCGCCGACCGTCGCAACGTGGTGTCATCGTACGGATGGGCGCTCGGTTACCTGGGCGGCGGGCTCCTCCTCGCCCTGAACCTCGCGCTGTTCTCGAAGGCCGCGTCGCTCGGGCTGAGCGTCGGCCACGCGGTCCGCATCAACCTAGCGTCGGCGGGCGCCTGGTGGGCGGTCTTCACGCTCGTACCGCTGTTCGGCCTCCGGAACCGTCAACGCGCCCAGCGACTCCGACCGGGCGCCCACTACCTCACCGTCGGCTTCCGCCAGCTCAGGCGCACGCTGGGCCGCGTGCGCCTCTACCCGCAGACGGTTCTGTTCCTTGTCGCGTACCTCCTCTACAACGACGGTATCCAGACGGTCATCGCCCTCGCGTCACAGTTCGGTCAGGAAGAGCTGGGTCTCCCGGTCTCCACGCTGACATTGACCATCCTCATGGTGCAGTTCGTCGCCTTTTTCGGCGCCCTCGTCTTCAATTGGGTGGCCGCGGCGCTGGGGACGAAACGGGCGATCATCACGAGCCTGGTGATCTGGACCGGGACCGTCACCTACGCCTACGGCTGGCTCAGGACGGCAGGTCAGTTCTTCGTCCTCGGCGCCGTGATCGCGATCGTGCTCGGTGGGAGTCAAGCCCTCAGCCGCGCCCTGTACTCGCTGATGATCCCCAAGGGCCAGGAGGCCGAGTACTTCAGCCTCTACGAAGTGAGCGAGCGGGGGACCAGCTGGCTCGGGCCGCTTCTCTTCGGCCTCGCGCTGCAGTTCACCGGCAGCTACCGCATCGCGATCCTTTCGCTCTCGGTCTTCTTCGTGTTCGGCCTCGTCCTCCTCCCGTTCGTCGACGTGCGCCGGGCGGTGATCGAAGCCGGCAACGAGCCGCCCCTGCGGGCGTGACGACGCGCCTTTCCTAGTGAATGACGAAGGGCGGGATCATCAACACGAGGAGGACCAGGCAGACGACTCCGACAACCCGGCGGCCGCGCGAGATCGGCGAGAGGTCGTCGAGCGGCGGGGTGTGGTGAAAGCCCACGAGGAAGAAGATCAGGCCCGCCCACACGAACCAGTTCACCGACGACGCCGTCGCCGATACCACATCGCCACCGGCCGCCCGCAGGCTCCAGAGGAACGACGCGACGCCCAGGAGGAGCAGCGTCGTGACGGTCGCCTTGCCGATGGCGCGGTGGTGCCGACCGAAGAGCGCGTAGGCGATCCGACCGCCGTCGAGCTGGCCCACCGGGAAGAGGTTCAACGCCGTCACGAGGAAGCCGGCCCACGCGGCGTCGGCCATCGGGTGCGTGAAGAGCATGTGCCCCGGCGGGATCGGTCCGAAGCGCAGATACGCGAGTGCCCACGTGAGCAGGGAGTCGCCAAACGCCGCGTAGCCGTCGGGCGGCGCCGGCACGACGCTCGACCACGCGAGACCCAGGAGGATCGCCGGGAACGCGACGGCCAGTCCCGCCAGCGGACCCGCCGCCGCGATGTCGAACAGCGAGTTCCGGTCCCGTGCCGGTGAGCGCATCAGGATGATCGCCCCGAGCGTCCCGAACCCGAGGGGCGCGGGGATGAAATACGGAAGGCTCACCGCCGCGCGGTAGTACCGGGCCGTGAAGTAGTGGCCGAACTCGTGGACGACGAGAATCGCCATCAGCGTGACCGCAAACGGCGTCCCGGCCAGAAACCGGGCGGCCGACGGGGACGACCGCAACGCGTCGAACGTCGGCGATCCGGCGAACGAGAGCCCCGCGACGAGCGTCGACAGGCACGCGCGACGGGGCTCGGTCGTCAGAACGCCGCGGAACACGATGACGCCCCCGCGGATCTGCCGGTCGCGCACGATCAGCACGTCCTCGACGTTCCGGCGCAGCCGGTCCTCGGCGGCGAGCAAGTCCTCCGACAGCGGCGGTGCCGGTCGACGGCGTGCGCGAATGGGCCACCAGCGCATGGTGTCAGGCTACCACGCGGCCAAACGGCCGATCACGGCTCGCACCGCGTCGAGCCCGCCCTCGCGATAGATCGCACCCAGCACGGCTTCGAGCGCGGTGGCCAGGATCGACTCGCGCGTGCGGCCTCCCGACTGATCCTCGCCGCGGCCCAGCCGCAGGAGCGCTGGCAGCTCGAGCTCGATCGCCCAGCGCGCGAGCCGAGCGCCGGCCACCAGCTCGGCGCGCCGCGTCACCGAGGAACGCCAGGCGCTCGTGATCGGCAACGGGCGGGTGCTCGTGGGCGTACGACGCGTGAGTGAGCGCGCGCTCGAGCAGCCTCGCATCGCGGAACCGGTAACCGAGCCGCCGCTCGAGCTCGGCGACACGGAGCGGATCCACCTATCTGAGGAACGTCCGAAACGCCAGCGTGGCGTTCGTGCCGCCGAAGCCGAACCCGTTCCCCGAGCACGTCTTCGTGCTGCAACAGAATCTCGAGTTGTTCGACGCCTATCA
>WNFS01000322.1_pt1 | contig 35643 bp, 31 predicted proteins | sample 5400141 | NCBI WGS metagenome assembly WNFS01 (sample SAMN13153358, study PRJNA577476) | soil metagenome | isolation source: 60 cm saprolite under Madrone tree | place: USA:California | collected 2016-06-14
CGCGCCGGATTCGGCAAGAGGTCGCCGCGCCATGACTGATAAGCTCCCCATCGTAGCGACGCTGCGAGAGGCGGGCCAACTCGTCCTGCAGAACCGCGGCGATCTGCTTCGCGTCGGAATCGTCTTTATCATCGGCTTCTTCGCGGTCGGCGCTATCGTCTGGAGTTATCTGCTGCCTTTGCTCGCCGGCGCCGGCGTCGCGGCGACCGGCCGCATGAACATCGATCCGCGACTGCCGGCGGGATTGCTGCTGACCGGCGTCATCGAATTCCTTCTGTTCGCCGTCTTCGCCGTCGGCTGGCATCGGGTGATCCTGCTTGGCATCCATCGGGCGGGCAGAGGTCTGGGCGTGCAATTGGGCGGGCGTGAGCTGCGCTATTTCGGGCGTCTGTGGATCTGCTTCCTGGGCAGCATCGCCATTGCCACCGCGTTCACCGCCGTCGAGCAGTTGATCGGCGCGGCGGTGGCGGCCAGTCCGGAAAACTTCATCCTCGCCGCCGAAGTCAGCTATGTCTTGGCCTCGGCCTATGTCTTCTGCCGAATCGCTCCCGCCTTCGCTGCCTTGTCCGTCGACCTGCCCTTCGGTTTCCGCTACCTCCTGGCCGCCGCGGGCTGGCTGCTGGTGAGCCTGTTCTTCGGCCTCATCGCCGGCGCGCTCGGCCTCAGCACGGCCGCGCCCTATACGCTCATCCTCGTCAATGCCGTGGCCTTGGCCGGGATGTTCGCTTTGCTGGTCACCGTCAACGCCATCGTTTTCCGCCGGCTCTCGGGCTGGAAGGGGCCGGTGTGAGATGGCGCTGAAAGCCAAGATCTGCGGGCTGAACCATCCGGCGGCCGTAGCGGCGGCAATTGCCGGCGGGGCCAGCCATCTGGGCTTCGTGTTCTATCCGCCAAGTCCCCGCGCCATCGAGCCCGGCAAGGCGGCGGTGCTGGGGGCGAATGTTCCGCCGGGCATCGTCAAGGTCGGGCTCTTCGTCGATGCCTCCGACGAGGAGATTGCGCAGGCCTTGGCCGAGGCGCCGCTCGACATGCTGCAGCTTCATGGCGACAGGACATCCGCCGGCGCTTCGCCAAGCCGGTGATGAAGGCGCTGCGCATCGCGTCGGCGGCGGATATCGCCGCGGCGGACGAATATCTGCCGGCGGTCGATTGGCTGTTGTTCGATGCCAAGCCGCCGCCGGAAATGACAAGCGCCCTGCCTGGAGGCAATGCCATCAGCTTCGACTGGTCGCTGATCGCCGGGCGGAGCTGGTCCAGGCCCTGGATGCTCTCCGGCGGACTCGATGCCGGCAATCTCGCCGGCGCCGTCGCCACCACCGGCGCCAGGACGGTGGATGTCTCCTCCGGCGTCGAGGATTCTCCCGGCCGCAAGAGCCCGGAGAAAATCACCGCCTTCCTAAAACTGGTGGCGTCGCTTTAGACGTGGGTCATGCCGGCACCGGCGGGCCGCTCTAGAACCATCGTCCCGCCGGCGAATTGCCGCCTCGCATGTCAGGGGCTATAACCGGCAACCCTTCTGCGGATCATTCCGATGTCACGCCCCAACGGCCTCGTCGTCACCGCGCTCTTGACCGCGCTTGTCGCCTTGGGGCCGATGTCGACCGATCTCTATCTGCCCTCGCTCCCGGGCCTTCTGCGCCATTTCGATGCCGATATCGCCGAGGTCCAGCTGACCCTCAGCGTCTTTCTGGTGGGGCTGGCGGTCGGCCAATTGGTCTATGGCCCGCTCTCCGATCGCTTCGGCCGCCGGCCGGTGCTGCTGGCGGGATTGATATTGTACGTGGTGGCGAGCGCGATCTGCGCGCTGGCGCCCGGCGTGCCCACCCTGATCGCCGCCCGGCTGCTGCAGGCGACCGGCGCCTGCGCTGGCCCTGTCGTCTGCCGCGCGGTGGTGCGCGATGTGCATGGCCGCGAAGGGGCCGCGCGCATTCTGTCCTATATGGGCGCGGCCATGGCGCTGGCGCCCGCATTGGGGCCGATCCTGGGCGGTTTCGTCGAAGCCTGGCTGGGCTGGCGGGCGAATTTCGCCATCCTCTGCATCTATGGCGCCGTTGGATTGGCGCTGACCGCGGCGATCCTGCCGGAAACGGCACCCCATCGCGGCGAGAGCGGCGGCGGGCTGGATGCCGCCTTGCGCGGTTATCTCGGCCTGTTGGGCCAGCGCGTCTATATCGGATTCGTGCTCTGCTGCGCGCTGGCCTATGGCGGGATCTTCAGTTTCATCTCGGGTTCCTCCTTCGTCTTCGTCGACATCATCGGCCTGGCCCCGCAGCTTTACGGCGTCTGCTTCGGGGCCATCGTGCTGGGTTACATCCTGGGCACGCTGGTGGGCGGCCGGCTGACCCGGCGCATCGGCGTGGAACGGCTGGTAAGGACCGGCGGTTTGATTTCCGCCGTGGGTGGCCTGGCCCTTCTCCTCTCGGTCTGGACCACCGGCGCCAGCGTCCCCGGCATCCTTTTGCCTACCGTCATTTACATGGTCGGGACGGGGCTGGTACTGCCCAACGCCATGGCCGGCGCTATCGGTCCCTTCCCGCGCATGGCGGGCACGGCCGCAGCCTTGCTGGGATTCGTCCAGATGGGCTTGGCGGCGGCGGGCGGTGTTGCCATCGGTCATCTGGCCAACGGCACCGCGATCCCCATGGCGGCGGGCATCGCATTGGCCGGTCTGTTGCAGCCGCTGATCTATTGGCTGCTTATTTCCGCTGTTTCGCCAGGATCCGCAGTTTCTCGATGATGTTCTGAATCGCCGGCGAGGGCGTGTTGTTGCCAAGCGGGGTTTGGGGATCCGTGGGCTCAATGACGGTGGTGGGCGTTATCGGCGTCATCGGCCCCGCCGGCATCGGGCTGATCGGGGTCAGCGCGATCACCGGCAGTTCCCCCGCGGGCACGGGCAGCGGCTGCGGCGGCTTGCCGGCCAGTGCCAGCGCCATGAAATCATGCCAAATCCGGGTGGGTAGGGACCCGCCGGTCACCTTGTTCATCGGCGAGTTGTCGTCATTGCCGACCCATACGCCGGTGGTGAGTTCGGCGGTGAAACCGATGAACCAGGCATCGCGGTAATCCCCGCTGGTGCCCGTCTTGCCGGCAACGGGGCGGTCGAGGGCCGCCGCGCGGCCGGTGCCCGAGAGCACCACCGCCTGCATCATGTCGAGCATCTCGCTGGCCGCATGCGCCCCCACCACCTGGCCGGGACCGGAGCCGCCGCGCTTGTAGAGCACGTTGCCCTGGGAATCGAGAATCTGCGCGATGCCATAGGGCCAGACGCCATTGCCGCGATTGGCGAAGGCGGCATAGGCGCCGGTCATTTCCAACAGTGACACGCCGCTGGCGCCCAGCGCGATGCTGGGTCCATCGGTCAGATCGGATGTCACGCCCAGGCGGCGCGCCGCATCGATCACCTTGGCATGGCCGATCCTTTCGGATATCTGCACCGCGACGCTGTTGAGGGAGCGGGCGAAGGCATCGCGCAGGCTGACCGGGCCGTAGTAGCGATCGTCATAATTGTTGGGCCGCCAGTTGCCAACGGAGATCGGCCCGTCCACCAGCGTGTCTTCCGGCGTCATGCCGCCTTCCATGCCGGCCAGATAGACGAACAGCTTGAAGGAGGATCCCGGCGGGCGCAGCGCCTGGGTCGCGCGGTCGAACTGGCTCTCCCCGTAATCGCGCCCACCGACCAGCGCACGCACCGCGCCGTCCGGCGAAAGGGCAACGAGTGCCGCCTGGTTGGCGTTCTTCGCCACGTCGGCGTCGCTCAGCGTCTTGCTGACGACGGCCTCGGCCGCCTGCTGGGCCTGGGCATCAATGGTGGTGACGACCACCAGATCGCGATCGATATAGTTCACATAGCTCGAGACCTGATCCAGCACCCAGTCGGCGTAATATTGGCCGCTCGCTGCCGTGGGCGTCTTCAGATTGGCGACACCCTGGGAAATCGCCCGGCCGGCGTCGGCATCGGTCATGTAGCCGGCCGCCACCATACTGGCCAGAACCAGCTTGGCCCGATCGGTCGCACGCTTGGGATCGCTCAATGGGTTGTAACGCGAGGGCGCCTTCACCATGCCGGCCAGCATGGCCGCCTCGAAGGGCGTGGCCTTGGCCGCCGGCTTGCCGAAATACTTGCGCGCTGCGGCGTCGACACCATAGGTTCCGGCGCCGAAATAAACCCGGTTCAAATAGAGCGTCAGGATCTGCTGCTTGGTGAGGGTGTGTTCCAGCCAGAGCGCCAGCAGCAATTCCTGACCCTTGCGCCGAACGGTGCGGTCGGGCGTAAGGAAAACATTCTTGGCCAGTTGCTGGGTGATGGTGCTGCCGCCCTGAACCAGACGGCCAGCACGGATATTGGTGACGATGGCGCGCATCAGGCCTTGGGGATCGACGCCGAAATGGCTGTAGAAGCGGCGGTCTTCCGTCGCCAACAAGGCATCGGGGAGATAGGGGGGCAGTTCGTCGAGATTGACCTGCTTGCCGTAGAGGTCCCCATAGCTCGCCAGAATCTGCCCATCGGTCGTGACCAGGGTGATGCTGGGCCGCCGTGCGGCGTTGGTCAGGCGGCTCAGATCCGGCAGGTCATAGGCAAGCCAGGCGACGAAACAAAGGCCGATGAAGATCCCCCAGATCGCCAACACGGCGGTCCATTTGAGCAGGCTTGCGCCCAGTCTGCGGGCGCTGCCCCTGGCCCTGGTCTTGCGCTTCTTGCCCTTGTCTTTGGCTTTACCGGTCTTGCTCATGTCCGCCGCCTGTTTAGGCGATTCGCCCGTCTATTGCCATGTCCGCCTGAGAGTCGATCGGTGCCGCCGCTTGCGAGGCGATCCTGCCGCCGACATATTGCCGCGCCATGAAACGGCCTCTCATCCGCCCGGCGCGAATCGACGACGCGGAGGTCATCGCCGGCATGGTCGCCGCGCTCTCGGCTGCGCAGGGCGAGCCGGCGCCCCGTTTCGATGCGGCCATCTGCCGGCGCGATGGATTCGGCGATAGACCCTGCTTCCAGGCCTGGATCGCCGAGGCGGAGGGGCGTGTGGCAGGATATGCGCTGCATCATCGCTCATACGATACGGACCGCGTCGTGCGGGCCGAATGGCTAAGCGATCTTTATGTCGAAAGCTGGGCGCGCAACCGGGCCCTAGGCCGCCGGCTGGTGGGCTGGGTCGCTCGACAGGCCGCCGCCGACGGAGCCGAGGCGCTCCACTGGACCGTGCTGCGCCGGAATACCGCCGCTCGGCGCTTTTATCGCCGCTTTGCCACGGAGGACGAGCGGTTACTCCATTGCGTGGTGGAGGGCGAGGCCCTTGCGCGTCTCGGCGAATCCATGACCGTCAGCGACGCCTTCGTCCGCCCGGCGCGCGCCGCCGATGCGGCGCTGATCGCCCGCATGCTGGGCGAACTTCTGACCGCCGTGGGGGAACAGGCGTTCGATTTCGACGCCACGGAGCGAATCCTGACCGACGGATTCGGCCCTGCCCCACGATTCCAGGCCGTCATCGCGGAGAAAAACGGCCACCCTGTGGGGTATGCCCTGTTCTGGCCGATCTACGATAGCGGCGCCGGCAGTCAGGCCCAGTTCCTCTCCGACCTCATGGTGGTGGAAGGCGCGCGCGGCGCGGGCATTGCCTGCGATCTGATGCGCGGGGTCGCTCGCCAGGCGCAGGTTGCGGGATTTCCGCAAATGCTTTGGGAGGTCCTGGAAGGCAATACCCGGGCGCGCGCTTTTTATCGGAAAATCGCCCGCGAATACGACAAACTGGTCGCGGTTACCTGCGCCGACGAGAATTTCCGGCGGCTGGTGGCGGAGGCTGACTGAGCCGCGAACCGTCAAACGCGGCCTAAGGCGGATTGCCAAAGGCCACGTTAGATCAATGGGCGGTCGTCATTCGTGACTGGTGTCGTTTCCGGAATGTGCCATTACCGGACCTACGTCGGGTCTCACTAAGGACGTAGGGGAGCATCACTCCGGCAGACCCGCCTTGCGGAGGCCGTCGAGGAATGATATCGCCGAGGTTCACGCCGATGCGGAATTCGATCCCCTGGTCCTGCGGCACATCGCGGTTGCGCTCGCCCATCCGGCGCTGGATTTCCACCGCGCAGGCAACCGCATTCACCACGCTGGGGAACTCCACCAGCATGCCATCGCCGGTGAGCTTCACGATCCGCCCCTGGTGTTCTGCGGGCTAGTCCGCCTGGCGCCGGCGCACGGTTTCGCGATGGAGAATATAGAGACCGCTGGCAATGACGATCGCAGCGCCGGCCCAGACAAACCGATCCGGAAGCTGCCCCCATATCGCGTAGCCGAAGCCCGTGGCGAAGACCAGCGCCGTATAGTCGAAGGGCGCCACCACCGCCACCGGCGCCAGCCGAAAGGCATGGGTCATGGCCATCTGGGCAAAGCCGCCCACCAGGCCGATGCCGACCAGATAGACCAGGCTGAGAGGCGTGGGCGCGACCCATTGCCAGGGCAGGCTGACCGCGCTGAGCACGATGGCCGAAATGGTGAAATAGAAAACGATGTTGGCGGCCGGCTCGCTGCCGGAGAGCTTGCGGATCTGCACCATGGCAAAGGCATAGAAAAGGGCGCCGCCCAGCGGCAGCAGGGCAGCAAGCCCGAAGACGCCGCTGCCCGGCCGCGTGATGACAAGAATGCCGATGAAACCGACAAACACCGCTCCCCAGCGCCGCCACCCCACATGCTCGCCCAAGAGCGGCACCGAGAGGGCGGTCAGGAAAATCGGGCCGGAAAGACCGATGGCCACGGCATCGGCCAGCGGCATATAAGCAAAGGCAAGAAAGCCCAAGACCATGCTGGCGATGCCGGCCAGCGAACGCAGGATATGTTGGCCCAGGCGCTGGGTGCGCAAAATGGCAAGTCCGCCGGCCTGACGGACGAAGAAATAGAGGGGCAACAGGGCGACGACATTGCGGAAAAAGACGATCTGCCCGGTGGGATGGCGAACGGTCGCCAGCTTCACCAGGGCATCCATGCAGGAGAACAGGAAAGCGGCCAGCAACATGAAAAATATGCCGCGCGCGCGCTCAGCCCGCGAGACCGGAGAAGGATGTGGGCGCAAACTGACTGGTCCCGCTGAAAGATCCGCCCGATAGCGAACCTGGGCGCCAGATTACGTCAGATTTGCTCCCCGGCATTGCTCAATCGCAAGAGGCGTGCCGCGGGCAAGGCCAGGACAAGGCATTGAAACCGATATCAAAACCCGCCGCACGGCTCGGCGCGCCGGGGAACAGGCAGGAAAGGCTTGGCGGATGTGGGTATATCCCCTAGATTTTCCCGCCCGCGCCATGACGGCGCCGGTGTGGGAGTGGAAGATTTGGCGGATATCGCGGCGGTCGAAGCACGCGGCGTGATGAAGGTATTTGGCGGCGGACATGATGCGGTCCGCGCGCTGGACAATGTCTCAGTCGCCATCCGGCAGAACGAGTTTTTCACCCTTCTCGGCCCTTCGGGCTGCGGCAAGACCACGCTTTTGCGCCTGATCGCCGGGTTCGAACAGCCCACAGCGGGCGAAATCCTGCTCAACGGCAACCCCGTGGAGCATTTGCCCCCCTACCAGCGGGCGGTAAACACGGTCTTCCAGAGCTACGCGCTCTTCCCCCATATGAGCGTCGCCCAGAACATTTCCTTCGGCCTGGAAATGCGGGGCGCGGCGCGCGAGAAGGCGGCGGGCGTGGTCGAGGAGATGCTGGCGCTGGTCAAGCTGAAGGGCCTGGGCGGGCGCAAACCAGCCCAGCTTTCCGGCGGCCAGCAGCAGCGTGTGGCCCTCGCCCGGGCGCTCGCCAATCATCCCGAGGTGCTGCTGCTCGACGAGCCCTTGTCGGCCTTGGATCTGAAGCTGCGCCAGGAAATGCGCAGCGAATTGAAGAACCTGCAACGCACCACCGGCATCACCTTCATCTTCGTGACCCATGACCAGGAAGAGGCGTTGACCATGAGCGACCGCATCGCGGTCATGAGCAAGGGTCAGATCCAGCAGCTGGGTGCCGCCATCGACATCTATGAGCGACCGGTGAACCGCTTTGTCGCCGATTTCATCGGCGATACCAATTTTGTCGAGGCAACCGTCGCCGGACGGGAGGGCGATTACCTGCGCTGCCGCAGCGCCGGCGGGCTCGACGTTCTCGCCAGCCCCGCCGCGAATCTCAGCGCCGCCGGCGCCGGAGCCAAGGTGACGCTGGCCCTCAGGCCGGAAAAAATCACGCTGAAGCGTGGTGGCGAGACGGGCACGGTGGCGCAGAGCGTCTATGTCGGCACCGATACCAACTATGAGGTTCGATTGGCCGACAGCCTGCGCCTGAATGTGCGGGTGCAGAACGCAGTGGACGGTCGAGCCCCCTTCGCCGTCGGCGACAAGGTCGGCATCGACGTTCCGCCGGGGGCTGCCCGCATGCTGCAGGATTGAACGTGGCCGCGGTTGACATCCCGGCGCCCACGGAGCGCGCGGCTGCGGCCCAGGCTTTCCTGCGCCGCCGCTGGCTGAAATCGCGCTACGGCCTCGTCACCCCGGCCCTCATCATTATTGGGCTGTTCGGCATCCTGCCGCTGCTGATCATGGTCGTCTATTCCTTCCTCGAGGCCGGCCAATATGGCGGCGTTGTTTGGAATTTCTCCACCGATGCCTACCTATCCTTCCTGTTCCAGCGCGACATATTCGACGGCACCCTGGTCTTTTCGCCCGACTATCTTGTGATCTACGTCCGCTCCATTTTCCTTGCCGTGGCGACCACGGTGATTTGCCTGGCACTGGGATTCCCGACTGCGTATTTCATGGCCACGCGCCCGCCCGCGCAGCGAACGCTCTGGGTCTTCCTGATCACCATTCCCTTCTGGTCCAACCTGCTGGTGCGCACATTGGCCGTCATGCTGATTATCCGCGACGAGGGTGTGATCAATGATATTCTCCTCTGGCTGGGTTTGATCGACAAGCCAGTCGTCATGCTCTACACGAATTTCGCGGTCATGCTGGGCCTGCTCTATAGCTTCCTGCCATTCATGGTGCTGCCGATTTACGCCAGCCTGGAGAAGATGGATTTCCGTTTGGTAGAGGCAGGGTTCGACCTCTATGCCACCCGCGGCAAGGTACTGCGGCGCATCATCATCCCGCTGGCCAAGCCCGGAATCATCGCCGGCTGCCTGCTGGTCTTTATTCCAGCCATCGGTGCCTATGTCACTCCTCTGATCCTGGGCGGTGGCAAGCATTTGATGATCGGCGCCCTCATCGCTCTCCAGTTCGGAACCTCACGAAATTGGCCGCTGGGCTCGGCCCAGGCGCTGATCCTGATGGTCGGCGTGCTGGTCGCTCTTCTGTTCTACGTCCGCACGACCACGGGCAAGGCGCAGGCGCTTCATGGCTAGCCCAGCCATAACAGACACCGCCGGCCTCAGTGACACGATCCGCGCGCCGCAAAAACCGCGCAAATTCCTGGACCTTAAGTACCAGCCGGGCTTCGGCACCATCGCCATCTGTTGCATGGTGCTGCTCTACGCGCCCATCCTGGTGTTGACCATCTTCTCCTTCAATGGCGGAGATTCTGTGACTCGCTGGGGCGGCTTCGGCCTCAACTGGTATGTAACCGCATTTCAGAACGAGGGCTTCCATCACGCGGCTCTCACGACCCTGAAGATCACGATCACGGCGACCATCGTTTCGACCCTGGTGGCGACATCCGCGGCGCTGGCGACCACGCGGACCCGGCGCTGGCCCGGCCAGAACACAGCCTTCGTGGTAATCAATCTGCCCCTCATGGTGCCCGAGATCATCACGGCGGTGGCAAGCCTCTCCTTTTTCGCGCTCATTGCCTCCCTCGCCCATATCAGCTTCGGGCTCGGCAATCTGATACTGGTCCATACCGTCTTTTGCATCCCCTTCGCCTATCTGCCTATCAGGGCCAGGCTGGAGGATATGGACCTGACCCTGGAGCAGGCCGCCGCCGACCTCTATGCCACCCCGTGGCAGGCCTTCAGGCGAGTGACCCTGCCGCTGCTGATGCCAGGGATCAGCGCAGGGGCCGCCCTTGCTTTTATTGTCTCCTTCGACGATTTCACCATCACCCAGCTGGTGGCCGGTCCGGGGCAGACCACGCTTCCGCTCTTCATCTGGGATCACACGCGATTGCCCCTGACGCCCGAGATCAATGCCATGAGCACGATTCTCTTGGGCGTTTCGATCATATTTGTGACACTATCCTTCATCATCGCCCGCAGGCGCAAAGCCTGATACTTGCGACAACAATGATCAAAATCAGGGAGAGAAAGATGAGATTGCGACTTCTTGGATTGGCGGGTGCGGCCGCCATGATGCTGTCCGCCGTTCCGGCGATCGCCGGCGGCGAATTGCATATCTTCAATTGGGGCAACTACACAAACCCCAAGCTGATCGAAAAATTCCAGAAAGAAACCGGCATCAAGGTCACGCTCGACGATTATGACTCCAACGAGACCATGCTGGCCAAGGTGCGCGCCGGGGGCACGGGCTATGACATTGTCGTGCCCTCCGACTACACCGTGAAGATCATGATCGAAGAAGGCATGCTGGCGGAAACACACCCCAACCAAATGCCGAACTTCAAGAACGTCAAGCCTCAGTTCGTGACCATTTATTGGGATCCAGGCCGCAACTACACCGTGCCCTGGCAGTTCGGCACCACGGCCTTCGGCGTCAATACCGCCAAGTACAAGGGCGACATCGACACCTACGCCATCCTGTTCAATCCGCCCGACGAACTGAAAGGCCGGATCAACATGCTGGACGACGAAATGTCGGTAATCCATGCGGCCGAGCGCTATCTCGGTCTGCCGCGTTGTGGCGCCGATCCCGCAAACCTGAAGAAGGTCAACAACCTGCTGGTGAGTGCGAAACCCTACTGGCGGACCATCAGTTATGACACTGAACCGAAGATGACCTCCGGCGACGTGGACGTGACCCAGGACTGGAATGGCGACTCGCGGCGCATTCGGCTAAAGGTTCCGACGGTCAAATACGCCTACCCCAAGGAAGGCATCGAAGGCTGGATGGACAACGTGGCGGTGCTGAAGGATGCGCCGAACATGGAGAACGCCAAGGCCTTCCAGAACTTCGTCATGGATCCGCAGAACGCCGCCCTGATCTCCGAGTTCGCGAGCTACGGCAATGGCATCGAAGGCAGCGACAAATTCCTGCCGGAATCCTTCGCCAATTCGCCGGAGATCAAGGCGCCGGACGGTTCGCCGACGCCGGAGTTCGTGCCGCCCTGCCCGAGGCCCGTGCTGGAGGTCTACAACAAGATCTGGACCAACCTGCGCAAGTAACTCGGGCGACAAGATCGAGTGTCTCAACGGGGGAGGCCCATCGACCTCCCCCGTTTCTTTTGAGGGCACTATCCCCGGCCCGCATGCGCGGGCATGAAGCATCTAGAATGCATTCCCACGCCGAGCGCGATGGTGGGTCCTCGCCCTGACGGGCCCACCGTGACGCCGCAACATGACGCGACATTCATCTTGCTTGCGTTGACAGTCACGCGGTCAAGGAGTACAGGCCCGGGGCGAAGCAGGCGCCGGAAGACGACGGTCGGGCGCAGTGGCAAGCCGAGCAAAAAAGGTGCGGCCATGCGCTGGTCTCCGCCGAGCATTTCGGCCATTCCTCGGGGCGTGATTCCCAATCGCTGGGATCTGCTGGCCGTGCCGCTGATCCTGGGAATGCTGTTCCTGTTCGCCGCCGGCGCGCGGGAAATGACCGCGCCCTTGGCCGCGCCCCAGACCATCGCCCTTTCGCTGGATCCCGCATATCTGCCCGGCTACGCGCTGCGCACGACGCTGCGCATGCTGGCCGCCATGGCGGCATCCCTGCTGTTCACCTTCACCTATGCGACGGCAGCGGCCAAAAGCCGGCGAGCGGAGCTGGTGCTGATTCCCATCCTCGACGTGCTGCAGTCGGTACCGGTGCTGGGCTACGTCTCGTTCACGGTCACATTCTTCCTGGCGCTGTTTCCGGGCAGCGTGCTGGGGGCGGAGTTCGCCGCCATCTTTGCCATCTTCACCAGCCAGGCCTGGAACATGGCCTTCAGCTTCTACCAATCGCTGCGCACGGTGCCGCACGATCTGGAGGAGGTTAGCCGCAGCTTCCGCTTCACCGCCTGGCAGAAGTTCTGGCGCCTGGAAGTGCCGTTTGCCATGCCGAGCCTGATCTGGAACATGATGATGTCCATGTCCGGCGGCTGGTTCTTCGTCGTCGCTTCGGAGGCGATCGCGGTGGGCAGCCATACGGTCAGCCTGCCCGGCGTGGGCTCCTATGTGGCGCTCGCCATCGACCAGCGCGATCTGGGCGCCATCGGCTGGGCGGTGCTGACCATGCTGGCCGTGATCCTCCTCTATGACCAGCTACTCTTCCGCCCGCTGGTGGCCTGGGCCGACAAATTCCGGGTCGAACTCAGCGTCGGCCAGACGGGGCCGGAGTCCTGGCTGCTGCGATTGTTTCGCCGCACGCGGCTGCTCAACACGACCGTGGCGCCGCTGGGTCGCCTCCTGCGCCGCATTGCGATCTGGCCAGGACTGCGGCTGACCCGCGCCACGCCCGGTCCCGCCTCGCCCGGCTTGCACGCGCTCGGCGAGGGGTTGTGGTATGCGATCGTGGCGGCGATTACCGCCTATGTCGTCTGGCAGGCGGCGCACACGGTTGCGGGCGAACTCGGGTGGAGCGATTTGTGGACCGCCCTCGGCCTGGGTTTCATTACCTTCTTGCGGGTGGCGGCCCTGATTGCGCTGGCCAGCCTGCTGTGGCTGCCGCTGGGCGTCATCATCGGGCTGAAGCCCAAGCTGGCGCAGAAAGCCCAGCCGGTGGCCCAGTTCCTGGCCGCCTTTCCGGCCAATCTTCTGTTCCCTATCGCCGTTTTCGCCATCGTGCGCTTCGGGCTTAATCAGGACATCTGGCTAAGCCTGCTCATGATCCTGGGCGCTCAATGGTACATCCTGTTCAACGTGGTCGCAGGCGCCAGCGCTTTTCCCAACGATCTGAAGGACGTGGTGGCAAACCTGCACATCGGCGGCTGGCAATGGTGGCGCCAGGTGACGCTGCCCGGCGTCTTCCCCTATTACGTGACCGGGGCCATCACCGCCTCGGGCGGCTGCTGGAATGCCAGCATCGTGGCCGAGTCCGTCAGCTGGGGCGACACCCACCTTGCCGCCCACGGCCTAGGCGCCTATATCGCGGCGGCGACCGTGGCGGGCGATTTCCCGCGCATCATTCTCGGCATTGCCGTGATGTCGGTCTATGTCATTCTGACCAACCGCCTGCTCTGGCGCCCGCTCTATCGGCTGGCCGAGCGGCGCTTCCGTTTCGATTGAGGGAGGGCTCGATCATGGCTTCTGCGGCAGAGGCACTCCTCGAAGTACGCAATGTGCGCCAGGGCTTTGTGCGCCCTTCGGGTGCCGAGCGCGTGGTCATCGAAAACGTCAACATGTGCTTGGGTGAGCATGAGATCGTGGGCCTGCTCGGCCGCTCGGGCTGCGGTAAATCCACGCTGCTGCGCATCGTCGCCGGGCTGGCGCGTCCCACAGCAGGCCAGGTGGTCTATCTCGGAAAACCCGTCATGGGACCGGCCGAGGGCATCGCCATGGTCTTTCAGACTTTCGCCCTCTTTCCCTGGCTGAGCGTGCTGGAAAACGTGGAGGCCGGGCTGGAGGCCCAGGGCGTGGCCGAGCGCGAGATGCGCCAGCGCGCACTGGCCGCCATCGATCTGATCGGCCTGGACGGATTTGAATCGGCATACCCGCGCGAGCTTTCCGGCGGCATGCGCCAGCGCGTCGGCTTTGCCCGCGCGCTGGTGGTCAATCCTGCCATCCTGCTGATGGATGAACCCTTTTCGGCGCTCGACGTGTTGACGGCCGAAACGCTGCGCACCGATCTGATGGAGCTGTGGACGGAGGGGCGCCTGCCCATCCGCTCCGTGCTCATGGTCACGCATAACATCGAAGAAGCGGTGCTGATGTGCGACCGCATACTGTTGCTGGCCGACAATCCGGGACATATCGCCGCTGAATTCGCCATCGACATCCCACGCCCGCGAAATCGCCTCGATCCACGGTTCACCGCCCTGGTGGACAGTATCTATACCGCCATGACCGCGCGGGTGGCCAAGCGGGCGGCGGGTGCAGCGGCGAAGGCGCTGCCCCACCATCTCTCTCATGTCTCCGCCAATACGCTGGCCGGCCTCATGGAGGCGCTGGCCGCAGCGCCCTATAACGGCAAGGCCGATCTGCCCCAGATCGCCGGCGCGCTCCAGCTCGAGGTCGACGATCTCCTGCCCATCGCCGAGGGCTTGCAGATTCTCGGCTTTGCCGAACTGGCCGAGGGCGACATCACCTTGACCGATGCCGGCCGTCATTTCGTCGATTCCGATCAGGAGGCGCGCAAGCGGCTTTTTGCCGAGCAACTGCGCCGCTATGTGCCGCTGGCCGCCCATATTCGCCGGGTCCTGGACGAACGGCCCGGCCATCGCGCACCCCGGGTGCGCTTCGAAACCGAGTTGGAGGACCAGTTGAGCGAGGAGGACGCCACCGAGACCCTGCAGACCGTGATCTCCTGGGGCCGCTTTGGCGAGCTCTTCTCCTACGACGACCAAGCGGAAGTGTTCAGCCTGGACAATCCGACTTAGGGTGATGCCGGCGTTACTGCCTGGACTTCGATCCGGCGGGCGTCTTCAGCTGCGCCGAACGCGCTCGGCGATCTCTGACACGGTGGGCCGTGGCTTTGGCACGGTTGCCGCAGACTGCCATGCTGCACCATCGTCGGGCGTGGCTCTTGCTGCGGTCGTAGAACATGAGGGGGCGCAGCAGGGGCACACGGTGGCTCTCTTCGGCCGACAGGGTGCCGGCGCCACTCCACAGGGGGAAACGCCGCCCGGCGCTATAAGGTAACCCCCGAGAAATACTTCTGCCCAGACACCGGGAATCCATCTCGGCGAACTGAGGCGCGGGCAGGCGCGAAATTGCCCGGTCGCAGAAGCACAACTTAACACCCGGGACGGAGCGGTTCACTAGCCGCCTAGGGTATGCTCGATCAGGATCTTGGCGCCGATGAGGATCAATCCGACGCCTCCGAGAATCTCGGCGATGCGGCCGAACTTTCCACCAAGGACGCGGCCTAGCAAAATTCCGATCGTGGTCATCACGAATGTTGCCAGCCCGATAGCAAGCGCGATTACAATGATGTTGGCGTTGAGAAAGGCAAGAGTTACGCCGACGGCCATTGCGTCGATGCTGGTACCGATGGCTGTCGTTAGCAGCAGGCCGAAGGAATGCCGCCTTGGCTTTGCCTGCTCATTGGGGCGCCGCATGCCGTCCCAGATCATCTTCCCGCCGATAGCGGAAAGCAGAGCGAATGCAATCCAATGATCAATTGCGGCGATGTACGCACTCGCAGCAAAGCCAGCTGCCCAACCGATCACGGGCGTGATCGCCTCAACGATTCCGAATACAAGGCCGACGCGGAGGGCATCGCCCAGACGCGGGCGATCGAGAACTGCACCTTTGCCCAGCGCTGCGGCGAAGGCATCGGTCGACATGCTCAATGCCAGGATGATGGTGGAGAACGGGTTCATAATTCGGAGACCACCGGACGGAAACAGTACGCACCCTGAGACCTGCCGGAACGGCCTCAGTTACGTACTGGTCTCGCGAAGCAGAACTCCGTGCGCCTGCTGACCGTGCCACGCGCTACCGCGCGAGCATGTTGACACGGACCCGCCTGGAACCGGCGGAAGCTACTCCCCAATGCTTCTGCATCTAATGCCCGACCCTCATTTTGTCAACGTAACTTGCAGCCGGTGGTGCGCATTGCACTACTATGGGGGGCCGGCATTCACTACAGACCGCGCTCGGATGGGACCACATGCCGGGCGCCAACTGGCAGGCGCTATCCGCTACTTCACGAGCGCTGAGATGTCGCGATAGAGGTTGACCGCTCGGTCATTGCACCCATCTCGAGGTGCACGAACTCAGCGCCCCAAATCCTCATCGTGAGCGAGGAGATTCGTGCATGAAGTGTCCAACTTGTGCGACCGATCTAGTGATGGCCGACCGCCAGGGCGTAGAGATCGACTACTGCCCGAAATGCCGCGGGGTCTGGCTCGACCGCGGCGAACTCGACAAAATCATCGAGCGCTCCACGACCTCCGTGGCACCTGCCGGCGGGAGCCACGACCAGCCGCGCCGCCAGCCGGAGCATCGCGGCCGCGACCACGAGGATCGCCACTATCGCGACAACGACGACGACGACCACCGCGCCGGGGATCGCCGCAAGCGTAAATCCATCCTCGGTGACATCTTCGATTTCTAAGGGTTCATATGACGACGTGATCCGTAGCGGAAGCGGAACAGTGGCCCTCCAGCCAAACGGGAGAAACTGGTGAGGATAAGGAGCTTCGAGCCGGGGGAGAGGTGAGCCACGCAAGCACCCGCCGGAGGCCAATGCGGTCTCACCAAAGGGAACGACGGTGATCGGCAATGTCCCCCTTCGGCGAGGGTTCCAGACATCGTAGCGTGGGGCTACCCGAGGCCGGCATCAAATAGCCAAAAAGTGACCTTGGCGCTCATTGCTACTCCCTCAGAACCCGAGATCGCTCAGCGAGGGGTGATCGTCGGGGCGGCGGCCCAGTGGCCAATGATATTTGCGCTCGGCTTCCTTGATGGGCGCATCGTTGATGCTGGCGATGCGTAGCCGCATCAGACCGTGCTCGTCGAATTCCCAGTTCTCGTTGCCGTAGCTGCGGAACCATTGGCCGCTGTCGTCGTGCCATTCATAGGCGAAGCGCACGGCGATACGGTTCTCGCGGAAGGTCCAGAGCTCCTTGATCAGGCGGTAGTCGAGCTCCCGGTTCCACTTGCGGGTCAGGAAGGCTTCGATGGCCTCGCGCCCCTGGAGGAATTCGGCGCGGTTGCGCCAGCGGCTGTCGCTCGTATAGGCGAGCGCCACCCGCGCCGGCTCGCGCGTGTTCCACGCATCTTCGGCCAGGCGCACCTTCTGGACGGCGGTCTCGGCGCTGAAAGGGGGAAGCGGGGGACGGTCCATAGGCATTCTCCTCGATTCATTGCGTCTGCGATCGCCCACCTTAGACCGCCCCGCCAGTTCTACGCCGGTCACCATCGGGATTCCAGGTAGTGCCTCAGTTTGAAATTTAGCCCGTCGCTTACCCCTTGGAGCGCCAAGGGTCGCTGCGGTCCGGCAGAATGCATCGGCATGGAGGGCAGCAAGCCTATCCGCCGGCAGGTCCGGCGACCACCACATGCTCTTCGTATTGGGGGAGCTCGTCGGCGATTGTGAACCACGGCGCCTTGGAGCCGACGAAGATGTGCTTAGTCGGGCGGATGGTCGGATCGTCGATGAGGGTTCCCATGGCGACGTGGACGAAGGTGCCGTCGCGCACGACCGAATAGAGGAACGAGCCGCACACCTTGCAGCGCGTGTCGTTACCGTCTTGGTCGCCAAAGATCATGAGATTGTCCTCGCCCTTGGTGATGCCCAGCTTGTCGCGCTCGATGCCAGCGAACGGCTTAAAGGCCGAACCCGTCGCCCGCCGGCAATTCGAGCAGTGGCAGTTCGCGGCGTAGACGAATTCGTCCGCTACCGAGTAGTGGACGGCGCCGCATAGGCACTTTCCGGCAAGCGTGCGGTCGCTTGCTTTCTCAGGGTTTGTCACAGGCTCCTCCTCTGGGCGGATGGCGGCTAGAGTCGAACGGGCTCCGCCGAATGTCGCGACAGCGAATGCCAGCCGGCAGCCCGCGGCTTTCGTCGTTAAATTTCAAACTGAGACACTAGCGGATTTCACGGCGTCTTGGCGAATGGCCCTTGGCCCGCCTAAGATGGCGCAGCGCCGTCTGGGAACCTTGGCACGAGCGAGGGAGAGCAATATGCCGGACACATTATACGCGCGCCTCGGCGGATATGACGCAATCGCAGCCGTGTCGGAAGATCTGGTCGGGCGCCTGCAAACCGACAAACAGCTCGGCCGTTTTTGGGCGAACCGGGGAGAGGATGGCGTCCGACGGGAGAAACAATTGCTCATCGACTTTCTTTGCGCATCGGCCGGCGGTCCCCTGCTCTACGTTGGCCGCGACATGAAGACGTCGCACCGAGGCATGGGCGTCAGCGAGTCCGACTGGCGCCTTTTCGCCGGCCATCTGCAAGCCACATTGGACAAGTCCAAGGTTCCGGCGACGGAACGTGCCGAAGTGCTTGCCTTCGTCGAGAGTACTAAGCGCGACATCATGGACTAGACGTCATCAGGTGGCGATGGCGTGAGGGCCCATCACCCGATGCGACCGCCCAGGGCGATTGTTACGCAGCTCCCCTTTGTTTGGGCGCGCGGGCAGCTTTGGCAGGAATGCAATGTAGCGCTTCCACACAAAAGCGACCCCCGCGGCATTTCGATACCATGGCGCCTTGGCGAGCGGCCCTTCGCCCGCCTAAGATGAGGCGAGTAGAGGGGGGTGTCTCAACCGATGGTGGCACGGGTCAAGACCGTGGCTCGACAACACCGACTCAGAACATACATTTCGAACATACAGAGAACGGCTTGCTTGCGCCCCCGGTACCGCTTTCGGTCGCGGTGGTCATCGGCGGCGTGATAGTCACGTCCGTGGTGCTTGCCTACTCGGCCTACGCCTACCGCGTGTTCCGCGGCAAGACGCCAGACAATGGGTGGGAAGGATGACCGCGCGCTTCCAACGCCTGCAATGGTTCGGCGGGCTCTGTATATGGCGTCGCTCGCCGCGCTTGCGCTTGCGTCTTTCTTAATTCGGAAAGTCCTTTTGTTTGTCTCTTGATATCGTGGGGTCAATGGTTGCATTGACCGTGTATGGGTGCAGTCTAAAGCATGCCTGACAGCGACCATGTGGGATGCGAGGTCACATTGGCCGCCCCACGATCTCTAGTCGTAAGCTTGAGATTAAAGCGCGAGGCACGACATGATAACTCTGAGCAAGGCACTGGGCGACGCCCGGCGTCAGCACCTTGCGATCGGTCACTTCAATGTCTCTTACCTCATTGCACTGAAGGCAGTGACCGAGGCCGCCCGAGAGTTGAAGGTGCCCGTGATCGTCGGGACTTCTGAAGGCGAGCGCGAGTTCTTCGGCGTCCGCGATGTTGCCGCCATGGTAGCCAGCCTGCGAGAGAGGCTCGATCTTCCTCAACGCGGATCACACTCACTCCCTGGAAGGGGCCGTCGAGGCAGCAACGGCTGGCTACGACATGATCGGCTTCGACGCTTCGACCAATCCCCTGGAAACGAATATCAATCTTACCAAACAGGCCGTCGATGCAGTGAAGTCGGTTAATCTCCAAATTATCGTCGAGGGTGAGTTAGGCAACATCGGCAGCGGCTCAGAGATCCACGACACGGTGCCCGAGAGTTCCCGGATTTTGACAACGAGCGAAGACGCCAAGCGCTTTGCTGAAGCCACGCGGGTCGATGTGCTGGCTCCAGCGGTCGGAAATATGCATGGCCTTCTCAAGGCTATGATCAGCGGCAGCGTGAAAAAGCGCCTCGATATTGGCCGCATCTCGGAAATCGCGACCGCCACGGGATTGCCCCTCACCCTCCACGGTGGATCGGGAACCGACGACGACGATTTCCGAAGAGCGATATCGGCCGGGGTCACGATCGTCCACATCAACACCGAAATGCGCCTCGCTTGGCGGCGAGGTCTCGAGGCGGCATTGGCGGAGAGCTCCGACGAGGTAGTGCCATACAAGATCTACAGCAGACCGCTCAAGGAAATGGAGACGGTCGCTATCAATCGCCTGAGCCTATTCAATGGCAGGTGACTTGCTGTCTGCGTTGCTAACTAGGGCTGCGCCTAATCGTTAGACCGGGATTGTTCGTGAAGCGCCCGGAGGCGGACGGGCGGTGATTCTCAGGATACTGTGGCGGTAATTCCGGCGCATGCGCCAAACTGGCATAAGCGGTCCGACGGACCGGGGGACAATGAGTTGACGACCGCCACAGCACAATCGTTCGGCGCAAGCGGCGCGCCATCCGGTCAAAGCTTGCGGGCTCTCGACGGAGTCAACTTTTTTGTGGCGGGCGTCTTGGCTGGCTTTGGGCCGTTCGTTGCCCTCGTTCTCGGGAGTCAGGGCTGGTCCCAAGAGAGGATCGGCCTTGTGTTGAGCGCCGGCGGCATTGCCGGGCTGTTGGCCCAATTGCCAGGGGGCGAGCTTCTCGATGTGGTTCAGTCGAAAAGGCTTTTAGTCGCCGCAGGTCCCGTCATGGTCGGCCTCGGCGCTCTCGTCATCGCCCTTTGGCCGGAGTTTATCCCCGTTTCGGTGGCCCTGATGCTGCAGGTATTACGGGCGGTTTTCTCGGACCGGGAATTGCCTCCATAAGCCTCGGCCTCGTCGGCCACCACCTGCTGGGTGAGCGGCTCGGGCGCAATCAGCGGTTCAAGTCCACCGGCAGCTTGACGGCGGCCGGGGTTTTCGGCCTCCTCGGATATTCTCTGTCGAACCGCGATATCTTGCTTACGACTGCCGTACTCATGCTGCCGGCGCTGATTGCACTCGCCCGCATCCGCGCCAGCGACATTCACTTTGGCCGCTCATGCGGCGCACCCAATCACCACCACTCCACACAGCCTCCTCGAGTACGCCGCCGGGCACTGTGGAAGAACCGCTATCTGCTGATCTTTGCGGGTTGCTTGTTCCTGTTTCAGATCGTCGATGCTTCGATGTTGCCATTGATCGGCGGAACGCTTGCCCATAGGGAGGGAAGCGGTTCCGCGCTCATCCTTTCCGGACTCGTCATCGTGCCCCAGATCCTCGTCGCCCTTAGCGCGCCATGGGCGGGTCGGCAGGCCAAAAGCTGGGGGCGCCGTCCGCTGCTGCTCATTGGGTTCGGCGCCTTGCCGATCCGGGCCGTGCTGTTCGCCTTGATCGCCGACCCAACGCTTCTTGTCGCCGTGCAAATCCTGGACGGGATCAGCGGGACTATGCTTGGTGTGCTGCAAGCATTGATCATTGCCGACCTCACGAGCGGCACTGGCCGATTCAATTTGGCCCAAGGCGTTGTGGGCGTCATCTCTGGCATCGGCGCTTCCATCAGCACCACATTCTCTGGCCTGATCGCGGAGAGCGTTGGCCGCGCAACCGGCTTCCTCGTCATGGCCCTGATCGGGTGTGTAGCAGTTGTTATTGTCTGGTTTTTCATGCCGGAGACTAAGCACTCAACTCCACACACTTAGATGCCACGTGGCCGAGTGCGCACCGCCCCTGAAGCAGCCATTGTTCCCGCTTTTGGTTCAAACTTCACTGTCCAGCAATAATCCTGAAGCCGTCGGCAAAGCACCCGAAGAGGGATCAGCTAGCGCCTATTCGACAAGTTCGTGCTGGTGCCCCAGGCTGACATTCGGCATTGCACTAATGCGTGCTGATTGTTATCTCGGTTTCGCGGGCTTTAGGAGGGGCGGGCGCATGTGCGTCTCCCTTGTGGGAATTTTAAGCTAGGCAGAGATGGTCGGGCTCATGATCGCCCGCAGCCTAGAGTAGGACACTACCGCGCTTAGTCCAACCACGGTCGTCGTGGCGGCGCAGCGGATCAGTCGCGCCAATTCGCAGACGGCGCGAACGCGCTGTTCGCGCTATCATTCCTCAGTAGTCATAGACGACCTGTCGCCGTTGAGCGACCACAGCCGCGGAGCACATCATGGCATTCAAGGTTCAGGTCGGCCCGCACCAGGTCTCTATCCACCAGGGCCAGACCGTCCTGGTCAGTGAACCAGACGGGCAGATCAACTGGCCAAGCGAGAAGGGGCTCTATTTTCGTGACACCCGCGTCGTCAGCAGCTGGGCCATCTACGCCAACGGTGAACCCTGGGATCTCCTCAATGGTGGCGCGATCAGCTACTACGCGTCACGCATTTATCTTACCAATCGAAACATACCCACCGGGCAGGGCATCATCCCTCTGCGCACGCTCGGCCTCATCATCAGCCGATGGATCAACGGCGGAATGCACGAGGATCTCGACATCACCAACAACAGCGTGAAAAGGGCTCGCTTTCAGCTGGAGATCGGGGTGCGTTGCGACTTCGCGGACATTTTCGAAGTGAAGTCCGGCGGCATCGTGCGCCGCGGTCAGATCACCACGAAGTGGTCTGAGACGAAGCAGCAGCTTCAGACGATCTATCGTAATGGGGATTTCGTCCGCGCCGTAACGGTTGCTCCAGTGCATCGCCAGGCTAGGGCGGTGTATGCCAATGGCCGACTCAGCTTCGAAATCGACCTCGATGCCGGCGAGGCATGGCATTGCTGTTTGCTCTATACGCTGTTGGACGGCGAGCGATCGTTCGCGCCCCCAAATGACTGCGTCGACCAACACAAAGAATCGCACCACGCCGAAACGCTCTCGGACTGGCTGCGGTCTGTGCTGAAGGTCCGCACGAGCAACGAGGAGTTCTACCGCCTTTATCACCAGGCGCTTGAGGACATGGCCGCACTCCGCCTGCCAATCGCCGGCACGGATCACATGGTTTTCCTGCCGGCGGCTGGCTTGCCGTGGTTTGTGGCGCTCTTCGGCCGGGACAGCCTAATCGTTTCACTACAGAACCTGCTCATCTACCCGGACTTCGCTCGTGGCGCGCTTGACATCCTGAGCTCGCTTCAGGCAAAGAATGAGGACGACTTCCGCGACGCAGAACCCGGCAAGATCCTGCACGAAGTCCGCTACGGCGAGCTCGCTCATTTCAAGCTGATCCCGCACACGCCCTACTACGGTACAGCCGATGCCACGCCGCTCTATCTGATCACCCTCCATGCGGCTTGGCGGGCGACCGGCGACAGGGCGCTGCTGGAACGGCATCTCGGGACCGCCGAGGGATGTCTGTCCTGGATTGACAATTACGGCGACCGCGACGGCGATGGGTTCCAAGAGTACCAGACCCGTTCTCCAGTCGGTTATGAGAACATGGGCTGGAAGGACTCTGGAGACAGCGTGGTCTATCCGGACGGATCGCTGGTGAGGGGACCAAAAGCGCTCTGCGAGTTACAAGGTTATGTCTATGACGCCTGGCTGCGCATGGCCCAGGTATTCGATGAGCTTGGCAAGCCTGGCCGCGCCAGCGAGCTACGTAGGAAAGCGGTGGCGCTGTTCAAACGGTTCAACGACGCATTCTGGGATGAGGAGTTGGGCTTCTATGCCTTTGCACTGGACGGCGAGAAAAAGAAAGTTCTTTCGGTGGCCTCCAACCCGGGGCATTGCCTGTGGTCTGGCATCGTGCCGCCGGAGCGGGCCAGTAGGGTTGTGAGCCGTCTGATGGCGCCAGACATGTGGAGCGGTTGGGGAATCCGCACGCTTTCAGCCCTGCACCCAGCGTTCAATCCATACAACTACCAGACCGGATCAGTCTGGCCACACGACAACGCTATCATTGCACTCGGGTTCAAACGGTATGGTTTCAGCGCCGAGGCGGCGAGGATTGCGCGCGATATCAGTGACGCGGCAAGCCACTTCCTGTCCAACCAGCTGCCCGAGCTCTATACAACCATCGAGCGCGATGAATCCAGCTTTCCGGTCCAATATCTTGGTGCCAACGTTCCCCAGGCATGGGCGGCAGGCTCAGTGTTCACACTGTTGCATGCGATGCTGGGGTTCGCGCCGGACTCACCGCGGGGAAAGCTGCACGTCGACCCGCTGCTCCCGGCGTGGCTGCCGGACCTGACCATGCTCGACCTTCGTCTTGGCACACAGCGATTCGATATCCATTTCTGGCGCGAGGGTGAGGAGACCCAATTTGAGGTGCTGCAGGGCGATCCAAAGGCGGTCGAGCGCAGGAGCTTCGGTGCCCAATTCGAGCGGACAGGGTTGGCATAGCGCAGTGTGCGGCTGCAAGGAGCGTATACTTAAAGAAATTAATTCACACTCGCGGGCCGCGAGGTTCGGACTACCCCAGCAAGGAGGAGTCGGTCACATATCTCGGCGAGCCCGGTTGGTGCTGATAGTGTTGCAAAAATCTGCACTGATTCGGGGCTGTCGGACTTATCGTCCGAACGTCGATCATTGACGATAGGCCTGGGGCTGGCCGGCGTCTTTAGTTAGTTATGTAATCGCGCCGGTCGTGGGCGATGACGCGGAAGCCGTGATGCAGGAAGAACAGCATCTACGCATCCCAATCGTCAACCGAAAGGGGCCAGCCATGGCTGAACACGATGGGCTGACCCGAACCCCAGTCCTTATAAAAAATCTCGGTGACGTCCTTCGTGGTGATTGTAGGCATTTCCTTGATCCCTTTCGCTGATTGGAAGCCGAACGCCGCTGGCCCACCCCCTTCTTGCGAGCGGCTGATGGCAATTCTAGATTTCCTCCACCATACGATCTTGCGCGACGATCTTGCGCGCGACAGTTAATTGCGAAAGGGCTTCGAGGATCCGGACGATTCCAGTCCGACCCAATCTCGGTTGTATCAGCGCGCCCTAGAGATGTTGTCGGATCCCGACCTAGCGAAGCTCTCCGAGAGCATTCGGGAAACCCGAAATTGGTCGGGCTTTGGCTAAAACTCGGAGATCCGCCTAGCCGGCTCCGATGTCCGCTTGAGAATTCTTAGCCGCCGGTAGCTGGGCAATCACCCGTTAGATCCCGCTCAAACCTTTCGAGAAATTGGTCCAGTCTCTCTCGCGTCAGAACCGTCGGGGTCCACAGCCCACGCTCCCATTTGAGGAACGTTTCGTGATTTACATCGGCGAGCCGGGCAGCCTGCCGGCTGGTCAGCCCGTGACAACGCCGGATCTTGCGGAGCCGATCGCTGAGGGTCCTGGGCTGGGTATGTGGGTAGTAGCCGAGGAACTCGACGATTCGACGGTAGACGATAATGCCCGGTGTTGTCCGTCCGTTCTCCCAGTTGGCATAGGTCCATTCACTCACAGCTATCCGGTCAGCCGCCTGCTGCCTATGAAGGCCGGATTCGTTGCGCTTGCGCCGCAAGGGGTCGCCTAGGCCGTCGGGTCCTCAACGTAAAGGGCGACTTTCAACGATCTCAATGTGATAGGGCCCAATGGCAAAAAGGCAACGCGGCGCTGCCGCTGCGGGCATCTGGACGATGCGGCACTGGCGAGGTGCGCTGGGCCACATACTCCTTCGAACTCGACCGCAGCATCGGCATCGGTCTCGTCGACGCCGTGCAACTCGGCGATCGCGTGGAGATCCACCATCCAATCGGATCGCCCAAGGCAATCGTTACGCAGCTCCCCTTTGTTTGAGTGCGCGGCAGGTTTGGCAGGAGCGCAATGTGGCGCTTCCAGGCAAGAGTGACCCGCGGCGCCATTACCATGCCATGGCGCCTTGGCGAGCGGCCCTTCGCCCGCCTAAGATGAGGCGAGCAGAGGGGGGCGTCTCAACCGATGGTGGCACGGGTCAAGACCGTGGCCTTTCAGGGCATCGATTGCCGGGAGGTCGACGTCGAAGTGCAGCTGGCCCCGGGCCTGCCGGCCTTCACGGTAGTGGGGCTGCCCGACAAGGCGGTGGGCGAGAGCCGGGAGCGAGTGCGCGCCGCACTGGTCGCCATCGGCCTGGCGCTGCCGCCCCAGCGCATCACGGTCAACCTGGCCCCGGCCGATCTCCTGAAGGAAGGCAGTCATTTCGACCTGCCCATCGCGCTGGGGATGCTGGCCTCTATGAGCGTGTTGTCGGCCGATGATCTCGCCGGCTACACCGTGTTGGGCGAGCTCGGCCTCGACGGGCGGATCAATGCGGTGGCCGGCGTGCTGCCGGCGGCCATATCGGCCTTGGCCGCCGGGCGCGGCCTCATCTGCCCAGCGGCCCAGGGCAGCGAGGCGGCCTGGGCGGGCGATCTTGCCGTCCTGGCACCCGCCTCCATCATTGCGCTGGTCAATCATTTCAAGGGAAGCCAGACGCTTTCGCGGCCGGTGCCCCAAATGGAGGCGCTATCCCAGCATCCTCTCGACCTCGCCGATATCAAGGGCCAGGAGACTGCCAAGCGTGCTCTGGAAGTGGCGGCGGCCGGTGGCCATAACCTGTTGATGGTGGGACCGCCCGGCGCCGGTAAATCCATGCTGGCCCAGCGGCTGCCGGGGCTGCTGCCGCCCTTAGATCCAGCATCGGCGCTGGAGGTTTCCATGATTCATTCGATCGCCGGCCAATTGACCAACGGTCGGCTGATGCGCAACCGACCGTTTCGCGATCCCCATCACTCGGCCTCTCTGCCCTCCCTCATCGGCGGCGGATTGCGGGCCAAGCCCGGGGAAGTCTCGCTCGCCCATCGCGGCGTCTTGTTCCTCGATGAACTTCCCGAATTCGCCCGCGCCACGCTGGAGACGCTGCGCCAGCCGGTGGAGAGCGGCCGCGCCGTCGTATCCCGGGTCAACGCCCATGTGACATATCCCGCCCGATTCCAGCTCGTCGCCGCCATGAACCCCTGTCGCTGTGGGCATCTGGACGATGCGGCGCTCGGCTGCGGCCGGGCCCCCAAATGCGCCCAGGAATACCAAGCGAAAATCTCCGGCCCGCTCTTTGACCGCATCGACATGCATGTGGATGTGCCGGCCGTCAGTTCCGCCGATCTCTCGCTGCCGGCACCCCGCGAAGGCAGCAAGCAAGTGGCCGCGCGCGTGGCCGCCGCGCACGAGCGCCAAGCGGCCCGCTATGCCGGCAAGGGCATCGCCAGCAACGCCGAGGTCGACGGGCAATTGCTCGACGAGGTGGCAACGCCCGAGCCCGACGGCCGCAAGCTGCTGGCGGAGGCGGCCGAGCGATTCAGGCTCTCGGCGCGCGGCTATCATCGCGTGCTCCGCGTGGCGCGCACATTGGCGGATCTGGAAGCCAGCGCCGGCGTGCGGCGTGTTCATGTGGCAGAGGCATTGAGCTATCGGCGGATTGCGCCGGCAAGGAGTTAAGCAGTCCAGAGATTAATTAAACAGCCGCTCTCGGTCAGCAGGCTAGAGGTACGATTCATCCTGCCAATGGAGGAAAGCGCGCCGGAATCCATAGCGCAGTGAGTTTTGTCGGCGACAGCTCTCGTCGCATCCTCGCCACTCAGGGCCCGCACCTCCTTACGCGTAGATCCTTCGCTCCAGATGCGCTATGATAGCGCCCTTAATCTTCGAGCATGGCTAGAATTTTTATCCTTTCTACGCCGAAAGGAATTTCGCTAGACACACCAGCCTGACAGCTTTGAGTTGGACCGCTGCCGTGACGGCGTCGGTCAGTGGCAAGATCGCGAGCGCGCAAACGGCCAAGCCGACTTGAGTTCAGCATCGCCCAACATGCCATGGCACGAAAAAGTCCGACCCAGAACACGAAGACCGCCGAGCAAGCGCGGCTCGACGAGGCGCGCGACAAGGGCGTCGCCTGGAAACTGTGGGGGCCCTATCTTAGCGAAAGGCAGTGGGGGACGGTCCGCGAGGACTACAGTGAGAACGGCGATGCCTGGAACTATTTCAGCCATGACCAGGCTCGATCCCGTGCCTATCACTGGGGCGAGGATGGGCTGGCCGGCATCAGCGACGACAAGCAGCGCCTGTGTTTTGCGCTGGCGCTCTGGAACGGCCGCGATCCGATCCTGAAGGAGCGGCTGTTTGGGCTCACCAACAGCCAGGGCAATCATGGCGAGGACGTCAAGGAGTACTATTTCTACCTCGACGCCACGCCCACTCACTCCTATCTCAAATGGCTCTACAAATATCCTCAAGCCGCCTATCCCTACAACGACCTGGTCGAAACTAACCGGCAGCGCGGCCGCGGCGAGCCCGAATACGAGCTTCTGGATACCCGCATTTTCGAGGACGATCGCTATTTCGACGTCTTTGCGGAATATGCCAAGGCCTCGCCGATGGACGTTCTGATCGAGCTCACGTTGTGCAATCGAGGCCCGCAGCCCGCCGAACTCCATCTGCTTCCCACGCTGTGGTTTCGCAATGTCTGGTCCTGGTGGCCGGATCAGGTGCGGCCGTCACTCAGCTTCAGGGCCGGTGAGGACTGCCAAATTCTCGCGGCCTCCCATGGCGAGCTGGGCGAATACTTTCTCTATTGCGAGGGCGAGGCCGCCGTTCTGTTCACCGAGAACGAGACCAACAGCGAGCGCCTCTTGGGCACGCCTAACCCAACGCCCTATGTCAAGGACGGCATCAACGACTGCGTTGTCAACGGCAAGGGCGAGAAGGTCAACCCGGCGCGGACCGGCAGCAAGGCGGCGGTGCACTACAGCTTGAGCATAGGCGCCGGCGAGAGCGCTGCCATCCGCCTGCGCCTCGCGCAGCGGACCCCCGAGGCGATGAGCGAACCCTTCGGTGCGTCCTTTGACGCAATCATGGAGGATCGCCGGCGCGAAGCCGACGAGTTCTACCGCTCCATCACGCCGGCGAGCGTGGGCGAGGACGCGGCCCGCGTCATGCGCCAGGCGCTCGCTGGAATGCTGTGGAGCAAGCAGTACTATTTCTTCGATCTTGACAAATGGCTGGAGGAACATGGGGCCGATCCGATGCGCCCCACTGGGCGGCAAGTGCGGAACCGCGAATGGTTCCACATGCTCAACAGCGATGTCATCTCAATGCCGGACAAGTGGGAGTATCCCTGGTATGCCGCCTGGGACTTGGCCTTCCATACCCTCGCGCTGTCCTCGGTCGATATCGATTTCGCCAAGCATCAACTCGACCTGATGATGCAAGGATATTACCTGCATCCAACGGGCCAGATACCCGCCTATGAATGGAACTTCAGCGACGTCAATCCGCCGGTGCACGCTTGGGCCACGATCTTCCTGCATCGCACGGAGCGGGCGCTGGGCCGCCCGGCGGACTATGATTTTCTGAAACGCGCCTTCGGTAAGCTGTCGCTGAACTTCAGCTTGTGGACGAACCGCAAGGACCGGTTCGGCAAGAACCTCTTCGGGGGCGGGTTCCTGGGGCTCGACAATATCGGCGTTTTCGATCGCAGCGCCCCTCTGCCGACTGGCGGGTATCTGGAACAGGCCGACGGAACGGCCTGGATGGCCCTCTACTGCCAGAACATGCTTGAGATCGGCGTCGAGATCGCTGCCGAGGATTCGACCTATGGGGACCTGGCGGGGAAATTCGCCGAACAGTTCTTGTGGATTGCCCGCGCCATGAACGGCGTGGGCCAGGACGGCATGTAGGACGAGGAGGATGGCTTCTACTACGATGTCCTCCGGCTCCCCGACGGCAGATCGAACCGCCTCAAGCTTCGCTCCATCGTGGGCCTGCTGCCCCTCTGCGCAATCACGGTTGTCGAGCCGTGGCAGCGAGAGCGCATGCCGCGTCTGACGCAGATGTTCTACCAGCGCCTGCAGCGGATGCCGGAGCTGCTCGAGAGCATGCATGCTACAAGACCGGGCCATTTCGGCGTGGGCGAGCGGGGCATCGTGGCGCTGGTGAACGAGAATCGCCTGCGCCGAATTCTGACGCGCATGCTCGACGAGCGGGAGTTCCTCGGTCCCTATGGCGTCCGCGCGCTGTCGCGCTATCACGCCGAGCATCCTTACACGTTGTCAGTTCAGGGGCAGGAGTATCGCGTCGCCTATCTGCCGGCGGAATCGGACTCCGGCATGTTCGGCGGCAATTCGAACTGGCGGGGCCCGATTTGGATGCCCTTGAACGCGCTGCTGATCCGCGCGCTTCTCCAGTACTACGAATATTACGGCGACGCCTTCAAGATCGAATGCCCGACGGGTTCGGGCCAATGGAAGAACCTGTTCGAGGTGAGCCAGGAGGTCACCGACCGGCTGATTCAGATTTTCCTGCGCGACGACATCGGCCGCCGGCCGGTCTTCGGCGGCGCCGAGAAGTTCCAGCGCGATCCGCACTGGCGCGACAATCTGCTATTTTACGAGTACTTCCATGGCGACAACGGCGCCGGCATCGGGGCCAGCCATCAGACGGGCTGGACCGGAGTCATCGCCAAGCTGATCCAGCTCCGCGGTTTGCTCGACGCTAGGACCCTTCTCGAGTCCGGCAAGACTGCGGCCTTCGCGCGGAGCAGGGGCGGGTAAATCCGCCTCTACGGGTCGCCCCTCTCGTCTAAGGCCGGGTCCCACATTCGGCCAAACGTACAGGCTTCGCGAATTACGCGAGCTGATCTGCATTCAGGGAAGAGCCCTCGCTTACCGCCGCGTTGATACTCGCCCCACGCGGCATTCCGTATTCGCAGGCGCGGGCTAGCTCAGGTGCCCTGGAATCTTGAAACCCAGATATACGCAGCCCCTGATTCCCATGAGCGTCAGGAGGTTCGTTCCCAACGTGGGCGCATCGAGATTTGAAAGAACCACCACATGTAAATGCCGCCCAGAATCGACGTCCAGATCAGTATCTGCCAGCGATGAATAGTGGGCCCTCGCTGAAGTGGCGGAGTTGGTAGCCGAAGCAACAAATGGAAGTGATCCCGAATTTGTAGCGGCTGCCGTTCTCCACGATACCGTTGAGGATATCGGGCAGGCGTTATGCCACGAACGCTGCCATGCTTCGATCTCACCTCCCAACCTGACAGCACCGGCGTAATGAGTCCAAGTCATCCGATAGCGCGGCAACAGCCATCGTAGAAATTCGGGACGCTGCGGACGCTCCTCAGGTCGCAATGAATTCACGCAATAACGCAAAGTACTGGTCTGGGGCATCGCGATGCACGCCGTGCCCGCACTCGGCAAATCGCTCAAAGCGAACATGCTGTGCCGGCAGTGAGGCGACCATGTCCTCCGCATCCGCCATTGTCGAAACTGGATCCAGCGCACCGGCAAGAACCAGCGTGGGGCAGGAGATATTCGTGAGGCGCGGCCGAAAATCGAAGCGATGGCCCTCGCCATCCTGCCCGTAGAAATGCGCGAGCATTGCCGGGTTGAACGTGGAACGCGCCGCCGCATCGGCATCTCCGGGCGTCGGATTGTAAAGCGGAAGGCAGACATCGAGGTATTTCTGCACCTTTTCCTCATCCGCCGGATCGTTCCAGAACGCATCGGCCACCTCGCGCGATTGCGCACTAAACATCTCGCCAAACGCGGCAATCGCGCGGTCTTTCCGGAAGCGGGCGACAGTGCTGGACAGGATGAGTTTGCCAACGCTGCGAGGATGACGCACCCCGAGCGACTGCGCGACGAAACCGCCGAAGGAAAGCCCGAGCACGATGGGATTCTCGATCTCCAGAAGGTCGAACAGAGCGCGCAGGTCGTCGGCCCACTGGGCGAGAGTCCAGAACGCGGGATCGCCGTAATCGGAGCGGCCATTGCCCCGATGATCGACATAGAGGAGCTGGACCGTATCAATTAGAGCCGAGTGCGAAGGCTTGAAATCACTGTGATCAAAGCCGGGGCCGCCGTGCAGGAGCACCAGCGTCGGGCGATGGCGCATGCGTCTGCCGTCGGGCACGAGCCCTGCTCCCTCGACATCGAACCAGATCCTGGTGCCATTGACGCCGACACGCATCTGCTTTCCTCCGTGCACTATGCTCGCCAGCCGGAGCGTTCGCGGAGTGAAATTGGTCTCGGATTGTCATTCCGGCAGATCGACGGATCATTTCACACTGCGACACAATTATGCCCTTTCCACGCCGTCGGAGGAAGCCGCGCCGCCTGCGTGTGCACGGGGCATTGACAAATCGGAAGATCGCGTCCTCCATTGAATTGTCGAGGAGGCGATCGATGACGCTGATATGCCTCACCCGGAACGAGACGACTGGAATTCAGCGGCTCGGCGGTGCGGGTCAAGGCCGCGCCGGTCGAACCCGGCGGAATGCGTTCTTCGGCACCCTGCAGCAAGGCAGCGATGCGTTTGCAACGATGCGCTTGCTCAAGAATCTTCCTCGGCTGGCGCGCCGGTATCGGCGCTTGCCGTTCACCAATTACGCGAACGAAAAAGGGAGGTCTGCATGCCGGGACAGTGGTTTTGGCGTGGGCACGCCGGTTGTAGCGGTCAACCCGAACGGAAGCCGGCCGATGCGCCGCCGGACATGAGACGCGGCCTGGCCGCTACTGGCAGGACCGCCGCGGCCGCAGCCCTCGCAGCCGCGGTGTGCATCGGTGCCGCACAGGCCGCCGGCAGCAAGGACATCGTCTTTGCGCGGGCCGAGGACGCGGACAGCCTCGATTCGGCCCGCGTCTCCTCGACGATCTCGCAGCAGGTGATGACGCAAATCTACGGCAACCTGCTCACCATGGACGCGAGCGGCGAGCTGCACCCAGGCCTCGCGTCCGAGTGGAAGGGAAGCAACGACGCCAAGACCTTCACCTTCAAGATCCGTGAGGTGAAGTGCCACGACGGCTCGATGTTCAACGCGGTGGCGGCGAAGTGGAACATCGACCGCGTGATGGATCCGGCGACCGCGAGCCCGAACGCATCCGCCTACGGGGACATCGCCTCGACGGCGGTGGACGGCGACGAGCTCACGATCAAGCTGAATAAGCCGTATTCTCCGCTGCCGGGTTTCCTGGCCAATCCGCTGTCGCTGATGATGTGCCCGAGCACCGTACAGGGCGCCGATATCAGGCCGGTCGGTACCGGCCCTTGGAGGTTCGTCTCCTGGGATCGCAATAACCAGCTCGTCCTCGAACGCAATCCGAACTACCGTAACGACAACCCGCTGGTTAAAAATCCGGGCCCCCCCTACGCCGATCGGCTCATCTTTCGCGTCATTCCGGAAGGACCGGCGCGCATGGCGGCGCTGCGCACCGATGAGGTGACCCTCACCGAGCCATCGCTGCAGGACGTGGCTTATCTCTCCAAGGACAAGGGCTTCAAGGTCTATACGGGCGAGAGGCGCACCGGACAGATCGCCTATGTCGGCTTCACGGCGAAGATCCCGCCGTTGAACGACCCGCGGGTGCGCCAGGCGGTCGGCTATGCGCTGGACCGCAACGCGATGGTGGAGATCGGCTTCAACGGCATGGTGGAGGCGTCCGTCTGCCCTGTCGCGCCTGGTCTCCAGGGCTACGATCCGCAGAAATGCGCCGAATGGGGGCAGCACTACGATCCGGCCAAGGCAAGGGAGCTGCTAGAGCAGGCCGGCTACGGCCCGGACAAGCCGCTGCATGTCGAACTCTCGGTGTCTCCGCTACAGGGATGGGACGAATCCTTCGTCGTCATCCAGCAGGAGTTGAAGGCTGTCGGCATCGACGCGAAAATCGAAACGCGGCAGTTCGCCACCTGGGTCGACTACATGTCGAAGAAGAACCGGGAAACAACCGGCACGCCGGCGATTTGGGCGATGGGAACATCCGGCAACGACCCCGACTATCTGGCCTTCCTGCTGCAGCCGCCGGGCTACGCGGGGCAGGGCATCGACGACCCGACGCTGCAAAAGATGCTGGTCGAGCAGCGCGCGCTGTCCGGAGAGGCACGAGCGCAGAAGCTCTGGGAGATCCAGAAATTCCTGCTGACCAACGCCTACTGGGTGCCGCTGTTCTCGCCAGGATGGTTCTGGCTTGTCGCCTCAAAGAGCGATGTCGAAGGGTTCACGCAGGGCTACATGACACTTCCGATTTTCAACGACGTGAAGCTGCCGTGAAACCGCGCGGGGCGGCCGGGTCGCGGCAATGACCCGTTTTCTGCTGCGCCGTGTACTGAGCGCACTTGCAACGCTGATCGTGTCGAGCTTTGCCGTCTGCATGCTGATCCATCTCATCCCGGGCGATCCGGTGGTGATGATGATGGCGCAGAACACCTCGCCGACGCCGGAGCAAATCGCACGAATGCGCCACGCGCTCGGCCTCGATCTGCCGCTCTGGCTGCAGTATTTTCACTACATGGGACATGTCCTGCGCGGCGACCTGGGCCGGTCGATCTTTGGCAGCCAGCCGGTGGCGGCGCTCCTGCTGGAACGGCTGCCCAACACCTTCGCGCTGGCCACCACGGGCCTCTTGATCGCGATCGGCATCGGCATGCCGCTCGGCTTTCTTGCCGCATACCGAAAGGGCAGCTGGGCGGATAGCCTGCTCATGATGGCGGCCGTATGCGGCATCTCGATCCCGAACTTCTGGCTCGGGCTGATGCTCCTTCTGCTGTTCTCTCTCGTGCTCGGCTGGCTGCCGATCGCCGGCAGCGACTGGCGGAGCATGATCCTGCCCGCGGTCACGCTCGGACTGACCTACATGGCCATCATCGCGCGCATGACCCGCTCGTCGACGGTCGAGGTGCTGAGCGAGGACTACATCCGTACGGCGCGCGCAAAGGGCCTGCCGGAGCGCATGGTGCTGTATGGCCATGCGCTCAAGCCGGCGCTGATCAGCGTGGTTACCATCATTGCCGTGGTGTTCGGTTACCTCATGGGCGGCGCCATCGTCGTCGAGAACGTATTCAGCTGGAACGGCCTTGGCCGGCTGGCGCTGCAGGCAATCACCTACCGCGACTATCCTTTGTTCCAGGGCTTCATCCTGCTGTTCGCCACCGTCATCGTGACGATCTCCCTGCTGCTCGACGTCGCCTATGCGTGGCTCGACCCGCGCATCTCGGTCGAATGAGCGGGCAAACCATCCTTCCGGAGCGGGAGCGCGCGTTGCGTTCCGCTCGCCCGAAGCGGTCATCCGCGCTGCGGCGGGCGTTCCGCCGCTGGCTCGCTACGCGGCAGATCGCCCTCGGCGGCTCGGTCATCCTGCTGCTCGTACTGCTCGCAATCTTCGCTCCCCTGCTCGCGCCGTATCCCCCCGACCAGATCGGCGCCGCGCGGCGGCTGTCCGTGCCCGGTCCGGGCCACTGGCTTGGCACCGATGAGTTCGGCCGCGACATCCTGAGCCGCATCGTCTTCGGCACGCGGCTGACGCTGTACGTCGGCCTAGTCGCCGTGGGCATCGGCTTGGCCTGCGGCACCAGCATCGGCGCGATCGCCGCCTATTCCGGTGGCTGGGTGTCCGGGCTGCTGATGCGCGCCATCGACCTGCTCTACACCTTCCCCGACGTACTGATCGCGCTCTGCCTGGTCGCCTTCCTCGGGCCGAGCCTGACCAACGCGATGATCTCCGTCGGAATCAGTGTCGTTCCCTTCTACGCACGCGTGACCTACGCGATTGTGCTGGCGGAGCGGCAGAAGACCTATGTCGATGCAGCGCAGGTGATCGGCGCCGGCCATGCGCGGGTGATCGTGCGGCACCTGCTGCCCAATGTCGTGCCGCCCATGATCGTGGTCGCGTCGCTCGGCTTCTCCGCCGCGGTGCTGTCGGCCGCGGCGTTGTCCTTCCTCGGTCTCGGCGCTCAGCCGCCCACCGCCGAATGGGGACTGATGCTGGCGACCGGCCGCAACTATCTCCAGCGTGCGCCCTGGGTGGTTATCGCGCCGGGCATGGCGATCTTCATCGCCGTCATGGCGTTCAACCTGCTGGGCGATGGGATCCGCGACGTCCTCGATCCCCGTCAGCGCAAGAGCATTTTTTGAGGGCGAGCGACATCGCGGCGCCGGTCAGCGGGGAGGCCGCCGTCACGCTGTCGGTGCAGGGACTCGGCGTCAGTTTCCACAAGCGCGGCGAGAAGGTGCCCGCGCTCGAGGACGTAAGCTTCGACCTGCGCTCGGGCGAGGTGCTCGCGCTGGTCGGTGAGTCGGGCAGCGGCAAGTCGCTGACCGCCCTCGCCGTGATGGGCCTGCTGCCGGAGGCGGCCAGGGTGGATCACGGCGCGGTGCTGTTGGAGAACCGCGACCTCGTCGGGCTGCCGGCGCAGGAGATGACCCGGCTAC
>WNFS01000378.1_pt1 | contig 35394 bp, 23 predicted proteins | sample 5400141 | NCBI WGS metagenome assembly WNFS01 (sample SAMN13153358, study PRJNA577476) | soil metagenome | isolation source: 60 cm saprolite under Madrone tree | place: USA:California | collected 2016-06-14
TGAGCGATGAGGTCAGTACAGGGAGCGGTAGCGACCTGGTAAGGCTGGTAATAGGCTTAACTTTGTTGGCAACAGAGACCCGGTCGCTACCGCTCCCGGTACTGACTCCATTATGTGTTTGCAAATTAGGTCACTACCCGCTCCCGGGAAGGCTTGACGCTTCCCGATCCGGCTTGCTAGACTCGACCCAGATCAAGTTTCAAGGGACAAACCCGAACACAATTCTCGCGTAACTTTTTTGTCAAAGAGCCGGACATGCGGCTTGCCAGGTGTACGTAAAAACTAGTCGGAGGGGATTATGGTAGGCTTCAAAGTCGGCCAGAAAGTTGTTTATCCAAACCACGGTATCGGTACAATCGAGCAGATCGAACAGAAGCAAATCGGGGCCGTCGCGCTGCCGTTTTACACTCTTCGACTGGCCGCAACCAATTCGCTGGTCCTGGTTCCAGTTTCAAATGCCAGTGAAGTTGGCCTGCGTCGTCCGATTTCTTCGGCCGAATGCGACACGCTCTTCACGGCCTTATCCGGCGACTTTGCTACGCCGGCCAACGATTGGAAAGATCGTTTCAAGGATTTTTCCGACAAGATGCGTACCGGCAATATTTTCGAAGTAGCCGAAGTGCTCAAGCATCTTCATTATCTTAGCCAGGTCAAGCCGCTGTCGTTTCGCGAACAGCGAATGTTCGAGCGGTCGCGTTATCTGGTCGTATCGGAACTCGCCGCAGTCTGCCGCCAACCCGAGTGCAATATCGAACCCCGCGTCGACCATGCACTTGAGCAATCTCGCGCACGGCATGAACGCCGGGCCGGTGGGCCCGCTCGCGCCGCAGCCGCAGGCAGTAACTGAAGTCAATCCGGAACCGTTAATCACGCTCTCTGCCGTGTCGTCACCGTCCACCCTGCTGAGCAGGGTTGATGAACGTGATAAGATGTCGGCACGGTTGCGTCTGTTTTATTTGTGCAAACACGATGGATGATCCTGCGAGTTATTTCCTGGCCTTACTTATTGATGCCGTCCCGCACTCAAATACTCTGCTGAAAGTCTTTGCCAAGCTTTGCGCGGTACTCTTTTTCGTCGGCGCCAATGCGTTCTTTGTCGGCGCTGAATTCGCCCTCGTCTCGGTGCGTCGACCCCGGCTCGAAGCTCGGGCTGCCGCCGGCAGCCGCCGCGCCCAGGCCGCACTGCGGTTGCTGTCTGATCCAACTTCCTTCATCTCGGCTACACAACTTGGAATCACCATTGCTTCGCTATCGCTTGGCTGGATTGGAGAGCCTACGATTGCGGCGATGCTCGAGCCGATAGCTCTGCGGATTGCCTCCGTGGGAAGAGCGGGATACATCGCGCACCTGTTGGCGATCATTATTGCGTTCTCGGCGATTACGTTTCTGCACATCGTGATGGGCGAGCTGATGCCGAAGATGTTCGCCTTGGAACGGGCCGAGGGTTTGGCGTTGTTCGCATCGCGGCCGCTGGAAATATTTGCGAAGATCTTTCAGTGGCCGCTCTGGATCTTCAATCGTACCGGAACCACGCTGGGCCGGCTGCTGGGACTGAAATCCTCACTCCAGCACGCCACGGTGTTCAGCGAAGTCGAGCTGCGACAGTTGATTGATATCTCTCGTGAGAGTGGTCACCTTCGCGCTGAAGAGCGGCGCTTGATTCATCGGGTATTTGAATTCTCGGATACTTTGGTGCGCGAAGCGATGGTGCCCCGTCCGGCGATTGCGGCGATATCGGCCACTTGTTCGCTGGAGCAAATCACCCAGGCTTTTCAGCAACATCGTTATTCGCGCCTTCCGGTATACCAGGGGTCGCTGGATAACGTCGTCGGTTTTATTCATAGCAAGGACTTGATCCCATATCTTTTACGGCCCCAGGACTTTCGGCTCGACTATGTGCTGCAGTCACCCATGTATGTAGTCGACACGGCGCGGCTGGAAGATGTCCTGCGCCAGATGCAAAAAGCAAAAACTCATTTCGGTTTTGTGGTTGACGAGCATGGCGGCGTCGAAGGCATTATTACGCTCGAAGATCTGCTCGAAGAGATTGTCGGCGACATCTCAGACGAACATGATGAAGAAGTAAACGAGCAGATCTCACCGATTGACGACCGCACCTACCTGCTGGATGGGTCGCTGGCGGTGCGCGATCTCAACCGCCGTCTGAAGACTTCACTTCCTGAGTCCGAGGCCTACACAACTATTGGCGGATTTCTGATGACTGTGGCCGGGCACGTGCTTCAGCCGGATGAGGTCATTGAACACGACGGACTGCGCTTTCATATCGAGAAGGTTGAACGCCGGCGCTTGCTCCAGGTGCGCCTCGAATTATCCGGCGAAAAGGTGGCTGAGGCTCCTCCGGCCGCCACGGGTGCGGCCCAGGTATCACGCTAGCGGTCTTCACTCGCGCGAAAGAGATTACTGCTGAATCGCCGTTGCGAATCGAACCACGTCTTCTCCAGCTCGAAGCCGCTTTGCGAACCTATGTTTGCGAGTTCCTTCACATCAAACTTGTAGGAGTGCTCCATGTGCATCCACTCACCGGCGGCGAAATCCACCGACATGTCCAAACTGCTGATGGTGACTGACTGGGAACGCAGGCTTTCCAGATAGACTTCGACGCTGCCGGCCGCTTTGTTATAGACCGACCTTAATCCGAATGCCCACAGGTCGAAGTTTCCGCCCAGTTCCCGATTGATTCGCGCCAGTTCGTTTACAATGAACGCGCGCGTTACTCCGAGCGCATCGTTGTAAGCTGCCTCGAGCGTCGCGCGATCCTTCTTTAGATCCGCGCCCAGCAGTAGCGCGTCACCCGGCCGCAGCATGCGGCGAATCGCTTTCAGAAAAGACAGCGCGTCGGCCTTCTCAAAGTTTCCGATGTTCGACCCCAGAAACAACATCAACGCGGGGCCCGCAGGAAGTGGCTGCATAGCGGCCAGACCTTCCAGATAATCGGCCGCATACGCCTCGATTCGCAACGCTGGATAAGCTGCGAGCAGGGCCCGTGAGCTTTTCTCCAAAGCTGAGGCCGAAATGTCGACAGGAATGAAGAGCAGTTCGCTGTGATTGCGCAATAAGGTTTCGATAATCGTGCGGGTCTTATCGGCGCTGCCGCTGCCCAGTTCGATCAGAGTCCGGCAGTCTGGAATTCCGGCAACTATCTCATCGGCGTAGCGGGTAAGGATCTCGTTTTCAGCCCGGGTCGGATAGTACTCATCAACATGGCAAATCGCGTCGAATAGTCGCGAGCCCAGCGAGTCGTAAAGATATTTTGGGAAGAGGTGCTTTGGCGTCGCCGAGAGCCCGCGGCGGACGTCTTCGGCAAATTCCGCGTTGCCATTCCGGCGCGCGAGGTCATGAATAATCAAGCGTGCGGGCGGCTCTTTGGGTTGCGTTTGCGCTGACACATCTACCTCTACAGCTCGGCCCCACCGGGAGCAAAGAAATAAAAGTGGCTCTTGAATTAGGCGGGTGGCGCATTATACGCGGGTGCAACCACTAACAGAAAGGGCAGCCGAGCGCTAACTCGACTGCCCCTCTTTCGCTTTACTCGTAACGGTGCGAGCTGGTTCAGATGATGATCACCCGGGCCCCAGTGCGGGCGCGCGGCGTCTTTTCAGGCACAGTAACGTCGATTTTTGGAGTAGCTGGAATGACGATGCGCGGAATCTCTATATTCACTTCCGGTATCGCCGGCACCTGTATCGAGGGAATCACGATGCGTCGCGTGCCAACCGTGCCGGGACGCAGGATCGTCGGTTCCTTGCTCTTTTCGGGAGTCAGGTTGATCGTGCGTGAGTTATGGTCACGCAGGATCGCCAACGATATTTCGCCGGCTTCCTTCTTATTGATAGCGCGCACAATGTCTCCGGACGAGTCGACCTTCTCACCATCGACTGCCGTAATTACATCGCCGGCTTTTAATCCTGCTCTGGCGGCGGGACTGTTCTCGTTTACTGAAGTGATCAGCAAGCCGCCGTCCTTTGCTCCAAAATAATCCGCAAGTTGCTTAGTCAGTGTTTGGGTGCTGACGCCGATGCGTCGGTTTGCGCCGTACGTGAAAACAAAATCTCCGTCGCCGGTCTGGATATGTGGCCAGTCTTTCTCGATGCCTTTCAGCACGTCATCTTTAATCGCGGCGCCCAGAAGATTCTTCATGCTGTGCTGGGACAGCGTGGCGCTAAGTTCCTGTTCAGCGCCTCCGCGGTTAATCATGATCCGCACCGTCTGATCGGGAGCCGACTCACCAACCAGGCGGCTCAGTTTGCGGGCGCTGGTTACAGACTCTCCATCAAAACGGAGAATAACGTCGCCTTCCTTCAGGCCGGCTTTTTCGGCCGGGCTGTCTTTGACTACCTTTGTCACACCGGCGCCACGCACTTCGCGCATGCCATAACGCACCATGTTTTCCTTGCTGATATCCTCAGTGCCCACGCCGAGAAACGCTCCGCCATCCATCAGGAAAGAAAACGATCGGTCGGCGGTCGCGGGCTCCTGAGCCTCCAAAGTCGCCGGCGGAGCAGCCGTCTCCTGGGCGTACACAATTCCGCCGGCAATCACGCCGACGCCCAGAATCACAGCCATTATTAAGGCCAGTTTGTTGCGGGTCATATCCAATCCTCCGGAAAGATTTTAGTGCTTCCACGCTGGCGGAATTCGGAGGTTCCAAAATTCTCCCTAAGCACAGTGAGGTCAGTACCGGAAGCGATAGCTACCGGGTTATGGTCCGACAGGCTCGACTGTGGCGTGGATTGAGACCCGGTCGCTACTGCTCTCGGCACTGACCTCATAACCAGGCGGGCTTTGTTAGGAGATTTTGCGATAGACCTCGCGGCCATCACTCATTTCCAGCACTAGCTTTCCTTCAGAATGCGCATAGTCGAGATGCGCGACGGCTTCGGAAACTCCCAGAAATCGATGGACATCGTCGGTGCCGGGAAACATCGCACGCGAAATGTCCCAGGCGCTGGCGCCATCGGCGGGAACCATCTGAATGGTTTGTGACTGGCGTTCGTTTATCGCGCGCAAATAGCGGTGAAAGAGTTCGTCATAGTCATGCACTGCGTCGCCATGTCCACCCAGCACCAGCGTCGGCGCCAGCGCGCGCACCCGCGCCAGGCTGACGAGATATTCCGCGAGTGAGCGAAAACGCCGCGATGGATCGACCGGATCGGGCGAGAGAATTGGATTCGGCGTAATTCGTTTGAGCACGCAGTCACCGGCGATCAGCGTCCGATCCGCGTGACGAATAAACGAGCATGAGCCCGGCGTGTGACCAGGAGTGTGTACTACCTGCAACGCGCCTGAGTCGAACTCGATCTCCGCTTCGTCGGTTAGCTCCCTAAAGTCTCCGTCGTCGAGCGAGTCGGCATACTGGCGCACTCCTTCGTACATTCGGCGCATGACTTCGACTTCGTCGGGCGGCACGCCGGCGCGGACCAGTAGTTGGCGGGTCTCGTCGTACTCTAAACGTCCGGCCCGATGACCTGTCTCCCATCCATGCACCAGCACTTCGGCGTCCTTCGCTTCATCGCGCAGTGCGCGCGCCAGTCCGCAATGGTCCTCGTGCGCGTGCGTGAGCACGATGCGCCGAATGTTTGCGACGGCCAAACCTTCCTTTCGCAAAGCCGCGCGCAGGGCATCAACCGCTTCTTTGGTTTTAGGACCGGTGTCGATCAGCGTGACCGGATCTTCCGGAATTAGATAGACGTTGACCGGTCCGATGTAGAACGGGGTTGGTAGTGAGATGGGGACGATCTTCATAGGGGAATCTGGTCCACCGCTGTGTGATGGTTCTGTACCTGCAAATTAAAGGCGCTGGCCGCAACAGGGACAAGAGGCGAGGCTGGCCGGAGCGTTGCTCTTAGGAAGAGTACAGCTTATTTTCGTGTTACAGCTTTGGCACCATGCGCTGATTCTTACGAGAGGATTGCTTTTCATGTCCGCCGTCCATTGGACACAGTGAGCTGTCCCGGGACGCTTTGCGAGCTGGCAAGCTGTGTCAGCGCGTTGCAATAGGTCTTCGAAGGTTGCTCTACCATCAGCTATCGCGTAGCCAAAGCTCATACCCGTCTTTAATTTCCTTCTATTGTGCGAGAATGGAATACTGCTCAACTTGGTAGCCTTTAATAAGAATTCCTCTAAAGACTCTTCCTTAAGTAGGATTACAAATTCATCTCCACTTTGGCGGAAGGCCTTCGCTCCCAAACCATCAATGACGATCCTGCGTATAGCTTTTCCGACCGCTCTAAGCGCCACATCCCCTGCTTCATGGGAATAGTCGTCGTTGATATGTTTGAAATCGTTTAAATCACCGAAGACTACGACTTGGAAATCGCTTTCACCTGCACGGTTAACTCGTTCTTCTTGGCGTAGAGCAAGTGCGCTGCTGAGCGCGGTCTTATCGTCTATGAAAGCCTCGCGCTTAATCACTGCCGCAAGTTCTTCCAATCGATCTATTTCTTCGGCGAGGCTCATTTAGCTGGCGCGTCTTAACGAACGGAAAACTTTGGGCAGTTCAACCCGAATTAAGTTTCCATAAAGCCAATCGGCAGCATCTTCGGGGGGAAGTTGTAAGTGATCCGGCATTACACTCTCAACGGTCCAGTAAGCGTTTGCGCCATATCGAAAGGTAACTTTGACTGCTCGGGGGGCAGGATAGTAGAAGGTGACTTCAAGATCGCGACTCTTGAAGTACTCACGGATAGCCATTTCGAGAGGCTGCGCTTGATTAGCTACGGCACCTCCTACGACGCCGCCAATGAGGGCACCGGCTAAACCTCCGGTGAGTATCCCGAGCGCAATCGCTCCAAGCACTGCACCCTTTGAAGCCTCGGCGAGACGGGGTCGTCGGGGCAATCCCATAATCAAGTCTTCCTGGTTAGAGCTCATTGCCGAATTATAGCAGGATGGCCGGCAACATTAGTACACGTACCGGTTCGCTTCAATCATCGCCTTCGCGATCTTTTGGCGCGCGGCAACTGTGTTCATCGGCGTCATCCTGGTGAAGCGACGCAGGGCTGCCAGCAATGTGCGCAGTTCATCACCCTCCGCCATGGCGGCCAAAGTGTTCTTGGCCTCGGCTTCAATTCGCTCCACTGCATCGTTACAAAAAACGCGCGTCATCTCGGCATACTGCGCTGCCGCGGTCTCGCCGTGCGCGGCCGCCATTTTCTTGGTGCGCAAAATCGCTGATTCCATCGCGTAGGTATCCATGATGATATCGGCCACGCTCATCAGGATTTCCTGCTGCTCAGACAGTCCCATCATGTACTTTTGTGCCGCCGTTCCCAGCGTCATTAACGCAACCTTCTTCGCGTTCTGAGCCAACTTTTGTTCGGTTGCCAGCAGGCTTTCGTCCAGATCGAAACTGGCCATCGACGGCGAAAGGATCTCGTCCATCAAAGCCTGGGCCGCGGGCAAAAGCGCGAGCCGTCCGCTTAGCGCAGCCTTCATCAAGCGACCAGGTATCAGCATGCGATTGATTTCATTTGTGCCTTCGAAAATCCGGTTGATTCGCGTGTCCCGATAAGCACGTTCCGCCGGATAGTCGGCTGAGTAACCATAGCCGCCAAAGATCTGCACCATCTCATCGGTGACAAAGTCGCAGTATTCAGACAACGCCACCTTGATGATCGAACACTCGGCTGCATATTCTTCGATGGCCTTCAGACGCGCGTCCATGTCCTTGGAATCGGCGACCGCGCCGAGACCTTCTTCGATCATCCCCAGCGTTCGGTAAATCATCGCCTCACCGACCCATGTGCGAATCGCCATTTCGCCGAGCTTCGATTTGATCGCACCGAACGACGAGATCGACTTGCCAAACTGCTGCCTTTCGTTGGCGTAGCGCACGGATTCATGCAGGGCCAGTTTCATTCCGCCCAGACACATCGCGCCCAGCTTAAACCGCCCGATGTTAAGGATATTGAAAGCGATCTTGTGGCCCTTGCCGATCTCACCGAGCAAATTCTCAACCGATGTGCGGGCGTCGGCGAGAATCAAAGGTGTAGTGCTCGATCCTTTAATACCCATCTTGTGCTCTTCCGCGCCGCTCTTGCAGCCTTCCTGCCGCTCAACGATAAAAGCTGAAAACTTATCGCCGTCGACTTTAGCGAATACGATAAAGATGTCGGCAAAACCGCCGTTAGTGATGAACATCTTCTCGCCGTTAAGAATGTATTCTTTGCCGTCGTCGCTCAATTTTGCCGTCGCCTTTGCGGCCATCGCGTCTGAGCCTGAGCCCGCTTCAGTCAAAGCATAGGCCGTGATCAAATCACCGGCAGCAATCGGCGGCAGAAATCTTTGCTTGGCGGCTTCGGTGCCGAAATAAAGAATAGGCAACAAGCCGATGCCGCTCTGCGCACCGAGGGTGGTAGCGAACGATGCGGCCCGGCCGATGTTTTCGGCGATGATCGCGCCGCTGGTCTGATCCAGTCCCAGCCCGCCGTACTCTTCCGGAATATTCGCGCCCACCAGCCCCAGCTCGGCAGCCTTCTTGACCAATTCGCGCGCCAGCTGCCAGTCCTTGTTTTCAAGTTCAGAGATTCGGGGCACAACCTCAGCATCCATGAACTGCCGAGTGGTGTCGGCGATCATGCGATGCTCCTCGTTGAAATCGCCGGGCGTGAAAATGCTCTCGGGCGTTTGCTCCTCAATCAGGAAACTACCACCCTTGACGATTTGTTTTGCTTCGATCGCGGCTGCCATAAGAATGCCTTTCTATAGCGGCAGGTCTTCTACCTGGCCGTCGTTCGTAATTGGCAAGCAGGGCAGGGACAAGCCCTGCCCATACATCACATTCTTTCAAAAATTCCGGCAGCGCCCATGCCGCCGCCGACGCACATCGTCACCATTCCATAGCGGCCATTGCGCCGTGCCAACTCTCGCAGAATCGTCGCGGTCAGTTTCGCGCCCGTGCAACCCAGCGGATGACCCAGCGCGATCGCGCCGCCATTCACATTCACTTTGTCGATATCGAGGCCCAGAGTTTTGATCACCGCCAGAGACTGCGCGGCAAAAGCTTCATTCAGCTCGATCACATCAATTTGATCCAGCGTGAGGCCGGCGAGCTTTAACGCCTTGGGAATAGCAAAGACCGGACCAATGCCCATCTCTTCCGGTGGACAACCCGCGGTCGCGTAAGCGACAAAGCGCGCCAGAGGTTTTGCGCCGAGTTCCTTCGCGCGATCTTCCGACATAACCACGGCGACGGCTGCGCCGTCAGACATCTGCGAAGAATTGCCGGCGGTAATGGTTCCTTTGATGTGAAACGCCGGTTTCAGTTTTCCCAAAGCTTCGGCGGACGTGTCACGGCGCGGACCTTCGTCCTTATCAAAAATCACTTCGCGATGTTGCTTCTTACCCTTGTCATTCAACTCCTCCACTGTGACAGCAAGCGCCACCGTCTCGTCCTGAAATTTGTTCTGCTCCAGAGCAGCGACCGCGCGTTGATGCGAGCGCAGGGCGAACTCATCCTGTTCTTCGCGGGTGACTACATATTTCCGGGCGACGTTTTCAGTCGCCAGACCCATGTTCAGATAAAAGTCGGGGTAATGTTCGACCAGGTATGGGTTGGGTCGAATGATGTGCCCGCCCATCGGAATCATCGACATCGATTCCAGTCCGCCGGCGAGCGCCACCTGGGCGCTGCCCGTCCGGATGCGATCGGCCGCGATGGCAATTGATTGCAGCCCGGAAGAGCAGAAGCGATTAATAGTCATGGCGCTGGTTTCCACAGGCAAGCCTGCGCGAATCGCGGCTGAACGGGCGATGTTCATACCCTGCTCGGCTTCGGGCATCGCGCAACCCATGATCACGTCTTCGATCTCGGCACTTTGCAAACCGGGCACCCGAGCCATGGCGTCCTTAATCACTGCAGCGCCCATTTCATCGGCGCGGGTGTCGCGCAGAGTGCCCTTCGGCGCTTTGCCAACTGCTGTACGAACTGCTGATACGATAAATGCTTCTTGCATTTGATTAACCTTTCAAACTTAACCACCAAGACACAAAGACTCAAAGAAAAACAACTAAAAACAAAAGGCACGATCCCTACTGGTTCTTGCTTCGTGTCTTTGTGCCTTTGTGGTTCATGCCTTCTAGTTCCTTAACGGTTTTCCCGTCTTCAGCATATGCGCAATGCGATCCTGCGTCTTCCGCGTACCAATCAACGAAAGGAAAGCTTCGCGCTCGAGATCCAGCAAATACTGTTCAGATACGCGCGTCGGATGATTTAGATCTCCGCCGGTCAGGATTCGCGCCAGCTTCTCTCCAATCAAAGCATCATGATCTGAAATGTAACCGGCGCGCTTCATCATGTGCACGCCCAATTTCAGAGTCGCCAGACCGGGCATGCCCAACGCGAGAATGTCCGTGCGCTGTTGGGGCTGCTGATAACCACCCGCGGCTAACGCCAGGACTTCTTTCTTCGCGTCGGCAATCAAGCGGTCGCGGTTCATCGAGACAGAATCATCAGCGCTGAGAAACCCAAATCCGCGCGCTTCTTCGGCCGATGTCGCAACCTTCGCCAGTGCAATTGTTTCGAATGCGCGCTTAACGAAGGGGAACGGATCAGCGTCTTTCATATCTTTCGGGATCGAGTCAAGAGCGCGCACCAACATTTCTTTTGTCCCACAACCGGCGGGAATGATTCCGACGCCGACTTCCACCAGGCCAATGTAAGTCTCGGGATTTGCTCGCACGCGATCCGCGTGCAGCACCATTTCACACCCACCCCCAAAGACCAACTGGAACGGCGCCACCACGACCGGCTTCGGCGAATAGCGCAGACTCATCACCGACTGCTGAAAGAAGCGGCCGATCATGTCCAACTCTTCCCAGTTTTCGTCCTGCGCTTCCATCAGCATCAACATCAGGTTCGCGCCCACGGAAAAGTTCTGGCCCTGATTGCCGACGACCAGTCCCACGAAATTCTTTTCGACTTCGGTCAAAGCGATCTTCAACATCTCTAGCGTATCGCCGCCAATCGAGTTCATTTTCGAATGAAACTCGAGACACGCCACGCCATCGCCAAGATCGATCAGCGAGGCGCCGGAATTCTTTCGAATGACCCCAGTGCGATCTTTCAGAGACTTCAGAATGATCGTCCCCGGAAGATCGGCGGCCGCAACGTACTTCGCCGAAGGGAAGTCGAAATAGAAGCGTTGGCCGTTCTCCTGTTTGTAGAAAGACTTCGCGCCTGAGTCGAGCATCTGCTGCACGTTCGCCGGAACGCTCTTACCGTCTTCCTTCAATCTTGCGACCGACTTTTCGACGCCGATCGCGTCCCAAACTTCGAAGGGTCCCAATTCCCAGTTGAAGCCCCACTGCATGGCGCGATCGACTTCGACTACCGTATCGGCAATCTCCGGAATCCGTTCGGCGGCATAACAAAGAGTACGCGCCAGAGTCTTCCAGAGAAATGCGCCGGCACGATCTTTGGACCACGTCAGAGTCTTGATTCGTTCGGCGGTATCTTCGATGTTCTTCGCCAGATCGAGCGACGGCAGTTTCACCTTCTGCGCCGGTCGATAGTCGAGGGTGGCTGTATCAAGCGTCCAGATCGCCCGCTGGTCGCCTTCACTTTTCTGCCTTTTGTAGAAGCCGGCCTTCGTTTTATTGCCGAGCAATCCGCGCTCGATCATCTTGCCGACGAACTCAGGCATCATGAACATGGCGCGTTCGGGATCGTCGGGAAGGTTCTCTCCCAGGTTCTTGACCACGTGGGCGAGGACGTCGAGGCCGACCAGATCGAAGGTTCTGAAGGTTGCGGTCTTGGGCCGGCCGACTGCGGGGCCGGTGATCTTGTCGACTTCCTCGATCGAATAACCGTCTTCCTGCATCGCGTGAATCGTCACCAGCGCGCCAAATGTGCCGATGCGATTAGCGATGAAGTTCGGCCGGTCCTTTGCGACCACGACACCTTTGCCCAGCCGTTCATCAAGAAAGCCAAACATCGAGCAAGAGACTTCGGGTTTGGTCCATTCGGTGCGAATCAATTCGACCAGATGCATGTATCGCGGAGGATTAAAGAAGTGCATGCCGAGGAAGTGCGCGCGAAAATCTTCCGAGCGCCCGGCGACAAGTTGCTGCAGCGGAATGCCGCTGGTATTCGAAGCCACCACTGAACCCGGCCGCCGATGCTGCTCGACTTTTTCATAGAGGCTTTGCTTGATCTGCAGATTTTCGACCACGGCTTCGATGATCAGATCGCAGTCCTTCAGCTTTGCCAGATCGTCGTCGAAGTTGCCGACTGAAACCAGGGAGGCGAGCTCGGTACTGAAGAAGGCGGCAGGCTTCGCTTTCTTCGCGGCTTCCAGTCCGGCGCGCCCGATGCGGTTGCGAACTTGCGACGAGTCCAACGTCAGCCCTTTGGCCTGTTCATCCGCGGACAATTCACGGGGGACAATGTCGAGTAATAGAGTAGGAATACCGGCGTTGGCAAGATGAGCGGCAATCTGCGCCCCCATTGTGCCGGCTCCGAGAACGGCGGCTTTTTTCACGGTGATCATGGCGGCTCATGATACTGAATGAATGCTCATTCAGCAAGAGGTGATAGGCTGCAGGCCGTGGCTGAATCTGTTGTGGGTTCGCTCATAAAGTGAGATTGGTGGAGCATAAAGTGAGATTGGTGGAGCATAAAATGAGATTGCGTTCGGTCAATAAAGTGGAGACTCTATGCTGGTCGAGGAAATCTAATTGTCGCTGCACGTTGATTTAATTGGCCGACCCCCTCTGCTCCACCATAAGGCAAGGTGCACCAAAGACTTAGCGAAGCATTTGCCTGGTGACTTTTCCGAAATGACCAATTCGTGACCATAGTCTTCCGGATTGGAGGTGTCTGTACTCAGCCTTACGACACAGCAATAGCCCTCCGCGTGAGCGCGGAGGTCGTTAGACGATAAACTCACCTCGAAGAAGCAAGAACTAAGGGTTTTTCATGCGACAATGCGACAATGCTTGAAGTTGAGCCAGAAGTCGTTTCCAAGATTCAGGCACGAGCGAGAGAACGGGGCGTTTCAGTAAGTGTGTTTTGCGCGAGCTAATTGAACAGAAAGGACGCGAATCCGAACGAAGCAATGGCCTGAGTTTGCAAGAGCGAGTTCGCATGCTGCGAGAATTGGCGTCGGGTCACAGTACCAACACGCCGCTTCTTTCTGACGATGCAACCAGCCGCGAAAGCATCCTTGGCTGGTCTATAACAAGTTGAATTCGACTCAGAGAACCGACCTCATGAGTAATTTCCCATCAGCAGCTTTGTACTTTATCAGATTTGATCGATTTCATAAGGCAGATAAAGATCTCACTCAACCCGCGCCGCTGCAACGATTGGTGATTTATCTACGCGCTCAAAACGGCACTGTGAATAAAGTTCTCGATCATCGTCGAAGACCACCATCAACCGGCACGACGCACTGTGAATAATCGGGGATACGATCTTACGATGGAAGGTTGTTTGGGTGTCCGGTCTTGTGTTGTAAGTCGCGGAGCTTCTCGTAGAGACCCTTGCCCGGCATGAGGTAAGAATCAACATTCCCCCTCCTGATCCAATCTTCGTAAGCTAGACCCGCTTCTTCATCTTTGCCTAGGGCCAAGTAAGCCTCGGCCTTCAAACGAAGTAATCCGTGATCCTCGTATGGTTCAAGCTTTATGTTTGCTCGATCGAGCTGTTGAATGAGATTCAACGCCTTGTTGTAATCATGTGCAGTTATCATCGCTCCAACAAGGCGTTCAGCCAAAGTATATTTGAGGTCTTTGGGGTCATTCTCAAGGGCTAGCTTGTACTGACGGAAACTGAGGTCGAAAAACTGCCTGGATCGCTGTCTGAGACTTGCGCTCTGTCGAGGAGTCTTCCTGGCCTGCCCTCGCAGCAAAGCAGCCAGACTACAGTAGGTGTCTGCCAAATAACCATGAACCTGACTGACGCTATAGCCCACTAGTTCATTCTTGTTCTTCAACGCAGCACTGAACTCCCGAATCGCAAACCTGTATCGTTGCTCTTGAGAGAGCGCATTAACGTCTGGCAACCCGACCTTATGTTTGGGCTGTAGCGCGAACAGGTGTGGTAAGTGATGGCCGAGTATTAAACGCGCGCGATCAACGTGAGCGTCTGCGTCGATTTCCACAACTGTCGATGCTGACTGCGATTGAGTTTGTTGTGGAAGCAAAGACTCAGATTGAACAGCCACAGGCCTCGCGAAGGTGGAGAACAACGCTAAGTTTACCCCAAGAACTGTAGCGAAGGGGCCTTGGAAAGAGTATCTCGCTTTCATCATGGCTTGCTCCTAACGCTTTTGTCGAACGGCGAACTCTTTGGACCAGGATTCTCAGGACTTAAGTTTCGGTCTGCCTTCAAATATACATTTCTCACATTTCTGAGCGTAGCCTCGTCTGCGGCTCCCCAGGAAGTCTTGTACAAGTAATGCTCCATGTAAACGGGCTGTCCGGCGTCATCCTTATCGCCGGACGCGATGAGCGTTGAACGATTCGCTTGTAGGCCCATGGCCATCATTTGCTCAGTCTCCACAGCGTTGCTTTCCGCTTCAAAATCCGTCGGAGTGAAGCCGGCAACGCCGTTCTTTACACTATCTGCCATCCTCTGAAAATCCATCAGATGAGTGCCTTCATGAGCCGCGATGAAAGCATCCACCGTACCCCTAGCCACAGAACTAGGGTTAAAAGTTACGCTGGTACTAACTAATCTCCCGTCATGAAACTGAGCCCCCGCATGAGCACCATCGCTACCAATGGGCGTGCCGTCTGGCCCTTTATCTGCGAGCCTGATCGATGGCCCATCTGGCTTCGCACCCTTAGCCAAAGCATCCGGATCGTTGCCATAAGCCTTCAGAACCCCATTCAGTTTGTTATATTCCTTTGACCCTTGCTTGAAGGAATCTCGTGCCTTGGTGACATCACTTAACCACCCCCTAAACTGCTTTTTGAAATCATCATTGACACCATCACCCCAGGTCCAAAGACCAGCGATGTCCACCATGTTTAATGGATTGTTGTAGGTGTATGCATAACGGTTCCAAGACTGTGGGTTTGCAACATCCCCCGTCGAGAGTAACGGATCAACGCCCGTGAACCTCCCCTGCGTGCTTCCGTAGTACCTGGCCCCGAAGTAATCGAGTCCGGTTTCATTATCTCGTTCTTTTTGGGTGAAGTGTTGTCTCACTCCGTCACTCGCGCCGTAACCCTGCGCCGTTGTTCTTCCACCCATGCCGGCAAATAGTTCCTCACCAAACGGCAGATAATCGTGGCGACTGACAACTGAAGCACTGGAGTTCGTGACCATACGCGGCGAACCAAGATTATCTGATGTCGTATATTGTGTTCCATTGGAGTCAACCACCGCTGGCTCGACGGTGATGAGCGTCGCACCGCCGTACACGTATTCCTTCTCGAGATTCCCGCTGGAGCCGTCAAACTCCATGATTAGCTGACCGCCAATGCCGTAAACAAATCTGGTGTTCTCTCCCACGTACTTCCTGACTCTGTGGCCCTCGCCGTCGTATGCGTAAGCCGTTGTGCTATCAACCTTGAGAATCTTGTTCTCAGCGTCGAACGCATAAGTGTGCAGCGTGTCGTTTATCAAGTTACCATTCGAATCATAATTAAATCCGCTCGTCGTGATTCGGTTTGTGCTGGAGCTGAAGGAGAGATTGTGGTTACCGCCGCCATAATCAATCCACCGATTGCCATATAGATCGTAGCCATTCGTTTGCGACCAGCTCGATCCGGAGTTTTCTTGCGCGGTTTGTAGCCGATTAAGCGAGTCGTAACTGTAACTCTGAGTATAACTCAAACCGCCACCCGCGTAGGTCATGCTCTGCACATTGCCATTGTTATTGGTGGTGCCGTAGTTGTAAACAAGATCAATAACCGAGGTCGGATTACCGCTTGTGCCCAGCTTGACTTCATTCGCTTGCAGCCGATTGTTGTAGCCAATGGCGTGCACGAGGTTGTTTCCATAAGTCTCAGTGTTCAGCGCATTGTGAGAAGCATAACCAATGCTCGATACGCTCGCCGCCGGAGCATAACTCGTCGCCGAGCTGGAAAGGGCACTCAAGCGTCCCGCGCCATCGGGCGTGTAAGTGACCGTGCGGCGATCACTGGCGCCGGGCACCGAAGGATAAGTCTCGCTGGTCATTCCCCAGGGAGCATAGGCTGCTTCAACCAGGTAGTTGAGCGAATCAGTCTGTTGATACTGACGTACAACCCGACCCATGGCGTCATAGCCGCGATAAGTCCCCGCGCTGCCATTGCCATAGATGCAAGCAACTAATCTGCCGGTGCTATATCCGTGCGTGTAACTCGGCGCGCCTGACGGGAGGGTTTGTGAGTCGTAGTAATAATTAACCGTGCGTGTCTGCGGGCTGTCGTTGTAGCTCCTTGAGGTCGGACGATTTAACGCGTCGTAGGCAATAGTCGTCGTGATGCTGAGGGCGTCGGTGCGCGTCAGCAAGTTCCCGTTATTGTCATAGGTATAAGTCACCATGCCGTTTTCGGGATTAGTCACTGAAGTCAGTCGCTTCAGCGAATCGTAGGCAAACGTCCGCGTCTGCTGGCTACCTTGCGAGACCTGAGTCAAGCTATTAAGCACGTCGTATGTATAATTCGTCGAGTAGTTCAGACTGCTGGGATCTTCATAGACAGTGGTTAACCGGCCAAGCGCATCAGTAACGCTCTTGCGCGCTTTACTCGCCTGATCTGTCGCCGTTACGGTGTTGCCATTAAAGCTCGTCGTCACTACGGCGCTGTCGGGCGAAGTTATTGAAGTAACTCGGCCGAGCGCGTCAAAGGCGCTCGTAGTCCAGACCGCAGTTTCGTTGTCGGGAGCGAGCGGCCGGAACGGGTTGGAAACCTTGTAAGCGCGACCCAGCGCGTCGTATTGAGTCTGCAGGGCAATGTAATGATTGCTGTCTTCATAGTGCCGCGATTCCGTGGTGCGGCCCAGTCCATCGTAAAGAATCTGGCCCTTCAGCGGATGGCTGGTGTCATTGTAGGAATCGCGATCGCTGGTGGAGGTGATGGTCTTGTTTGCGTCATCATAAACAAAGCTCGTCTGGCTATCGGGAGTGGAGAAGTTCGACCCGCGTATCACCTGCGTTGGGCGGTCGAGCGCATCGGCGTAGTAGCCGCTGGCGACGATGCCGTTCACGTCTTCGCCATCAACCGGCCGGCCCAGATAGTAATCAAATTGCCCATAAGAAACTTGTCCGAGCGCATTAGTCACCTTCGTTGCGAAAGCATAGCTCGTCAAACCGGCAAGGTCCGAAGGCGCACTGTTAGAACGAGCATCTCCATCGGGCGCACCAAATCGATCATCGTACTCCAGTGTGGTTGCTGAGCCCCTTGCATCGATTGCTTTGACCCCGTTACCAGCCACATCGAACTGCGCGTAGGCAGAGACAGAACCAGTGACGGAGCCGTTTACTAACAAATACCTAGTGGTGGCTGTGGCATTACCGCGTTGCACAAAGCCGGGTGGATTGCTGTTATCGCACTGCGTGGGAGATATAATAATAGTGCACAGGCCGCTGATGCTGGAACGTGTTTGAAGAACAGCATGATTCGTGTCGCTCGCATAGTTATCGTATTCGTAACTTGTTCGCGCTCGCTCCACACCGCCTGCATCATAAACTGATTGCTGAACCGGCAAGCTACGAATGTGAAACGTGGCATTTATATCGGGACTCGTGGCATTGGGGTTTAAAACATCATAAGCCGCGCCGTTAACCGGATTAGTCGTAAGATAGTCTGTGTGCGTGTGGCGCGTGAAGCTGGTAGCTGGCGACCCAGTGCCATAATCATATTCGTAGGTGTCAGTAGGATTATTGTAGCAATCATAATTAAAGGTCTGTTTGGAAACTTGATTGGCTCCGGCTGGCTCAAGGGTGGAGGTGGTATCAGCATTGTGCGGATTATTAGGTACAGTGTTGGACCAGAGGCTTACCGCACAGCCCTGTTGCCAGTCGTTTTCAACCCGTCGCAACACCGTGCTTCCGTCGCTGTCAAGTAATTCGGTCTTATACTCCCGCCCATCAGTGTAGGATGGATAAGAATTAGCTCCTGTAAAGAAAGTGTCTGACGGGCTGCCGTAGAAATAGTGTTTCTCTCGCCCAAGCAACTGACCGGTCGGTGTAAGGTGATCCACAACAGTTGGATTGAACTCGACGCTATAGGTGGTCTTGCCTTCAAGTGTGTTGCTGTCCGGATACACACGCCGCTCTACTACTCGTCGGTAAATAGCCTTTTCAGTGTACGGATCGGCGGGATAATACCCAGATATGACGCCAGCACTAGCTAATGGATTGCCACTTGCGTAATCATATTCAATTGTCCCTCCCGTCGGCAGATCAACGCGCGCCAACTCACCATAGCTGTTGTAGTAGAATCTGTATTGCCTGCCATCCGGCAGGGTAACCGCCGAGATGACTGAAGGATCGAATGTTGAGACACTGCTGCCGTCAAGATCTGGAAATAGTTGTTTATAGGTCTGGGGCGAGAAACATTGGTAACCCGGATCGGAACGGCAGGGCCGTAACACTGTCGACAAGCTGGCCCTGCTGATCTGAATAGTTCGAGCCGCTCCGCCATAACCCTTGAACGAGATAACATCTGGATTGCCATAAGAAATGTTCACGGACCGTTGGAGCGAGTCTGTGATAGTGGTTACCTGCGTGCCACCAGCAAGAGTGACTTGATTACCATTTCGATCTCGGATCCAAGAGACGGCCCCCGAATCAATCCGATAGCGCGTGCCATCGGGAAACAAGAGATAGCCAGAGGGATAAAATGTTGTTGGGTAGCTGTCGAGCGAGTCATAGACATCAGTATCGGAGATGAACGTAACCGAAGAGCCATTCCCGGATACGAATACCTTTCCTCGCAACGCACCCTGACTACCGCAAACGGTGGACCGATTCTGCGGTTGGCCGCCTAACCGCTGGTCACGCAACTCATATTCAGTTCCATCCGCCGAAACAAAAGTGATTCGTGTGAGAGAAGTATAGAAAAGGTTTGTCCCAATGGGACAGCCGGGTGGGTAAGAGGGATTCTCGCCCGCTTTCCTTCCTACAACCACACCCGGAGAATAGCCAGGTTGCACGGGTGTCCACCAATTCTGCGTGGGGTAGTAGGAGTGTCCGGTAACTATGCATCCATTTTGGCCGCACGATTGCCAGACCTGATGATGAACGAGCCATTTGAGAGACTGCTGGCCTGGTTGGAGCATCATGGTATAGCCCGCAGCTCCGCGACCACCGATATGCATGATCGGCAATTTGAAGTTGAGGCCGCCATTGAAGAGACCGATCTGATCGAGATCGCTCAAGGGGTAAGATCCGGCAGCAGCGCCAGGACTTAGGCCGAGGGGGGTGTTGCCGTCAGTCGAGCTGGTGGTCTGTGCACTTGCGATATGAGCGAATGCAATGAGTGTTAATGTGACCGCACATGAAGCGACAAGCATTGAACCAAAGATTCGGGCCAGTTGACTCATCGGATATTCTCCTGAAGCTGAGGATTTCACCATTTCTCTGCTGACGATTTTCGCTACTGCTCGATGATGCTAATCGTGCACTTCCAGGCTGGGTGGTTGGTCTCGGTCAGCACATATCGACCTGCTGGCAGATCTACAACCTGATTCCAATCCGACCGCTCCCAAGTGCGTTCTATTTGAAATGAACGCATCCCACCCTCAACACCGAGTTGAAATTCGATTTGTTTGAGTCCGCTACGATTCTCGATCGCCAATAGAAAAGGTCCTTTTGGACGCGTAATCTGAGTTGGCTCAAAGCCGGTCGGACGGATCGAAATAATCTCAGCTTCAATCCTCTGGTTCTGCGGATCACGTTGGATAGCCGGAAGCGCTGAACTTGAAGCCATGACCGTTGTAACTGACTGTTCAGAGGATTTCGGCGGCTCAGCTAACTTCGCAGCGTCATTCCGTTCTGGTGTTGACTTAGCTGCGCTTTTCATTCGTACCGAAGCCAGGGCCAGCGCTGTGAAAGTCACGGCGATCGCAAGAATTATTGGCCCAAAGAGTTTTCTGTATTTCACAGGCATGTCACTACTCCTCGACTAGAGTTTTTTGATTGGCAGGACAATTCCACGCATAACTGCATTGTGAAAAAGGACTACTCTACCGCGATATTCTTTGCTTAGTTTGGTGCACGTATTGGGAGGTCGGAGAAAGGGGGGGGTTGTCACAACCAGCGTCGGGAAAATCTGTGCGCCCGTAACGATGTCATCAGATCTTATTCAGTTGTTTGGGAATTGCTTGCTGTTTGTTTGAGATCGTATTACAGCAGTGCTGACAACACGTAATGATCATTCGAGAAGGGGCTCACCGGTTGGCATTCATAAGAAAACGTTTTTGCCAGTCAGTGACATAAGCTAGAAAATCGCATTCCTTTACCTAACCATCCCTAGTAAATAAAATAATCCCCGAAAGAGCGGTCCTGCACGATCACGACCACTGAGGTCATCTGTGGCTGCCGGTTTATGTTGGCGTTGCGCCTGTTTCCGATCAGGATCTGACTCTGACGGCTCTCTATCTCCACATCGATTCATTGCCGTCGCCCTTCATATAGAAACCCAGCGGATCTACCATAAAACTCCGTGAAAATCGGGCGGAAAAACGCGCCTTGTAGAAAGATTCAACTTATGCGCGAAAAGTGTAGGAATAACTCACATTATGCCCGACTTTGTTTTCACTTTATGCCCGAATCGCGTCTGTAAGTTATTGATTCTAAATAGGCGACAATTTCACTTAATCACCGAACCCACAGTTGTTGTGGGTTCGCGCATAAAGTGAGATTGGTGGAGCATAAAGTGAGATTGGTGGAGCATAAAATGAGATTGCGTTCGGAAAGTGAAACTCTATGCTGGTCGAGGAAATCTAGTCGCCGCTGCACGTTGATTTAATTGGTCGACCACGGGGATCGAACCCCTGACCTCCGCATTGCGAACGGCAAAATTGCGATTTTCATGGACCACGTTTTCGGCTTTGAAAAGTGCCACCTTTTGCCAAAAACCTTAACAAAAAACGCAGCCGCGAACGAGAAATCGACTACTGACAATTACGACTTCGAAATACCGATTTTGATTATTTTTGGCAACGGTTTGGCACCGGGAATTCAGAGGGTAACGAGCGCCAAGGGTGACTATGTTGTTGCGCTCACCGCCGTCGGTATGCCACCGATCCCGACAATTTCTAAGATCGCAGAGGCCAGCTTGTCTTCGATATTGTCGTTAGCAAGTGAATGAACCCGGCTTCTCATCGCCTCACGTTGAGAGGGCCCAAGTCGTTGGAGCGTGCTAAGGAGTCGTTGTCTTGTGAGTAAAGATTGTTCAATAACAATCGCTCCGTCTATTTCCTCAAGCGATTGCGCTAGGTGACGCTGTTCGTCGCCAATCGATTGAGGGTAAGGAACCAGAATTGAGCAAAGACCCAAGCGAATAATCTCATTAACAATCGCAGCTCCTGAGCGCGATAATATTATGTCTGCAACAGAAAGCACATCGATTATCTCGGTTCCGACGTAAGGCATTAGCCGATAGCGATCTGACAACGTCGGATCCAATCGAGTGGCAAGCACCTTTAGCTCGGGAAAGCCACATGGCATTTGACCATTTCCGGCCTGATGAATTATTTGCCAATCTGATAGTAGTTCAGGCAGCGCTTCCCCGATGACCGCATTGAGTGCATTTGCCCCCTGAGCGCCTCCAGTGACGTAAAGAACGGGAAGATTGGGATCAAGTCTTAAATGCTCAAGCGAACGACCGCGAGCTTCAAGGCCTTTTCTTAATTCCATTCGTAGCGGATTTCCGATGACCTTGGTCTTTCGTTCCTCAAAGTCCTTCGCGGATTGCACGTGGCTAGCAATTATTAAGGATGCCAATCTGCTCGCGATGCGATTAGCGAGCCCTGGAACGATGGTCTGTTCGTGTACAACGATCGGTATCCTTAAGATATACGCAGCCACGATAACGGGAACTGAAACGAATCCACCTGTGCCAATAACCACGGAGGGCGAATAACCAAATAGAATCTTGAGACTCTGGCGTATTCCGATGATGATTTTGGGAAAATCCAGAAGATTATCGATGCTCAAATAGCGTCGAAACTTACCAACGGCGATCGTCTTAAAAGCAAGCTTGGCGGTAACTGAAACCGTCTTTTCGATTCCGCGAGCACTGCCAATCCAAAGTAGGTGCTCTCTTTTGATCCCCTTTGCCACGAGGGCCTCTGCGATCCCATGCGGCTGGCCGTATGACAAAAGAAATTGATCCACGGGGTAATACTGCTCAGTTCACTTACGATGCTATCGGCGATCTCACGCAAGTGAATGATGCAGCGGCGGGCACGGCGAAATATTCATATGACAAGAATCGGAATCGCATAAGCCAAACGGACCCGAACAATCACACTTCGAATCTGGCATACGACAAACTCAATCGTCTGCTCTCAATGACGGATCCATTGAGCCACTCATTCAGTTACACGTACGACGAGGTCGGTAATCGCATCTCGCAAACTGACGCGAAAGCACAAACAACCAGATATACGTATGACGCTGATGACCGGCTGAATCTCATCACCTATCCAGACACTGCAACCGTCCAGTTCACTCGCGACGCAAATGGTAACGTCACGCGGATGGTGGATTCGCTCGGAACCTCGAACTACGTTTATGACGAATTAAATCGGTTGACCAGTTCGACCGATCCATTCGGCAAGGCCATTGGCTACCAGTACGATGAGAATGGAAACATCGCGAAGCTCATATACCCGGATGCCAAGCAGGTCAGTTATCAGTACGACGCCAGCAACCGAATGATCTCGCTTAGCGATTGGGCAGGCAAGACTACCAGCTTCCAATATGACGGCACGAACCTGCTGACGAAGGTTACCTATCCCAACGGAATAGTCACTTCGCTTACTTACGACAACGCGGGCCGACTGACTGCGAAGTCAGATTCGGGAATCAGTTCATACAGTTTCACTCTGGATAAGAACGGCAACCGCACCGCTGCCAACATTACCCAACCACTCGGCAACAAGCTGACAAACACGTCGCAGAGCTATACGTACGACGCCGCGAACCAAATTCAAAGCGCAGGGGCAACGACGTTTGGTTTCGATGCCAACAGCAACATGACTAGCAAGACCGAAGCCTGCGCTACGACGAACTACGGCTCCGACTTTGAGAACCGTCTCATTTCGGTTGGCAGTTCATCGCAGTATTTCTATAACGGCCAGAGCGTACGCTTGCAAAAGATCGAAGGGACGAAGACAACTCGCTACGCGGTCGACACTAACCACGATCTGTCACAAGTCCTTTGCGAGACGGACGCAAATGGAGCGATCACGGCTTACTACGTTTACGGTTTAGGCTTGGCCTACAAGGTTAGTCCCGACGGCACTCATTACTACTATCACTTTGATCCGATTGGCTCGACAATTGCGATTACGGATGACGCGAAGAATGTTGTTAACAGCTATGCCTACGATCCGTTTGGAAAAATCACAAATAGCGTTGAGAGCACTGGAAATCCGTTTCAATTCATCGGCCATCACGGTGTGATGCTCGAATCCAATGGGCTCTATTTCATGCGGGCGCGTTTTTACCTATCTCAGTTCGGGCGCTTCACAAACGCGGATAATGTGAACGCCGATTTGAGATTTCCGCACACCCTAAATAGATTTTCTTACGCGGCCAATAATCCCGCGACGTTTATCGATCCAAAAGGCCTACTCGAATATGGCAGCTTTTGGTACAACGTAACGAACTTCGTTGATTCGCGCTTATCGCAAGCTACAATCCAATCAGTCAAAACGGTCCCCGACTTCGTGGCGTGTAACGCCTTCCCAGGGCTCGATAATGACGCCTGCAAGCGCATCGGCTATAACGACTACATGATAGCGATCGAGGACGACGCGTATTCGATGATCGGCGATTATGTAACCGGCGGAGTGATAAGCCGGAGCGTGGACGTAGCTAAGGCCCTCCTGTTACTTAAACAATACAGAGAGACGGCACCGGGAGATAAGGCTAAGAATCTTCAATTGCTTAAGGAAGCGTTTGGAGATCTTTTCGGAGCGACGGCAGGTGCCAGCGATGTCAAGCTTCTGGAAGCTTTATCCAGCAACATAGCTCAGACGGGTTTGGACTCATTGGCAGACATTATCGTTAACTATTATTCGGCAAAAACAGTCTCGGGCGGCGGCTCGCCAGGATCGAATAGCACACCTAAGCACAAGTGCCCTTAAACGACCATTGGTGCGTCGAACCAGGATTCTATGTCTATCGCGGGGTTAATAGCCGAGAGATTTTGGCTTGCTGTTACGCTATCAGGTATCATGAGCGTAGTGGCGCTCACTTCCCAATAGCGCTGATGGTGTGCTGATTACCGGGGCGACGTTTAATAACACAGGTGGCGCGTCAAATAACGCCGTCGGCGGAGTCACGCCTGGCGCAGGTAATATTATTGCCTTCAACGGAGGTAATGGTGTGAACGTTAACTCTGGTAATGGCAATGCCGTTTTGTCCAATCCGATCTATGCGAACTCTGGCCTTGGCATCCGCATCGGTTCCGGGGCCAACAACAGTCAAGCCTCTCCGATCTTGAACTCGGCGTTTAGCTCGGCGGGCAATTTAAGTATTCAGGGAACATTGAACAGCTTGCCGAATATGACATTCAGATTTGAGTTCTTTTCCAATCCGGCCTGCGATTCTTCCGGATTTGGTGAAGGGCAGACTTTCTTGGGATCGACATCCGTATCAACGGATATGAGCGGTCAGGCAAGTTTTAATCTAGGCCTGTCGGCTTCAGTATCTGTTGGCCAGTTCGTTACCGCAACAGCCACTGATCCAAACTCAAATACTTCAGGGTTCTCTCCCTGCGTGCAGGTTGCTGCGGCGACGCCTACACCAACGCCGACACCTACACCGACCCCCACCTCGACTCCAACACCGACACCAACCTACTCCGACAGCGACGCCCACACCAAATCCGACTCCCGGCACATCAGCTGATACGATCGCTTATACGTACGACAGCCTTAATAGATTGATCGGCGTAAGCTACGCAACTGGGCCGGCAATCTCTTACTTTTACGACGCCGCGGGCAACCGTCTTACCATTCAGGTAACCGGTGCCGCAACGCCGACGCCAACCCCGACCCCATCGTCGTCTCCTATGCAGTTGATTCTAGAAGAAACGGGTCCCGCACAAGATCAGGCAGCAGCCCTAGATTCGGAGCTATTCACCAGAGATCCTTTTCCAGTCATTAATACAGCAAATCTGTTTAATCTGGGAACTGATCGGAACACCAGAGTCATGATTTTTGTGACGAATCTTCAGCTAGCGCAGGGCGAAACGCCTGCTTCGGTTGTAGTGAATCTCACGGATAATAATGGTCAAGGTTATGATGTGCCCGCAGAAGACGTTCGGCTTGTATCTGGCTTCGGCTTCACACAAGTGATCTTCCGTCTGCCGGACAATCTAAGCGTGGGAGCATGCACTATCAAAGTAAAGGCGCACGGCCAGACTAGCAATGCGGGCACTGTGAGAATCAGGATTTAGAAAAGTTTTATACGCGCGCTAATATCTTTTTCGTGATCGTCATTGCAGCGTCATCCTGATAAGTCAATTAATCGAAGTTGAATCTGGAACACCACTCTTGCGACACAACGAAGAACTTCTAATAGAGTGGAAGCTAAACCGGCGCTAAAGATATCAAATAACGTGCTGGCTCGCCACGTTTGGTACTGTTCTAGGAGTGCGTCGCCCGCAGCTTGCAGCCGCAATATCTCGTTTCCCAATCTTGGGTGATAGGCTAGGTTCGCGGGGGCCTAAAGCGCTTTTGCATTGGCCGTGAGAAAAATCACTCGCAATGATTTAGAATTCGGAGGAGGCGAGGAAATCTTGACTGTAGCACTCCCATTGGAATAAGGTCTCGCTCCGTAAGCCCATGGGCTAGTCCTCTGAGCCTTGCGTGCGTAGTTCAAACTTCTCAGGCCAGCCCTGATGGTTGTCTAATAGATGGCATCTTGCAACCTAAAAATTGCCCCGCTAAAAGACTACTGGCGGTATCTTTTGATCTTACCGCTAACGATCACGTCTCTCTCCTGCTCCCATCAAGGTGGTGCTAACACCTCTTCCAGTTCTAACGCTGCTTCTCAGGACAGACCATTCGCGTCTCCTTCACTGCAATTGCTATCGGCCAGAAGGATGTCTGATGGTAACTATGAACTCAGTCTTCCCCCACAACAGCAGACCGCAGTTGATCAGTTCTTGCACGAACACAATGACGTAGTGATTCCAACTCTAAAAAAGGAAGATCTCTCGGACCCTGGACGCAACAACGAACGAGACAAATTATTCAGATCAGGAAAAATGCAGCATCCATTCGCATGTTGGGGAGACTTGAACAAGGACGGCCTTCAAGACTTCGCTATGGTATTCGTCTCGACTAACGCGGTGAATCAGTACGATTGGCGGGATTGGTGGATTGTGGTATTTCAAGGGAATTCATCCGGTAAATACGACCCACAAGTAGTAAGCAAAGAGCAGGCCGGATGTTTTAGCTGGATGCTCTACAACCAAAAGACGAATCACATCCGGTTCGAGTGCCTTGAAGTCGCCGCCGGTGAGTTTTACTGGGATGGAAAGAGATATGTCGTTAGGCATTTGATGGGAGATTAACCCGAAACAGAAAAAGCAAAATGAAAAAATCTTTCGTCATAGCGCTATTAGTTCTACTGGGTCTGACAACTTACGCTCAACGGGCGAGACAGCCTATTGCTCGGACGCTCGAAGGCGTCGTCGTAGATACTACGGGCGGAGCGCGTTGGATGGGCATAGTCGTTGAGTCGGCGGGCAAAAAGTATGTTGTGGCAATAGCCAACAACTCCGACAACCACGTTAAGGATCCACAAGTTGTCGGCGAAATAGGCACCATTGGAACTCGTGTGAGGGTGACATACACCGGAACGGAGCCTTGGGATTCTGACATGCTTGCCTTGCATGCCACGCGTGTTGTGAGACTTGGCGACAAATCCCAAATGCTCAATTCGACAGGCCCTAAGCAGGTGTCCCGGCATCATTATGAAAACTACTTTAACCATCGCTTTGAATACTCGATCTCATATCCCTCAGATCTTCTCTACCCGCAAGGGGAAGCCGCCAATGGCGATGGGCAGAAATTCTTGTCTAGGGATGGTCGCGCATCGATGTTGGTCTACGGGCAGGAGGATTTCCAAGCGCAAACGCTTGCTCAGTTCTACCAAGAAGAATTGCGCAGTAAAGCGCATCCGACCAGAGTTGTTACCTATAAGGTGCTAAGAGATGGTTGGTTTGTTTTTTCCGGGTCTGAATCCAGTAGAATCTTCTACCAAAAGACGTTGTTAAGAAATGGCGAGTTCTTAACATTCTCGATTGAATATGATGCGTTGCAGAAAGGCGTTTACGATCCGATTGCGGCGGCGATCTCGATCTCATTCAAATAACCGGGGAACATACTTGATTTGAGAACTGTTGCTGGCGGGTAAGAAACGTTTTCGTAGCCGACTTAAGCGCGATCTGGATTAGTTGCGGCTTACTTTCATGGGAGATTGTTTTATGAGAACCGCTCTTTACGCGCTCCTTCTTCTTGGTACGCTATGCTTAACAACCCCAGCCCAAGTAAGAGGCAATCGAAGTTCTGGCCAGGACGAAGGTCAGCGAGAGGTCGTCACCTTCTGGAGTAGATATGTTGCTTCATGTGGCGGCTGACACTACGTCAGAAAAGCTCCGGGTATTTTCGTAGAGTTACGAGGGTTTCGCATCATCACGAACTACGATGCGATTACCGAGGCGGATAGGTTGAATGGCGTACAAGCTAAAGGCTCGTCGCAATTCACAGGGTCTAAGTCCTAGTTCGGCGTCAACTAATCTCGAATGAAACAACCAACTGACTCCCTTTGGAAAGGAACAGAACAACTCCCTTTGGAAAGGAACAGAACCATGATGAAGAAATGCCTCCCATTTGTGATCTTGCTTGTTATGTCGTCTCTTTCGTGCAGTAGCACTCTAGGTGATAAGAAGCACCTAAGCGGGCTAGTTCCTTTCCACAAGAATGGCAAGCTGGGCTTTATTGACAGCCGCCTTCGATAACGCGTTCGCGAACCTCTTCCGGAGTCTCAATATGGGGATCGATCGGCGCCACCACTCCGACGAAAACTTTATGCGCCGGTTTCATGTGAGCACGAATAATCTTTAAGACATGGATCCGATCTTTTTCTCCGGCTAACGCAATGTAGAAGTTTCCGACCAGTAACTCAAAGTGTAAGTATCCCGCGTGGCAGCAACTCCGCATAATCTACCTCTGCGCTGTGAATTCCCCCCACAATTTGTTTTGGACCCACCGAAACAATTTGAGTGTTCACAACCACTCATACTTTATTTCTTGCTCTTCTCTAAGAGCGACGTTACTAATTCAATACCCAATTCACCACGCCCTACGTTGTAGTCGAGCCACCGACCTCACGGTCCCGAATCGCAGTTGCGGCAAAAACGTAAGTTCTTGCCTTTTCGAAAGTTGCAGCCACCAGGGATCTACTAGGGTTTTGCATTCCTTCACATTCGTTGACGTTGGGTACCTGTGGAGTGCTGCGAATTCTGTCCACAAAATGGCCACACGTTGATTAGATTGCTGATGAACTTCGCGCGATCGGAATTGCTGGCTATCTTCGAAATTCTATTTTTAAGATCATCAACATTCGGTACAGGGTTCTGCGGTATGAGGCAGAGAAAACTGGAGCAAGCAGTCGTAGTTGTGAGCGTCATGGTTCTCTCGCGAAATTCCTATCTCGCTTGAAAAGAAAGACCATAAACAATTGATTATCCAAGTAAACCTCGATCCGACCCTCAGCCGAAACAGGATCACCGAAAGCAGTCACTAATCTCTCAACGGGCAGGTCGCGAGTTTTTTGCAGATATTCCTGAGCCGTTAGCAGGCGTTTTCGGATCAAACTCCGAGATGTTTCGGATCTCCCGAGCCTAGCTATGAAAATGATTAACTTTTCTTTGCCAGCTCTTACAGCCAAGAGATCCAAGTTTGCCTTTGATGACTCGTTATTTTCTGCGCCAACCACAAACGGCTTCGTAGGTCTGGGGCTCTGCCCAAAACTTGAGGTTGCGAAGCTCAACGACAGAGCGAAGATCACAATCGAAGTCATAAACTGATATTTCATGCTTGCCTCCCAAAACCTTTCGCTCACGGACAGTAAGCGAAAACGAACGGCACTCGAGCCGCATTCCTGGAATCGCCAGGAGGTAAATAACCAGTTCGTCCGTTCCAAAGTTCGAAATGCGAGTGGAGATTGGGCCTGCTTGGATCTCTATCTGCGGAACTACCTCCAGGCCCTCCTGTCGTACCAATACGAACCGATCCTGCACCGTTGCGATCACTGCTATTGATGCCAAAATTGTTGACGTGAAAAATAGCCAGAGTGACGTCCACAGACGGATAGTACAGCGTTACGATAGCGTCGCCCTGAGTTGGACCCGTTACACTCCTGGGATCGAAACCTGCCGGAACGTAGATTCCCGTATTTGCAGTGCCAGAAAGGTTTCCGGATAGGTGTGGGAAGTTGTACAGATGTTCAGCATCAAAAACCGGAGTCCCCATCTGAGCTGTATTGCCCGCGATGCGAGCCGCCAACTCCGGATTCCGACCGCGGTATTGTCCGTCGGAGTCGTATCTGGCGCGCATGATCGCTCCCGGTCCTCCGAAGATGCCGGCGAGCTTCCTTTCGCAGGGTGTCTGAGATTCTGAGGTGTTCTGCTGATCTCCACCTGTTGAAACGAGTCGGTAAGAGATAGTAGTAACGTCTGTGTAAGCCGGACCTGGCCCTCCTTCTCCGTCGCCACCGGGTCCTGGGTCCGGGCCACGTTCCCTGGTGTCCTGAGGCCACAACTGCGGAGGCGTTAGCGGTCGGCCAGGCTTTGGGGGTTCAGTCCGCGTTCGGGTGGTACTCACGTCTGTTACGAGAGCAATGCCCAGGGTTGCAAAGAAATTAGGCGCTAGTTGATTAGAAATGATTGAATCTATGCTGGCTGAGCCATTGTTTAACTGCCTAAGGGCAGTATCACAGTTTGCAGGCGTGCGATCGCTCGTACAGGCCACACTCTGCGAAGTCCCAAAGCCCGCTCCTAATCCTCCATAACTCGCTGCGGACGGCGGATAAGCATTGGGTGGAATGCCGCTAGGCACGTGCTGCCAGGGGATAAGGTTCCCAAGCGGATCATAGGTGGGCTTGGCGTCGCCTGCCTCGCTCATTCCCAGTGGGTCGATATGTGTCCACAATAAATAATTCGAACCGCTGCCCGAAAGCTGTACCGCCTTAAGCATCCCGTCCACATTTACGACGGTTTTCCTACTATTGCCTCCGCCATCAAGCGAAGTAACGACGTCGTCCAGGACTGAGGAACGTATCAAGTAAGAAGAAGTCGTATTAGTTGATTCACGACCCGATTGCCCGTCGCCATCATAGCTGGTGGTGTAAGTCAAGACTGAGCTGGGACTAGTTGTTGTCTCCTGCACCTGTATCATCCGTCCGGCTGCATCGTAGCTCCAGTCACGGTATGCGGTCACATTGTTGTTAGCATCATAGACAATGGGATTGTGTTTCACCCGGCCGTCCGCATAATAGTCCCAACCTTGACGTCTGTTGTTTTGAAAACCCGCGTTGTCTATTGTCTGCGTTTGATAATAATAAGAGCCCGAGCGAGAGGTCAGATTTCCAAACGCGTCATAAGCGTAATTCTGCCTAAACGGAAGACCGCTGGTCGAAGTAGGTTGGGCAGCAATGAGGCGCCCCACCTGATCATAGGACTGAGTGCGGCTGTAATGGCGCCCCGAGTCTGGATAACCAGGGTCCTGAGCTCTGTCGTCCAGATCGGTCATCTGCTTTAAGCGGCCGTCATCGTAATACTGGAACTGCTCGAGCAGACCGGTAAAGTCGTAGGCTGAGGGCCGCATGCTTGTATCATAACTCGTTGTTCCGGACTTATTATCTCCATAAGTAATTCTCTTCTGGCCGCCCCAAGCACGGTATTCAATGTTTGAGGCGTAGGTGGAGATGCCGGCAAAACTTGACCCAGTCACGCTCGTAACACGGTTAGCCGCATCAAAGTTGTAGTTAGCCTGAACGCCAAATGGATCGGTAACACTCGTCACTGCACCGGCAACGTTATAAGCGTAGTTCAAAGTAAACGAGCCAAGGGACGTGAATGTGCGGGTTTCGGAAGTCAACCGCGACAACTGATCATAGCTGTAACTCATACTGCCCAGACCGTCAGTCATTGATATCCGGTTGCCTGCCGCATCGTACCCGTAGCCGACACTAGGTGTCGCGGTGATACCCGAGGGCGCGTTGTATGTGATGCCGGTGACCAGACGCCGGTTGCTGTAAGTGTAAGTCGCGCTCGCGCCACGCGCATCGTTGATCGTCTGAGTGGTGTCATCAGCATTGTAAGTCCACGCGGTGTGATCGGTGGACGAACTGTTGTTTGGATCGACTTGCTGTTCAGGCACATGCTTCGTTTGCAAACGCCCGTAACCGTCGTAGCTCATCATCGTGTCCTGATAGACGCCACTCGCGTCCGCGCCTTGGAACTGGCGGACTAGGGTTACCTGATCTCGTGCGTTGAAGCTGTTCACCGTCGTTGAGTAGACGGTGCTATCCGAATTGAGCACCTCAGTCTTCGACGTGCGCCCCAGCACATCCCTGTAGATTTTCTGTTGTCTTCCCACCTCATCAGTCAGCGTCGCCACTTCGCTGCCAGCGCAGCCACAGGCTGAATAGCTCACATATTTCTGGGTGCCGTTAGTATTGGTGGTGATCAGCGGCCGTCCTTTCCAATCATACGTCTGTTGGGTGTAGAGCAAACCGGCGGCGTCATCGCCTACAGGGGTCCACGCGTTATTAATCTCTCCTGGGTTTGACACCTTCACCGCACGGCCCATCAAATCATAGATTGTGTTTACAAGGCGATAGCCGCCCGTGCTCCCGGGATGATTGTTGGCCGCGCCAATCACCCTGCCAGCGCCATCAAACACCTGAATCGCATATGCATCATCGGCCACACTATTCACGCTGGAAAAGCTTTGCACATAGTTGGGCCCATAGACGTAACGAGTGTAATAAGAACTATTGCCGTCGGCATCCGTAACGGTACTCGGATAAGCAAACGTGCGGCGATTGTTGTTGCCGTCAGAGAATGAATCGCTGTAGCTGATCGAGTTCTGATGATTGAGCGCGTCACGCGTGAACACCACCGAGCCGTCGATGTCGTAACCCGTCTTTGATTCGAGCGCTTTGGCCGAGTTGTTCGGGTCAGTCACATCCCAACGCAACATGTCCACCAGGTTTCCGCGTCCGACTACAAAGTCGGTTGAGTAACCGCCGCCATGCTGAGTCGATGCCGCCGACAGGTTTTGCAAGTATTCGCCGCCCCAGTCATAGACGTAGGTGCTCTTAGCCTTCAAAGTTGAAGTGCCTTCGTAAAGGAATTTCGCCTGCGGCAAACCGACGAGCCGCGCGTTCAAGTAGTTCGCATCCTGATTGTAATCGGTGTGCGTGCGGCGTGCGATAGCCGTCGCGTCGGCCTGGTATTCGTCAACTTGGTTAGGCAGACTACACCTCGTGCCGCTGGGCAGAGTGAAAGTGTTGTAAGCGATCGTCGTACGGCTGTGATTGCCGACTGAGTCGATTACGTTCGTTTCGATCACTCGCGGGTTCGTCTGATAGTTAACGTTCGTGTTGTCCTGCGTCCACGCGGTAGTGGTTACCTTCTGTTGTGAGCCGTTTGCCCAGACCTGGCTCTGCACCGGCAGACCGCGTTGCCAAGTTGTTCCATAGAACTCTTTGTAGACGGTTCCATTTGGGTCTCCTATTACACTCAACGTATGCGCATCCCCTTCGATGCCGTATTGGGTCACAACTTCCGCGGACACGCCGTTGAGACCGGTCCAATTCTCAGCCGCCACGTGAATGTTTGATAGCCGCGTCGCATCGTCGGCAGCCGCATAGTTGAACACCGTGTGCGCGTCTTCGTGATTGTCGGTCGCCGGATTGCTGTCAGAGGCGTAGTGAGTGATACGAGTCACTTGTCCTGATACGTTGTACGTAAACTTGCTGTACGTGCCGTCGTCAGAACCGACCATCGTAATGACTGGAATAACCTCACCGTCGTAAGTACCTGCGACTCCGGAAAAAGCTGGGTGCATTGTCACTGTGCCCCACCCGAATGTGGCCCAGGTGTGCGTTTGTCCGTTCCATGTTTGCGTAATTGAAATCGGATTGGCATTACCGTCGTAGTTAAAGGTAACCGACCGTCCGTTGGTGTCGGTAAGGTTTGCGATGTCGCCGCGCCAATCGTAATTGACGGTGAGATAGTTGCCGTTGCGATCTTTTATCTCAATGCAGCGATATTCATTATCGAACCAGCCGAAGCTGAGCTGTGTCCCGTCTGTACTGCGCACCAGCAAGTTGCCAGTTTCGATCAGTTGCAGATAAGACGAGTCGGCAGCCTCATAGACGTTCGATGACCCGACCTGCCCCAGTTCTACGCGGCTGCCCGCAGCCACCAGCAGATAAACGTTCACACCTGTCTGGGCATCAAAGAATTTCTCTTGAATAGTCGGAAAGCCAAGCCGAAAACCTGGGCTGGGAAAACCATTGTCTTCATCGAAGTAGACATACGGCCCAGAGCGGGTCCAGACCATCGACGAATAAGAAAGCGACAACCCTAAATCCAGTCCCGCGCGTCCAGGCAGACTCAACAGCGGCGTACTCCACTCAGCGTCTCTTCCCAAGAGTCCACTGCCGGGTTGATTGGATGGATCGACGCGCGCTGACGCTAGAGAGGATACTGCACTGGAAGGCGCGCCGCTGGTCGTCAAGGTGGCTACTAGATTTAGAAACTCGGTGCTCTCATCAAAACCACGGCGCACCTGATCACGGCCATACAAAGGTACTGAAGCCGTCCAATTGTCCCATCCTTGTTGATCGGGCTCGCGCAGCAGAAATGTCTTATAAAGATCGCGGACGTAATCGCGATCAGACCTCGACCGCGCCGCATAATCCGATGATTCAAAGACGGTTTTGCCCATCTCTCTTAGAGCGAGGACCATTGAGTCCTGTCCATGCGCATAAGCTGCCCGAAAGATGTTCTGCCAATAGTTGACTTCATCCGAGCTGGGCGGCCTCGCCAAAGCATACTGTATGAAATTCTGGGTGTAGTAATCCGCTGTGGAAGCGATCGTCACACTGGACGAGGCGCTGGCTTGTGCGCCCAAGTCGTCCGTAACGGTTAGGGTTGCTGAATACGTCCCAGGCCCCGTGTACGTGTGCGTCGTGGTCGCTCCGCTGTCGCTGTTGCCGTCGCCGAACGCCCAGGAGTAACTGACAACGTGGCCATCAGGATCCGATCCACTACCGCTGAACTGCACTCCTGTGCCGGTAACGCCGGTGTATGGACCACCCGCATTGGCCACTGGTGGACGATTGCTGATCGTGGCAGTCGTGCTGGCACTGTTGGTCGCGCCCGAATTGTCAGTTACCGTCAGGGTCACGGTGTATGTTCCGGCCGCCGCGTAGGTGTGCATCGGAGTTGCAACGCTGCTGTTGTTGTTACTGCCACTGTTGGGGTCACCGAAGCTCCAGGTATAGTTTGCGATGTTGCCGTCTGGATCCGATCCACTACCGCTGAGCTGCACTCCCGTGCCGGTAATTCCCGTGTAGGGGCCACCCGCATTGGCCACTGGTGGACGATTGCTGATCGTGGCAGTCGTGCTGGCACTGTTCGTCGCGCCCGAATTGTCAGTTACCGTCAAAGTCACATTATACGTTCCAGCCGTCGCGTAGGTGTGCGTCGGAGTTGCAACGCTGCTGCTGTTGTTACTGCCACTGTTGGGGTCACCGAAGCTCCAAGAATAGCCTGTGATGGTTCCGTCTGGATCAGACGAGCTATTGCCGTTGAACGATAATGCGCTTAACGACATGCCTGAGTACGATCCGCCGGCATTGGCTACCGGCGGCTGGTTGCCGCTGGCCGTGGAAATTGTATAAAAAGTCGAAGGCGCACTTTGGTTGTTGTATTCGGTCTTGATCCAGTCAGCGGAGCGGGCAATCAATGACACGCGAAACTCGTCCAGCATGCCGTTAAGAAATTCATGATTAGCACTATTATAGAAGTGGGATGCAAGCCGTAAGTTTTTAGCCGTGAAGGTGCCAGAACCGACTGTAATGTCAGCCCCAGTCTTAACCCCGTCGAGGTAAAGTTTCGCGGTTGTTCCGCTCCTAATAATGGTAATCCAATGCCAGTTGCCGTTGCTGA
>WNFS01000359.1_pt1 | contig 35300 bp, 30 predicted proteins | sample 5400141 | NCBI WGS metagenome assembly WNFS01 (sample SAMN13153358, study PRJNA577476) | soil metagenome | isolation source: 60 cm saprolite under Madrone tree | place: USA:California | collected 2016-06-14
CGGGGGGCACGCAGACCATCGGGGCGGCGCGGGCCGTCCTCGCGGCGGGGCCGCACCTCAGGAGCGCCGGCCGGATGCTCGGACTCGACCTGCCGGTCTTCTGCGAGCTCCACTCGAAGATCGCTTTCAACGATCCGCTGGGCGCCATGCCGCGGGGAGCGCCCATGACGATATGGGCCGATCCGCTGACTATCGGCTGGTCGGAGGATGAGCGGGCGGAGCTTGCGGGATCGCCGCGGCACCGGCACCTCACCGAGGAGCTGCCGTCGGGCGCGCATGGCCGGCCCGAGGGCGCGGGCGAGAGCACGTCGGTGCTCGGCGTGTGGACCTACGACGTCGAGCCGGTGGAGCCCACCTTCCCGCCCGACTTCGATCCTGCGCATCCCGAGGTGGTGCTGAGGGGCATGGCGCGCATGATCCCGGCCATGGCGGCCTACGTGGAGCGACTACCGCGCTGCTTCGTAGACGGTGGCTACTACACCAAGACGCGCGAGAACCGCCTTCTCTCGTGCCCTCTGCCCATAGAGGGCGCCTACGTCATCGGCGCCCTCTCAGGCTACGGCATGATGTCGTCGAACGGCGCGGCGGATCTGCTGGCCGACTACATTGCCGAGCGCCCCCTGCCCCCCTACGCGTCCGCCTTCCATCTCGACCGCTACGACGACCCCGCGTACCAGAAACTCCTCGACAACTGGGGCGACTCCGGGCAGCTGTAGCAGCGCCGATCGTTGGGCTAGGGCACGACCCCGGTCAGTTCGATGACCTTGCCCGCGCGCAGGACCGTGGCCGTGAGCGAGGCGCCGGGCTTCAGCGTTGCGAGATGGTCACGGATCTTCATCATGCTGGCCGCCGACTCCGCGGGAACGCCTTCGACGCTGAGGATGATGTCGCCCCCGAGGACGATCTGCTGTCCGTCCACGGTGACCACCTTGTTGCCGCCGCGAAGGCCCGCCTCGTCCCCCGGGGATCCCTTGGCCACGCTCTTGACGAGATAGCCCTTCATATTGTTGGGCACGTTGAGGAGATCGAGCAGCTCATCCGAGAGGAATTCGCCCTCGAGGCCGCCCCAGAATGACTTCTTGGCGAGGAGGAGCTCCTGCGCCGTCTTCATGGTCACCACGAAGCCCAAGCCCTCGCTCCCGCCCGACTTCGAGATGTTGTGGCTGACGATGCCGATGACTTCCCCCGCCGCATTGAACATCGGCCCGCCTGAATTGCCCGTGTTGATGGTGGCATTGGTCTGGAAGAACTCCGCGAGCGGCATGGCCCGGTGCACCGTGTTCGGCGCCCAGCGGGCGCTGATCAGTCCCGCGCTCAGGGAGTAGCTGAGGCCATAGGGCGCGCCCACGATATACACGGGGTCGCCGACCCGCACCCTATCGGAATTGGCCATGACGGCCACTTTGGCGCCCGCGGGAACCCGCTCGAGCTGGATGAGGGAGAGATCGGCCGCCGGCTCGGAGGCGATGACTTTGGCGGAGACCGTATCGCCCCCGAGGAATTCCACGCTGATGTCGTTCATGGAGTGGACGACATGGGCCGCAGTCATCACCTTCCCGTCGGCGGATATGAGCACCCCGGAGCCCGTCTCCGTGAAGCGCACCTGCCCGCCTGTCGTCACTTCGCTTCCCTTGGCGCGTATGACGACCACGGAAGGGGTGACCTTCCTGAAGACTTCCCCGGGAGTCTGGGCGGCGCCGGCCACGGGAATGGAGAGAATGGTCAAGGCGGCCAGGATGATCGCGCGCGCTGCTTGCATGGGCGTCCCCTTCTCGATGCGGCGGTTCAAGGGTCGATCTGGGTGATCTTGGAGTCTTGCCATCCCAGGCCCGCCGTCAGTCGCCGCGGCGAGGCAAGCTCCGGCATGAGTCTGCACGTTCGTGGTCTTCTGTGGGTGATCATCCGGCGCCAGTCTGGCCGAGGAGCGCTCAGTATGCAAGCGAGCCTCGAGCGCGGCGATCGTTACGAGCGTGGAGCGTTCAGGCGGGTCGCTAGCCGGCGGCGGTGGCGGTTCGGAGCTGACGCACGACCGCACGCAGACGCCCGGGGTTGATAGGCTTCTCGAGCAGGAGTGCGGGATGCATGGAGGCCGCCTCGGTGACGAGATCTCGCCCGATCTCGGCAACGAAGAGCACGACCGGGGCGGAGGGATTGAAGGTCCGGAAGAGTCTGGCCAGCACCCATGCGCTTCGCACGATGCCGTGGGCGGGCGACAAGTCGAGATCGATCACGCCCACATCGAAGCCTCCCATTCGCACGAGCGCCAAGGCATGTTGCGCGTCCGCCGCCACCTCGACGAGGCACCCTTCCGCTTCGAGCGAAGCCCGGAGTCCCTCCCGGCTCCCCGCATAGGGATCGATCAGGACGGCACGAAGCCGTGAATCCAGCTCGTCCAACTTCAGCGACGGTGCCATGGGCTCTCTCTGACATGGTACTCACGCAACCGCGATGCCAAGGGCTACGGGGAATTCTGGGAGGCTCAAACGTGCCTGGCCGCGCCTTTAGAGGGATAGACGCGGCGCGGCGCGTGTAGCGCTTACCGTGGTCGTGTAACTTTTACGACGGCATTGCGGTCAGGCGACAGTGCCCCGACCGCCCCGCGCGCCCGACGCCGAAGAACCACTGCCCGGCGCCTCACCCGGGGGCTCCTCGGGAATTCGGGAGAGCTCTCCCAGGAGCAGGCCGGCCCAGCGGTAGATGTTCTGCTCTCGCACCGTTTGGTGCATTCGGCTCATGCGCGCCGTCTGCTCTTCGCGCGGCATCTCGACCGCCCGCCGAATCGCGTCGGCCACCCCGTCCAGGTCGTAGGGATTGACGAGGAGTGCGTCGCGGAGCTCGGCGGAGGCACCGGTGAATTGACTCAGGATGAGGGCGCCGCCGTCTTCGCGCACCGAGACGAATTCCTTGGCGACCAGGTTCATGCCGTCATGGAGCGAGGTGACCATGCAAAAGTCGGCGTACCGGTAGAAGGGCCAGATCTCCCGGTGGTCGTGGTGACGCTTGATATAGATTACGGGACGCCACTTCCGGGTGGCGAGGCTAGTGTTCACCTCGCGGACCACCGCGTCCACTTCCGCCTCGATCTCCTGGTAGCGGGCGATGCTGGAGCGGCTGGGGGCCGCGAGCTGGACGAAGACGAGGCGCTCCCGATACTCCGGGTTGAGCTCGAAGAACCGGCCGACGGCACGAATGCGCTCGGGCAGGCCCTTCGTGTAGTCGAGCCGCTCCACCCCCACGCCCAGGAACTCGCACGAGATACCGAGATCGCGCAGGATGTCCTCGCGAAGCGTGGGAGGCGGATTGGGCACGAATTCCGGCGCCACGCTGATGGGGAATGGCTTGACGAGCGTTGTGTGCTGGCCGCGCGTCACCGCGAACTGCTCCCACTCCACCCGCGCCTCGATGGCGCGCTCCGCCGTCTCGAGGAAATTGTTGCAGTAGTACTGGGTGTGGAAGCCGATGAGATCGGCGCCGAGCATGCCGAGCAGGAGCTCGTGCTGCCACGGGCAGATGCCGAAGGCCTCTGCGTTGGGCCACGGGATGTGCCAGAAGAGGGCCACCCGGGCATCCGGCCGCTCGCGCTTGATCAGCCCGGGCAGGAGGGCGAAGTGATAGTCCTGGATGAGGATGAGCGGTGAGTCCACGTCGGCCGCCTCGGCGAGCAGGGCCGCGGCGAACTTCTCGTTCACCGCCTTGTAGTGCGCCCAGTCTTCGGGACGGAACTGAGGGCGGGTGTGCACGATGTGGCAGAGCGGCCACAGCCCCTCGTTGGCGAAGCCGTAGTAGTAGCCCGCTTCTTCCTCTTTGCTGAGCCACACGCGCCGCAGCGAATAGCGTGGGTCGTCCTGCGGCAGCCCGATGCGGCCCGCCTCGTCGGACATCTCGCGGTCCGCGTCGCCGCTGGCCTGGGCCACCCAGACCCCGCCGCAGGCCCGCATCACCGGCTCCATGGCCGTGACGAGGCCGGAGGCAGGATGCTGCGCCTCGATCCGCCCGTCCTTCCAGACATGGCTCAGCGGCTCGCGATTCGACACGACGAAGAGCGGAGAGCCGCCCAGCCGCAGCTTGACGAACTGCTTGAGCCGCTCCTCGGTCCAGAGCGCCTCGCCCACCAGCCTGAGAGCCGCCTCCTCCTCCGCCGCGGCCCGCGCGCGGTGCAGGCTCTTGGCCATGACCGACACCTCGTGCGCCACGAGCCCGAAGATCCCAGGGTCGGCGATGTCGAGGGGTGGCGGCGCCGTGCTCCGGCGAAGCGCCTTGGTCCAGCGGGCCATCTTCGTCAGCGGCTGGACGACGGAGATGCGGACAATGAGGAGCGCAATGCCCGAGAGGACAAGGACGAGGACGAGAAAGCGGATCCCGTTGTCGCGCCAGAGGCGCCATTCGGCTTGCACCATCGGCTCGGCGTCGAGGGCCACGAGGAGCGCTCCCACGACACGTTCGTCGCGGATCACCGGACTCGCATAGAGATAGACGGGGCGGCTACCGAACCGCTTGAGTCCACGCCTCGTCTCCTTGCCCGCGAGCGCCGCCGTCACCTCGGGTTGGGCCTGTGACAAGACGGGCCGGAGGGCCGGAGTCGCTGCCTGGACGGTGCCGAGACGATCGAAGAACGCCAGACTCTGCTTGGGTTGACCGAACTTCACGAGCAGACGCTCGAGGGCTTGGCGGTTGCCTCGGGCGAGGGCGGGCTCGGCGGCCTCTGCTAGCCCCTCCCCCAGCAACCCCGCCCGCCGCTCGAGGTCATCGAACAGGCGCTGGCGCTCTCCGCCCACTTGCAGGTACGTGAAGCCACCGATGACCGCGAGCGCCGCGAGCCAGATGGCACCGACGAGGCGAGCGGCTACACTCACGCCGCCCCCCTGTGGACGGCCACGGAAGCGAGGCGCTCGACCAGGTGGTGCACGGCCCCTACGCCGTCCACTCGATAGGTCGCGCGGGAGGCCATTTCCGGCGGCCCTACCCGCACCGTGATCGCCTTCCCCACGAGGGCTCCAAAGGCCATCTCATCGGTCCAGTCGTCGCCGATGTACACGGAGAGCATCGGCTGCGGGAGCGAACTCAGCGCCCACTCCCGAATTCTGAGCGCGCAGTGACCCTTGCTCCATCCCACCTGGGGCAGGATCTCGATGGCTTTGGTGCCGTGAAAGATCTTGAGGCGTCCACCGTGGCTCTGGTGCAGGGCCCGCGCAAGCTCGGTCTCGAACGACCGCCGCCCCTCCGCGTTCATGTGGCGGTAGTGGACGGTGACACCGAGCCGCTTGGTTTCGACCCGCATACCCTGGATGGTCGATGCCCGCCGAGCCAGGGATTCGCCAAGCGCCCGCACCATTGGTTGCTGGGCGACCGCCTGGGGGTGGCTAAAGGCGATGCCGGGGCCATCGATGACAAGCCCGTGGCAACCCGCGTAGACGGCACCCGGAACGGCAACGCGCTGCGTCACATCGCCCAAATCACGCCCGGACACCACAGCCAAGCGCACGCTCGGGTTCTGAGCCAACACGGCAAGGTGGCGCTGAACGTCCTGCGCCAGCCGTGCCTCGCCAGGGTCGGACACATGTGGGGTCAGCGTGCCATCGTAGTCGGTCATGAAAAGGAGGCTACCCCCACCACTGAGCCACGGACCCAACCATTCCACGAGCACCTTTCCGTCTTCGCCGGATTCTCTTCGCATGGCGCCTCGGGGGGCGCAATGCGCATGCCATCTGGTGGAGACGCGCGTAACTCTAGAGGGACCTTCTTCTCGCTGACTTGGAGGCAAGGAAATAAAGATGCGGTAATTTCGGGCTGTAATATTTGCGCCCATAGGAAAATTTTTCCTAAAGGGGATCAGCGCTTGCTCAGCTCGTCGGCCAGCAAATAGGCCTTGTCGGCGAGGGTGAAGGCGCGCTGGAAGTCCTGCGCCTGAAGCGCTTCACGGGCCTTTTCGAGGAAGCTCTGCACAGTTTGTAGGCTGTCCTGCTCACCGGAGGGGAGTTTTGCCGGATCGATCTGGCGGAGCCGCTGGGATGCGCCCTCGATGCGCTGCTGGGTGTCGGCACGGAGCTTCTGCTCGTCCACGGCGCTGAGCACGGGTGAGAGGACCGGCGGGGGGTCCGGGATCACGCGCGCCGGCGGAGGCGCGGGTGCAGGCGTGGCCGCGGGAGGCCGCGGCGCAACAGGTCGGCGAGGCTCTGGGGGCAGGGGCGCGGCCCTCGCCGGACTCGCCGGACTCGCCGGAGAGGGCGGTGTTTGCTGGAGCGCGGGATCCTCCGGCGGATCGACCGGGAGAACGGGGGCCGCGACGACGGTCGGCGCCAACTGCACTTCCTCCGGCGGCGGCGATTTGAACCAGCCCTTGATCGTGGCACAGCCGGTCAGGCCGAGACAGGCAGCGACGAGAAGAACCACGACTCTCACCGGGCGCTCCTGAAGGGCAGCCTGACCGTCATGGTCGTTCCGTGTCCGAGTTCGCTTCGCACATCGATGGTGCCGTCGTGCATCTGCACGATGCGGTACACGATCGAGAGCCCGATGCCGGTGCCGTCGGGCCGAGTCGTATAGTACAGCGCGAACATGCGCTCGACATCCTCCGGAGCTATCCCCACTCCCTCGTCTGCCACCTCGAGACAAAGCATATGCTGTTCGGCCCGCGCCCCAATCGTGACCACACCGCCCGCCGGCATGGCCTGACATGCGTTCTGGACCAGGTTGAGCGAGGCCTGGCGGAGCAGCTCCTCGTCCCCTTCAATGGTGGGCAGTCCCGGCGCGATGTTGAGGATGAACCGGATTCCCTGGCTCTGCCACTCGGCCTCCACGAGGGCCACCACACTGTGGAGGAGGGCCGGGATTTCGATGGGCTTCAGCTCGAGCTCGTGCGGCCGCATGAAGCCGAGAAACCCCTGCACCACGCGATCGAGACGCCGGATCTCACCGCCGATCACCTCGAGGCTTTGGCGCACCTCCTGGTTCGGCGCACCCAGCCGCTCCTTGATGAGCTCGACGTGGATCATCATGGAGTTGAGCGGATTCTTGACCTCGTGGGCCACGCCGGACGTGAGGCGGCCGAGGGCGGCCAGGCGCTGAGAATAGCTCACGAGCGACTGGACGGTAACGTGGGCACGCTCCGAGACCATGGCGAGACGATCGGCCTCGAGCTGCTGCCCCAGGCGCTGCAGCTCCGCCGAGAGCTCCTGGAACTCGTCGTGGGTGGCGGTGGATGGCGCGATCTCGAACTCGCCGCGCGCCAGCCGTCCCACTTCGCGAGTCAGCGAACGCAATGGCTTGAGCATCAACCTGGCGAGAGCCCACGCCACCAGCCAGGCCAGCGGCAAGGCGAGAGCGGCCAGGGTCACGGTTTGGCGCAGCGCCGCGTTCAGCTCGCGTCGCAGGAGGGTCGTGCTGAGGCCGAGCCGGATACTCCCGAAGGGCGCGCCGTTCAGATTCATGGGCAATACCACTTCGTAGGTCTGTCCCACGTGGTACAGCGTCAGGAAGCGCGAGATGGCGTTGTCCCGGAGCAGGTCATCGAGGCTCGGTCGTTCGGGCGCCGCGCTTCCTTCGCGCGGCCGTTCCGTGTGCACGATGATGCGGCCGTCGCGGTCGGCGATCAGCACGTACAGGAGGTGCGGCGAGTAGCCCACGCTGGCATCGAGAAAGCCGCGCAGCTCGCCGTCTCCCCGTAGCAGCTCCTGCGGATCACGCTGGGAGCCACGCAGGATGGAGCGGCTGCTCTGCGCGAAGATCTGCCGCGCCACGAGCTGCGCCTGTCGCCCCGCTTCTTCCACCACCACCCGGGTGAGCTGGGCGAGGTGAACGGCCGTGGTCACGGCCACCAGGGTCAGGGCGACCAGGCTGACCACGACCGCTTCCTTGAAGCGAATACCGAAGCCGATTTTCACCGGCCGTAGGTCTTGAGCTTGTTGTGGAGCGTCTTGAGGCTGATGCCGAGGACTTGGGCGGCCCGGGTTTTATTGTTCTCCTGCGCGGCCAGCGTCCGCAGGATGAGCTGCTTCTCCACTTCGTCGAGGGCGGTGCCGATCGGCACCGTCAGCGCGTTGGCGGCGGCCACCAACGGGGGTGCGCTGGTCGCGGCCCCATCGTCGAGTCCCCGGCCTCCGGACAGGTCGGAGAGATCTTTCGCGGTGATGCGCTCCGCGCCGCAGGCGATGACGGCTCGCTCGATGGTATTTCTGAGCTCGCGGACATTGCCCGGCCATGGTGCCGCTTCGAGCGCGGCCTGCACCCCATCGTCGACGCCCCCGATGTGTTTGTCGTACTTCGCGTTGAATTCCTCCACGAAGGCCCGGATGAGGAGGGGGATGTCCTCGCGACGATCGCGGAGGGCGGGCAGGGCCATGCTGACCACGTTGAGGCGGTAGTAGAGATCCTCCCGGAAGGTGCCGTCCATGAGGCCCTTCCGCGGGTCCTTGTTGGTGGCCGCGAGGACGCGCACGTCCATCTTCACCTCAGCCCGGCCGCCCAGGCGCCGCACCATGCCCGCCTCCAGGACGCGGAGAAACTTCGCCTGGGTGGCCGGGCTCATCTCGCCGATCTCGTCGAGGAAGAGGGTGCCCTGGTGCGCGAGCTCGAAACAGCCGGCCCGGCGGTCGAATGCTCCGGTGAACGCGCCTTTCTCGTGACCGAAGATCTCGCTCTCCAGGAGCGTTTCGGGAATGGCGGCGCAGTTGACGGCCACGAAGGGCGCCCGCGCCCTCGGGGAGAGATCGTGAATGGTTCGCGCCACCAGCTCCTTGCCCGTGCCGCTCTCTCCCGTGATCAGTACCGGCGCCGGTGTCGGCGCCGCCATCTCGATCATCCGGTAGAGCTCCTGCATCGAGGGGCCCGTGCCCACCAGCTGTCCCACTCCCATGACCTGCCGGAGCTGGCGCCGGAGGAGCGCGACCTCGCGCAAGGCCTCGCTGCTGGAGGCCGCCTTGGGAATGATCAGCTTGAGGCGCGCCACGTCTACCGGCTTGGTCAGGTAGTCGTAGGCACCCTCCTTCATGGCGTTCACCGCGGTCTCGATCGTTCCCTGCCCGGTCAAGAGGATCACCGCAGCGAAGGGCACTTCCTCGCGAAGGGCCTTGAGGAGGGCGTCGCCGTCCATACGTGGCATGACGAGATCTGAGATCACTACCGCCGGCATGCCGGCGACGGCTTTCTCGAGGGCTTCCTGGCCGTTTCCTGCCTCCTCGACGTCGTAGCCCCAGCCGGACAAGAGAGACACCAAGCCGCGCCGGGCGGCGGCCTCGTCGTCGACAACCAGAATCTTCACGCTCATCAGATCATTCTCACCTTTCAAGGGTGTTACGACGCCCGCCAGAGACTTCGTACATAGGCTGTGCCAGCCCGGCGCAATGGTCAAGCCGCTACTGCTGAGAACACACCGCCAACCTCGCGGTCCAAAGGGTCCGGGGTACCGGCGGTGTAACGATTACACACCCTCCATGTAACGATTGCTTGGTTTCTGGCAAGGTGAGAGGAGAAACTTGCTGATACCTAGTCCATTCCAAGGGTTTAGGTGTGGCCCGACCGTTGCAATCCCAGCACCCGGGTTTCTGACTCCTAACCGGTACGAGGAGGACATATGGTTCACCTGAGAACGCTCGCGATACTACTGCCTGCGGTGCTTGTGGCGGCCCCGGGGTGCGCGACCAAAGACTGGGTGCGTGATCTCATGGGCAAGAAGGAAGTGGAGATAGGCCAGAGCGTGGACCAGAAGGTGGACACCGTGAATACCCAGTTGAACGGCCAGATCAAGACCGTAGAGGCGAGCCTCGGCGACACTACTCAGCTCGCGCGGGGCGCGGGAGAGCGCGCTGATGCTGCCATGGCTAAAGCCGGGAGTGTGGACACTCGCCTCACGCGCGTGTGGTCGAACCGGTACAACCAGAAGGCGGTCGACACCGTCGAAGTGTATTTCGGCTTCGATCAGGCCGACCTCTCGGATGGCGCTCAGACCGCACTCCTCGGCGTGGTCAAGGAGCTCGAGTCCAGTCCGACCCTCATAGTGAGGCTGGGCGGCTTCACCGATCAGAAGGGCACGAAGAACTATAACTACACGCTGGCCCAGCGTCGCGTCGAGTCCGTCCGGCGGTTCCTCGCGGACAAGGGTGTGCAGCTCTCGCGCGTTCACGCCATCGGCATGGGCTCGCTCGATGACCCCGCCATCCCCGATGACAAGAAGCGCCGGGTCACTGTGACCTTGATGATCGACTCGGACTAGCTTCCGTAGAGGATCCACTCTCAGAAGGTCATCGACCAGAGTCGACGATCTTCTGAGAGTGGGGACAGTCCCTGTGCTAGCCTCATCCCCGATGCACGGGCTGCGATATCTCGGTCTGATCGCTTTGCTTCTCTTCGCCCTCTCCGCCTTCGCGCCTCTGGCCAATCTTCTGAATACTCTGATGGCCGGCCAGGCTCACGTCGAGCCATCGGATGCTATCGTGGTCATGGGCCGGGGCGGCGCGGACGCCGATGGTGTGCTCACAAACCGTTCGCTCAGGCGCGTGCTCCTCGGGGTGGATCTTTACACCAATGCCCTCGCCCCAGTGCTCCTGCTGTCCGGTTCGACGGGGGAGGCCGAGGCGAGAAAGACCCTCGCGAGAGGACTGGGGGTGCCCGACAAGGACATTCTGGTCAGTGCCAAGGCGCGTACCACCAGAGAAGAAGCAGCCGAGATACGCAAGATCCTGCTCCCGCTCGGCCGTCACCGTATCCTGCTCGTCGCAGATCCCATCGACATGCCCCGATCACGTGCGCTCATGGAACGGGCCGGCTTCGTTGTACATCCGGTACCCACGGCGGCGAGTGGCCCGTCCAATCCTGAATCGCGCCTTGGCCTGGTGCGCGACATCACCATCGAGCTGTTGGCCTGGGCATACTATCGCCTGGCGGGCGCTCTCTGAGGTCTCGCCGTCGTCTCCCTGACCATCGTCGGGATCGTTATCGTGACATCGCTGGGAGCCTATATCGTCGGGACCCGCGGCCTCGCCCTCAGCCGAGACAAGCTCACTCCGGCTATCATGGAGATGCTCGAATCCCTGGGACTAACCGTGATCTTTCTGTTAGTCAACCTTGCCGTCGGCATGGCGCTAGTGCTCGGCCTTCGAACATTGGCCGGGAAGTTCATCTCGATCTACTGGCTCAATGACACGAGCCTCGTGGTGCTGTCCCTCGTTCAGGCGCTCGCCTTCTACCACTGGCGACGACGGCCCAAGTGAGGGAACGTCCATCTGAGCGATTTTGTTAGCCTTGTTTTGTGACTCCGACTATACTCGCCCCGCGGTTGGCCCGGTGGCTGGCGTGGAAAGGGGCCGTCACGCCATGTCCCCATTCGTAACCTCAAGCCGCGTATCGATGCAGCGTTCGGCGCACGGAAGAAAGGGGGCTGGATCGTGTCCCTTCTTGATCCGTCCACGGGCCTGTTCCAATACGAGGCCTTCCTCCACCTCCTCCTTCGCGAGACCGGCCGTGGAACGAGATACCGGGACTTCTTCACTCTCTGCATCTTCAAGCCTGACGTCCCCCCGGAAGACGCCGAATTCGAGGAAACGATCGAGACGGCTCTCTCGGTCCGAGTCACCGAGTTCATCCGCTCGACGGACATCGTGGGTCGCTTTCCCACAGGCCTTGCCGTGCTGCTGCTTCACACGGGCCATGCGGAAGCCGTCGGGGTCGCCGAGCGTGTGCGAGCCGGGGTCAGGCGGATGGAGTTTCGCCGAGGTCCAGAGCAACCTCCAAGGCGGCTGACGCTCAGCGCGGGAATCGTGTCTTTTCCGCGAGATGGTCAGACCTCGACCACTCTCCTCTCCAGAGCCCAGCGATACCTCGAGCAGGCCCGCCAACACGGGGGCGACAAAGTCGTCTACGGCTCCTAGCCGGAAACTCGGCCTCCCGCATCGCCCCGCCTCAGCGGCAGGAAACCAGGCTGGCCTCGATCACGTTCGCGTAGAACTGTCGCTGAACCCGGGCCGAGGGGAGGAATCGCCCCTCCACCGTGACCGTGGACCCGGCGAGGCACGCCGGGGGTGCGATCGACAGCACGGTGAGGATCCCAGGCCCCCCCGCCACGAGATCGAAGACGGTAAAGACCGGGCCGGCCATGCTACCCGGAGCGGCCGGGCGAACGTTTGCCAGCGTGCCGCGAACCGAGAGAAACCGCTCGCGGTAAGCGCTGGGATTCCGGACGATGTCGAGAATCGAGACCTGTTCCGCCGACGCTGGCGGCACGAGTCCGGCCAGGAGAAGTGCAGCGAGGGCGATCCGCTTCAGGGCGCCCGCCAGACGATCTTGCCGGCCTCGTTGCCGAGCCAGATACGCGGCGAGCCGTTGTCCTTCACGCCGAGGAGGACACGCACGCGCTCGCCCGCGTCGAGAACTTCGAGGCTCGAGGTTCCGTCGGTCGATACGGTGAGGCGCGTTCGGGGCTTGCCGTTTTCGCCGAAGATCTGCAGCATCGTTGCGTTCGCATTCTGAGCCGTACCCAGCGAGGCTCGCACCTGTCCCCGGCTGTCCCGCAGCACGAATTCCTCGGCTTCGAGCGATTTCGGCATGCGGTGCGGGGGGGCTTGTCCCATCAGCATCAGTGCGGCCCCCCCTAAGAGGACGACCAGCGTTGTCCGCTTCGATCGACGACGCTCTCGTTCCAGGCGCTCGAGACGTGTCGTCAGCGCATCCAGCGTGGACTCGGTCATCAGTTCCTCCTCGGAAGGGTACCCAGACGTCACGCCTTGCCTGCTCGAGGCCGTGGGCTCGGACCCGCGACGCCTCGCGAGCCGAAGCCCGCGACGAAATCGCCTGCTTTGACGGCGCGCAGAATCGCGTCGGGATTTCTCGCGGCGCTCACTTCGATCCAGGCCCGGCCGATGTGGGGTTCAGTGTGGGAGTCATCGGTGGCCACCTTGGGCAAGGCAATCGCGCTCACGTCGTATTCCGCCTGGTAAAGACCGGTATCGGTCACCTCGACGGCATGGATCGGTGACCATTCTTGACCGATTCGGCGGATCCTACGAAGCGCTTGCTCGACGGTCAGGGAGTATCGAGCTGGGTGATTCAGGATGTAGAGCGTTTCCCGATCCCCTGTCACCTTTCCGATATGCTGCGAAAGGGGCCGATAGTCCAACTCCACGCCGGGAAGGATGATCATTTTCTCGTCACTCAGGGGAAGGTTCGTCCAGTAGTCCGGCTGGATCAGGTCATCGTGGTCGGTAATGGCCAGGAAATCGTAGTCGAGGTCCCGGTATCGAGCGACCACCTCTTCGACGGAAAGACGTCCGTCCGAGAAGGAGGTGTGGGCGTGCAGGTTTCCCTTCAGTATCGCCATGTTCTCCCCACAGAGGTTCCTGGTTCGGCTCCCGTAGCCAACAAAGAGTAAGGACCTTGCAAAAGCCCGTCCGTCTCGTGACAGTCTTCCCGAATGGCAATTTTCGAGCGTCTCCTCATCACATATGGGTAGATCAATGGACACTATTCTCCATACGGTAATTTTTCCCCACAAAAGCCGAGGATGAATCCCTCGAATCGAGGGATCGATTCATCATCTCGACAGCTTAGGCTTGTTTCCTTTTTTGACCTTGCATTCGAGGGGAATCCGAGGAGAATTGGGGAACCTCGGTACAATTGAGGAGTTGGGTATTCGATGTCGGCCGAGGCGACAGAACGCAGTGACGGAGATTGTTGATCAAGAAGACGTGAAGCGTCTGAGCACCTCCGTCAGATCCCGAAGCGCACTCGGCTTCGCGAGGATGTCTACGGCACCTAACTCGCGCGCCCGGAGAGTTGCTTCCGTCTCCGCGTGAGCCGAGAGGATGACTACAGGCAGATCCGGAAATCGGCTTCGGATGCGCGAAAGAACCGAGAGGCCGTCGAGTCCAGGCATGACGAGATCAAGGAATACACCATCGACCGTCGTGGTTTCGACGACATTGAGTGCTTCAACTCCATCGAGGGCCACGAGAACGTCGTGCCCTTCGACGCGCAGAACCTCTGCGAGCACTTGGGCAACCGAAGGATCGTCCTCAACAACGAGTATGCGCATAGGGGAATCCCCGCTGGAAGTATCCGGGCCGAGCCCTCTGCTCGTCAAGGCCTAACATTCGGAAGTCCCTATGGCGTCTGACACAATACTGGTCATCGGGAGCGATCTCCAAAGCCGGGACATCCTCACGCGCAGCGTCAAAGAGATCGGCTACGCCACTGTGGTGGTCGGTAGCCTTTCGGACGCACTCGCGCTCGTACCCAGTCTTCGGCCCCAGGCCATCCTGCTGGATCTCGATGACGCCGAGGCGGGTGCCCTGGACCTCCTGCACCAGTTGCGCTTGGAGGGTCCCGAGGCCCCCCTCGTGGTCTTGTCCGGGACCAATGATGCGGCCCTCGCAGTCAGGGCCGTCCGGGCCGGGGCCTGCGACTTTCTCCTCAAGCCCGTCCTTCCGGAAGCGCTCCGCGACGCGATAAATCGGGGGTTCGCCCAAAACGGACACGAGCGCGCGCTCGATTTGTCCGCGGTTGCCGTCGCGGAAAGCGATCGATCCCCCTACAATCTCGATCTCCTCTTCAGGGGCAGCGAGCGCATGCGCGCCGTCGAGGACATCGTGCGGAGGGCCGCAGACACCAACGTGACTGTGCTTCTCACCGGCGAGAGCGGGGTCGGCAAGGAAATGGTGGCGCGGGCTGTCCACCAGATCTCCGGTCGCTTGGACAAGCCTTTCGTCAAGGTCAATTGCGCCTCGCTGCCCGCGGAACTGCTCGAGTCCGAGCTGTTCGGGCACGAGAAGGGAGCCTTCACGGGGGCTCATCGTCGCAAGCCCGGAAAATTCGAGCTTGCCCACCAAGGCACCTTCCTCCTCGATGAGATCGGCGAGATGCCCCTGAGCCTTCAGGCCAAGCTGCTTCACGTGCTGCAGGACGCGAAGTTTTTCAGCGTCGGCGGCACGGAGCTGATCACGGCGGACGTTCGGCTCATCGCTGCCACGAACAGTAACCTTGCTGTCCTCGTGGCCAACGGGCAGTTTCGAGAGGATCTGTACTATCGGCTCAACGTGGTCACGATTCCCATTCCTCCCCTGAGAACACGACGGGAGGAGATTCCGTCTCTGATCCGCCACTTCCTGAGCCGCTTTTGCAAGCAGTACAACCGCAGTACGCCAACCATCTCGCCGGAAACGATGCGGCTCTTCCAGGAATACGGCTGGCCGGGCAATGTTCGCGAACTCGAGAATATGATCCGGAGGCTCGTGGTGCTGCAGAGCGAGCTTCTCGTTCAAGAGGAGATCGCCCTCCGGACAGAGAGGCCCCAGGTTGGGCTCCCGGTATCCACCTTCGTTCCTCCCAAGGATCAAACTCCTTCGCGTCCTGCCGGCAAGAGCCTCGGATTAAAGGAAATCGCCAAGAAGGCGGCCATGGCGGCCGAGGCGGCAGCAATCAAAGAGGTTCTCGAGCGAGTGAGGTGGAACCGAGCAGAGACAGCCCGGCTACTGAAGATCAGCTACAAGGCACTGCTATACAAAATACGTCAATGCGGCCTCGATGGCCCCCGTCCTGACGGCCATGGGAAATAAATTTCCCTATTTAGTGTCAGATTCTTCCGCAATTTGCCGCGATATACCTTCACGGTAGGCCGTCTCACCTGACGTGCAATGGTCCTTAGCTACCGATATTTTCTGGTTCCTACGCGCAAGCATCTAATTTTGAATGGAGAGGCCGCGAATGCCTATAGCATAGATAGTCGGTAAAGAGGTCTCGGCGCAGATTTTGCTTATCCAATCACGTCGCCGGGCGTCGCCAGCCAAGACACCTCATGGTGGCGCCGGATATCGCGACGTTTAGGGCGCCAAGCCCCTCGAAGGAGATTGGCAGTGAATGAGTCTTCGCGCTCTCTGCAATATGTCCCGCGCTCGAAGCATGGGAGCGGGATGCGTTCAAATCCACTCCCTGAAGATCCGCCATTGCCGGTCCGGACAACTATTCGGGCCTTCACTGATACTTCCTTGACCCGTCATCGTGGTGTCACGCCTGCCGTGCGAGCCTAGACACCCGATCCCGAAGGGACTTCGACACTCGTGAAATCACTCATTTTGGACGAAACGTTGGATCTGTCTTCCCGGTTGCGGCCCCTGCTCATGGGTCGGGGCTGCTCGGTACAGTGTGTCTGTTCCATTCAAGAGTTCGACATGGTGGTAAGCCGCCACGAGCCTCTCGATCTTCTCATCGTCAACCTGGCGGGAGACCTCACCGCCTGGCAGATTTCGCGATACGTGGAATCGACACTGACCGTCAGTGGTACATTGGTTCTGGCTGATCGTCGCCAGGCGGCCGGGCTCGATGTACTCACCGGACTTCCCGGAGTCGAGTGGGCCGAGCGGGACGACATGGTCAGGGTCAACGCATGGCTCGACCGCGTAGCAGGAAAGCTCGCTCCCGTCGGCTCGGCTCCCAGTGCGGTGTCGCCGGGCTCACGCGGCGTTGAGTCCGGCATTATCGGAAGCTCGCAACAGCTGAAAGAAGTCCTCACCAAGATCGACAAGGTTGCCGGTGGGGACGCCAATGTCTGCATCATGGGCGAGAGCGGCACGGGCAAGGAGCTCATCGCCCGCGCGATCCATGGTAATAGCCCACGCCGGGACCGCCCGCTCGTCACCCTGGACTGCACCGCGATACCCGAGGGGCTGATGGAGAGTCAGCTCTTCGGCCATCGTCGAGGCTCATTCACGGGTGCGGTCGAGCATCGGAATGGTGTCTTCGCCTTGGCCGACACGGGTACGCTCTTCATCGACGAAATCAGCGAGCTGCCCCTGCCGCTCCAGGCCAAGCTCCTTCGAGTCATCCAGGCTCACGAATTCGTGGAGGTCGGGGGCAGTCAGCCCATCCAGACGGATATCCGACTGATCACTGCGAGCAACAAGGATTTGCGGGAAGCGGTGGCGGATGGCACGTTCCGGGCCGACCTGTACTACCGGGTGGCCGTGGTCATGATCCAGCTCCCTCCGCTCCGCGAGCGGCGGGAGGACATCCCGCAGCTCGTACGCCACTTCCTCGAGCGGTTCAGCACTGTTCACCGCCGCGCCGTCCCAGCCATTACCCCCCGGGCGCTGGAAATGTTGACGTCCTACGCCTGGCCCGGTAACGTAAGGCAGCTTGAAAACTGCATCGAGCAGGCGGTGGTCCTCGCGAACGAAGAGGTGATCGATGTCGATGTACTGTCGCTCGACCACCGCGAGCCTAAGAAGATGGCGGGACATCATGAAGCCGCGCAGGCAGGTCTGACACTGCGCGAGGTGGAGCAGGAGCACATTCTGAGAACGCTGCATGCGGTGAACGGAAATCGCACCCGGGCGGCCCGATTGCTCGGGATCAGTCTGCGCTGCCTGCAGTACAAGCTGAAATCCTACGCGCAAAGCGAGGGCTCGGCGCTCGAGTCGATCGGTAGCACCCAGACCAAATACCCACGAGGAGTCCAATCATGACGCGCCCCTTCCCCTGGCTGGCCATGCTGCCGTCGGTGACGCTTCTCTTCTGGTCGCTGTCGGCCTCGCCCGCGCTGGCCCAAGGGACCGCCCCAGGGACTGCCCAGGGGGCCGTCCAAGGAATCGACCCGAAGGACTTTATCGTCGGCCCGGAAGATGTCCTTGAAGTGCAAGTCTGGGACAACAAGGATCTCAATCAGAGCGTCTTCGTGCGACCGGATGGAAAGACCTCCCTGCCTCTCGTCGGTGAGATCCAGGCGGCGGGCAAGACCGTGCAGGAGCTCCAGGACTATCTCTCCGCCGTCTACTCCAAGACGGTCAAGGGAGCCGCCGTCACGGTCATCATCCGCGATATCAAGAGCCGGCCGGTCTACTTCGTGGGGGGTTTCGGGAAACCCGGGCCCCTTCAGCTGACCCGCGAATTGACGCTGCTCCAGGCGATCAGCATCGTAGGTGGACTTGCCCCAACGGCCGATGGTGAAAAAAGCTTCATTCTTCGGCAGGGGAAGATCATGCCCATCGATTTCGTCAAGCTCGTGCAGAAGGGGGATCTCACCCAGAACCTCAAGCTCGAGCCGGGCGATTCAGTCGTCTCACCACTCGCGGATCTGGTCTACCTGCAGGGTGAGGTGAGGGCTCCGGGGGCAGTCAAATACACCCAGGACTTGACCCTGATCAAGGCTCTGACCCAGGGAGGGGGCCTGACCCCGATGGCCGCCGGAGGCCGGGTGGATATCCTCAGAGGCAAGGGGGAAAACAGGGAGCGGATGCGGGTGGATGTTGATAAGATGTTGCGGGCTCCGGACGAGAATAAAGACGTCGCATTGAAGCCCGACGACATCATCTTTGTGCCCCAACGGCTCTTCTAGACGAGGCGCAGTACCTGACGGGAAAGAGCCGGTTCGGCTCTTTCCCGTCTTACTCGTTGCCTTCGCAGTCTTCCTCCTCTGGCCCGGCTTCGATTTGGGCGTGCGGGCCTGGGGTCAGACCCCGTCGTCAAGCCCAACTGAAGGATCGGCTCCGCCAGCTGGAGGAGCGCCCAGTCCGACGCCTCCGAGTACGACCATCCCACCTCAGGCGGCACCTACCACGATCCCGATCACCCCCGTTCCGGGCCAGGCGACGCCTGCCCCGACACAGGTGCCTGGGACTCCAGAGGCGGAGACGCCCAAAGGTGAGGGGGGGCAGGCCGCTCCCGTGCTGCCCCAGCAGCCGTACTTCGTGCCCCAATACCCGTCCCAGTTTCCCCCGGCATTCCAGGGACCCCGACCGCAGACCACCCCCTTTGGAGTGCTGCCGCCAGGAGTGCTAACGCCGATCCCTGGCGCGCCGACAGTCCCTGGTGCGCCGACAGTCCCTGGCGCCCCGACAGCCCCTGGCGCCCCGACTGGCGGTGGCCCGATTCCCACGTGGATTCCTCCCGTTGCCCCGGCGCCATCACAGGCGCACCCGCCCGGGGAGATTGCCCCCGGCCTCCTGACCCTTGGTCCTGGAAAACTGTTCACCTTTCAACCGACGCTTTTGGTGAGCGAGATGTGGACCGACAATTTCAATTTTTCATCGACGAACAAGCAGTCGGACTACCGGACCGTCATCGGCCCAGGCGCGAATCTGCTGATCAACGGCCCCACTACGAGGGGAAGCATCTCCGGCACGTGGGGGTTCACGTACGACACTGCTGCGTCCAGTTCGAGCAATTACAACTTGTTTCCAAGCCTCAATGCGTCGGTGTTGCAGGTCTTCACACCCCGGCTGAGTGCCACCTTGACCGACTACTATGTCAAAAACAACAGCCCCTACCAAGCCAATCAGTTTGGTCTGACGACGCAACGCCAGACCTTCACGAGCAACTCGTTCAGCGCAGGACTCAACTACCTGATCGATCGGGTCGCCACCCAGGTCTATTACCGAAATTCTTTCTACTCGACCGGCAGCAGCAACGGAAGCGATACCAGTTCGAACATCCTCGGGGCCAGTGCCAGCACGCCCATCGGCGTGTTCAACACGGTCCGGGTGGGCTACGAACACTCCTGGAGTGACACATCCGGCACAAGCTCGGGCAGCAATCGGGGCCAGACCACCGGGGATCTCTTCACGGCAACGTATAGCCGCCAAACCGGCCAGTATTCCTCCGCCGGCATCCAAGGCTCGTATCAGCTGCTGTCGGGCTCGGGCCTGCAGTCCTCCAATCAGCAGGGCTCGCAGTCGTCCAGCAATGACGAGACGATCTGGAACGTGTCGCTGTTCAGCACGTATGGTTTGCCGTCAGGCTTATCCGTGACAAGCAGCCTCGGCTACAGCCAGGTGAGCGGGGACAACCAATCGACCCAGGGCGGCGTCACCAGCAACTCGAATGTGAGCTACCGCTTCGGCCCAGCGGTCGCGTCCTTGGGAATTTTCTCGGACTTTCAGAACACAGGGCTCAACGGCCAGAATTTCGGCGTCGTGCAGACACAGGGGGTGACTGGGAGCCTGTCTTACACGTTTACCCCGCTCGTTACGGGCTCACTGTTCGGATCGTACGTATCAAATGGCACGACTGGTGTAGGAAATAACTCTTCTAGTCCGAATTCGATCAATTGGAATACCGGCGTCAACCTCAATTGGCAAATCCTTCGCTGGCTGGTCATGAATGCCCAATACAGTTACGGGTTCTGGAACAATGGCGGCATATCCGTCAATGGGAGTAACAACAGCAACACCGGTAATATCACGGTGAATTCCGTGCTGATTAGTCTTCAGGCGACATTCTAGCTCGTCCCTGCGCTCCTCATTTTTGTCATGTCGCCTCGTTTTTCGTCGCTTCTTCCTTCATTTCGTATGCACAAATTGCAGAGATCGGTTTTCTCGTAAGTACCCGATTATGTGTCGGACTTTTTCTCACTTGCCCATATTATCTCTCTGACCGCGCAAATTTCTGCCTTGCGGAAGGAAGTTTCCTCTTCAGGGTAGTAAAGTACTCCGTCACAGTTTTGAAGTAGTCTAGCTAAATCGATAAGTTCCCCTCATCGCCCACCTGACGACCTATGGCACTTACCTTGCTCTTGTACCGGCCCAGTCGTCATGGTCAGAATCTTCCGCCATTACATACCAGGCCTCATGCCTCTCCTCCTTGCGGGGGACCTAGCTGTCATCGTCGGCTCCGTTTTGACTACGGCGCTGGTTAGTACTTGGTTCGGCACAGGACCGATCGCTCCAAAGTTGATCTTCCTTGCCGGCATCGAAATCTTTCTCCTGTATTTGGCCGACCTTTATAACGCCCGGCTGCCCCTCGGGCGCCGCGAGCTGGTGGCCCGGCTCCTCATTTGCCAGGCCGCTGCCGCACCGCTGGTCGCCGCCGGGGGCTATGCCTTCACGAGCCTTCGCCTCGGAAGACAGGCGTTTCTCGAGCTCGGCGTGCTCGTGACGGTCGGCCTGTTGCTCTGGCGATCCGCCTGGTTGGGCTCGTGGTCCTTGGCCCGCATGACCATCCGGGTGCTGGTGGTCGGATCCGGTCCCATAGGAAAGACCATTGCCGACCTCGCGCCGGACAGCGCGCGGCCCTTCAACATTATCGGCTATCTCGACGATGATCCGGCGGCCGCGGATTCGATCCCGGTCGGCCATGAGCTGCTGGGCAAGATCGCCGACCTTTCCTCCATTGTCGAAGAGGCGCGTCCTGATTTGGTGGTAGTGGTTCAGCAGGACCGCCGCGGGCACTTCCCGACCAATCCCTTGCTCGAATGCCGTCTCCGCGGCATCGCGGTAGAGGACTGGCCCACCTTCTACGAAAAGGCCACCGGCAAAATCCTCGTGGCCGAGCTGCGGCCCAGCTGGCTCATCTTCGCGGATGGCTTCGTCAAGACTGCCCGCACGGAAGTCATCAAGCGGCTCTTCGATGTGACGCTGGCGTCCGTGGGATTGATCTTGGCTTCCCCTCTGATGGCCCTCGTGGCCATAGCGATCAAGGTCGAATCCTCGGGCCCCGTCCTCTTTCGCCAGCCTCGATCCGGTCAGAATGGCTGCGTGTTCATTCTCAATAAGTTCCGCTCGATGCGTCAGGATGCCGAGGAGGGCACGGGACCGGTGTGGGCTCAGCAGGTCGACCCCCGAGTGACCCGGGTCGGAGGGTTTCTTCGCCGGACGCGGCTCGACGAGCTCCCGCAACTTCTCAACGTCCTGCTCGGCCATATGAGCTTCATCGGCCCGCGCCCGGAGCGTCCGGAGTTCGTCCAGAGCCTGCAGAAGGAAATTCCGTACTACATGAAGCGGCTCTCCGTGAAGCCCGGGATCACGGGCTGGGCCCAGGTCAAGTATCGCTACGGTGCGTCGGTCGAAGATTCGATCGAAAAGCTGCAGTATGACCTCTACTACATCAAGAACCTTTCGCTGTTCCTCGACCTCCTGATCTTGCTGAACACCGTTCAGGTTGTCCTTTTCGCCCGGGGTCGATGATGACACGCGAATCTCGTTGCACCCCAAGGAGACCGTAGCCGATGGATATTGTCAGCACGCTGAAGCAGGTGGCCGAGTCACTATTTGTCCGACGCAAGAAATGGATCCTCCTGACCGTGATCGGAGCGCTCGCCGTACTCCTGCCCGTGGCGTATCTGATCTCCCGCGAGCCACCTCGCTACCAGACCACGGCCATCATCTTCCTGGAGAGCCAAGCCGGAACGCCGCTCTTCGCGGAATTTTCTCCCTTCCGGCCCCTCTCCGTGCAGCTGGCCATCCTGCAAAGCCGCGCCCTGGCTCAGTCGGTCATCGAGGCGCTGCCGCGCGCGTCCGTCCAGGATCTCATCGCCAATCCGTACGGCCACGACTACCGCGTTGATATCCAGAACTGGTTCCGGCGATTTCGGGGGGAGCCGCCCATCGTCGACAGCCCCGAGGTCCGGGCGCTGGAGGAGCTCCGGGCGGCCCGCGTCGCCTTCTTCCCGCAGGGACCCTCGGGTATTGTGCAGATCCGCGCCGAGGCCTCGAACGCCCGCGTGGCTTTGGACATTGCCAATACCTACATCGAGGTCCTGCTCGCCCGGACCCGTTCCTTCAACGTGGATGACGCGAAGAGTACCCGAGAGTACCTGAGTCAGCAGGGCGCGCAAGTAGGCGAGGCCCTTCAGACAAGTGAGAAGAGCTTTCAAGAGTTCACGTTGGCCAAGGGCGGCATCAAAGTGCCGGATCGCGTCAGCGACGTGGCCGGTCGTATGAACCAGCTCGAGACAACGCTGGCCGAAGTCCAGGCCAACCGAAGCATGAGTCAGAACCGACTTACCGGGCTGCGCGCCAAGCTCGACGCGATGCCGGCCCCGGCCAAGAAGGAGAACACCGCGCCGGCACCTCAGACCCAACGGCTGCGGGCCCGGCTGGCCGGATTCGAGGGACAGCTGGCCGAAGCCAAGATGCGCTTCACCGACGATCATCCCCGGGTTCGACTTCTCCGGATGCAGATCGCGGACGTACAGCGTGAGCTCGGCGACGCGGTAAAAGATTCGACCGCCGCCGATCTTGCCAGCAGCTCGGTCCCCTCGGAAGATCGCGAGGCTTTCGCCGAGATGGTCGCGGCTTTGGACACCTCGGTGGCGTCGCTCAGTGGCCAGGAAGCTGCCCTGCGTGAACAGGTCGCCGGCCTGCGGAAGAATCTCACGGGACTGTCGAAGGACGAGCTGGAGTACCGGCGTCTTTCCTCGGAAGTCGACATGAACCGGCGCCTCGCCAGCGTCATCCAGGAAAAGCTCGGCGCCTCCCGCATTCGCGCGTCGGGCGAGATGAATGTCGTCAAGGTGATCGATCCTGCGAGCACCCCAGTCCCTGCCGTCAATCAGAAGCGCCTCAAGTTCCTTGGCATCGCCTTCGCGTTTGCCCTCGCGCTCGGTGTGGCCGGCCCTGGCTTAGTCGAGTACGTGAATCGGCCTCTCCAGTCGGAGCAGGCGATCCGGCAGTCCACGGGTCTGCCGATCCTTGCCATCGTTCCCCAGGTCGAGTCTCGCCGCCCCGTCTTCAACAGCGGAGAGCGCCAACCGCAGGATCCGCACCAGCAGGATTACGTGCTCTTCGTGGACGCCTTTCGGCGTCTCCGGGTTGAACTCCAGATGCTGGCCGAAGAAATGCCGCTTCGTAGAATTCTCGTGGCGAGCTCCCTCCCAGGCGAAGGGAAATCGACGGTCACCTACAATCTCGCCTTGGCCTTCGGTGAAATCGGCCAGCGGGTGATCATCGCGGATGCCGACTTTCATCGGCCCACGCTCCATCGCACGACCAAGGCGAGGAACGAAAAGGGCCTGACTGACCTTCTGGCCGGCACCAGCGCATTGCCCGAAGCCATGACGACGGTGAGCGAGCAGGTTCGGCTCGCGCCGCGGGGAACCGCCCTCAGTATCCCTGCCCGCGTCGGCCTCGGCACCAAACGCCTCACAGAAGTACTCGTCAGCATGGAGGCGGAGTCCGAATACGTCCTGATCGACTCGTCCCCGATCTTGCTGGTGCCGGACAACCTGTACATGGCATCCGCAGCCGATGCCATTCTGCTCGTGGTCGACTCGAGCTCGACGCGCCCGCGCGATCTCCTCAGAACCAAGGAAGTGCTGGAGCGAACCGGAACGCCCATTGTCGGCGTCGTCCTCAACCGCGCGCCCTTGAAGCGGACCCACTACTACTACAAGCAGTACATGACGTACTACAAGGCCTGATGAGAGCCATGACGAAAAGGAGATCGTAAGTGAGCACGTGGAAAGACCAGCTCAAGAACAAGATCGACGACCGGACCGCCCGCGTCCACGTCATTGGCCTGGGCTATGTGGGTCTCTCTCTCGCGGTCGAGCTCGCCAAGGCGGGCTTCGTGGTGCGCGGGATCGACATTGACTTGGAGCGTGTCACCCAGCTCAATCGCGGCCAGTCCTACCTGGTCGATGTCGCCACCGAAACCCTCGCCCCCCTGGTCGCCCAGGGACGGCTCACTGCCACCTCCGCCTTCGATGAGGTCGGGCAGGCCGACGCGCTGATCATCTGCGTCCCCACTCCGCTCCGGAAGAGCAAGGAGCCGGACATCTCCTTCATCGTGGCCTCGCTCGAGGGCCTCGTGCCCCACCTGCATCAAGGTCAACTCCTCGTGCTCGAGAGCACGACCTTCCCGGGCACCACCGAAGAGGTCGTCCAGCCGCGGCTCGAGTCCGTCGGGCTGGTCGTCGGGGCCGATGTCTTCTTGGCCTTCTCCCCCGAACGCGTCGACCCGGGTAACCGCAAGTTCACCACCGCCAATATCCCCAAAGTGGTCGGCGGCGTCACCCGCAGCTGCACTGAGCTCGCCGCGACTCTCTACCGCCACGTCACCACGAGCGTGTTCGAGGCCTCGAGCCCGCGGGTCGCCGAGACGGCCAAGCTCCTCGAGAACACCTTCCGCAGCGTGAACATCGCCCTCGCCAATGAGCTCGCCTTCGCCTGTCGCAAGATCGGGGTCGATCCCTGGGAGGTCATCGAGGCCGCTGCCACGAAGCCCTTCGGCTTCATGCCCTTCTATCCCGGCCCGGGCATCGGCGGCCACTGCATCCCGGTGGACCCACTCTATCTCTCCTGGAAAGTCCGGCTCACCGGCTACGAGGCCCAGTTCATCGCCCTAGCCGATCAGATCAATCGCGCCATGCCCGAGCACGTCGTCCACCTCGTCGCGGATGCTCTGAACGATCACGGGCGTGCCGTCCGCGGCGCCTCCATTCTCGTCCTCGGCGTCACCTACAAGGCCGACGTCAACGATATCCGCGAGTCACCGGCGCTCGAGATTATCGAGCTGCTCGCCCGGCGGGGGGCCCAAGTCAGCTATGCGGATCCCTTCACGCCGCAGCTCACCATGGACGGCCTCAAGCTGTCGGCGGTCGAGCCGTCGGCGGAGACGCTCGCGGCGGCCGATTGCGTGCTGATCCTCACCAGCCATTCGAGCTTCGATTACGGGATGATCGCCCAGCAGGCGTCACTCGTGGTGGATACCCGCAATGCGATGAAGCAGTTCCGCGGCGCGCGGGCGGCCATCGTCACTCTCTGAGACCTCGAGATGAGCACGGTTCTGGTCACGGGCGGTGCGGGTTTCATGGGCTCTCATCTCGTCGAGCGACTGCTCGACGGAGGGGCCGCCGTCCGCGTCCTGGACAACCTATCCACTGGCTCCCTTCGCAATCTTCAAGCCGCCGCGCGTCGATTCCGGCCAGAGGCGAACACCGCCCGAATGGGTGCGGCGCACGAAGGTCGGCTCGAAGTTGTGATCGGAGACATTCGGGACCGCGGGCTCGTCCGGAAGACGGCCCGCAACGTGGACACCGTATTTCACTTGGCCGCCCTCCCTGGAGCCTCTCTTGCCCGGGTGAGCGCCGCCGAGCTCCAAACCGTCAACGTCCAGGGCACGCTGAATGTACTCGAAGGGGCCGTCGCCGAGGGCGTGGCGCGATTGATCTTTGCCTCCTCAGCTTCGGTATACGGCACACCGGAATCGCTCCCGGTTTCCGAAACCTGCCCGCTCAGACCGGAATCACTCTTCGCCGCCTCCAAGCTGGCGGCCGAGATGTATTGCCGCACCTACGGCACGATCCACCAGCTCGAGGTCGTCGCCCTCCGGTACTTCACCGTGTATGGGCCGCGCCAGGGGAACGCCACGGATGGCGCCCTCATCCCCGAGCTGATCCAAACCCTGCTCGAGCGCAGGTCAGCCCTCCCCCACGACGATGCCACCGAGGAAGACCTGACCTATGTGGACGACGCGGTGGAAGCGACGTGCGCCGCCGCCGAATCACCGACCGCCGTCGGGCAGGTCATAAATATCGGTTCGGGCCGCATGTCATCCGTCCTCGAAATCCTGCACCTGCTCTACTATCTGCTGAAGGTAACCCCCTTGACCGGGCTCAGACCGAGCCCCGCCACGTCGTCATCTCACATCCAGGCCACGATCAATCTGGCCGCTGATCTGCTGGGCTGCGCGCCAAGGGTATCGCTGGCCATGGGGCTCGCCCGCGTGGTCCGATCGCTCACCGAACCTGAGGTGATCGGCGGCCGGGCTCTCGTCGGGGCCAGATGAAAATGAGAAACGCCCTGACATTCGACATCGAAGAATACTTCCATGCCGAGGCATTCTCTCGCGCGCTTCGCCCGGAGGAGTGGCCCGGTCTGGCGAGCCGTGTCGTAGATACCACCGAACGCCTCCTCGACATCCTCGACTATGCCGATACCCGGGCCACGTTCTTTGTCCTCGGCTGGGTGGCGGAACGACACCCGGCGCTCGTGAGGGACATTGCGGGCAGGGGTCATGAGATCGCCTGCCACGGCCACGGACACCAGATGATCCAGCGGCAAAGCCGCCTGGAGTTCGCCAAGGACATCCAGCAGGCAAAGACCGCGATCGAGGACGCCGCCGGTGTCGCCGTGGTGGGCTACCGAGCTCCCACATTTTCCGTTATGCGGGAGACGCTCTGGAGCCTCGAAGTCCTCTGGGAAGCCGGCTTCCTGTATGACTCCAGCATCTTTCCGATCGTCCACGACCGCTACGGAATCCCCGGCGCCCCGCGCTTCCCGCACCGCATGCCGATTGCCAGCGGCACGGGCAGCGCCAACGCCGACAGCATCGCCGAATTCCCGCTTTCCACGGTATCCGTTCTCGGCCGGCGCCTGCCGATCGCCGGAGGCGGATATTTCCGCCTCCTGCCGTATGCGGTGACCCGGCGGGCCATCCGGCACCTCAACGCGCGCGAGCATCAGCCGGCCATCGTCTATTTGCACCCGTGGGAAATCGACGCTCATCAGCCGGAGATACGCGTTGGCTGGTTCACCCAATTCCGGCATTCGGTCAACATCGCCTCCACAGAAGTGAAGCTGCGCCGTCTGTTGAAGGACTTCAGATTCGCTCCGGTCAGGGACATCCTGGAGAAGTCCGGCCTTCTGACGCCCAAGGACGCGCATTGAAGATCGCGGCCGTCGTGGGCGCTCGACCCAACTTTGTCAAGATCGCTCCAATCGTCGCCGAGCTGCGCACGCGGCCCGAAGCGAGCACCATGCTGATCCATACCGGCCAGCACTACGACGGGCCCATGTCGGATACCTTCTTCGCGAATCTCGAGCTGCCCGATCCCGACGTGAATCTCCGCGTGCAGGCCCCCAGCGCCACCGCGCAGATCGCGGAGATCATGCTGCGACTCGAACCCGTGCTGTCCGCCGCGCAACCCGATCTCGTCCTCGTGGTCGGCGACGTCAACTCCACGCTGGCCGGAGCCATCACCGCGACCAAGCTGGGGATCCGCCTGGCGCATGTGGAGGCGGGTCTCCGCAGCTTCGATCGGGCCATGCCGGAGGAGATCAACCGCGTCCTGACCGACTCGATCTCCGATCTGCTCTTTACCACGGAGCCGGCGGCCAATGAGAACCTCGCCCGGGAAGGCATTCCGAGCGACCGAATCCATTTTGTCGGCAACGTGATGATCGACACACTGTTCCACTACCGCGAGCGCGCCCGCGCTTCGACGGCGCTCGAGGCCCTCGCGGTGAAGCCTCACGGCTACAGTCTGCTCACCTTGCACCGCCCCAGCAATGTGGATAGCGAGGACACCCTTCGCGTTCTCCTCGGGGCGGTGGCCCGGATCCAGGAGGAATGTCCCGTCGTGTTTCCCGTGCACCCCCGCACCCGCCATCACCTGGAACGGCTCAACGGCCATTTGCCGACGATGGCGAATCTCCATCTCGTCGATCCATTGCCCTACCTGGACTTCGTGCAGCTCATGATGAACGCACGCTGCGTATTGACCGACTCGGGGGGCATTCAGGAGGAGACGACGGCGCTCGGCGTCCCTTGCCTCACCCTACGAGAGAACACCGAACGGCCGGTCACGGTGAGCCGGGGCACCAACAAGGTCATCGGAGTCGAGCCGGGCGCGATTTACGCCGAGTGGCGCCGCGCCGCCGACGGGCAGTGGCCCACCGGAGAGCTGCCGGAGCTCTGGGACGGCAAGGCAGCCCAGCGAATCGTGAAGATTCTCCTGGGATCCCGCTAATGCCGCTCGAGGTCCTTCCCCTGACCGGCGACAGTATCGAGTGGGACGCCTTTGTGCGCTCGACCCCCGGTGGCAGCCCGTTCCATCTGGTCGCGTGGAAACGCGCAGTGGAGTCGAGTTTTGGCCATCGCCCCCACTATGTAATGGCTGTGGGTGAACACGGTGTCGAAGGGGTGCTGCCGCTCTTCGAGGTGCGGGGCCTCCTGGGCGGGCGGGGACTCATCTCGGTTCCCTACGGCGTCTACGGCGGTATCTGCGCTCGGTCCGCGCCGGCCCGTCAGATCCTGCTCGCTCACGCAAGCGAGCTGGCGCGTCGCGTGGGCGCGGGCTATGTCGAGCTGCGGCACCGCGCAGGCCAGGAGCTTGACCTCCCGACCAAGTCACTCTATGTCACCTTCTCGCGCCCCATCGTGGCGGACGACGAAGAGAACCTAAGGGCGATCCCCCGCAAGCAGCGCCGGATGACCCGCCAGGGGGCCAAGTTCGGTCTCCACGGCGAATTGGGTATGCAACACCTCGATGCGTTCTACGAGGTCTATGCCCACAGCCTGCATATGCTGGGCTCGCCGGTCTTTCCGCGCCGACTGTTCACCGCCATCGTCCAGGAATTTCAGAAGGAGTGCGAGCTGCTGACGATCTGGAAGGACGGCCGCGTGCTCGCAGGTGTCCTCACGCTCCTCTACGAAGACCAGGCGCTGCCGTACTACGGGGGTGCCCTCCGCGAAGCCTTTCCGTACGCGATCAACGACTTCATGTATTGGGAGCTCTTGTGCCACGTGGCCCATGCCGGCTACCGCGTGTTCGACTTCGGACGGAGCCGCGAGGGAACGGGCCCGTACAACTTCAAGCGGCACTGGGGCTTCGAGCCGCAGCCACTGCCCTATCAGTACGTCCTGCTCGACGGCGCCTCCATCCCGAATGTCAGTCCCGCGAACCCAAAAATGCGCCTGGCCATCGAGACCTGGAAGCGAGCCCCCTTTCCCCTCACGCGCCTGATTGGACCGGCGCTCACACGCTATCTACCGTGACCTGGATCGCTCAATGAATATCTTGATGCTCGGACCGTGGCTGCCCACGACGCGCCGCCCCCTCGCCAACGAGCGCCTGCACCAGTTCGCGCGCCATCTCGCGAGGGAGCATCGGCTCACGCTGGCGTGCGCGACGGACCACCCGAACCCGTTCGCCGCTGTCTCGGCGCTGCGGGAGTATTTCGACGATCTCGAATTCGCCGTGGTGCCGAACAGATGGAAGCGCCTGTGGAGCGTGGCGAACCTTGCCGCGGGGTCCTCGGCTGAGGTCGCCTATTTCAGCTCGGCCGCCCTCCGCACGCGAATCCGGGACCGCGCGCGTACGACGCCATTCGATCTGGCCTACGTCGGGTCCACCAGCATGATTCCCTACGCCCTGGACCTGGCGCCGGCCGTGCCGGTGGTGGTGGACTACGGCGATCTGGACTCGGAATGGTGGCAGAAGCGCTCGCGCCGGTTCTCCGGCCTCAAAGCGAAAGTCTACGAGGCCGAGGCGGAGCGGCTCCGCGCCGTCGAGATCTTGGGCGCCCGCCACGCGACCCACTGTCTCGTGTCCACCCCGCACGCGGCCAAGGTGGTGACCTCCTTCGCGCCCTCGGCATCCGTCACGGTGATCGCCGATGGTATGGAGCTCGACGAGCCTGCGTCTCCCGCCCGTTCGGGCACTGCCCCGGTGATCGCATTCAATCCGTGCCTGGAGCGCGACAGCGACGCGCGCACCGCCACCAGGTTCTTCGATGAGGTGCTGCCCCGTGTTCATACGCGCGTGGGGCGCACGAAGCTTCTCATCGGCTGCCGGTCACTATTCCCACTCGCCAAGCGTCTCAGCCATCTGCCTGGCGTCGAGGTCGCGGCCCCTCTCCATAGCCTCCGTGGCCTCTTCCGACGCGCCACGGTCGCGGTCGCCCCGAAATGCTTCGGCGCCGACACGGAACGAGGCCTCCTCGAAGCCATGGCCGCTGGCGTGCCTGTCATCACCACGCCGGAGGGACTGAACGGACTGTCTCTTCAGCACGGCAGAGAGCTCTATGTCGAAGGAGACCCGACGGGCTTCAGCGAGCGCCTCATCGAGCTTCTGCAGAAGCCGACGCTGCGTGAGGCCATGGCCACGCGGGGTCGCGCATTCATCCGTCTCAACTATTCCTCGGCCGCGGCGGCGACTCGACTCAGCCACGTCATCGCGACGGTCGTCGACGGCGGTCACCGGCGCCGCGCGGCGCACGGACGAAGCGCCGGAGTGAACGCGTGAGAGTGAAACGGCTCGACGCGCTCGAACAGTTCGAGGCTCTGGCGCCGGTGTGGCAGGCGCTGGCCACGGAGAGCGGGCAGACGTCGCCGTTTCTCAGTCACGAGTGGTTCGGCTGCTGCTGGCGCGCGACCACGCCGGCCCGTCGGCCCGAAATCCTTCTCGTCGAGGACAGCGCGGGCCCAGTCGCGCTGGTGCCTCTGGTCCACTGGAGCGGCGCCCTTCACGGCTTGCCCGTGCGCTTCGTGGGCATGTTGAACGCTCCCGACACCGCTTTCGCGGACTGGCTCATCGTGGGGCGTCCCGAGCCCGTCATCGAAGCCGTCTTAGGGGACCTTGCAACCCGAGCCGACTGGGACGTGATGGCGCTCAATAGCCTGCCCGCCTCCTCCCTGACCCTCAAGGCACTGCAGGCCTGGATTCCCGGGCGGTTCCGCTGGCAGCCCCTCTCACCGATTCGATCGCCCTACCTGAATGCCGCCGGCACGTGGGAGGAGTTCTGGACGGGCACGAGCCAGCGTTTCAAGAAAACGGTCCGGAATGTCCGGAACCGGCTGGCCAAGGTCGGCTCGGTGTCGGTCGAGGAGCATCGCGCGGTCGCTCCTGACTCGCCCGTGTTCGCTGACCTCCTCGCCGTGTCCGCTCGCAGCTGGAAGGCCCAGCACGTGCTGGCCATCGCGAATATGCCCGGAATGGCCCAGTTCTTCCGGGAGCTCACGGTGCACGCGAGTGCGAGAGGCTGGCTGCGCCTGTGGATCATGCGACTCGACGGTCTTCCGGTGGCGACGGAGTATCAGCTGGAGGCCGATGGTCGGGTGCATGCGCTCCGCGCCGACTTCGACGCGGCGGTGCCCGACGATCTCTCACCCGGCACGCATCTCTCCGCCGAGATCGTTCGCGCGCTCTTCGGGCGCGAGACGGTCTACGAGTACGACATGGGGCCCGGCGACAATGACTACAAGTCGCGGTGGGCCCGCGCGGCCCACGAGCTCGGACGCCTTCGCGTCTTCCGGCCCGGCCCCTATGGCTCGCTGCTCCACACCGTGGAAGCCCGGGTCCTGGAGACGGTCCGTCGCTTCCGCGGCCAGGGCGTCCCCGCATGAACATCATCGGCGGCGTTATCTACCGCGATCCGGCCCGTGCAGCCGACCCCAACCTCCTTGGCACTCTCCTCCCAGGCACACACGGCTCCGAGCAGGCGCGGAGAATCGATCTGGCCGGAGGCGTCTTGGCCGGCGTCGGGACGGGCGTTGTCTTCGATCATTCAGGAGACGGCGCCCTCGTGGCTGACCTGGACCTGACGAATCTGGACGAGCTTCCCGGGATCTCCGACGGGATTTCGCCGGCGCGCTCCCTGGAGCAGCTCCACGCCCGACACGGCACCGAATTCGTCACCCGGCTTCGCGGAGCCTTCGCCGTCGTGATCTGGGTCCCGTCCCGACGGCGCCTTGTGCTCGTGGCGGACCGCCTGGGTTTCCGGCGCTTGTACTACGCGGTGAGCGGTGAGGGCGTGGCTTTCGGTTCTCGCGTCAAGAGCCCTCTCGCGCTACCAGGCTCTTCCCCGGCGCTCGACCCGGACGCGATCTATGCCTATCTGAACTTCGGGACCGTCCCGGCCCCGCAGTCCATCTACCGCGATATTCGCCGACTGGCCCCGGGGCACGCGCTGGTCTGGGAGAACGGCCGCACGACTCTCCACAAGTACTGGGATGTCGCCTACAGCGAGCGCTCCATAGGGAAGCCGGCCGCGGCGCGGGCGATCTATGGCCAGACGGCAGCATCCGTGAAACAAACGCTCACGGGACTGCAGCCCAAGGAGACGGGCGCTTTCCTGAGCGGCGGCACGGACAGCAGTGCGGTGGTGGGCCTGATGAGCCGCCTCACCGGCGAGCGCGTCCAGGCCTTCTCCATTGGCTTCCAAGAAGAGCGGTACAACGAGCTCGAGTACGCCGAGCTGGCCGCGCGCCATTTCGATGCCGCCCACTACGCACGGGTCGTGACCGCGGACGAGGCCCTGCAATGCCTCCCGGACGTCGTGTCGGCCTACGACGAGCCCTTCGGCAACAACTCGGCGCTCCCCGCCTATCTCTGCGCGCGATACGCGCGGGAGGCTGGCGTGCGAGTCTTGCTGGCCGGTGACGGTGGGGACGAGATCTTCGGCGGCAATGAGCGCTACCGGCGCGAGAGTATCCTCGCCCGGACGGTCCGCCGCTTCCCGGCCGACGGACCCGGTCTTACCGGCAAGGCGCGGCGCTATGTCGAACGCGCGTCGCTGCCGAACCCGGACCGCTTCTATTCGAGCGAGTTCTTCGTCAATCAGAACCGCCGATGGCTGCTCCATCCTGATTTCCAGACCGCGACCACGCCGGACTGGCCCCTCCGCGTCGCCCGGGGTCACTTCGAAGACGCCGCGGGCGCGGGCGAGCTCAATCGGCTTCTCCATGTCGACCTCAAGATCACCCTGGCCGACAACGATCTCTTCAAGGTTGTCCGGACGGCGGAGGCTGCCGGTCTCGGGGTGCGCTTTCCTCTGCTCGATCACCCCCTGGTTGAATTCATGGCAACGCTTCCCGCCACGTACAAAGTCCGCGGAACCGAAAAGCGCTACATCTTCAAGGAGGCATTCCGGGAGCTTCTCCCGAAAGAGATCCTCGCCAAGGTCAAACATGGCTTTGGCCTGCCCACCAGCGACTGGCTCAAGCACCACCCGGGCTTTCGCGAGCTCGGACGTGACACCCTGCTGTCCCGGCGTTGCCTCGAACGCGGTTATTTCGCTCCCGGGGCCGTCGAAGAGTTGTTCCGGCTTCATGAAGCGGATCACACGCCCTTCTACGGTGACAGGCTCTGGACCTTGCTGATGCTGGAGCTCTGGCACCAGCGGCACGGAGGGGCGCAATGAGCCTGCGCGCAACTATGATCCGCGGTCTCTCCGGCGCGCTCTACCACAGCGGGCTGGTGGGCCCTCTGGCCCGCGGCGTCGCGCGGACACATCCGAGACCGCGCGTGCAGATCCTCACCTTTCACCGCGTCAACGATGATGACGACCCGTTCCTGCCGTCGCTGCCCACAGCGGTCTTTGCCGCTCGCATGGCCTATATTGCTCGTCACTATCGGGTCATGACCGTCGAGGATCTGGCTGCGGCTCTGCAGGAGAGCCGGGTCCCGAAGAACGCGCTCGCCATCACCTTCGACGACGGCTATCGCGACAACTTCACGCACGCCGCGCCCATTCTCAAGCGCCTGGGGCTGCCTGCGACGATTTTTCTCGTCACCGGCCACATCGATACTCCACGGGCCCTCTGGTTCGACCGTCTGGCCATGGCATTCAAGAGCGCCACGGCCCGACGGTTGGAGCTGGCTGATGGACGCGCGTTCTCGCTCGGCACGGTGAGCGATCGCCTCACCGCTTTCGACGCGACGCTGGCTCATCTGAAGCGTCTGTCGGACGACGAGCGTGCCGATTCTCTCGAACAGCTGATGACCTCGCTGCGGCCCAATCCCGAACGCCCCAAGCGCCTCATGCTCAGCTGGGACGAGGTGGACGCACTGCGCGGTCTCGGGTTCTCGATCGGCGCCCATACGATTACACACCCGATCCTGTCTCGGCTCACCCCAGACCGCGCGTGGGAGGAAATCCACGGCTCGAAGGCCGCCATCGAGAAGGTCCTGGCCGAGCCCGTCCGTAGCTTCGCGTATCCAAATGGCCGGACTGACGACTATACCGAGACCGTCACGCAGCTGGTTCGAGACGCGGGGTTCACCTGCGCCGTGACCACGCGACGCGGTCCTAACGATACCCGCACCCCAGTGCTGGAGCTGCGTCGCGGTGGTCCGGCAGAGCACCACCTGCCCACCTACGCGCTCATGCTCGCGTATTACCGCGCTGTGGGTGCCTGAGCTACGGGAGCATAGACATGTGTGGAATCTTCGGATACATCGGCAGCCGGGACGCGGTCGAAATCCTTCTCGACGGGCTTCGCCGGCTCGAGTACCGGGGCTATGACTCCGCCGGGCTCGCTATACAGACCTCCACAGGCCTCGAAGTACGGCGAAGCGTCGGTCGCATCGACGGACTCGACCGCCTCGTCGTGCTCGAACCGTTGAGTGGGTCCGTAGGCCTCGGGCACACGCGCTGGGCGACCCACGGGCGCCCCGCGGACCACAATGCTCACCCCCATCGCGACTGCAGCGGGCGCCTCGCCGTCGTTCACAACGGCATCCTCGAGAACTACCTCGAGCTGAAGTCGGAGCTCGAGGCGGACGGTCACCGCTTCACCTCGGAAACCGACACCGAGGTGGTCGCTCATCTCATCGAGGCGTCCCTGACCGGGGGGATCCCGCTCTCCGCGGCCGTCACTGCCGCCCTGCAGCGGATACGGGGGGCATTCGCCATCTGCGTCCTGTCAGAGGCCGAGGCCGGCACCATCGTGGTGGCCAAGCGCGGAGCGGGTGCGGTGGTGATCGGTCTGGGCGAGAACGAAACCTTCGTCGCGTCCGATATCCCGGCGCTGCTGCCCCACACCCGGCGCGTGGTACTTTTGGAGGACGATGAGATCGCGGTCCTTGGCCGCGACACGCTGTC
>WNFS01000317.1_pt1 | contig 35246 bp, 30 predicted proteins | sample 5400141 | NCBI WGS metagenome assembly WNFS01 (sample SAMN13153358, study PRJNA577476) | soil metagenome | isolation source: 60 cm saprolite under Madrone tree | place: USA:California | collected 2016-06-14
ATGTCCAGGAGCGCCGACAGCGCGCCGAGATAAATGATGTTCTTGAACAGCTGGCGCTGGCGCGGATCGGTGTATTCGCGGTTGCTGATGGCGGTGAGCGGCACGCCCAGCACCACGATGTCGTCGCGGAACTTCGACGCCGGCAGCGGCTTGGTGGAATCGTAGAAGAGATAGCCGCCCGGCTCAATGCCGGCCACGTCCTTGTCCCACGTCTGCGGGTTCATCGCCACCATGAGGTCGTAGCCGCCGCGGGCGCCGAGATGGCCGTCCTCGCAAACGCGCACCTCGTACCAGGTCGGCAGGCCCTGAATATTGGAGGGAAAGATGTTGCGCGATGACACCGGCACGCCCATGCGCAACACCGCGCGGGCGAAAAGCTCGTTGGCGCTCGCCGAGCCCGAGCCATTCACGTTGGCGAAGCGGACAACGAAATCGTTTACGCTGCAGAGCGGGCTTCGTGATGGCATTTCGAACCTGCGTATGTCATTTCAACCAGATATTTCCTCATGTCCCACGCCCCGGTGGGACAACGCTCGGCGCACAATCCGCAATGCAGGCAGACGTCCTCGTCCTTGGCCATGATGCGGCCGGTCTTGAGACCGTCCGCAACATAGATGTCCTGGGCGAGATTTTTGGCCGGCGCCTTGAGGTGGGTGCGCAGCTGAGCTTCGGGAGCGTCCGCCGTGAAGGTGATGCAGTCCATCGGGCAGATGTCGACGCAGGCGTCGCATTCGATGCACAGCGAGGCGGTAAATACGGTCTGGATGTCGCAGTTGAGGCAGCGTTCCGCCTCCTTGAGGGCTAACTGCGCGTCGAAGCCAAGCTCGACCTCGGCCTTGATATCCTTGAGCGCCACGACCTTGTCGCGCAGCGGCACGCGCAGGCGCTTGTCGGGCGAGATCTCGTTGTCATAGCTCCATTCGTGGATGCCCATCTTCTGGCTCATCACATCGACGGCGGGAAGCGGACGAACGTCAATGTCCTCGCCGGAGAGCATCATGTCGATCGATAGGGCGGCCTCGTGGCCGTGGGCGACCGCCCAGATGATGTTCTTCGGGCCGAATGCGGCGTCGCCGCCGAAGAACACCTTCGGGTGGGTCGAGCGCATGGTCTTGGGATCGACTTTGGGCATGTTCCATTTGTCGAATTCGATGCCGATGTCGCGCTCGATCCAGGGAAACGAATTCTCCTGGCCGACGGCGACGAGGACATCGTCGCAGGGAATATGCTGGTCGGGTTCGCCGGACGGGACAAGGTTGCGCCGGCCTTTGGCATCGTACTCGGCTTTCACCTTTTCGAAGATGACGCCGGTGAGGCGGCCATCATCGTGGGTGAAAGCTTTGGGTACCAGGAAATTGAGGATCGGGATGCCTTCGTGCATCGCGTCCTCCTTCTCCCATGGCGAGGCCTTCATCTCTTCGAAGCCGGAACGCACCACGACGGTGACCTCTTCGCCGCCGAGCCGGCGCGAGGAACGGCAGCAGTCCATGGCGGTGTTGCCGCCGCCGAGCACGACGACGCGCTTGCCGATCTTGTTGATGTGGCCGAACGAAACGCTGGACAGCCAGTCGATGCCGATGTGGATGTTTTTCGCCGCTTCCTTGCGGCCCGGAATATCGAGGTCACGACCGCGCGGGGCGCCGGAGCCGACAAAGACGGCGTCGAAATCCCCGGCGAGCAACTCTCTGAGGCTGTCGATGCGCTGGCCGGGGCGGAACTCGACGCCGAGATCGAGAATGTAGCCGCATTCCTCGTCAATGACGGACTCTGGCAAGCGGAACCGCGGAATTTGCGTGCGGATCATGCCGCCCGCCTTGGGGTCGCCGTCGAACACCACGCAGGTGTAGCCGAGCGGTGTGAGATCGCGCGCGACCGTGAGCGAGGCGGGGCCGCCGCCGACGAGCGCGACGCGCTTGCCGTTGTTGCGTGCGGCAGGACGCGGCAGGCGGGCCCTGATGTCGTCCTTGAAATCGGCGGCGACGCGCTTGAGGCGGCAGATCGCCACCGGCTCCTTCTCGACACGGCCGCGCCGGCATGCCGGCTCGCAGGGCCGGTCGCAGGTGCGACCAAGCACCCCGGGGAACACATTCGATTTCCAGTTGATCATATAGGCGTCGGAGTAGCGCCCGGCGGCGATCAAGCGGATGTATTCCGGAACTGGCGTGTGTGCCGGACATGCCCACTGGCAATCGACCACCTTGTGGAAATAGTCAGGCGCCGCAATGTTGGTTGGTTCCATACGCTCCTCATGCAAAGGTCGTTGCCGGCAGGGGCCTGCGACGATCCTCTAACGAGTCCTCCGCTGGTTCATTGTTGATTGGCCGTTCCGACTGCTACGATCGCGATTGCCTATTATACCAATCGCAATTACTTATTATACTAGATCAACGTGTCCAAGGTGCAACGTGTGAACAGCGGAGACCAGCTTCGGCCGCATGACCACACGCTCCACCCACATTCAGATGACGCATTAAGATTAAGATAGTTCGAGATGCACCCCAGCGCCTCGATTTCGCGCGTCCCAATACAGCTTTTGCATATGGAAGACCAGCGTTCAGGACATAAAATTATGTTTATGAATTGTAAGCAAAATTAGCAAATAGTGAACGCGCGGCCCGCCTCCCTCCGGGTGTTCCCGGGAGTGGATGGAGGGTGTTGCATTGCAATATGAGGCCGGCCGATTTTCCGCGATTGTCCTCAGGGCTTAACGCTCTTACCCAGCCACTCGATCGCCGCCTGCACGCCCTCGCTGCAATGCGGGATGCCGAGCGCCGTAAGACCCATTTCGACCACGCCCAGGGTGCCGAGCACCATGGGGGCGTTCACGTGTCCCATGTGGGCGATGCGAAATGCCTTGCCGGCCAATTCCCCAATCCCTGCCCCGAGAACGACGCCGCATTTTGCATTGCAATAGTCCCGCAACGGACCAGGGTCGCGTCCATCGGCCATCAAAATCGTCGTCACCGTGTCAGAGCGCTCGCTTGGCGTCGCGATGTTGAAATCGAGTGCCCTTCCCTTGGCCCATACCGTCACGGCCCGGCGCACAGCTTCGGCGAGCAGACGGTGGCGTCGGAATACCTCGCTGAGCCCCTCTGCAAAAAGCATGTCGAGCGCGGCGCGCAACGCGAAAAGCAGATGCTCCGGCGGAGTGCCCGCATATTTCTGGTAGTGCACCTGGCCGTCCCGCGCGGTCCAGTCCCAATAGGGCGTCCGCAATCCCGCGCGCTTGTGCGCCGCGCGGGCACGACCATTGACGGCCACGAAGCCGAGGCCGGGCGGCGACATCAGGCCTTTCTGCGATCCTGACATGGCGACATCCACGCCCCATGCATCCATCTCGAACGGCACGCATCCCAGTGACGCGACGGCGTCGACCATGAACAATGCCTCATGGCCGGCAGCCCTGATGGCCTTGCCGATGCCCTCGATGTCGTTGACGACCCCCGATGAGGTGTCGATATGGGCCACCAGGATCGCTTTGATCGTCCCGGCTTTGTCCTCTTTCAGCCGGCCCTCGACTTCGGCCGCACGCACCGCCCGATCCCACTCTCCTTTGAGGACTTCCACCTCGGCCCCGAGGAACGCCGCAGCATTGCCCCAACCCACCGCAAACCGCCCGCTCTCCAGTACCAGAACTTTGTCGCCCTTGGAGAGGACATTGGTGAGCGCCGCCTCCCAGGCGCCATGGCCATTGGCAATGTAGATGTACGAACGTCCCTCGGTTCGGAACAACCGGTTGATATCGGCCAACAGACTGTCGGTGAGCGCCAAAAGCGGGCCCCCATAGATGTCGACCGCCGGCCGGTGCATGGCGCGCAGCACCTCGTCCGGCAAGGTGGTGGGCCCCGGGATGGCCAGAAACTCGCGCCCCGCTCGCACAGCCATTTTGCCCTCGGCAGGAGTTTGGAAAGGGTTGAGGTCGTAGTCATCAGTGGTCGGTCATCAGTGGTCAAGGGACTTCCGGGCCGGTGCGGTCCTTGCCGCCTCAGACCTGATATGCTGAACCACCATGACCGGGGGATGCGTCTAGCGCACCTCGCAAGGGGAGGACACCATGAAACACTCGATCGGCGCGGCGCTTGCGGTCGCGGCGGGGCTTGGCGTCGCAGCCGCGTTCGCGCAGCAGGCGAGCACGATCGACGCCCACCTGATCGACACCCACTTGGCGGCGGCCAAGGCGGCGGCAGGGTTCGATTTCGCCGGCACGCTCGCCCGTGTCTGCATTGCGCCGCAGACGGCGCCGGGCGCGGACGTGCTCCCGCCCCCTCCGCCCGACCGCGCCACCTGGTTCACCGAGCCCGCGAAGGTGTTCGATAATCTCTATTTCGTCGGCACGAAAATCCATTCGTCCTGGGCGCTGACGAGCCGCGAGGGCATCATCTTGATCGATACGCTCTACGACTATGCCTCCGAGGAGGCGATCGTCGGCGGCCTGAAGAAGCTCGGGCTCGATCCCGCGGCGGTGAAATACGTCATCATCTCCCATGCCCACGGCGATCATGTCGGCGGCGCCAAGCTGATGCAGGAGCGTTTCGGCGCCCGCATCGTCATGGGCGGTCCCGATTGGGATGCGATCGAGAAATCCGTCAACCAATATCCGAACGGCAAGCCCAAGCGCGATATCGTGGCGGCCGACGATCAGCAGATCATGCTCGGCGACGCATCCGTGGCGCTGGTGCTGACACCCGGCCATACGCCCGGAACCGTATCAATGCTCTTTGAGGTGAAGGACGGCGGCAGGCCGCTGATGGTCGCGTACTCCGGCGGCACCGCATTCAACTTCGTCAACGACGTGCCGCATTTCGACACCTATATCGCCTCTCAGCGCAAGATGGCGGAACGCGCCGGCATAAGGAACGCGACCGTGCTGATGTCGAACCACTCCGAATTCGACAATGCGGTCACCAAGATCAAGACGCTGGCCGCGCGCAAGGCCGGCGAGCCGCATGCCTTCGAACTCGGCCGCGCGGCGGTGCAGCGCTATTTCAAGGTGACGGATGAGTGTGCGCAGGTGGCGCGTCTGAAGTTGCTGTAGGGCACGTAGGGTGGGCAAAGGCGCCTGGTACAGCCGACGGAATGGTGCACCGGCCTCGCGCGCCTTCGCCCACGCCGTCCGACTTCACCTGTTGTTCAGCAATTGCGCGGACGGACCGCGTGGGCAAAGGCGGGAACAAGATCGTGCCAGCGCGGCAACGCCTCGGCCGCCTTTGCCCACCCTACCGGCTACTCCGCGAGCGCGTGAGCCAGCACCTTGCGCATCACGCTCGGCAGCGCGGCGCCGGCGATGTCTTCGCGGGCGATCCAACGCATGCCCTCTGGCGCGACCGCGGATTTCGGCAGACGTGCGCGAAGCACGATCAGTTCCAGCGGAAAGTGCGTGAACACGTGAGTCACGACGCCAGGGACGCGATGCCAAGAAACCTTGCGTGACGCTCTCATCGCGGCTTGCCGGGTGCCAGCTCGGCGTGGCGGCGGAAACTTTGGCGCGTCCGCAACGGCATGCGCGGCGACAAAGTCAGTGCTCCATGCGGCGGTTGGCACCTCGGTCATCCCGCCGAGCAGACCCTTGGCGGCGCGGCGGCGCACCAGCACATGGCCGTCGGCGCGAATCGCCACGAACGCGGCGCCGCGGCGCAGGCGGCCTTCGGGCTTCTTTTTCTTGCGCGGAAAGGTTTCCGCATCGCCGCGCGCGAGCGCCGCGCATGAAGGAGCGAACGGGCACCGTCCGCAGGCCGGTGCCTTCGGAGTGCAGACGGTGGCGCCGAGATCCATCATGGCCTGGGCGAAATCGCCGGGCCGGCGGGCCGGGGTGAGATCGGCTGCGAGCCCGCGGATCACCGGCTTGGCGTTCGGCAATTCCTGTTCGACCGCAAACAGGCGCGTCACCACCCGCTCGACGTTGCCGTCGACCGGGCTCGCTTTGCGATCGAACGCGATGGCCGCTATGGCGGCCGCCGTGTAGGGGCCTACTCCGGGCAACTCCTTGAGTTCCTCCTCGCGGTCCGGAAACGCGCCGCGCGCCGCCACGGCCTTGGCACACGCATGGAGATGACGGGCGCGCGCGTAGTAGCCGAGACCGGCCCACAGCTTGAGCACGTCCTCGATGTCGGCCTCTGCGAGCTTTGCCACCGACGGAAACTGCGCCAGGAATCGCAGATAATAAGGGCCGACCGTCTTGACGGTGGTCTGCTGAAGCATGATCTCGGAAAGCCACACGCGATAGGGGTCGGCGTCCTCGCCCGGCGGCGCCCGCCACGGCAGAACGCGGCGATGGCGATCGAACCAGGAGAGGAGGGCGGCCGCTCTCTTCTCCCCTCCCCCAACCTCTTCCGGCCGAAACCGCGTATACGCGGGTTTCGGCCCATCAATAGATTGATCGAAATCGGCAACAGCCGATTTCGATTGGGGGGAGAGAGAAGAGCGCGCGCCCCCGGAAGGATGCGAAGAATTCCGGGAGTTTGGCCGCCTCGGGCGTGCCCGGTCCTTCTTGCCACCGATTCTGTCTGTTAATGTCATGGCAACCGATGTGGCAGACCTCATGGCGATGAACAAGCGTTCCTATCCTAAGCCCCTGGCAGAGCTGGTGTCCGTATGCGTCGCCGAAGTGTTTGCGCGCCAAGGCTTCACGTCGTGCGCGATCGTGACCCACTGGGACGATATCGTGGGACCGGAGATTGCCGCCGTGGCTGAGCCAATTCGGATCCAATGGATCCGCAGCCGCGACCGGGACGAAGCTCCGCCCGCCACCTTGGTGCTGCGCGTGGAGGGTCCGGCGGCCCTTGAAATTCAGCATATGGGCGGCGTGATCCTCGAACGCGTCAACCGTTATCTCGGCTGGCAGGCGGTCGACAGGCTCGCACTGCGGCAAGCGCCGCTGACGCGTCGCCACCGGGTGCCGCGGCCCACCATCGACGACGGCGCCGCCGCCGCCATTGCGGCGCAAATGACCGGCATCGCCGACGAAAACCTGCGGACGGCCCTGGGCCGGCTTGGCGCGGCCATCAAACGAACGTGAATGGCCAGCTGCCCGCCGCACGCCGCCGGGAGATTGCGTTGCCGCGGCGAAAACGCTACCGGTTCTGAAAAATCACACTTATGTTCTGGGTAGGACAACGGAGATTAATCGTGATGATGACCCGTCGACAATTCGTCATGAGCTCCTCGATGAGCACCTGGGCCGCGCTGGCGCTTGGCGCGGTCGGCAGCTTTGGCGCCTTCGAAGTATTCAGCGGGCGCAGCGGACGCGCTGAGGCACAAACCTTCTCGGTGCTCGAGTTGGAGGCCAAAGGCGCGCTTGATGACATCCCGATGGGCTCGGCCACCGCACCCGTCACCATCATCGAATATGCCTCGATGACGTGTCCGCATTGCGCGGCCTTCACGGTCAACACCTTCCCGAAATTGAAGGAAAAATACATCGATACCGGCAAGGTGAGGTACATCATGCGGGAATACCCGCTCGACGGACTTGCGGCCGCGGCCTTCATGTTGGCGCGGTGCGCCGGGCCGGACAAATACTATCCGCTGATCGACACCCTGTTTGCCCAGCAGCAGAAATGGGCGGTGAAGGAGCCGCTGCCGCCGCTGCGCGCCATCGCCAGGCAGGCCGGTTTCACCGAACAGAGTTTCGATGCGTGCATCAACGACAAGGCGCTGCTCGCCAAGGTCCAGCAGATGCGGGATCGGGGCATGCAGAAGTTCAAGGTCGAGGCGACGCCGACTTTCTACATCAATGGCGAAAGGCACTCGGGTGCGATGTCGATTGAAGATCTCGACAAGGCCATTGCACCGTTGATCAAGGGCTGAGGTGTAGCCCGGATGGAGGGACCGCGTCTTCGCGGTCCCGCAATCCGGGATCGCTCTTGCAATTGGCCCCGCCCGCCCCGGATTGCGCGACCCTGCGGGTCGCTCCATCCGGGCTACGCGCGCTTATCTCGCACCTATCGTTGTTTTGTGCCGTAACAAGCTTTGGAAAAGCACTCCGGCCTGGTTGCCGATCATTGTCGTCCTATTCATTGTCCGCGAATGCGTCACTTCGCTGTTGATTCTCGCGGCCCTGGACTAAATGGGACCAAAGTCCTATTTCGTAAGGCAAACCAGACGTCCCGTCGGCACGTGGAAGGTCATCGATGAAGCTTAAACGGTTGCGTGTGATCGGCTTCAAGTCGTTCGTCGAGCCGGCCGATTTCCTGATCGAGCCCGGCCTGACGGGCGTCGTCGGGCCGAACGGCTGCGGCAAATCGAACCTTGTCGAGGCGTTGCGCTGGGTGATGGGTGAAGCGTCGCACAAGGCGATGCGCGCCGCCGGGATGGACGATGTCATCTTCTCCGGCAACAACAACCGGCCGGCGCGAAACACCGCCGAAGTCGCGATGTCGATCGACAACACGTCGCGCACGGCGCCGGCCCAGTTCAACGGCGAGGACACGCTCGAAGTGTCGCGCCGGATCGAACGCGAGGAAGGGTCGACCTACAGGTTGAACGGCCGCGAGGTGCGGGCCCGGGACATTCAGATGCTGTTTGCCGACGCCTCGACAGGGGCGCGGTCGCCGGCGCTCGTGCATCAGGGCCGGATCGGCGAGATCATACAAGCCAAGCCCGAACAGCGCCGCCGGGTGCTTGAAGAGGCCGCCGGCATTTCGGGGTTGCATGCGCGGCGCCACGAGGCGGAGTTGCGGTTGCGCGCCGCCGAACAAAATCTGGCCCGGCTTGAGGACGTGATCGGCCAACTGTCCGGGCAGATCGACGCTTTAAAGCGCCAGGCGCGCCAGGCCGTGCGCTATCGGGCGCTGTCGCAAAGCGTGCGCAAGGCAGAGGCCGCGCTGTTCCATGTGCGCCTTGTCGAGGCAAAGCGCGAGGTTGAGGACGCGGCCCATGCCCACGAGGCGGCCGTTCGTGAGGTTGCGGAGCGCACCGCGGCCCAGGCGACGGCCGCCACCAATCAGGCGGTTGCCGCTGCAAGCCTGCCGGGATTGCGCGAAGGCGAAGCGAGCGCTGCCGCCGTGCTGGCGCGGCTGATCAACGCCCGCGACGCTCTCGAGCGCGAAGAGGCGCGCGCCAAGGAGCGCATTGCCGAGCTTGCGCGCCGCTTGGTCCAGCTCGGCGCCGACATCGAGCGCGAACGCAAGCAATCGGCCGACGCCGAAGCGGCGCTGACGCGCTTGTCGGCCGAGCGGGAGACGCTTGAGCGCGAAGCTGCCGCGAGCGTCGAGCGGCGCGCCAGCGTCGAGGAACGCGCCGACGTGGCCGACGCGGCGCTCGCCGCGAACGAAAAAACGTTCGGAGAGCTGACGGCCGCGCTCGCGGACCTGACGGCAAAGCGCACGCAGCTCGATGCCGCAATCCGCGACAACGAAACGCGCCGCGCCCGGCTCGAGAGAGAGCTTGGCGAGGTGACGACCGAGCTGGACCAGCTCATTGCCGATGCGGTCCGTGCGGTCGATATCGAGGCGTTGGCGACGGCCGCAGCATCCGCGCAATCTGCCGTGACGACCGCGGAATCCGAAGCCTTGCGGGCGGAGGCCGCCCACTCTGCTGCCCGCCAGGCCCTCGATGTGGCACGCCAGCCTCTCAGCGAGGCGGAGCGCAATGTCCATCGCCTGGAGACGGAGGCCAAGACGCTTGCCCGCGTTCTGCACGTCGACAACAAGAAGCTGTGGCCGCCGGTGATCGATCTGCTCACGGTGGAGAAAGGTTACGAAACCGCACTGGGCGCTGCGCTGGGCGACGATCTCGATGCTCCGGTCGAGCCCGCGGCGCCGATGCATTGGGGCGGCGCGCCGGTTGATCCGACCGATCCGGCATTGCCGGAAGGGGTGCAGCCGCTGTCCGGCTTCATCACCGCCGCGCCGGACGCCATGATGCGCCGGTTGAAACAGATCGGCGTCGTCGCGCGCGCCGATGGCGCCCGCCTTGTCGGCGCTCTCAAGCCCGGACAGCGGCTGGTCTCGCAGGAAGGCGACTTGTGGCGCTGGGACGGCTATGCGGTCGCAGCCCATGCGCCGACCGGCGCCGCCCGCCGTCTCGCCGGCCGCAACCGGCTCGCCGACATCGAGGCGGAACTGCGCATCATGCGCGCCGATCTTTACATTCGCCGTGAATCTGCGACCGCCGCCGAGGCGGAAGTGGCGACGACCCGCGATGCCGAGAATGCCGCTCGGGCGCGCTGGCGTGACCTGCAGCGCGAAGCCGATGCGGCTCGCGATCGCCACGCTGCCGCCGAACGCGAGCTCAACCGCATCACCTCGCGCCGCTCTGCGCTGGCCGAGGCGCAGGCACGACTCACCACCGCCATGGCGGAAGCGGACGCCGCTTGCACCGCCGCAGCGGAGGCGCGAGCCGACCTCCCGCCCACCGCCGATCTTGAAGCGCGGCTGGCCGAGACCCGCGCCAAGGTGGCGGACGATCGAGGACGGCTCGCCCAGGTGCGCGCCGAAGCCCAGGCGCTCGCCCGCGAGCTTGAGCTGACGCACCGCCGGATGGTGGCGATCGACTCCGAGGTCGCGGATTGGCGGGCGCGCCGCGACAGCGCCGCAACCCAGATCGCCACCATCGAGACGCGTCTCGCCGAGGCAAAGACCGAGCATGAAAGCCTGGTGGACACGCCGCAGCTCTTCGAAGGCAAGCGCCGCGCCCTGATGGGCGAAATCGAGAGCGCAGAGGCCGCGCGCCGTGAAGCGGCCGATCGCCTCGCCGAAGGCGAGAATACGCTGGCGCTCGCTGACCGCGCCGCCCGCGCCGCACTGGAAGCCCTGTCGGCCGCGCGCGAAGCTTCTGCGCGTGCCGAGGAGCGCCATCAAGCGGTCCGGCGCCGCCTTGTGGACCTCGCCACCGAGATCCGCGAAATTTTGGAGGTTGAGCCAGAAACGCTGGCTGCGTTGGCCGGGTTCGAGGCCGATATGCCCTTGCCCGAGATCGCCGCAATCGAGGCCGAGCTTGAAAAGCTCAAGCGCGACCGCGAGCGGCTCGGCGCTGTCAACCTTCGCGCCGAGGAGGAACTGCGCGACGTCGAGGCCCAGCACACGACGCTGACCTCGGAGCGCGACGATCTCGTCGAGGCGATCAAGCGGCTGCGCCAGGGAATTCAGAGTCTCAATCGGGAGGCGCGCGAACGGCTGCTCGGCTCTTTCGAGGTGGTGAAGGGCCATTTCGAGCGCCTGTTCACGGACCTGTTCGGGGGCGGCACCGCCGAATTGCAACTCATCGAGCACGATGACCCGCTGGAAGCGGGGCTTGAGATCCTCGCCAAGCCGCCAGGCAAGAAGCCGGCCACCCTGTCGCTCCTATCGGGCGGCGAGCAGGCGCTCACCGCGCTGGCCTTGATATTTGCGGTGTTTCTCACCAATCCGGCGCCAATCTGCGTGCTCGACGAAGTCGACGCACCGCTCGACGATCACAATGTCGACCGCTTCTGCGACCTCCTCGACCAGATGGCGAGATCGACCGAGACGCGCTTCATCATCATCACCCACAACCCGATCACCATGGCGCGGATGAACCGCTTGTTCGGCGTTACCATGGCGGAACGCGGCGTGTCGCAGCTGGTTTCCGTCGACCTCGAAGGCGCCGTCAAGATACGCGAGGCGGTGGCGTAATGGTAAGACGGAGGGCGACATCTTCACGTCTCCCCTTCGCCGAGATGTGCCTACCCAGCAAATCCAACATTTCTAGTTCTTCATCGAAGCCAGGAAAAACTAATACTTCATATTGTGACATAGAATTCCACCGCCAAAGAAATTGTGGCTTTCATCGTCCGTCTCCAACATCACAATTGGCACCCTTTCGACAAACCGCTCTATCGATTCGATTGTAACAATACGCCCGCCCGGACCAACGACGTGCATTCCGACTTTCAGTTCTCGACTTGCCGTCCACCCGTTCATTTTCTCAAATACTCTATGACCTGGCGTACATTTCAGATGATCATTAATTTTTAGCCATTCATCGCTATAGCTCCGCACAATTCTCTTGACACGAGCCGTCAACGGGCGCCAACCGCCATTGCAATCGACCGATGAAATAGCTGTTCCTTGCGTCACATTTGCCGCGATCATCCTACCATTTGGTGTGTCTACCTCAACATCGAGGCAAATGCAGTGCGCATAGCCGGTTGGTTTTTTATTAACGATAGGATACGAGACGTGACGTTTAACCTGACCGGTTGATGCATTCGATGCCCGTTTAATCACTGGCGAAATAAATCGCAAAAAGAGGACCTCGAGTCGCTCCGCTCGAGCTCTTCTTAGCGGGAGCAGGTCATCATCTAGGTTTATCAATCTAATTGCCTCCTCCGCCGAAAGTGAGGACTTTGCGAATAGGCCTTTGTTGAGCCACCTTTCTATATGGGTAGCGGCTGTATCAAAAAGAACCTCGACCTGGTCTCCCTCCCCTCCATTTGCTGCCATAAGGCTGTCGATGCACGCAAGATTGTAGATAGTGAAACTACGATCCCGATCTGTAAGACGCGGCTTTTGCGACTTGAGCGCTTGTCGTAGTCTTCTTTGTGCTGTCTTATAGTCCCCTTGACTTATTAATCCGACTATTCTCGTTTTGTCTAACCTCCAGGAAATCATCGTGCTAATGAGAGAGGCGCACTCGCTGGACGACACGCCATTGAGGTCCTTATAACATAGATCCTCATCGAGGCCTGGAATCTTGGTCTTGTCGAAGCGAAAGGGAAGAATGAACGAATTTTGCTTTCTCTGAATGTGCTTCGACCAAACCGTTCTCCACTCAACGCTCGTAAATACTTTTCTTGCATAATCTTCTGAGATAAATACAGCGCAATAGTCTATATATTTCCCGTAGATCTGTTTCAGCTGATGTGGAAGCCAACGCGCGAAGGTATCTTCCGGACAATTCTCGTCGAAGAAGACCTCGTGCCCATTCTTTTGAAGAGCTGATACTACCCCACGTACGTAGTTACGTTGTTCGCCGGCAAATGACATCCCCACTTCATATCGTGCCATGGCATTGGCTCCTCAATTTCCCCGAAGAAGGCGCAATTCTCCGTAGTGTTTGGTTCATCGCCAACTGATACGGCCGGTTCTCGCGAATCTTCAAATATCCTCAAGAGGGGTATGCTTCCCAAAGTGGGGCTCCATCCGCTTCCGGCGCCCCTGCGGTGATACGATTCAGACGGACGGTATCATGGCACCGCATCACTCAACATAATAGTCTGGCGTTGTAGCGTTTTTCCCGCGTGAATTTCATCGGAAAGCGCTCTACGACGCAACTTGAAAAGGCCGTTTTCGATGCGTCTTTCTCCCCGCCTGCCGCCGGACCTCAAGGCCGGGCTCGCGCGGCTCGCCGAGGGCATGTCGCGCAAGGCGATCGCCGAACGGGCCGCGGCTCAGTCGCGCATCTACCGGGCAGGCGGCGGATCGCGCCGGATTGCAACGGCCGCCGACGTTTTGGCTTATGCCTTCGCACGCTTGCCGGCCACCTATGCGGCGGCGGCGGCGGTTTTCAATGCGACCCGCGAGTTGTTGCCGGCGTTCCAACCGCGCAGCATGATGGATGTCGGCGCCGGCCCCGGAACGGCGGCCTTCGCGGCGGTTCAAGCATTTGAAACGCTCGCCGATATTCGCCTGATCGATGCCAATCCCTTCTTGCGGGACTTAGCGTTGAGCCTGATGGCCGAAGCGGACGGCGAGGCACTTCGACAAGTGGTCTGCCGACAATCCTACCGGCAGGGCGACGCACTCGTGCTGCTCGCCGAGGCGCAGCCCGCCGACCTTGTAGTCGCGAGCTATGCGGCCGGCGAAATCGCCGACAGCGAGCTTCCACGGTTTGCGCAACTGCTCTGGGCCGTGACTGCCGGCGCGCTCGTCGTCATCGAGCCGGGCACGCCGGCCGGCTACGGGCGTATCTTGCACATGCGCGGCGAATTGATCGCGGCCGGCGCCGATGTAGCGGCTCCGTGCCCGCATGAACAGGAGTGCCCGTTACGCCGGCCCGACTGGTGTCATTTCGCCCAGCGGCTGCCGCGTTCGCGCGATCACCTGCACATCAAGGGCGCCGAGGTGCCGTTCGAGGATGAGAAGTTCTCCTACGTGGTGCTCTCGCGCCGCAAGCCGCAATCGATTGATGCGCGCGTACTGGCGCCGCCGAAAATCGCCAAAAGCGCCATCACGGCGAAACTGTGTACAGACGGGGCGTTGTGACGGATATCGCGGCGCGGCGCGACCCCGACGCCTATCGGCGACGCAAATCGTGGCGATGGGGCGACAGCGTGTCACGGTGAATCAACCGCAATCTTGGGACATCGCGCGACAACTTAGGGGGCGATTTTTGGCAGGCGCGCCGCTATGATTCCACAACCGCTTCGCGTGGGGTGAAGCTCGGCGCCGCATGCCCCCTCCCTACCCTCCCCCGCATGCGGGGGAGGGTAGGGACGGGCGACCGGCGTCATCAGGGAGCACAACATGTCTACCACCGGCTGGGTCGTCCTCGGTGTCATTGCCGCGATCGTGGTGTGGCTCATCAGCGTCTATAACGGCCTCGTCGCCATGGGGCAGCGGGTAAGTCAGGCCTTCGCCGACATCGATGTCCAATTGCGCCAACGCCACGATCTCATTCCGAACCTGGTGGAGACCGTGAAGGGCTACGCGGCGCATGAACGCGGCACCCTTGAAGCGGTCATCGAGGCCCGCAACGCCGCCATGACGGCGCAGGGCCCGCAGGCCCAGGCCGCGGCCGAACAGCAGCTCTCAGGAACGCTTGGCCGCCTGATCGCGCTGTCGGAGGCATACCCGGACCTCAAGGCGAACGCGAATTTCCAGCAGCTGCAGGCCGAGCTCACCGACATCGAAAACAAGATCGCCGCCGCGCGGCGCTTCTTCAATAACGCGGTGAGCGAATACAACGCCCGCATTGCGCAGTTCCCGGCGGCGCTGTTCGCGGCCTCGCTCGGCTTTGCGTCGAAGCAATTTTTCGATCTCGGGGAAGAGCGCAAGACCGTCGCGGAGGCGCCGCAGGTGAAGTTTTAAAACCATGGCGGCCTACGGGCTTTACAGCCACATCGAATCCAACAAGCGGCGTTCAATCGCGCTGCTGCTTGGACTGTTCGGGCTCGTCTACCTGCTGGTTTACGCGGGCGCGCTCGCCGGCGAGGCGATGTCCTACAATGCCTCGCTGCAATATCTCGCGCGCCAAGCGTGGCAGGACCTCATTGCCGCTGCCCCGCTGGCGACCGTCGGCACCGTGGTGTGGATCGTCATCGCGTATTATTTCCATCAAACGATGATCGATCTTTTGACCGGTGGACGCGAAGTCAGCCGCACCGAGGAGCCGCGCCTCTACAATCTCCTCGAAAACCTCTGCATCTCGCGCGGCATCACCACGCCCAAGCTCAAGGTCATGGAAAGCGACGCGCTCAATGCCTTTGCGACTGGCATGAATGAGAGGCAATACGCCATCACGGTGACGTCCGGGCTCAAGGCGGCGCTCGACGATGCCGAGCTTGAGGCGGTGCTCGGTCACGAACTCACCCATATCCGCAACGGCGACGTGCGCATGCTGATCATCGCGGTGATCATCGCCGGGGCGATTGCGTTCTTCGCCGAGATGTTCTTCCGGCTGTGGTTCTACGGCGGCTTCCGCGGGAGGCGATCGAGCGATGGCGAAAGCGATCGCGGCAGGGGCGGGAACTTCATCGCCATCGTCATCGCGGTCGTGCTGGTTGCGATCGCCTGGCTGCTTTCCAGCGTGATCCGGTTTGCGTTGTCGCGCTCGCGCGAATTTCTCGCCGACGCCGGCTCGGTCGAGCTCACCAAGAACCCCGACGCCATGATTGCGGCGCTACGCAAGATCGAAGGCCGCGGCGAGCTTGCGGGCGCGACCTCCGCCGTGATGGAAATGTGCGTCGATAATCCGCGTGAGGGATTCACCGATCTGTTCTCGACCCATCCATCGATTGACGCGCGCATCAAGGCGTTGGTCGACGTGATGGGCGGGCATGACCCGGGGTCGCTGGCGCTGCCCGGCCCGGAGGAAGAGACAACGGCGGACGCGCTGCCGGGACCAACCGGCCCTTGGGGCGGCGCGGCCGATCAGCTGCCGCAGCCGGGGGCGCCACCAGGCGGCCCCTGGGACCACGCGCCGGCGGAACAGGCGGAACAGCGCCCGTTCCTTCCGGATCGACCACCGATTGATCTCGGCGCGCCGCCGGCGGGACCGCCGAGCGGCGATGGACCGGCCGGCCCATCGGGCAAGCCAAGCCGCTGATGAACTCCTTGCGATTGCGGTCAGCGACATGGCCGTCGACGAAAACCGCTCCCCGCGTCGCATCAAGGCTCGTCGCGGACGATATCGTGTTCAATGGATGTATGCTTCGGCTCGCCATCCCAGATGGCAACCGGGCCCGCGGCCTGAGGTTTGAGCACAACCTTGCGAATCGCCTCGCGGACCAATTCGGCGACGCTGCGCCCGGATCGCGCGGCGGCGCGGCGCAGCGCGTCGAGCTCTTCCTTGTGAAGATAAACTTGGATCTTCTCCATGTTGAGCTCTGCCGCCGACGCGATATGCATCCGGCTCACTCGGCGGGCGTGTTCTGTGGCTTACCCTTGTCCATGATCAGGAGTTCTATCGTGCGCGTCGGTTGAGTGCTCTTGTTCTCGTTGCGATGGACTGTTCCACGCGGAATGTAGACGGATTCCCCAGCCTTGAGGACCCGTGGCTCCTGGCCCCTGACCGTGAAGGTGATCTCGCCCTCGACGACCGCCTCCCACTGATCGCCGCTGTGCGTGTGGAACGGATTGCCGGTGCGGTTGGGAAGATGGAGCTGCATTTGCAGCCGCACCTCGCGCGATGGGTCGTTCTCAAGAGGCGTGGTGAAAAAGCGGGTCGAAAAGGCCGGGCCAGTCGGCGAGGTCGACGTCTGGGCCAACGCGGCCGGTGTTATCGTGGTAGTCGCCGCAATAACGGCCGACATCAATATCGCCTTGCGCATCTGATCCTCCCTCAATGTTCTGATGGCCATGATCATAGTGTCCATTGGCCGGCGCGCCAAGAAACCTCCGACACGAACCGTCGGATAAACCATTTGGCCTATTCTCGTGGATACCGGGGCGCCGTTACGCCACTCAGTGTCATGCCCCGCGAACGCGGGGCATCCAGTAACCACCGCGTGATGGGATTTGTCTCAATCGAAGTCACGTGGTTACTGGATCGCCCGCTTTTCGCGGGCGATGACACTTTCGAAGCACTTATTCCTGGACGGGCACTAAGCCATTACAGCGGGACAAGCCCGATTGCCTTCTTCAGATTGTCATAAGGCTTCGCTCCGGAGCCATGCGCGGGCGCGACCGTCTTCACATCGAGATTATTCATGGTGATGACGCGGTAGAGATCGATCATCTGTTCTGGCGTGCGCGCCGGATCCCGCGGATCATCGCCGGCCGGCGGATTGTAGCCGTCGGCCCAGAACAACAGCTTCTCCGCCGGCATATAGACGAGAAGGTTCGCCACGTTATGGCTCGTGCCCTTCATGTGGTAGAGCTCGATCGTCCGCGTTCCGTCGGTGAGCACTTTCTTGTCGCTGACGGTTTCGAAGGTTGCGGCCTTGGGGGCCTTCGACAGCGAGTCAGGTGCGATCGTGCGCGGCCTCGCCCAGACTTTTTCGAAGAACGGCTTGTTCAGCGCGTGCGTGATCACGATTGCACCCTGCGCCACATAGGTGCGAAGCCCGCCGGCGTGATCGTAGTGCGCGTGCGTGTTGATGACATAGCGGATCGGCTTGTTGGGGATGGCCTTCTTGATTTCCTCGATCGCCGCCAGCGAGCGCGCCTCGCTGCCGATGCCTTCGACGACCACGATATGATCGTTGAACTCGACGGCCCAGTTGCGGGCGTTAGGCGTGCTGAGGTACCACACACCATCGGCAAGCTTCTCGACGCCCACCCGGAGCGGCGGCGGCGTGGCCTCTCGGACATTTGCCGGGGCAGCGATCGTCACCGCAGCATTTGGTTTCACGTCGCTGACCGTAATGTCCAGGGTCGGGTGGCCGTCTTCCGTCTGCACGATGTGCCGCGGGAATTTGACGCCGCCGAAGTCTGCATAGTCCGAATAGGCGATTTCGATCGCATAGTCGCCGACCACCTCATTGGTCGAGAGATAGCTCACCTTTTCGACCAGGTTCTGCGCGTTGAGCGTCGCCTTGAACTCCCGGCCATCGAGGGTGAATGTTGCGGTGTTGCCCTCGACGCGGGCCGCGTTGGCGATGGCGGCTTTGATGACGCCATGTGGCGTCGCCCACAACTGGTAGAGGCGATCGCCGGCAGCGCCGGGATTTGGGGTCGCCTGGGCGCCGGCTTCCTGCCAGGCGAATTTGCCGCTGACAACCGAAACGGTGCGCTGGTCCGCGCCGACCGCCTGGGCCCCGCCGCCGCGCGGAGGGTGCTCGCCCTGCGAGCGGACCTGCACGATGCGCATCGCCGGGGTCTGGTAGTTGATCGCGGCGCTGTAGGTGCGCTGGATGAAGCGCGGCCAGCGCTCGCCGGGCTCGAAGGCCTGTCCGAAGCTGAAAACATTGCCGCTGCCGGTGAACTCGATCGAGTTCAGGCTCGCCGCCCCCATGGCGTCCGCGGCGGCCGCAAGCCCGGTTCGTTGCTGCGCGTGGCTGGGCGCAGACAACACGACGGCCAATCCGGCGGCCAGTGTCCAGTACATCCGCATTTATGGGTTCCTCCCAAGAAGTGAAATCCGATTGCCGACGGATTGGTCGTGTCACCGACAACCTGATCGGGATGCGCCAAGTGAAGCACGGCTACCGCCGCGGCAAGCGAAGAGCCCGCGGAGCCTATTGCACCCGCTTCGGATTTTCTAGCCTGCGGTAATTGGCCCACGGACCTCATCCTGAGGAGCCGTGCGCAGCACGGCGTCTCGAAGGATGGCCGCCGGCACGATCTCGCCTGTGGCCGTCCTTCGAGACGCCGACCTTCGGTCGGCTCCTCAGGACAAGGCTGATGAATGATAGCCATCTGGCAAAAATCCAATCGAGCCTGCGCGGATGTTTGGTCAGGCCCCAGAATCTTGCGATGTGATACGACGACGAAATACCGACCTCGAGGAGGAAAGCGCCCGGAACGCCGCAGTGCTTCTCGTGCTTCTCGTCACTGCCGGTCGCCAGCGGCGCGCCATGCGCCATGCCGGGAATCACGTACAACTCGATAACATCTGCGCTCATGCGATTTCGCCAGACCCGGCGCGGATATCCGTCGACCATCTCGTCGAGCGCGGGTGCGTGGTCGAGGCCTTGCACGTCGATCCATTGCTTCACGATCTGATCAGCATTTTCCCGCTTCACCACCGCATCGGCGCCGCCGTGCCAGACCGAAAGGCGTGGCCATGGGCCGCGGTGCCGCGATGCGGCGCGTACCAGGTCGCCCCATTCGCGCGCGGAGCGGGCGCGCACATGAACCATGCTCTCCAACGCCTCGTTGAGGGTCGTTGCCGTGCCAAACGGCAGGCCGGCGATCACCGCGCCGGCCGCAAACAGCTCGGGATAGGTGGCGAGCATAACGCACGCCATCGCTCCGCCAGCAGAGAGGCCGGTGATGAACACGCGCCTGCGATCGATGCCGTGCTCGACGATCGCCGTCTCGATCATGTCGCGGATCGACCGCGCCTCGCCTTTTCCGCGCTCGGTGTCGCCGGGAAGAAACCAGTTGAAGGCGTTGCTTGGATTGTTGGAGATCTGCTGCTGGGGAAGCAGGAGCACGAAGCCGTAGCGATCCGCCAGCGTCGACCAGCCGGCGCCGAAATCGTAGCTCGCCGCCGTTTGCGCACAGCCGTGCAGCACGACCACCAGCGCGGAATTCCGCCGCGCCGGAACATGCTTGAACATGCGGAGCGCGCCGGGATTGGACCCGAAGTCACAAACTTCAATCAGATGGGTGAACGCAGGACCCCGGCCCGAATGCGGCCAGGGAACGCGATGCCACGAGTAAGCACCCGTTTTCCATCGCTGGCGATGCTGCGTCAGGAAAGGAATCATGGTTGTGATGGAAGCTGCAGCTTCGTTCCTTTCGCGCAGCGGCCCCCATCCTAACCTTCCCCGCTCGCGGGGGAGGGGAGGGCGGGGGCTCAATATGGCGATTAACGCTGCGGCGCACAATAGCTCAGATGTGTTCGTGACCGTTCCGGCGTCTACCACCACCGGAAGAAATGATGCACCGGCCCGGGCCCGTTCCCGATTGACAGCCGGTCGGCCGCCTCGATCGCCGCGGTGATGTACTCCTTGGCGTCGCGCACGGCTTGCGTTAACCCCAGGCCCCGGGCGAGCCCGGCTGCGATCGCCGCGGAGAGCGTGCAGCCGGTGCCGTGGGTGTTGCGGGACGGGATGCGCTCGCCGATAACGCGGATCGACGCCGTGGCAGTGACGAGCAGGTCGGTGCTTTCCACGCCGCCGGCATGGCCGCCCTTCATCAGCACGGCATTGGCGCCGAGCGCGAGGAGGCGGTCCGCCTGATCAAGCATCTCGTTCTCATCAGCCGCCTCGGGAGCGTCGAGCAATGCCGCCGCTTCAGGCAGGTTAGGCGTGATGACCAGAGCGTGCGGCAGAAGCTCTCGGCGCAAGGCCTCGACCGCATCGCCCGCGAGCAGGCGGCGGCCCGACGTTGCCGTCATTACGGGGTCGAGGACCACATTGGTCTGCTTGTGGCGCTCAAGACCGGCCGCCACTGCCATGATGACAGCGGCATTGCCGAGCATGCCGATCTTGACGGCGCCCACCGCAAGATCGGAGAACACCGCGTCCATCTGGGCGGCAACGAAAGCCGGCGGCACCTCGTGAATGGCCGTGACGCCTTTGGTGTTCTGGGCCGTGAGGGCCGCGATCACCGACGCGCCATAGACGCCAAGCGCGGAAAACGTCTTCAGGTCGGCCTGGATGCCGGCGCCGCCGCTTGAATCCGAGCCCGCGATGGTGACGGCAATCGGCGTCGTCATGCGCCGGCGCCGTGGGCCCCGACAGCCGGCACCTTCGGGGCATGCGCGCTGAGCGCCGCATCCACAGCGGCGCGCAGCTCGCGCGCGGCCGCTTGCGGGTCGAAACGATGGGACAGCGCTGAAATCACCGCCACGCCATCGGCGCCGGCTGCGATCACCGGCTCGGCGTTGGCTGCCGTGATGCCGGCGATGCCGCAGGACGGGAAGTTGCCGATGCGGCCGCGCAAGACCTGGACGACCTCGCGGAGTCCGTCGAGGCCGATCGGCGATTTGCCGGAGGCCTTCGATGTGGTGCTGTAGATGCCGCCGATGCCGACATAGTCGAGAAGCGCAAGCGGGGCGCTGGCGGCCTGTTCGGCCGTTCGGATCGACAGGCCGATGAATGGCGCCGGCCCCAGCGCGCGGCGCGCCTGCGCCACGGCCATGTCCTCCTGGCCCACGTGCACGCCGTCGGCCCCCGCGGCGAGCGCCACGTCGACCCGGTCGTTGACGATGAGCGGCACGCCGAACGGCGCGAGCGCGGCCTTGAGGGCGCGCGCCTCTTCGATCACGCCGGCGTCGTCGTTCACTTTGTCGCGCAATTGCACCAGGGTCGCCCCGCCGGCCGCGACCGCACAGGCAAGGTCAACGAGATCGTGGCCGCCGGTGTTCTCCGGATCCACAATGGCATAGAGGCGCAGGTCAAGTTGTTCCATCGGGCTTGGTCCGTTGCTCCTCCCTACCCTCCCCCGCATGCGGGAAGGGTAGGGAGGGGCTGAATGCTCGTCGCTCATTCGATCCGGATGTTGTTCTTGGCGATAACTTCGCGCCAGCGCGCGGTTTCAGACGCGACGAACGCCGCCGTGTCGGCCGGCGTCATGCCGACGGGTTCGGCGCCGAGCGAACGGAACTTTGTCTGCACGTCCGGCAGGTTCAGCACCTCGGCAAAGTCCGCGGCAAGCCGCTGCGCCAGCGCCGGCGGCATTTTGGGCGGACCCGCGACCGCGAACCAGGACGTGGAAACAAAGCGCGGCAATCCGGCCTCGGCGGCGGTCGGAACATCCGGGATTACCGCCGCCCGCTTGACATCGGCGACCGCCAGCACCTTGAGCTTACCGTCGCGATAATGGGGCAGCACCGGCGCGATGTTGCCGAAGAACACGTCGACGTGGCCGCCCAGCATATCGTTGATGACGAGATTTTCGCCGCGATAAGGGACATGGACCAAGCGGACTCCCGTCAAGGTCATGAACATGCTGCCGGTGAGATGCGGGGTCGATCCGTTGCCCTGCGACCCATAGGTGATCTTGTCGGGATTCTGCCTGGCTAAGGCGATCAGCTCCGCAACCGAATTCACGCCGATGTCGGGACGCACGATGATCAGGTTGGTGACCGCCGCCAGGATCGTGATGGCGACAAAATCGTCGGGCCGATAGGAAAGCTGCCGATAGAGGCTCTGATTGATGGCGAGAGGCCCCGGCGGCGTGATGAACAGGGTGTGACCGTCGCCCTCCGCCTGAGCGGCGAAATCGGCGCCGATATTTCCGCCGGCCCCGGTCTTGTTTTCGACCACGATGGGTTGGCCCCATCGGGCGGTCAGTTTGTCGGCCGCAATGCGGGCGAGCACGTCGTTGATGCCGCCGCCCGGGAACGGCACGACGAATCTGACGGGTCTGGTAGGAAATCCAGACGGGACCTGCCCGCGTGCCGGCAATGCGGTCGCGGCCATAATCACTAATATACCAAGCGCTCTGACGCCAAAGCTCATGGCCAAGCTCCGGGGTTGAGCGAAGCAGGATACGCCTTGCGCCGCGCGACGCAATCGCGCAAAGAGGCCCGGGATCGAGCAGGAATCGCCCGGATCGCGGGTCACGCCGCTAATGCCGCAACGGCTATGCGATGTGCGCGGTTCCACTTGGGGCGGGGGCCGGATATTGTAACGGCAGGGGTCGTGCAAGCAGAGCCGAGAACTTCCGTGCCATTCCGCAAATTCTTTTGTTCCTGGGCCATGTGTTCGGCCATGTCGCTTGCCGTCCTGGCTTTGTCCTTGACCGGCGGTGCGAAGGCGCAGACCTATCCGGATCGTCCGGTCAGGATCATCGTGCCGATCGGCCCCGGCGGCGCCTACGACATCATCGGCCGCCTGCTGGCCAACAAGCTGACCGAGCAGACCGGTCAGGCTTTCTTTGTCGAAAATCGCACTGGCGGCGGAACGCTGGTCGGCACCCAGGCAGCGGCGGCCGCGCCTGCTGACGGCTACACCTTGGTGGTGGGCGGGCTTAGCAATATCGTGTTCAATTTCGCGCTTTATCAGAAAGTTCCCTACGAGCCCGACGATTTCGTCCCGGTGGCGCTTGTCTATACGTTTCCCTACGTGATGGCGGCCCGCAACGACCTGCCGCAAAAGGATCTCGCCGAGATCGTCAGCTACGGCCGCCAGAGCCCCGGCAAGCTTACGGTCGCGCATCCGGGCTCGGGCACCGGCCAGCAAATCGTCGCCGCGGCTTTCATGAAGCTGACCGCAACCACGATCGTGGAGGTGCCGTATCGCAGCACCCAGGCGGCCTATCCGGATCTAATGGCCGGCCGCGTCGACCTGTTGTTCGACTCGGTGACCGCTGCTCTTCCCTATATCACGGCGCGGAAAGTGCGCGGCATCGCGCTGCTGGCGCCGCAGCGCTACTCCAAAGTGCCCGATCTGCCGACCATGGCGGAAGCAGGGGTCCCGGGCCTCGGTATCGAATCCTGGATCGGCCTGTTCGCGCCCGCGCGCACCCCGCCCGAAATTCTCGGGCGCCTGCGGCAGGAGACGCGGATTGCCGCGGCCGAGCTCAAGCAACAGTTCGAAAAAGGCGGCGGCGCCTTGATGCAGTTGCCGGTCGCCGAAACCGACAAGTTCATCAAGTCGGAATTCGACTTGTGGACCAAGGTGATCCGTGATGCCGGGATACGGCTTGATTGACAAGATTGTGGCGCGGCAAGTTCTGACGCATTGCCGCATTGGCAAGCTTTGCCAACGATGATATTTTATTTTAGTTTTAGGAGCAATCGGATATGCCGACCAGAAACATCAGCCTGACACCAGAGCAAGACGCCTTTGTGCAAAAGGTTGTCGAGACCGGCGAGTATCAGAATGCGAGCGAGGCTGTCCGCGACGCGCTTCGTGCTCTTCAGCAGCGCCGGCGAGAAGATGCGCTAAGACTCAAGGTGCTTCGTATGCAGATTGCGGCCGGCGCGGATGAGCTCGAGCGCGGCGATTTCGTCGAAGTGGACGCGCAAGACCTAGAGGCCTATTTGGACGGACTTACGGCCGGAGCCGCCGCCGACTCACGTTGATTTCTGGTGGCGCGCTTTCGCGTTTCGAAGCTTGCACAATTCGATCTCGCACGTATTCTGGCCGCGAGCGAGAGTCGTTGGGGACCTGAAGGAAGGCGGCGCTACGCCACTCTGATCGAAGCTGCGATGCGACAAGTTGCGGACGAGCCGGAAGGTGCGGCAACGCGAGATCGCAATGTGCTTCGCAACGGCACTCGCAGCCTTCATCTGAGACACGTACGTGCCGGCTCATCTGAAGCGAAAGTGAAAAGCCCCGTTCACATTCTTTACTACCGGTCCGTTCGTCCGGAACTGGTCGAAATTATCCGGGTGTTGCACGAGCGCATGGACCCAAGCCGACACATCGGCGTAATCCGCCAAAAATAGGTTGTGGCCTGAAATTCTTCATCAAATCTCGACGATCAGCCCGTCCTTCGCGGTCTCGTGCGCGATGGCGTCGCCGCGGCCGAGCATGTCCTCGCTCATGTGGGTGATGATCAGGCGTTTTGGCCGGATCAACGGCAGCTTTTCGGTCAGCTGCCGGTAGGCAAGGTGCGTCTGCACCGGCTGGCTGTACACATAGGCCTCGGATACGAACAGATCGGCATCGCGCCCAAGCTCGATCAAGCTGTCGGTCCATTCGGTATCGCCGCTAAAGGCAAGCACTTTGTCGTCGATCGTTATCCGATAGCCGTGATAGGATTCCGGCGGCAGCCCGTGGCGCACCCGGACGGATCGGATTTCGGCATTGCGGAAGCGCCACGGACGTTCCGGCGCAAGCTCGACCAGCGACACCTCGAACTTCTTCGGCGACAGCGCCGATCCCGCAAAGGCCGCCTCCATCTGGCGCGGAAACCACTCCTTGATAGGGGGCGGCCCCGCAATGGTGAGCGGACGCGCGCGCTTTGCCACGAATTGGGCGTCGAGGATGAAGAACGGCACCCCGCCGCAATGGTCGGCGTGGTAGTGAGTGAGGACGATGAGGTCGATCGCATTACGATCGATGCCGAGGCGCTTCATCGCCACCAACGACGAGGCGCCGCAATCGATAAGAAAATTCAGCTCTCCGGCCACCACGTGAAAGCAGGTGTTGAAGCGCCCCCCAGACCCGAACGCATCGCCGCTGCCGACGAATTGAAGATGCATATGCGGGTCCTTACTCCCTCCACGTCAAAGACTTCGATAGCATGCCGAGCCTCTGACGAATCGGAGACATTCAAAGTGACTATAGCATGATAAGAATCGCGCAACCGGGCGTAGGGCTTGGCACAGTTTGTGCCGCTTCTTCGCCCGCCAAGCGCACTCTAAGATAACACGTGCGCGGCGATAAAGATCAAACAGCCGGCGCAGGCACCCACAATGGTGCCGTTCATGCGAATGTATTGCAGATCGCTTCCGACGACGAGTTCAAGACGCTCAACGAGCGTTCGGGTGTCCCAACTGCGCACCACCTCTGCGATGAATGCGCCAATTTCGGTCCGCCAACTGATGAGCGATTGGGCCAGGCGCTCGACCGCATCGTCAATGTGCTGCTGCATGACATCATCTGTGGCAAGCGTCTGCGCCACAAGCGAAATTGGCTTTTCGAGCGCACCGGACAGGCGCGATTCGGGTTGTGCCAGGTCGTCAACTGCGGCGTCGCAAAGCTCCTTCCAGATGGAACTCAGCCAGGCGCGCGTGTCCGGATGCGCGAACAGCCGTCTCGCCGCATTGTTGACGTGCTGGCGCTGCTGGGGCGAGTTGAGCAGGTCGGCGACGATGCCCACCAAGTCCGCCCGGAATTTAGCTCGTGCCCCGCTTTCCGGGTCCAGTAGGCCGGTGAGGACTTCCGTCACTCCGTCCGTGATGGCCGACGCGATGCGGCGATCGATCGCCTTCGGAATCCACCAACGGCTGTGCTCGTTGATGAGTTTGTCGAGCTGCGCCCGGTTGTCCTTGATCCATCGGATTGCAATCTCGAAGGCCCGATCGAACAGCACGTCGGCTTCGCCGCTCGCGGTGAGCAGGCGGATGGCGTGACCGATGATCGGCGCGACGTCGGCGTGGCTGAGCTCCTCGCCAAACGCGCGCTGCAGGAAATCACGCAAATCACGGCTGCGCAGCGAACGGATCAAGTGGGGCAGCGCTGACGTGATCGAATGGGCGATGAGCCCGGCGGTCGCCGGCTCTGCCAGCCAATTGGCGACCCGGCGGCCGACCTCAAGCTGTCGCAATTTTCGAAACAGCACCTCGGGCGTGAGGAAGTTGTTTGCGACAAAGCGGCCGAGGGTGCGGCCGATCCTGTCTTTGTTGTTGGGAATGATCGCGGTGTGCGGAATCGGCACGCCCAGCGGATGGCGGAAGAGCGCCGTCACGGCGAACCAGTCGGCCAGACCACCGACCATGCCGGCCTCAGCGCTGGCTTGGATCAACGATGTCAAAAAACCCGGCTCGGGAACCATGCGGGTCGCCACAAACACAACGCCCATGCCGGTCAGCATGGCCGTCGCGAGGAAGCGGTTGCGCCGCAGCCTCGCACGCCTGACCACATCGGACCTGTCCGACACGATGCGCCCCTGCCCAACCGCCCCCGCTCCATCTGTCTCCGCCGCTTGCAGGGGAGGGCAGGGTGGGGGCGCGTGAGGGTAGGGTGGGGGCCCGGGAAGTATGGGCTCATCAGGGCTCATCCCGAATCCTTATCCCCGACCTGGCGGAACCGGGCTTAGTGTTGGCCGTTGGTGTTCTCGCAAATTGCCAACGCGCAGGACCGCGAATTTCCGCAAAGCAATCCGAAATGGAAGATTTTCGATCCCTGGAAAGTCTTCGGCCCTGGCAAGGGAGCAAGCCGATATGATTCCGGTCGCCTACATTGAACACCAGTTGCCCGGAAGGGTGCGCCTGCGGGTTCCGTCGCGGCGCGGCGAAGTTCCCTTCTTCGAGAAGGTCGTGCGAGAGTTGTCAAAACATCCGGCAATCCGCGAGCTCTCTGCCACCCCACTCACCGGAAGCATAACGTTGCAACATTTCGAGCCGTTGCAGCCGATCATAGCTGCGGCTGCGGATCAGAAGTTGTTCGCGACCCGCCGATGGGAACCACAAAGCAATGTATGCGAGCCGAAACTGGCCTCCGGGTTGCCGGAAGGTTCCGGGTTCGCCGGCGGAATCGCGACCGGACTATCCGGATTGAGCCTGTTTCAGGCAACGCAGGGGAGCGTCTTGGGAAGCGCGGCGGAAAACCTATGGCACGCGTTCGGCGCCCAGCGCTTCCTCGGTCGGCCGGACATCGCCACAGTGTTTGTTGCCCTCGGGATCTATCAGATCCTCCGGGGCCAGCTCTTCGGCTCCGCTTCGTCTCTTTTCTTTTACGCTCTGGTCATGCGCCAGATGGCTGCTATGGAAGACGCGAGGGCGCGCGGCTTCGCTGTTGCTGCCGCCGGAACGGCGAAGTCTGCCGGCGGCGGCGCCTTGACCGGCACCGGTGCCGATGCGGGACCGCTGCCTGCCGTCGGGCGGGTTAGCCACCGGGTCCGGCCTTCGGCCGGCCCGATGGTAAACTCAGCGTAGTCTGCGGCGCAATACGCCTTCGGCGATTGCGCCCTACTCGGTTCCCCAGCGAATTGTCATCATAATTTCTTTTACGGCGTCCAAATGTCGTCCAGGACTGACCTGAAGCTGGTCGGAAATCCTCGGATGAGCAAGCATGGATGCAAGGAGCCGGGCCTTCGTGGTCCATCGGACGTCGCAGCGAGTTCGCATCAAAATCCCGCGGTGGGAGCGGCAGGATGACGATTTCGCGGCACTGCGGCGGGCGCTCGAGCGGTGCCCCGGGGTTGTTTCCGTGCGCGTCAACGCGCTGGCGGCGAGCGTTGTGATCCATTGCGGCGACGAATTTGAAATCGCGTCTGTCCGCCACTGCTTCGTTGGCCTTGAATTGGTTCTTCCGGCTTGCGTTCCACCCGCCGGCCCGCGAGCGCGGCAAATCGCCCCGGCTCGACGCATTCATGATCATTCGACGCGGGCCATTTCCCTCGTCGGCTTGGTTGTCAAGCTGACGATCGCGATTGCGACGAGACGGCTTGACGCCCTGATCAGGGAATTGATCCTTGAAGTCGCCGTTCAAGCGCTCGTTCAACAGTTGTATCGGAAGCTGATGCAGTCGCCGCGATTGGAGACGCCGCCGGTGCTCGTTCCAGCAATCGGGTGAGATCGCAGGGCCGCTCGACCTCCGGCCTACCCAGGTCCGCTTGCGGGGGAGGGGGGCTGCCCGGCTTGGTGCTGCGGAAATGCAGGGTCGTTCTTTGAACCTGTTCCGTCTTGCGCGCTGCGTTCACGAAGAACGGCAAGACCCCGCCCGCAATCATAGCGACCGCATCGAGAACGTCGATCGTGGCAACGCCCAGCAAGTTTCGCAGGCCGGGCAGGAGCATGGCAGCGCATTGCGCGACCAGCGATCCGCCTATGACGCTCGGCAAGACCGAATTGCCTGTGCCCTCCGCCGCCCCGTGCGTGGATCGGTAATTGAGGGCATGCAAAAGCTGGGCGGTGACGAGACTGCCGAAAGCGACCGTGCGTGTCTGTGGCGAGGCATGGCCATAGCGAAGGGCTCCGTAGAGCCCGGCGCCAAACGCTCCGGCCGCAATCACGCCGGCCTCGGTGCCGAGCCGGCCGACATGATCGCGTGTCAGGATGCGTTCGTTGGCCTGTTTTGGCGGCTGTCGCATCACGCCCGCGTCCGGCGGCTCGAGGGCGAGGCCGATGGCCGGCAGCACGTCCGACACGAGGTTGATCCACAGAAGCTGCATCGGCGTAAGCATCTCGCCCATGCCGGCGGCAGTGCCCGCCAGCATCAGCGCGATCTCACTGCCGTTTGTGCTCAGCACATAGTGGATTGCCCTGCGGATGTTCTCATATGTGGCGCGGCCGCGCTCGATCGCCATCGGCAACGCCGCAAGGTCCTCGGTCGCGAAGAATACGTCCGCTACTTCGCGCGCCGCGGCCGTACCGTCGCGGCCAATGGCGATCCCGACATCGGCAGCACGCAAGGCGGGGCTGTCATTGATGCCGTCTCCGAACATTGCGACCACCGCGCCAGAGTTCTGCAAAGCGCGGACGATCCGAAGCTTTTGTCCGGGACTGATGCGCGCAAACGCGTGCGCCCGGCGTGCCGCGAGACCGAGCTCGGCGGCGCTGAGCCGATCAAGTTCCGCCGCATCGATGACTTCGGGTTCTCCGTCGCTGAGCCGGATCTGCCGGGCGACCGCCCGCGCGGTGGCGCTCTGGTCGCCGGTCAACATGATGGTCTGGATGCCGCTGTTGTGCAGCTTGTCCATCAATTCCGGTAAGCGGCTGCGTACCGGATCGGCGAGGCCCATGAGCCCGATCCAGACAAGTCTCTCGACCTCGACGGAATCCGCGCGCAGGCCTCCGCCGCGAATGTCCCGGTACGCGGCTGCGAGCACGCGCAGGCCTTGCGCCGCCATTGCGTTGTTGCGGTCATTAATCTCGGCGCGTCTCTGCACCGTGAGCACGTCGCGAGTCCCGTCGGGCCGCAGCTCCCACGCGCAGCGCGCCAGGACCTCCGACGGGTTCCCCTTGACGGCAAGCAGAAGGCCGTCCTCGGCGGTGTGGGTCGTTGCCATGAACCGATAGGTTTCGGTGCGATGCTGGGTCAACAGGCGCGCAAATCTTTTGCGCAGGTCAGCGACGTCGAGACCGTCATCAAGTGCCGCCTGGACCAGCGCATTCTCCGTCGGCGTGCCGTTGAGCACGTTCCGCCCGCCGCGTTGCTCCACGTCAGTCTCGCTGCAAAGACAAACGACGGTCAACAACTGGCGCAGGCGAAAATCCCGGTGCAATTGCACCGGCACATTATCCTGATCCACGAAGGCCCCGCTGCAGCGGTGCCAAATTGAGTGACCCGCGGCGATTTGTTCGAGGGACATCGAACCGTGGGTGAGGGTGCCGGTCTTGTCGAAGCAGATGACGTTGACGGCGGCGAGCGTCTCCACCGCCTCAAGACGCCGGATGAAAATGCCGTGTCGCCTCATCTCCTCGACCCCGAGCGCAAGGGTCGAGGTCGCGACCATGGGGAGACCTTCGGGCACCGCGGCCACGGCCACCGAGAGCGACGAGCGCGCCAATTGCATGAGCGCCACGCCACGCAGCCAGCCGGCACCGAAGATGAGACCGCTCGCCGCGAGCGTGATCCAGACCAGCTGCTCGCCGAGTGAGTCGAGCTGCCTTTGCAAAGGAGTCTGCGGCGCGATCGTCGCCTGGACCAGCCGGTGAATACGGCCAACCTCCGTGCGCGCTCCCGTCGCCACCACGATGGCCGCTCCGCTGCCGCCCGTCACGATGCAGCCGCGATACACCAGGTTGACGCGGTCGGCGAGCGGCACATCGGAGCGCCGCAGCGGTTCCACCGATTTGGTCACCGGCAGGCTTTCGCCGGTCAGGGCGGCCTCGCTGACGGCGAGGGTGGAAACGCCGATGAGCCTGCCATCAGCCGGCACGACCGTGCCACGCTGCAAGATCATGATGTCGCCGGGGACAACCGCTTCGGCCGCAATCTCCAATTCGCGGCCACCGCGCAACACGCGCGCGGTGTCGGCCACCACCCCTTCCAGGCTGCGTATGGTGCGCTCCGCCCGCCTCTCGGTGGCGAACCCGATGCCGCCGTTAAGAGCGACGACGGCCATGATGGCGCCCGCCTCCAGGAAGCCGCCGATTGCGACGGAAACCAGGGCGGCTCCGGCAAGGAGCGCCACCGGCAAGCCGCTGAATTGGCCAAGCAGGATGCTCAGCTCGGAGCGTTGTCGCAGGGACGGCATCGCATTGGCGCCACCGCGCATCAGCCTTCGGCTCGCCTCTTGGGGGGACAGACCTTGCGACGAAGACGTCCCGAGCCTCGCCGCGACGGCTACCGCATCTGCTGTGTGCCAATGCGGCAGCAAGGGCTCGGTCTCATCGCTCGGCGGCACGATTTCGCCTCGCAAAAGCGCGGCGATCCGTGAAATGATTTGGTCGAGCGAGGTCGGGCTCGCATAAAAGACGGTGACGTTACCGGTCAGCGCGCTGGCCGCGACATCGTGGACGCCGCCAAACGCCGTCAGCCCCCGCTCGATCAATTTTGCGAGTTCCGGCGCCCCGCGCAGGCCGGCAACTTGAAGCCGCGCGCGTCCCGCCACCGCCGTATGCAGCGGCACGATCGAGACGAAAATGCCTGTTCTGTCGGCCTGCGCCCGCTCATTGCGATCTTGCGCCGCGGCGCGCTCTGCCTGCTCGGCATTCATTCTCACATAAGCCGGCTCGACACCGTGAAGGGCTGCGGCCATCGGTTTCACCGACCAGGTTGCTTGTCGAGGCTCTGGCTCACGTACCTCAGAGCGGATTTCGATCGCGTTGAATCACGCACCGGCGTCGTCGCCGGCTTGTCGCGGCGACGCCGAACGCCTCCTCCCTACCCTCCCGCCACGCGGGTGAGGGGAGAGAGGGGGCAGAATAATCGGGATGGCCGGGACAAGCCCGGCCACGACCCAGGAGAGAGAGGCCAAGTGCCTCAACCTCGATCCTACGGGGATCGACCGGCGGACGGATGGTGCAGACAGAAGACAGGAGAAGATCAACCGGCGTGCTCTCCGGCTGCCCCTTTGTCCCCTTGGGCGAGCTCCGCCCGCGCTTCGGCCAGCATGTCTCCGGTCTGCTCGTTGAGCTCGGCCAATGCAACCCGCCCCTGGTCATAGGCGATCAACCCTGCCTTGAGGACCGATTTGGCGATCGGTCGCAGTGCCGGGATGAGTACGGGCGCAACCAAAGCCGCGCCAACGCCGGCGGCGATTCCCATCATGAGTCCTCCGCCCTTGAAGGCATCCTCCAACAGCGCCATTCGAATTTCTCCTCTCGCGGTTTTGAAGTCTCACCCGCAGTGACGACGACATTAACGGGTTCACGGCGAGAACGGTTCCGTCCCGGGCAGATGTTCCGTCCTGCCCGTTCCCTACCCTCCCTCGCCGGCCGGGAGGGTAGGGAAGGGGGCGACCGCCATATCCCTTAAGTCGGCGGCGCAGGTGATCGGGCTATGCGCTCTTCAAGCGCGTATTGGCGGCGTTGCGACACGGCATGATGTTTTTTCAGCAGTTTCGATGCATGTTCCAGAGCCGTACGCTGCGGCGGCCGCGCCCCGGGATGGGCCCGCGAAATGGCATGATCGAGCTTAACAAGGCGCTTGTGATAGCGGTGCGCCACATCCTGTTGATCCCAGCCGCGGCGGGCCGCGCTGGTGCGGGCCGCGGCGAGAAAGCGGTTCACCGTCGCCTCGGATCTGTGGCAAAGCTCCTGTTCGGAGGCTTCGGCGGAGACGCGCGTCAATGCATTGACCGCGGTATCCACGAGCCCGTCGGCGAGCGCATCGTCGGCATCGAACTCAGCCTCGAGGGCGAGTTTGGCGCCAGCTTTCAACAGGGCAGCGAGTTGCGGCCGCAGCGCCGGGAAAAAGATCGGGACTGCGAGACCTAGCACGCCCATCCCGATGAACTTTAGCGGATCGGCTTTCAAGAAATCCTCAGCCACCATGCCCTCTTAATCAAGTGCGACGCGCGCGGGGACACAGCCGTTCTGCCGACTTGTCAACGCGCCGCGGTTTTGCTGGATTGCAGGCGCAGCCTTGGCCCAAGGAGAAACGCGTGATTCCGTTTTTTGTTCAAATCAAATGCCACCTCGGCAAAGCCTATTCGGTTGCCAATGCGCTGGCCGATGCCGAGATCGCATCCGAAATTTATTCGACTGCCGGTGACTTCGACCTGCTGGTGAAGTTCTATGTCGAGCACGGCACCGACATCGGCCATTTCGTCAACGAGAAGGTCCAGACCATTCCGGGCATTCTGGATACCCGGACAATCATCACGTTCAAGGCGTTTTAGAGCGCCTTGCAGTCGCGTCGAACCACCTCTGCGGAGTCATTGCCTAGTAGATCGCTTCAGCCGATCTGAAGGGGTCGGAGCATCATGAAAAGCGAGCCTCAAGAAAATGTAGGGGCGACCCTTGTGGTCGCCCCGTTGCCGGCGGACGCGGTGCGTAAACCGGGCGACCACAAAGGTCGCCCCTACAGCAGGCGATGTTCGAGGACGCCGCCTTGTGGGCGCCGATACCCTGGTGACCGGTCATGTCGGCGACCTTCATTGCTCAATGGCATCTCAATTCCTGGTCACGAAGCAAATTCCGCCGGCAGTTTTGAGCTGGTTGCACAGCTGGTCAGCGTCGTCCCGTGACTCGAAGGGACCGAGTTGAACCGCATAAATCACACCGCGCTGGCCCTCATCCTTCCGCCGAATCGCGGGCTCGTGCCCTTTAAGCACTGCATATTTCGATTTCAGGGCCTGGAGTATCGATTGCGCCTCAGCCGCGGTCCTCGGCGCTGAGAGCTCAACGAAGAACCCGTCTCCTTCGGTCACGCGCGGCTTCGCAGCTGCCCGCGCAGTCGCAGGAGCGGCCGCTGCAACCTGCGGCCCCGGCGCGCCCGACGCACTTGGCAGCGCTGATGCCCGGCGATCTGGGAGCAAGCCGGCGGCGTGGTCCCTTCCATCGGTGCCCATGCGAAACTGCGTCCGTTCGGCCGATACCGCTTGCTGCAATGCTTGTGCCCTCTTCGCTTCCTCTGGTGACTGATCGGCAGGCCCCACAGGGGCTGGAATCCTTGTCGGCAAAGGTCCCGACAACGTCGGTGCAGGCAATTGCGTCAATGGTTCGTCCTGCGAAAGAGCGGTCATCCGGTCAGCCGACCGGTTGACCAGGAGCGGATAAATGCCGGGAGTTAAAGCGACGACCAACAGGACGGTTGCAAACGTGCCCAAAAAGATACGGCGTCGCAACGGCGCAACAAGCCATTCCGCCAGTATCGCAAGTGCAGCGCGGGAAAAGGACCGTGGGGCGGCAGGCGGAGGTCGCGAGAACGCCCGAGCTGAAGCCGCGCCAGGCGCCGCTGGCTGCACCGGGAAGGTCACCATGGCCCCGCCCCAATTGACCCCACGACGGTTATGGCTTGACACGCCAGGAAGCGCGATCGAGTCAAACTGGGCTGCCAAGAACGCCGGATCTCCGAAATCCTCGGCAACTTCGGCGAGCAGCTGATCGCCGGGGACGTTCAAGATATCGTCAATCTTGAAGTCCGCGACGTTAAGCGCTTCGTCGCCTTTACGTTTTGGGTCCACGGCTCGCAGTCTGTTATTACTCATGGCACACCTTTTCAAGGCGCCGCCTCATCTTAGTACGTTTGGTCTCATAGTCCTTTTGGGCCAGTCCGCTCAATGCCCGGAGCTCCTCTCCCTTTGCGCCCTCCAGCATTGCGACGAAAATCTTTTGGGCGATTGGATCGTCGTCGAAGAGGGCAAGCATTTTCTGCGCGTCGATCCGCGCTGCGGCAGCGTGATTGACGTAGCCAATCTCGTCGACCTGCACAGCGTCGTCGTGGCGTTCAGGCGGCCAATCCGAGGCGATGCTTCGCATGACGCCTCGCAGGAACACCACTATGGGCAGGTTCCTCGGCCACACTCTTTTGCCTTCAAGAACGCGGGCAAAGGCTTCTTGAATCAAGTCTTCGTAGCCGTAGCTCGTTTTCCAGACATATGCCTTTGCGATCTTGACCAGCAACGTTTTCTGCTCAGTGCTCAGGTACCTGATTGCCTGAGACACTTCGGCTGGGGTGTACGTCTCAGCTGAAGCGGGGGTGTAGGTCTCAGCCGATACCTCCGCCTGTAGCGACACCTCTGCCCCTCCTATGGCGCTGCATTTGCCCTATTAAAAATATTTCGTTGTAACCCGATGTCCGGGAAACGATGTCTCTACCGCCTTTGTGGGCACGAGGGTCCATGAGCAAGATCATTGGATTGATGGCCTAGTTCAGCGATTTCGAGATTCGAATCATATCAGGCGGCCTGATCGAGCTTATAGGACCAAGTGTGGACGACGGGATGGCGGTTGAATTCATCCATGGCAGCCATGATGCGGTCCTTGAGTTCCTGTTTGGATGC
>WNFS01000314.1_pt1 | contig 35172 bp, 36 predicted proteins | sample 5400141 | NCBI WGS metagenome assembly WNFS01 (sample SAMN13153358, study PRJNA577476) | soil metagenome | isolation source: 60 cm saprolite under Madrone tree | place: USA:California | collected 2016-06-14
TCTGGACACGACGAAACAGTGGCTCATTGTCGCAGATGACGCTGAGAATATCGTGGTCGACCTCGCCGAATCCGCCCGATTTCTACACGAGGCTGGGCGCTCGAACGTCCACTTTCTCCTCGCCGCGCGCGACACCGATTGGCGTTTCTTCCGCGGGGACAATCCGCCGTGGGACACCTGGCTGAAGCGCCAGAAAGACATCCTTCTCCGGGGGATTACGAGAGGTGACGCAAAGTCTGTAGTAGAGGCGTGGCGCAAGTGCGGCGCAGACGGGTTGAGAGAACTCGCCGCACTAGCAAGTGCTGATGAACAAGTGACGGCCCTTGTGGATGCGGTAAAGGATGCAGCTCAGATACGCGACGAAGGTTCGTTATTTGGCGGCCTGCTCACGGTACGCTTCGGTCAACAAGGGCTAAGTGCCCACGTCCGTTCACTTCTTAATCACCTGAAGGAGGAGGCCATTGAAGGCAGCACTCGCTCTCTGTTCGATGCTCTCGTTTACGTGGCCGCGTGTCATGCGGTTGGCATCCCCGGTCTCGATGAAAACGTACTAGCTGATTTGGTCGGCGTGCCGCGAGATTGGGTTCAAAGCCGCGTCGTGCGCCAACTGGGTGAGGAGACGGCGGGAGTTCAAAGCGCAGGTCACGTGCTCACGCGCCACAGCAAAGTTGCCGCTGCCGTACTGGTGGAGGCTGATCAATCATTGGGTGTGGATCTCGCTGAAATCTGGAGCGCAGTGGTGCGCCAAACGGTTCGGACGAGTCGTGATGTTTCTGTGGGCTATCAAAGCCACGCAAAGATTGTCCACGCAGGCCCTAGACTGCAGAAAGCCCTTCCGAAGCAGTTGTCCGAAGAACGTCGAAAGGAAATAGCGATTGCAACGGCAAACGCTGTGGTTGAAGCAGAACCTGACAGATTAGATTTCATCACAGACCTCGGAAGAACACACCGGTTCGCTGATAGCTTCATCGATGCAGTGCAGGTGTTCCGAAACAACTTGGCGGACGCTCGTTCCAAGGTCGACTACGAGGACAACATCCGCGGCTACTGGTATGAGTGGAGTGTCTGCGAAGGCGAGAGTGGCGATGAGCCAGAAAATGCTTTGACCAACGCATGGCTAGGAGGGCTGTCGCTCGCCGACCATCTGAACCCCGGCCCGATTACCGAGGAACAGGCGAAGCTGAGTTGTGCTGGCCTCGGCCTCGCCTTCGGCAAACTCGCCCAGCCTCGACAAGATTGCCCGTTCGCCCTAGGCCGCCGCGCAGCAACCTACCTCGGCAGGCGGGGTGGCTATGATCCGAAGGCGCACTTCTTTGACCGCCACGACCGCGAGGCCAACAAGATTGGCACGCCCCATCCAAAGGATGTCAAAGAAGCTATCGCTTGGCTGACGACCGCCGTAGCCCAAGCCGGCCACGAACTCCAAGACGCATTCCTGTCAAATCTAGAGGATCCAGACCATGTTTCCTTCATGACGTTGGAAGTTTTTCTGGCAAATTGATTAACAAGAGAACTCTTGCTGACGTACTTTTTACTTCTTTTCTGACTTCCGGCTGCTCAACCTGAACCGCGAATCGGAGCGCAGCAAAGCGGCAGTAGCGAGTCAGCGGTGATTGGACATAGCTGCAACGGAAGTGAGGTTTCCCAAAGATGTTGTGACCGTTTTTAAGTGAGCAGCGAGCGGTGAGTAGTGAGCGGGTAAACAGTAGTGAGTAATGAGCGCTGGGTAAGATGAATCGGAGAGAGTTCCTGAGAAGGAGCGTGTGCGCGGTGATCGGTGGCGCGGTTGGTGGCGCGGGGTTGGTGTTGCTCAACGCGTGTCGCAGCGGAGACTTTGGCAGTGGTCCAAGTAATTTGAATCCTGGTTCTGAGAGCGGGCCGTGTCCGCTCAATCCGGAGCAGGAAGAGGGGCCGTTCTATGTTGACGAAGGTCTACTCCGATCGGATGTGCTCGACGGGCAAATGGGGGTGGCGCTGCTGCTTTCGATCAAAGTGATGCGAGCAGCGAAGTGTGAACCTATCGCGAATGCGGCGGTGGAAATCTGGTCGGCTAGCAGTCTCGGCAAATACTCCGACAAGTCGCAGGAAGGTACGGTCGGGCAAAAGTATCTCCGCGGAGTTCAGGTCACTTATGCTTCGGGGCTCGTTAAATTCAAAACAATTTATCCGGGTTGGTACGCGGGCCGTACCTGTCACATTCATCTCAAGGTGCGCACCGGCGGCACGGCCTCAGGCTCTTCGTACTCCACTGCCGGCAGCAACTCGAGTTATGGCGGGCAGATCTTTTTTCCGCCGGCGATGAACGAAGCGCTGCGCTCGGTCTACACGCAGGACAATAATCCTCTTACAAATAACTCTGACGATCGCGTCTACACCAGCCAGCACGGCGCGCGCGGATTGTTGAGTCTTGATGGAACGCTGCAGGACGGCTTTGCCGGGTCGATTGTGGTTAATGTGGATGCGTGAGCAGTAAGCAGTGAGCAGCGGGCAGTGAGCAGTGAGCAGTGAGCAGTGAGCAGAAGAAGCGGACGAAGAAAATTTCAGCCGCGGATGAACGCGGATATTAAGGATCTGCAAAAAGCCTTTAAGACCAAGCCGCTGAACGTCTCGGCCCTTTTCCCTTCCTTGCACAATCCAACCTGACAGGATAAAAACGCAATGACGAGTAGTAAGGGAAGACTCACACTTGATGCCGCCGACGCTTGCGGGCGGGACGCCCGCGGTCCCAGTAAGAGGTAAAGAGTATGAATGTTGTTAAGGGTCCAAGACGATCTCTATCAATCGTAACTCTCATAGCCGTTTGTTCCTCGTCGATCGCCTTTGCACAGACTGCCAAACGAGTTAACGCAAAGCCGCCGGCCGAGGTAATTGCCGAATTACAAAAGCTGCTCACGGCCGAGGTGGCGGCGCATCCGAGTTTGCCGGGCGAGCTGTTGCATGTTCAGGCGCCGCAGCAGGACATTGATGTCAGTTTGGCTGCCGGCGTGTTTGATCGGGAATCGAAACGTCCGCTAGATCCGCATAACGTCTTTCGCGTTGCCAGTGTCACCAAGACTTTTGTGGCTGCGTCGATTTTGCGCCTTTATGAAGACGGCAAGATTAAGCTCGACGATCCGATCAATCATTACCTGCCGCAGGAATACACCACGATGCTCGACGCCGGTGGTTATCCGACGAACAACATTACCGTGCGGCAGCTTCTTACGCATACGAGCGGCCTTTTCGACTATGCACAAACGCCGGAATACTATGCAGCCGTCGAAGGCAACCCGAAACATCGCTGGACGCGGCTGGAGCAGGTGCAGGATGCCATGAAGTGGGGCAAGCCTTACGCCGCGCCGGGCAAAGGTTATCACTACTCCGATACGGGTTATGTCTTGCTTGGTGAAATGCTCGAGCGTTTGACCAACAAGCCTTTGGGTCCCGCGCTGCGTTCGGTGTTGGATTTCAAAAAGCTAAAACTCGATGAGACTTATCTCGAGACGTTGGAGCCTGTGCCTGCGGGAATCAAGCCGCTTGCGCACCCATATTTTGGTGAGGTGGATGCGGCAGATTTCGATCCGTCGGTAGATTTGTATGGTGGCGGTGGACTAGTTTCTTCGGTTGAAGACCTGGCGCGTTTCTATCGCGCGCTAGTGCGGGGAAAAATCTTTCATCATGCGTCAACGCTGCAGATAATGTTGACGGCGCCACAGACGAATGAGGAAGCGCCGGGTGGTCCATACGCGATGGGCATTCAGCGCCGAACGATTGCCGGCAATGTTTGTTGGGGACACACCGGATTTTGGGGAACTTCAGTCTATCATTGCCCCGACATCGACGTGACGATCGTGCGGCATTACAACCAGGCACGGCCAGCACCTGACTTCATATTCAAGACGCTATACGAGCAGATTTCGGAGACGCTGGGAATTAATAAGTGAGCGGTGGGCGGTGAGCGGTGAGCGGTGAGCAGTGAGCAGTGAGCAGTGAGCAGTGAGCAGTGAGCATTATGCCTCACGCCGTCTCTTTAGGGTTGGCATTCTACCCGGATTAACCGGAGCGATCATTTCAATGGGCGCCGGCGGTGGCGCCGGTATCGATCAACTGGTCGGGCCGGAAATTCGAAGGTTGCTTGAGAGCCAGCAGCCTTCCTGTCGTAGCGACCTCGTAAGCTGGGGTGCCGTGGAAGGCCCATTCATAGCGGCCAAAAAGAAAACAAGCCAGCCGGCTACCCAACTCCGACAGAATTCGTTTGCCGTCCGCAGTTGTTGTCCTCTCTCGACTCGCCACAAAGCTCTCGCCGTTTGGCGCCAGGTAAATGCCACGTTCTCGTAAGTGTTTCATGCCATATCCCTTGGCATTCGCTGTGCCACTCCGAAAAACCGTGAATCGTAAATCGTAAATCGTAAATCGTGAATGGTAAGAACATAATGGCTGTGAGCAGTGCGGTCAGAGTAAACGAAGAGGTTAAGGGTGTGCTCGAAAGCGTTGATGAATGACAGTGAGCGGTGAGCAGTGAGCAGTGAGCAGTTCTGCCGCACCATTTCCCGGGGGCACGCGGACACAGCATGATTAGTCTACCGGAATCGGATGCGGATTTGCTGCGCGAATGCGAGGTTGAAACCTTTCGTGCCAGCGGGCCCGGCGGTCAGCATGTGAATAAAACTGAAAGCGCAGTGCGTCTCAGGCATTTGCCTTCAGGCCTCGTCGTCAGCTCGCAGCAGGAACGGAGCCAGCACCGCAATAAAGCGATCTGTTTGGAGAAGCTGCGTTCGAAGATAGCGCTTCTAAACTACCGGCGGCCCAAACGCGTCCCCACGCGCGTGCCACGTAGCGTGAAGAACCGCACGCTTGAAGCAAAAGCGCGACGCTCGCAGATCAAGCGACTACGCTCAAAGCCCGCGGCTGATGAATAACTCAGTTCCTTAAAACATTACATAGTGGACAGTCAGCGGGGGCATGCCTCCTTCCCAACCCTTGAGATAAAGACGCACGTGTTGAGCGCACGTTGAAAGCCATTCGATCAAAAATTAAGGCTCAACCAAAAGCAGCTCATGGTCGGGAAGGCGGGCATGCCCCCGCTCTTCTACCCAACGCCGCTAGTGCTATCATCAGACAAAAGGGAGCTCGCAATGATAACTGTCGCCAATCGTATCTATGTCAAGCAGGAATACGCGCCGGCCTTCGAGCAGAGATTTCACGAACGCGCCGGCCTGGTAGACAAGATGCCGGGATTTATTTCCAACCACGTGCTGCGCCCGGTCAACGAAGGCGACCCGTACGTCGTTTTCACTTTCTGGAACAGCCGGCAGGATTTTCTTAACTGGGTCCGCTCAGATGAGTTTGTCAAAGGACATGCGCAATCAGGCACGCTGCCGAAGGAAGCGTTTTCGCAGTCAAACAAATTGGAGTTGCACGAGGTGGTCCAGGATTCGACGCGCCCGGACCTGGTTCCAGAGCCTCCTGGTGGTCCATTCAATATGCACTAGACAGTAGGCAGCAGGCAGTCGGCAGAAAGCAGAAAGCAGAAGGCACAAGGCAGTAGGCAGAAAACAAATTCCAGATTCCAAATTCCAGATTTCGAAACCAGGACGAGATTTCAAATTACAGATTTCAGAATCCGAAATTCACCCAATGAGCACTGAACCAAACAAAGTCATCTATTCCATGGTCGGCGTCAGTAAGTTTTATGACAAGAAGGCCGTGCTGAAAGACATCTATCTTTCCTACTTCTACGGCGCGAAGATTGGCGTCATTGGTCTCAACGGCTCGGGCAAGTCGTCGCTGTTGCGCATCCTCGCCGGCGTCGACAAAGACATCAACGGCGAGACCGTCATCTCGCCCGGCTACACTGTCGGCTATCTCGAACAGGAACCACTAATCGACGATTCGCGCACAGTGCGCGAGGTTGTCGAAGAAGCTGTTAAAGAAACTGTAGCGTTGCTGAAAGAATTCGATGAGATCAACGCCAGGTTTGGCGAGGAAATGTCCGACGAGGACATGGACAGACTTTTAGCGCGGCAGGGCGAAGTCCAGGAGAAGTTGGACCATCAGGATGCGTGGGACGTCGATGCGCGTTTGGAGATGGCCATGGATGCGTTGCGCTGTCCGCCGGCGGACACGCCCGTGAAAATCTTGTCTGGCGGTGAACGTCGTCGCGTCGCATTGTGCCGTTTGCTCTTGCAGAAGCCCGATATACTTTTATTGGACGAACCCACTAATCACCTTGATGCGGAGTCAGTCGCGTGGCTCGAACATCACTTGCAGAATTATCCGGGCACGATCATCGCGGTAACTCACGATAGATATTTTCTCGACAACGTGGCCGGCTGGATTCTGGAACTCGATCGCGGCGCGGGCATTCCCTGGAAAGGGAACTACACGAGCTGGCTTGAGCAGAAGCAAGAGCGTCTGCGGCGTGAAGAAAAATCCGAAAGTGAAAGACAGAAAACGTTGCAGCGTGAGTTGGAATGGATTCGCATGTCGCCCAAAGCGCGGCACGCAAAAGGCAAAGCGCGCATCAATGCCTATGAACAACTGCTCGATCAGTCATCCGAAAAACGGCGCGAAGATTTGGAAATTCACATTCCGGCGGGCCCGCGTCTGGGCAACGTGGTGATTGAAGCTGAAGAAGTAAACAAAGCCTACGGCGATAATCTGCTGGTTGAAGATATGACCTTCAAATTGCCGCCGGGCGGCATCGTCGGCGTGATTGGTCCAAACGGCGCCGGCAAGACGACATTGTTTCGCATGATCACGGGACAGGAAAAACCTGATGCGGGAACAATTCGCATTGGTGAAACGGTTTCACTCGCCTACGTCGATCAAAGTCGCACTCTCGATCCGGAAAAATCCATTTGGGAAGAAATATCAGGCGGCACGGATCTGCTAATGCTCGGCAAGCGTGAAGTGAATTCGCGCGCCTACGTGGGCCGCTTCAACTTTTCCGGCTCCGATCAGCAGAAGAAGGTCGGCATGTTGTCAGGCGGCGAACGCAACCGCGTTCATCTGGCGAAGATGTTGAAAGAAGGGGCCAATGTACTGTTGCTCGATGAGCCGACAAACGATCTTGACGTGAACACGTTGCGCGCGCTGGAAGAGGCGCTGGAAAACTTTGCCGGGTGTGCAGTAGTGATTTCCCACGACCGCTGGTTTCTCGATCGCATTGCCACGCACATGCTCGCCTTCGAAGGGGACAGCAAAGTCGTTTGGTTTGAAGGTAACTATTCCGAGTATGAAGCGGATCGCAAAGAGCGTCTCGGCCCTGCGGCTGAGACTCCGCATAGAATTAAGTATCGGCAGTTGACCAGATCATAGAGATCATTTTCCATTTGTCATTCGCGAATCGGAGTGCAAGCATTGCGGAACCGCGAGCGGTAGCGACCGGATGTTAGCATTCAATGTTTAAGGCCGGTCGAGTTCCCTATTTCATTGTCGACCCTAGCATCGGTCGCTACCGCTCGCGGTTCCACATTGAGCGCGTCCTGATTTGTTGCCAGCATAAGTCTTCGGGTGTGCGCTCCTTGTTGACCTAATCCGGTTGCATTTCAAATTTGAATCCACTCCAGACGAGTTGAGGATAATTAGCAATGATCACAAAACCTCTTTCCAAGTTGATACTGGTTGCGCTGACGCTCTCCGCTTTCCTTTTCATCGAACCGTCAACGGCCCGCGCGCAAGATTTACCTAACGAGACGCCGGACAGGTTCACCCCGACGAACGAGGGCTTCGACTATGTTCGCCGTGAAGTCATGATCCCGATGCGCGACGGCGTGAAGTTACACACGGTCATTCTGGTTCCCAAAGGCGCAAATCATGCTCCCATCCTACTGACGCGCACGCCCTACAACGCCACCGCACTCACTAAACACATCAATAGTTCGCATCTTGGCCCCAGCTTGTATGGCTATGACAACGCCACCGACGTGATTGTCGAAGGCGGCTACATTCGCGTGGTCCAGGACATTCGCGGCAAGTACGGCTCGGAAGGCGAATATGTGATGAACCGTCCGGTGCGTGGCCCGCTGAATCCAACAACGGTCGATCATCCGACTGACACTTACGATACGATTGACTGGCTGGTTAAAAATATTCCGGAGACGAACGGCAAGGTCGGCATCCTCGGGATTTCCTATGACGGCTTTCTGCCTTTGATGGCGTTGATCAATCCGCATCCAGCATTGAAAGTGTCGGTGCCGATGAACCCGATGGTAGACGGCTGGATGGGCGATGACTGGTTCCATCATGGCGCGTTCCGCCAGCAGGGCATGAGCTACATTTACGATCAGGAAGCCACGCGCGCCAACGACGTCACCTGGTGGACCAGCCACTTTGACGATTACGACATGTTCATGGAGGCTGGCTCAGCCGGCGAGTTGGGACGCCGGCGTGGATTAGAGCAGGTGGGCTTTTGGCGCAAGCTGCTCGAGCATCCGAGCTATGACGCCTTCTGGCGCGAGCAAGCCGTCGACAAGCTTCTGGCTAAAGAACCTCTGAAGGTGCCGGTGATGTTGGTGCACAGCCTCTGGGATCAGGAAGACATTTATGGCGACATCGCGGTCTACAAAGAGATCGAACCGAAGGACACACACAACGACAAAGTATTTCTGGTAATGGGACCGTGGCATCACGGTCAGGAGATCAGGGAAGGCAGTGCGCTGGGCGCTATCAAATTTGGCAGCGATACCGCGCTGTATTTTCGTCGGGAAATCCTGCGCCCATTTCTTGATCACTACTTGAAGGATGACGCGCCCAAGATGAACATCGCTCCGGTGACTGCGTTTGAGACCGGCACGAACAATTGGCACAGGCTTTCGTCCTGGCCGGCCGGTTGCGAGAGTGGCTGTACAGTTAAACCAACACCGCTCTATCTCAACGACGGAATGAAGGCGAGTTTCGAGGTGTCTAAGTCTGACAAACCCGGTTATGAGGAATATATCTCTGATCCGTCAAAGCCGGTGCCCTTTCGCGCGCGGCCGATCGATGGCACAACCTGGCGGCAATGGCTGGTGGACGATCAGCGCGAGCAGTCTGGGCGTCCGGACGTTTTGGTCTTCACCTCGGATGTCTTAAAGGCGCCGCTGAAGATAAGTGGCGAAGCGATCGCCAATTTGAACGCGTCGACCAGCGGCACCGACTCTGACTGGGTGGTAAAAGTGATCGACCTCTATCCGGATGAAGTGGCGGGCCAGCCTAACATGGGCGGCTATCAGTTGATGATTTCGGCTGATATCTTCCGCGGTCGTTATCGCGAGAGTCTCGAGACAGCCAAACCGATCGCTGCCGGCAAGCCTTTGCTCTATCGCTGGCCTTTGCCGACGGCCAACCACGTATTTCTGCCGGGCCACCGGATCATGGTCCAGATTCAATCAACTTGGTTCCCGCTCTACGATCGTAATCCGCAGACGTTCGTCGCCAATATTTTTTGGGCCAAGCCGGGAGATTATCGAAAGGCCACGCAGCGCATTTATTACGCGCCGGGACAGGCAAGCTTTGTTGAACTGCCGCTGGTGACGATGCGTTAGTCGAAGCTATCCGCAGATTCCGCCGATTACACAGAAAGCAAGGCAGCAAGGATCTACTTCCACGGGCAAGACGAAGTCAGAACCGGGAGCAGTAGCGACCGGGTGAACGTTAGTTCAGCATCCAACGTATAAGCCTAGCTTCAAGGCAGGGGTTCGCCTTGATCATACTCAACGTATACGACAGCATTAATGACATCGCGCTCGGTCCATAAATATTTCTTGCTGCCGCGGTCCACCCATGGGCTTTTACTCGAGTGCCAACAACCCGACTCCCGCAACTCACGAGTTGCCTTCGCCTAAAAGGCAGCCAGGATCTTCTCTGGTTTGCAAGGCGCCGACACCACCGTGTGAACGTGGTTAGTTCTAATATTCGTGGTCCAAAACTCCCACTTGCGAATCTTGCACGTCTCGCGAATTGCCTTCTCGATCGCCACTCTTTGACGGCGTCGCAATTTCACGGGCGGATGGCTGAGTGTGTCACGATTATATTTTTGCCAACGTTCATTGTGAGGAATTCGGGGTGTGCCAAAGCGATTATGAAATCGATCAACTGATCCACGGCGATCGCCGTGCAACCAGGTACCGTAACTGCGAAAGGTGATCAGGTAGCCAAGTGGAATGCGTTCGTCCTCGAATTCGCGGGTCATTGACGTAGTTCTATATCGCTACCGCTCCCGGTTCTGTATTCGTTTACCCACAATGCAAGAATTTTGGCTACGCAGGATCGTTAACACGGGAAGGAGAATCCTGGGCTTAATCGGATGGTTCGATGTTCAGCTATCTGTGGCGGAATTCTTTGAGCCGTGCCCATAAGAGCTTGCTGTTTGAGATGCACCAACGATACGCAGAATGCGCCGGGGCTGCGCAAACGCGCGGAAGGACTAAACCCGGCACAGTATTCGTGGGCCCAGTGTGCTGCTTTGAGCACTCCAAAGATGGTTTTGTTACATCGCCGGTAACGTAGATCAAGGTTTTTTCACAACGATGGGCGTGTCGTCATCGACCGGCTCTTCGCCGGCATCCACCGGAGCAATTTTCGCGACTTGAACGGGCTTCTGGTGTTTCTTCACCTCTACCCCGTGCATTCGTACATGTTCGTAGACCCGCCTTACCTGGGCCACGTCACACGACGTTGGTCCAGTGAACCCGTCTGAAGTTCTAATCAAACTCATCACGGTGCTGTGACCGTGGCAGGAGAAACAATCGCTCAAGCCAAAGTTGTGTCCCAGCTCATGGGCCACGGCGTTTGTCAGCGCCGTCAAATTTGGAATGACGGGATCGATAACGATGCGCGCGTGAAGAATTGTTTGCTCACCCTGAATAACGTAGGCGTGCAACTCGGCCGCGTGTTTTTGGTTGTCATGAACTCTGCCGCGCATGATGGTCAGGCAGTTCAGACAATCCTGAGGCTCAACGGCAGGACCCGAATAAGTAAACGTAACACCCGAGCCGGTGGCTTCGGCAACCGCGCTCCAGTTGCTTAACGGCGTGAGGATCGCGGCGAGCTCCTGAGGTTTGAAATCAGCAGCGACTATATAGACTTCGACTTTAGCGTTCTCGGGCCACTCAGGTAATGAGTAATCCGGGGCTTTTACTTTAGCGTCGCAAGCTGAGGCGACTGCATCGTTCGTTTGCGCAAAAGCGGAAGCCGCCGCGAGGGCGGTGAAAACCAGGATCAGGCTGACAACCTTTAGCAGGCTAAGTTTCATTGTCGTTCTCTTTTGCCGGACAGTTGAGGCGGTTTAATTTATTTCCGGCAGGACCACGACGTGGCGGTTATCGGGCGAACTAACCGCACGCCGTGGAGTCTGCCGGTTCCGCGCCGAAAACCAACTTATTCGGCGCGAATGTCAATATGGTTGGGTTATTCGTGACCGCTCTGGGCCAAAGAATCTTCCGAAACGCGACGTTCATGATCGTAAACCTGTCGTACGACCTCCAGGTCACAAGCAGACGCTTCGAGCAGCCCGTTGTTTTTGTTGATGCCCGGAAAGCCATTCATGATCGTTTGTTTGTTGCGGCAGGTGGTGCAATCCCACAGCCCCATTCCGTGTCCGAGCTCATGGACCATGAAGCTTTTCAGCGCCTGAAGATTTGTGGTGGCAAAATCAAGATCGATCAAGGCAGAAAGTAATTGGCCGTCGTGGCGTTGTTGCAGCGGATAGAAGAACGCGTAGTGTTTCTTGTCTGTCCGGTTAATATCGCGCCTGGTTACCGTCAAACAATTTTCACAGTTGATCACGCTGCCGGTTTCGCCCGCATAAACAAACTTGACGCCGGCGCCGATTTTCTGCGCCGCTCGCGTCCAAAATTCCATGGCGCTCAAGAGCGTGCCTTGCTGTTCCGGCGTGAACATGCCGTGAACAAAGTGGACCTTCACTTCTGCATCCGGCGCCCAGTACCAGTTGCTCGATGGCGGCGAATTGCGGTTGGCGGTGCAAGCTTGTTCCTGCGCATGAATGGTCGCAGCCGGGATGAAGAGCATTAAGGCAATTGATAGTAGTAAGAATTTCATGATGTTTGTTTCGGAAGCTGTCAGGAGGTTCTGGGGAATTATTCGGAGGCGGAAGGATCTATTTCGGTGACTGTGACTTTGCTGGCGAAGCGTTTGTAGTTGTAGTACTTGACGTTGATGCGGTAGTGCACGTCGCGATTGGGAAAGCGCAGAATCTGGTCGGCGGTGGTGAGATTGGGAAAAACGAGCGCGTCGGTGACCGCTCCGCGCCACGTTTCAAAAATCGGGAATCGTTGCTTGCCCTGAGGTTCAACGATGCCTTTAACTTTGATCACGCGAAATGTGTTGGTATCAACCCAAACGCGGCCCACAAAAAAGCGCGCTTTCATGTTTTGCGGGTCAGGGGTGGTAGACGAAGCAACATCGATGACGAACGCCGTTCGCGAGTCGACCAGCTCGGTGCCTAGATAGTTGAGGCGATACTTGCCGGTTTCAGCGATATCCACGCCCAGTAGTTGCGCGCCTGCGAGATCCTGAATGTCTTCTTTAGTGACGCGTAGTTCGCGAATGGTTGAGGACGGGTGATAAATCACGCGTTCGATGCGGTTGCCGCGATCGTCGAAGAGGAATTGCGAGTTGCGAATGTATTCGCCGGTGACCGCGCCGTTAGGGCCAATTGTTTGCAGCACCACATCGCGCTTAAAGGTGTGCTGGTTTAAGGCGTCGCGCGTCTCGGCTTCAGACTTGAGAAAGGCGGCGATGATCGCTTTGGCGCTGAGCGGCATCGGCGGCGGCGGCTCGAAATCATTCAGGACGCTCAGTATGTTCGAATTCTTCAACGAAGCCGCTTGAACTTGCGCCGAGATAGCACACGCACAAAGAAACGCAATGGCTAGAGGCCCGAAGATTGCGGTTAGAAGTGAAACGCTTTTTGACATACCGGCAGAGTTCCTTATTCGAGTTGGAAAAAAGTTTTGCGTGATGAAGTCTGTGACACGCAAGCGAAAGAATTTGTGAGAGGAGGTGGGGCGAACTGCGAAAGGAAAGGTGTAATGCTGTCCTGTCTCGCCCCACTTGGAGCACGAAAGCAGCATTTCTCGCTGCTGTTATGGTACTGGGCACTTGCTGTGCCAGGTTCCCGCGCGCTTTCTATCTGAGTAAGACAGAGATTCCTGTCCGTCCAAATGCGCCGGGATGGCTGCCTTTGTGCGAACGAAATCGATCGGCTACTATCAAAGGGTTCTCAGGCGCACGATGGATAATCATTTCAAGAGGGTTAATGACATAGAAGAGCTCGACGCTTTGATCGAAAGCAGCAATGGGCGGCCGCTGGTCATCTTCAAGCACAGTCTGACGTGTCCCATAAGCTTCGCTGCCTACGAGCAAATGACGCGATACGAGGGGGAAGTGGCGTTGCTTGAAGTGCAGAAAGCGCGCGCACTCTCAAGCGCGATCGAAAGTCGCTTTGGCGTGGCGCACGAGTCGCCGCAGGTGATTGTTTTGCGAAAAGGTCAGGTGTTTTGGAGCGCCTCGCACTTTAAGATCACGGAGGAAGCCGTTGCCAGGGCGGTGCGCGAGGCCGGTGAAGCGGTATGATTGAAACGCCTGAACGACGTGGGCCGGCAATCGAGCCGCGCGAGATCAAGCAGGAAGGCGACTCCGGCCTGCGCATTACCTGGGCCGACGATTGCGTTTGTACTTACACCGCCGCTGAGTTGCGCCGCCACTGTCCCTGTGCGCAATGCCTGAATGAGTGGACCGGCCAGCGCGTGCTGCAACCGGAATCCATTTCCGAGGAACTCACGATTGCGGATTTGAGTATCGTAGGCCGTTATGCGCTAAACTTTCGCTGGAGCGATGGACATGAAACGGGTATTTACAGTTTTCGCTACCTGCGAGATTTGGGCGAGCGGTGAAGAGTGATCAGTGATGAGTGATGAGTGAGGGCGAGAGACTGAAGACCGAAGACCGAAGACCGAAGACCGAAGACCAAAGACCGAAGCCTCTTGGTGACAAGCCATGAACGAACAAGATTTCTTTAACGAAAAGCAGGAACTGAAAAAGGCGACCTTCAGTTGTCCTCACTGTCGCGAGCGCACTGAGTATGAAGTGCGTTGGTTGAGACGAACAAAAAAGCAACAACCGCCGCGCGGCGCCAATGAACAGGATCGCGCGCGTTTTCAAAAGTCCCGCGACTACATGGTGCGCATCGACGACATGCTCGCGTGTAAGCACTGTCGTCGCCGCTTTGATATTCCCAGTTCGCAATCGGTAGTTTTCATTTGAACGCAACTTAGTTTTGGGCTTTTAGACTGAAGAGTGAAGCTTTTTGATATCCCAACATCGACAAAGCTCTTAAGAAGGCCCATAATAGCTTCACCAGCCGCACCTCGACTCTAAAGCACCCATCCGCAGACTATGGCTCAAGTTTTGCTGGTATTACCGCAAGCCGGAAAGCAAGCGCCCGTTCCTGGTAGGCAAAGCACGAATATTGTGAACTCTCTTCGGAAAAGATCGTTTTAATTGAGACAGTTGTTAACAAAGGGAGATCAAAGGTTATCGGAAATGTCGGAAAAAAAAGCCATTAAAATAGTAAAGAAACAGGATCGCACGCGGCGCCAAAAGGCGACGCCCAGAAAGAACGCGCCGCGCGACACAGCGCGTGAAATCGTCCAAACAGTAACCAATTGGGTTAACGAAGTTCAGCAGAAGCGCGCCGTTGAAACCGCTCAGGCTGTAAAATTGCTCCTACCCAATAATCCGCGCACCAGCGAAGCTTAGTCATCTCAACTCCTGTAGGACAGGCATTCCTGCCTGTCCATTTGCGTTCCTAAGATCATGGACAGACAGTTTGAGATCTGGACAGACAGGAATGTCTATCCTACTACCAAAACATTGACAGTGTTCGCGCGCGGGGATAGCATGCGCGCAAAGCAGCAGACAAATCTTCACCAACAAGGAAGCGGCTAAATGCCGAAAACAACTTCTCGAAAGCGAAAGTCTAAGCAAACTACGCGAGCAATTTTTCAGAGCATCCGAAAGCCTGCGGCTCCGCCCGGCCATCCGCTCAGTCACGCAAAGCCGGAAGAGAAAGCAAGGCCAGCCGGCCGGAAAGCAAAGCACAAACAGAAACCCGAACTGATAGTGGACGAGGACCAGGGCTAGCTCCGGTTGTTTCAAGGCGGGCATTGCTCGCCAAAGGTTTCTCAGCAAACAAGATGACAACACCAGCCGCACAAGCCGACCCAACAGTTTCCGCAGCATTCATCTCCCAGGCACGTGACCTCCTGCGAGAAGAGTATCTGCCAAAAATTGAACGCTGCCTTGAGCGGTTAACGGACGAGCAGGTCTGGTGGCGGGCAAATGAGAGCTCAAACAGTATTGGCAATCTCATCCTGCACATCTCGGGCAATGCGCGGCAATGGATCGCATCCGGGCTGGGCGGCGAACCTGATGACCGGAAGCGCGACGCCGAGTTCGCCGAAAGGCGCAAGGTTTCGCGTGACGAATTGCTCACGCATCTTAAAAGCGCCGTTAGCGACGTCGACCGAACACTGGAAGATTTTGACAGCGCAAGGCTGCTCGATCAATTTCGGATTCAGGGAACGATGACGACGGCCCTGGCGGCTATTCTTCATGTAACCGAACACTTCTCGATGCACACCGGCCAAATCATTCTGCTCACGAAGCAACTTGCCGCAGTAGACCTGCACTTCTATGATCTGTAATGACTTGCGGCTCCGCTGCTAGCGACGGGAGTTGTCCCTCATCCGTCTCTCGTGTCTTAAGCGCCCCGGAAGTGGTCAAAAAGTGGTCAACCGTTTCTACAATTAAGCACGCTCACTTCTCGCCCATGTCGGTCTTGTGAAGGTAGACCGAAAATGACTGTAGCTCTTGTGCCCGGAGTACTGCATCACGGTAGGCGCGTCAACGCGAACGAATATGCCGCGTGGGATGGAACCGCCCTACGCGGCCCAGCACTAGCTTTCGTCTGTCGTAAGAGCAGCGAGTGGGCCTACTGCCTGACGTGGAATACCGTGCGGTTCTTGTCCACTCCGGCCGACGGCACTTCGCCAGTCCAATAGGTCACGAAGCCTTTCGTCGCAATAACCCCTTCCTGGATTCCGGCTGGCGCACCCGGCCCATGGCAGCCAACACCGAGGGTGCCTTGGCTGCCGTCCGAATACTCGATCCGCAGAACCGCAGTCCCGTTGGCCCTCTCGTTTGTGTTGCCTGTCAGGTCAATAATCGTTCCGGTTTGAACACTGGCGAATTGCCAACTCACAAGTTTCGTCACCTGGTAGGTGCCGGTTCCGATCGACACGCACGCACTCGGGCAGCCGCTAAATGTCTCCCAGGTCCCGCCACCCGTGACAGCGCTGGATGTTCCGCCGCTTGCGGGCGCGACGAAGGTCCCAGAACCCGTGAACTTGATTTTCAGACCAGAGGCAGCCGATCCAGAGATAGCCGACGCGAATGCTACCCCATCAGGGCTAAATGTGGTTGTGGGAAAGTTGATGCTGATAATGGCCCAGCCGACATGGTCAGCTTGTCCATACGCTGGACGGGAACCAATCGTCAGCGCCGATACTACAGCTAGCGTCACGACTGTGGCTCCCGCGAGCCATCTTAATTGGCTTTTCATGTTCTTGCTCCTTTCACTGATTGGATCGCACGTTTGAATCCAGGTAGCACTCAGGACTGAGTGCACAGGTGATTGGGAGGCGTCCTGAGTCAGATTCCAGCGAGATTCGCGATGGCGCGAGGTATGTTAGCTAAATCTGCGCGTCTGGCGGAAGGCGTCTATTGCTAAAAAGCTCTCCAGGGTCGGAGCGGCCGCACGGGACGTACCACGCCTGGCAGGCAAGCAGAGCTTAGAGCCTAGCCAGTGGAACGCACGCAAACGATCAAGGAGTGGGCATACTCTATTAGCACAAAAGGGAAGTTGTCAATGGTGGTCACGTTTCGGTAGTGCTCCGCTAGTGTGTTGGTTGAAAAATTGGCTATCCTGCTTTGCCGCGAATAGAATAGCCGTTCGGTGGACATCCTCAAATTCATTCTTGAATACGCCGCAAAGGAGTGGGCTGTGATCAGACAGGCTCCGGCGGCGGCCTTTATTCTATTCGTGTCAGCTTCCTTGTTGGCCTATGGCGCTTTAAGCTGGCGTTATGCGGGCCAAATTGAATCACTCACAGGTCAAAACAGTCTTCTAAAAGACCAAGTTGAAGATTATCGAGAACGTTTGGGTCTTGTTTCGGCCGACAAAACAGCGTATTCAAGACTTACCAATCAGGAACTAAGAAAGGCCGTTTTTGAGTACCAAACAAAGTTAGAGGAATTCGCAGAGCGTGCCTAGAAATACTCGGCCAAGCCTGTCGGCATCTGTTTTTGCTTCTCGCGACAAGGCTCCCATTTCTTCAAAAGAAGTCATATTCTCTCCAAGCCCGAACCGCAGTACACGGAAGAGGCACGACAGAATCAGGTAACTGGAACGGTTGTTCTGCGGGCCGTGTTTACTTCCAGCGGCGAGGTATCCGACATCCGCGCCATCTCTGGCCTTCCGTTTGGTTTGACTGAACGCGCTGTGGCCGCAGCACGGCAGATCAAATTTGCCCCGGCAACGAAAGATGGGCATCCGGTTTCGATGTACATCCAACTGGAATACAACTTCAACCTTTACTGATCCAGTCAATAAGTGGTCAACGATCTTCCGGGCCATTCTGTAAACAATGTAGCGGAAGCCTATAATCGGTAAGAGCGACAGGCAGGAATGCCTGTAACTTTGCTCATCTTTCAAAAGTTTCAGTTTCGTGCTTAATATATTACCTGCTAAATAAAGGGACAGGCAGGAATGCCTGTCCTACTGGAGGCCATTGCTGAATGACGTACACGGTTGCAGAACCTTGCGTGAATTGTCGATATACCGACTGTGCCCTTGTCTGCCCTGTTGAAGCCTTTCATCTTGATGATGACATGCTGGTAATCAATCCTGAGACGTGTATCGACTGTGATGCCTGTGTTCCTGAGTGCCCGGTCGAGGCGATCTTCGCCGAGGCGAATGTTCCGCCCGAGTGGGCGCACTTCACGGAGATGAACGCCGAAAAATCTACCAGCGGTTTGCCGACGATCACAGCGCGTTTGGATCCATTGTGCGAGCCGGTCTCGCATTAAGAGATGAGGAAAGGTACTAAGCGCATGCTGGGTGGGCTGGCGCTGGCTGCTGGAGCGGTTGGCGCGGCGGGCGCATATATGGGCAGAAAGAAAAGAGTGAAACCAAAGCAGCAGCGAGGATCAAACAACTCAGCAAACGTTTGGGCGCGTCCGGGAATGACGGTTACTTTTCGAGCAGAATTAATGCCGGGCCGCGAACGAGAGGAACGGACCGCGCGCGTTAAAGAGCTGCTGCCCAGCGGAAGAGTGACCTTGTATGAAGTCGCGGGCGAGCATGCCCAAAAGGAATTCGAGGCCATCTAACCTCAAACCCCGCCAGCGAATCCTAAACAAACTTTACCAGTGATAGTTCCGCCCGGGCTCCATCACGCCGAGTCCCTTAATGTTCAAGGCGTTGAGCTCATCGATTACTGTTTGACGGTAAGAAGGCTTGATGTGTACTGCCAGAATGTCGAGGCCATTGTGGTTTAGCTTGCTAAGTTCTCGTCCCAACGACGCCGGTGTGAAGTGGCGCGTGACATCGGCGAGTTTGGCCATTGAGTCAGGGAAGGATGCTTCAATTAAGAGTGCATCCATGCGCGGCGAACCGTTGATGAGGGTCCAGAATTCTTCAGTCTCAGACGTGTCGGAACTAAAGGCCACCGTGCTGTTGCCGTCGGAAACCAGCAGACCGATAGTTGGCACGATGTGATTGACCGCGACCGCCGTAACCGTCAGATGGGCCACCTTGAATTCCTCACCCTCAGGTATAGGGACATACTCCATGACCGGACCGTAATCGTTTTTCAATTCTGAAAACCGCGGGTAAACATTCCAATTGAATATGTCGCGTTCCAGAAGTTCGATAACCTCCGGCGTTGCATAGATACGCACGGGCTGTTTGAGCGCCGGGAAAAGATCATCGATGAAGATTGGCAGACTGGCGATGTGGTCCATGTGAGGATGGGTCACGATGATATCGCGCACGTTCTCGCGTTGTTCCGCATTCAACGCCAGCGCAATGCTGCCTGCGTCCACGGCAACACGCTCGTCAATAAGAAAACAAGTAAGACGCTGTTCGGCGGTAGCGTGGCCCTGGTCGTCAAAGGTGCTGGGTAAGAGTTGAATTTTCACGGGGGTTTTGCTCGCGGTGAACTGCAACCGCCTCGCTAGTATAAGGCAACCGTGGAAAAAACGGCTGAACTTTGTGTGCTGCTCATTTCCCCCCGCTACGCAACTGTCTTAACAAATCTTCAAGAGCCATGCGATAGGCGGCTTCGCGTTCGTTTGCATCCCGTACAACAATGCCGCGCGCCAGACGACTGCGGTGGAAAGCCAGCTCGCTCGCCGTTTGGTTCAATTGACGGCACGTCTGCCAACCACGAAAACCGCCGCGGGAAAAAGCATTATACGATGCACCCATGCGCCCGAAAATTGAGCCCAGTTGCTTGAATTCCTGTGGGTTAATCAAGCCACTTTGAAAATCAGGAGTAAGAAACTCGCGCACGATTTGGCCCTCGCGCCGCAAGGCTAGTGCGATAACTACAAACATAATGAAAAAAGCCGGAACCATGATCAGGATGTAGGTAAGTATGAAACCGGCTGGGCCAAAGATAACCGCTGAACCATTCCAGATGCTGTGCATCGAGATCGCTGCGGCCAGACCGAAGATGGGCGTGATGATCTTGACGATAGTGTTTCGCGATTGCCGGGCCAGGCCCAGGCCAATGCCGGTCAGGCTGGTGAACATCGGATGTGAAAAAGGCGCCAGCGCACCGCGAATGATAAAGATGATTGTCAGTCCGCCGCCGCCCGCTTGCATCACCGCGCGGCCGTAGTATTGGATATTTTCCGTCATCGCAAAACCGAGACCGACCATGGCGGCGTAAACAATGCCATCGATCACGCCGTCGAATTCGTCTTTCTTAAAAAAGAAAAAGATAAATAGGATTAATGCCTTCGCGCTTTCCTCGACGATAGGTGCCGAAATCACCGCGCCAAACGCCGCGCCGGCGCGCACGTCATTGGTCAGAACCGTCACTATCAGGCCGCTGGCGGTGTTGATTAGGTACGCAAAAAATACTGCGACCAATGCGCCCCAGAAAAATGCCGTAGCCAGCATCCAGGGCGGCTCAGCCTCGTAACGATCGATCCAGAGCACCAGCATCAAATAGAGCGGCACCGGCAAGGTTGCCGAAATAAGACCAATCAACAACGCTATTGGACCAGTCTCGACGCCGATTAGGAGCAGCACGATCAGCCCCAGCAGCAATGCGATGAGGATCGCCGTAATAGCGAATATGATCTTGAAGACGTTTCGGCTGGCGGAGGGCTTAATAGGTGAAACTGGATTTGATGCAGCGACGGCGCGTGGATCATTCATCATGAGCAAAGTCCTTTCTGAGAAGCGATTAAGACTGCCCGCTGGTGAAGTACTTGTGGCCCTTTTTATAAAGATTCTTATCAGTCCAGGCGCAAATGACCAAACGCGAATTTATTTGCGGCAGAGTATATACAGACCGCCTTTTTAGCGCGAGCTTTCTTATTTAGGATTCAATTCATCTGGCACAGGTTTGGGCCCTGCCGCCATCAATCGAATAGGTGGCGCCGGTGACCCACGACGCGCGCTCCGATGCCAGAAAGGCGATTAGCTCGGCAATTTCTTCGGGCTTGCCGACTCTTCCCAGCGGGTGTGTTCCCCTCGAGTGCTCGAGGAAATCCGCATACTGGTCGTTGCTCATGCCGCCTCGTTTATGTATTTCAGTGATCACAACGCCGGGATTTACGGCGTTTACGCGAACTCCCTGCGCGGCCAATTCCAGAGCGGCGCAGCGCGTTAACTGATCCAGACCGGCCTTGGAAACACAGTAAGCAAGCACGCCAGGGAACGCGCGCAAGCCAGTCACGCTTGAAACATTAACGATGTTGCCGCGCCTCTCGCTGAGGGTGGGCAGCGCTTTTTGCATCAGCAGGAAAACGGAGCGCAGATTAATGTTGAGCATCGCATCCCACGCTTCAACCCGGGTGGTTTCAATCGTGCCGTTGGAGATATGCCCAGCGGCATTCACCAGAATGTCTAAGCCGCCAAAGACATCGAGAGCTTTGGCCAGCGCCGTGTCCACGGAATCATCCTGGGCCAGATCCGCGGATATCATTACACAGCGAACACTCAACTCACTTAGCGCGCGCTCGAGGTTCTTAAGTTCAGCTTCATCACGGCCAACGGCAGCAATGTTTGCCCCGGCTTGTGCAAAGCGCAAAGCCGTTGCCCGTCCAATTCCGGATGTGGCTCCAGTGATGAACAAATTCTTTTCTGCAAATTCTCGTTCCATAAGTTTTTCCACCAGTTGCTTTCCTCTAACTAAAACACGCTGTCTTTTGTTTTGCGGTCATCATATATTGACAGCCGAATAGTAAAAAGCCGACTATTGTGCTGTTTTAGTTATTTGGGCTTGTGCCCGTACCGCCTCGCGACAGTGATCGCCAATTAATTGTGATTGCGGCTTAGGCTGATCTCCTGAGAGTAACGAATTTGAGTAACAACTCAGCGGACGATTTCTTTGCGAAAGCGCCGCGCTCCCAGGCGCACAGCGCGGCTGAAAACTCGCGCCGTCGCGCATCACGAACGCGGATGCCGTCGAGTGCCGGCTATCTTGCCGGCGCCTTTGTCGCCGCGCTTGCGTTGTTCTTTGGACTGTGGTGGATGCTGATAAGCGGTGGTGACGAAGCGCCCTGGATTCCTGCCGGACTCGCTGCCAGCGTTGTCCTGTTGGTAGCTTTGTCGGCGCGCGAGGTGGTAATGCGGCGCGCCTGGACCAAATATTTGTTGGAGCAGGGTGGAGATCCTTCCCTGCGTTCGAGCGGCGAACACAAGCGCTCTTCATCAACGAAGATGCGCACATCTTCAGTCTTAGCCGCCGGGTCGCGGGTTATTCAAAAACGGTCGGAAGAAGCCGATGCCGGATCCAGTGTCGACTCGCACTTCGATGTTTTTCAACTTTGTCAGGAATACCTGGCGACAACTGACGAAGCGCTTAAGTCGAACAATTTGCTGGCCGCCAAACGCGTAGCTATCAAGGCAGGCCAGGAGCGAGTGCGAGCGCTGCAAAGGCATCACTTGCTGACCTGGGCGAGGAACTCTTCGCGGTCGTTGACTTATGAGGCGCAACAACGTTCGCGTACGTCGGATAAAATTGAAGCGGCAAATCGCGCGTTACACTGTCTGCAATCGGCGCTGAAGTTTTATCCGGAAGAAACCGATCTTAATGAATCAAGCGTCGCCATCCGCGAGTTTATTGGTTCGGTAAAGGTTGCTCATTGGGTTGAGTTGGCAGAACGCTCAGCATTCAAGGGTCACTACCGCCGTGCTATTGAACGATACAAAGACGCGTTGTTTTATCTGAATCGGGAAACTCTCAAGGATGAAATTCGTATTCCCGGCTCCGAACGCATCGCGCGTGAGATTGAATCGTTGCAGTCGCGGCTTAAGGCCAGGAAGAACGGAAACAATGAGGGACCGACCAGTTAGAATTCTGTTAGGGGAGCTTTGCTTGAAATGATATCTCAGAAGTGTCCAAAGTGTCGGAGCTCGCGAATTCGGAAGGGATACAAGTCTACCCCCTTGATCCTACGTCTGGTTGGCATTCATTATCTTTTGTGCAATCATTGCAACTTGCTTTTCACAGGGTTCGCCGTCCCGGGAACTGTTAACCGGCAAGGCAAGAGACACCGGAAAAAGGCGAGCCCCGCGCAAAAGCAGACGAATGTCCCCGAGTTTTCGCCGGCCGACGATTGCTAGCAAGTTTAAGGCATCGTTCACGGCTTGAGTAACATCTAGTCCCTCGCAAAGCTGTCAGCAATTTTGAGGTTTTTATGAAAAGAAGTTTCGTACTAGTCGCCATCGCACTCAGTCTCACGTTTCCTGGTTTGGTCCGAACGCAGGAGCCGCAGAGTGCCCCCAGTAACGTGTCGCCACCGTCGACGACACCAGAACAATCTGGCGTGGACAATCAGGGAATTCGAAACTACCTTCTTGGTCCGGGCGATAGGCTTGACGTGAGAGTTTTTGGACAGTCAGATCTCAACGCGATAGTCGAGGTCGATAGCGATGGGAACATTAGCTCGTTGCCTTTTTTAGAGTCCCCCATTCCTGCGAAGTGTCGAACCGACAAACAAGTTCAAAAGGACATTGCGAAGGCGTACGCAAAGTACCTCAAGAATCCGCAGGTTAGCGTTCAAATCGCCGAGAGAAAGAGCCGTCAGCCTGCGACTATCTTTGGTGCTGTTAGACAACCAACCCGCGTTCAAATGCAGCGCAAGATCAGACTAAACGAGCTGGTGGTTGTTTCTGGCGGATTCACGGAACGGGCCTCAGGCACGATCCAAATTCTCCACACGGAGCCGCTGATGTGTCCTCAACCTGGTGAAGAGTCCGAGGCTGCTCCGATTGACGGCACCAAAATTCCTTTTCAGATAGTAAAACTTTCCGAGTTGAAGACCGGCAAAACGGAAGCCAATCCAATCATCCGACCAGGCGATTACGTCATGGTGACGGAAGCGGAACCTGTTTACATAACTGGCAGCGTATTTTCCCCGCAGGGAATATTCCTTCGCGACCAGCTCACGCTTAGTCGCGCTCTGGCTATGGTTGGTGGAGCGCGAAAAGAAGCGAAGCTCAGTGATGTGCGAATCTACAGGCAAAAACCTGGCGCGACCGATCAGGAAATTATTCGCGTGGACTACGGCGCCATCAAGAAGAATCAGAAGCCTGACTTTTTTCTACAGGCGTTCGACGTAGTCGAAGTGCCCGAGGCGGGAATCTTTTCGCCAAGTAGAATAGGACAAACGTTGATCGGGGCGGCATCGGGCAGCCTGGGAAACATATTCACTAGTGGTGGCACTTCGATAGCGAACCGGGTTATTTATTAGTCACCGACAAATCGATTAGTCCGAAGCTGAAGAAAATGACTGAGCCGGCGGTGAGCGTACAGATTGCCAGGACTAGCTCAATTGTTTAGGAGTATGGAATGAAGCGCAGAAACGCAGCTGGCGATCGCCGCCGGCGAAAAACCTTTACAGTCCTTTGGACTGCTGTCCTGGCTATTGGCGTAATTACTCTAATGTATTACGAGATGTCCGCCGTACTCTACATTCTTGCGACTCTCGGCGTGACAGCTTTACTCGTTATCGTCGCAGTTTCTGACTTACATTATGCGGAAAGATTCGCACCTGCGTCTGCGCGAATTGACGATTCTGCGGCGCTTGGCAGCGGCATAACGCCACCCCTCGGCAAGTCAAAATAGTACTCAACCCTTGATACGCCCGGTCGATTTTATCCCGCATTATTTTCCTGTTTTTTGACTTCAACATGCGGTTGAAACTTTAATCGGACTGTTGCATAATCCGGCTGCGTTCACCTCCCCGGTGGACGAAGTGGTCGCGTGGGGTGAGGACACGTGGCCTTAGGGTGGGGACTGTGGGAGGTCCCCGCCCGCTTTTTTTGCAGGAATGAGTTGTGGCGCAGTTTGTAAATCTGCTTGACGCAGGATCGAATCAGCGTAGAATTCCGCGAGTTTAAAGCCAGACATGGAGAAGGTCAGTAGCTGCTTCGTCGCCGGCACGCTTAACCATCAGGGATGCCTCTTTACGATCGAACTAAGCGAAAGTTCAAGCTCTGGTTATATAAGGGCGGTCGGCAGTCGGCTTCAAACGACGATCAGCCCGGCTCTCACAAACAACATCCCTGGTGGAAGGTGATGTGTTTGACGGGCGTCGATTACTTCTCGACTCTCGGTTATCAACCCGGTATCGCATTTCTTGCCGCCGGCGCGCTCTCACCGATCGCAACCTTGATCCTTGTGCTCCTCACTCTGCTCGGCGCCTTGCCCATCTACAGTAGGGTCGCTCAGGAAAGTCCGCATGGTGAAGGTTCCATCTCGATGCTCGAGCATCTGCTGTCGCGCTGGAAGGGCAAACTGTTCGTCCTGGTCCTGCTTGGGTTCGTTGCTACAGATTTCATAATTACGATTACACTCTCCGCCGCGGACGCGACTGCTCACATCATCGAGAATCCATTTACACCCAACCTAATAAAACATCAGCTCGGCGTTACGCTGGTCCTGGTTGCGTTGTTAGGCGCTATTTTTCTCCGAGGCTTTAAGGAGGCGATTGGCATAGCAGTAATTCTCGTTGGTGTATATCTCCTCCTCAATGTCATCGTCGTGGGTTTTGGGTTAGGCCAAATATTGACGCATCCCCACTATTTTCCTGAATGGAAACAGGCTTTGGTTCACCACCCCGCCGTGCACGGCAACGTTTGGCTGGTTGTAGGCATTTCGCTGATTCTTTTTCCCAAACTTGCGCTCGGACTATCTGGTTTTGAGACTGGCGTGGCCGTAATGCCATTGGTCAAGGGTGATGAAGATCTGACGGAAGCTGACTGGGAAGACATTCACAACACTCGGACTGGGCGTCCCCCGCAACCACGCACGCACGAATTGCTTGAAGGGCGAATCAAAAATACCCGCAAGCTATTACGCACCGCAGCATTGATTATGAGCGTGTTTCTCATTACGAGCAGTCTCGTGACTACGATGCTGATCCCTTCCGACAAGTTTCAATTCGGCGGCGAGGCTAACGGACGCGCGCTTGCATACCTCGCTCACCTTTTCTTCGGCGACATATTCGGCACTGCCTATGACCTGAGCACGATCTCGATTCTTTGGTTTGCCGGCGCATCAGCAATGGCGGGCCTGCTAAATATCGTCCCGCGTTATTTGCCTCGATACGGTATGGCCCCGCAGTGGGCGCAAGCTACGCGCCCGCTCGCACTCGTCTTCACGCTGATTGCCTTCGCGGTAACGCTGATCTTCAACGCCGATGTTGACGCGCAGGGCGGCGCTTACGCGACCGGCGTGTTGGTATTGATGACTTCGGCGGCGATCGCCGTGACGTTGGCGATGCGCAAGCGAGGTCAAAACTGGATTCCTTTTCTTATCATCGCGATCGTGTTTGCTTACACGACGATTCAAAACATTCACGAGCGGCCGGAAGGAATCAAGATTGCATCATTCTTCATCCTGTCCATTGTTGGGGCATCGCTTGTCTCGCGCGTCTGGCGCACAACTGAACTGCGGGTGGAACGCGTTGAATTGGATGATTTGGCACGTGAGTTCGTTCGCAGAGCAGCAGCCGGCACCGTCCGCATTATCGCCAACCGTCGCGATACTGGAGATGCGATGGAATATGAAGTCAAAGAAAGGGAGAAACGCACTGACAATCATATCCCCGCTAATGAGCCGATTCTTTTTTTCGAAGTAACACCGGGCGATGCCTCGGAATTCTCCGGTGTTTTGCAAATTCATGGAGAAAAAGTTGACGGCTATCGTGTTTTGCGCGCGGTGTCGCCGGCCGTGCCGAATGCGATTGCCGCCTTTTTGCTTTTCCTGCGCGATGAAACTGGCAAGTTGCCGCACGTCTATTTCGGGTGGAGCGAAGGCAATCCCCTGTCTTATTTAATGAAGTACATTGCCTTTGGCGAGGGCGACACGGCTCCGGTGACTCATGAAGTTTTGCGGCAGGCAGAAAAAAATCCTGAACGACGGCCTATTGTTCACGTCGGCGGTTAGGTTTTTACAGACACGCGCAGCTTAATTGTTTGATTCGAAGTACAGCGGGGAGTAAGATCCTCGCGTTGACAATTCGATGTCTGCCGAAGTTGCCTGGGAATTATCGGGTGACGCGGGGGAACCACTACTTCGCAAAAGCGAAGCACGGGGCGAATCTTCAAGGCTTAATACAATCAGCTTTGAAGTAGAACACTTCCAGTTCGAGCCCGACAGCTAACCTCGTAGGCTTTCCGGGAGGGCAGTCCCGCGATCTTTTCAAAAGACGCGGAGCGAATGCTCCGCGTCTTTTTCGTTTTTTGCGCGTTGGAAAGTAAGACAGACATTCCTGTGTGTCTGGTCGGTAGCGAAGCAAAGGACAGGCAGGAATGCCTGTCCTACCGGAGATTTCTGAATGTACAAATCGCTGAAACGCTTTTTCGTTGGTAGCCCGATGAGGACCGAGGAGGCGATACATGAACGCTTAAATAAGAAAACGGCGCTCGCGGTTTTTTCTTCCGACGCGCTTTCGTCCGTTGCCTATTCGACAGAAGCGATTCTGTTGGTTTTGCTGGCAGCAGGTACGGTGGCGATAGCTTATCTTCCCTTTATCGCGATAGGCATAACTGCACTACTTGGGATTCTGGTTTTATCTTATCGCCAAACGATTCACGCTTATCCTTCGGGGGGCGGGGCCTACATTGTTGCCAAGGATAATCTTGGCACCCAGACCGGCCTGGTTGCCGCGGCCTCGCTGTTGGTGGACTACATTCTTACCGTCGCCGTTTCGGTGTCGGCAGGCGTAGCCGCAATCACATCCGCCGCCCAAGGCACGCGCTTCGCTTTTCTTCACGAACATCGAGTGTTGCTGTGCCTTTTCTTCGTTGCCTTCATTGCAGTGATAAATCTCCGCGGAGTCAGGGAATCAGGGGCTTTCTTCGCCGGACCCACTTATCTGTTCATCATCTCGATGCTGGCGCTGATAGTCGTCGGCTTTATTCGCTATTGGACTACACACCAGGTCATGGCCACACCAACGCAAGTCTATTTCGACGCCTCAGTCGGAACAGTCGCCAGCCATGCATTAACCGGTGGAGCATTGCTCTGGCTCTTAATGAGGGCATTTGCTGCGGGATGTACCGCACTAACAGGAGTGGAAGCCATCTCGAATGGTATTCCCGCTTTCAAACAACCGGAATCCCGGAACGCCGCCACTACTTTGACTGTTATGGCTCTGATAATGGCAGTGCTAATCCTTGGATCAGGATTCCTCGCCTACAAACTCAACGCCCATCCTATTGGGCCAGAAGAGACTTTGGTTTCGGCGATGGCGCGCCACATTTTCGGCGGAGGAATTCCTTACTATGTTTTGCAAGCGGCCACTGCTGCCATCCTCGTACTGGCGGCTAACACGTCCTTCGCCGACTTTCCTCGGCTGGCCAGTTTGCTGGCTGCGGACAGGTTTCTTCCGCGGCAGCTCGCTAGTCGCGGTGACCGGCTTGTTTTCTCTAACGGGGTTTTGCTGCTCGCTTTATTCGCCTCAGTTCTGATCATGATCTTCAAAGGGAATGAGCAAGCAATGCTACCGCTCTATGCGTTGGGGGTTTTTATCTCGTTCACGCTCTCCCAGGCAGGAATGGTGGTCCATTGGAAACGCTTGCGCCAGGTGGACGAAGCCAAGCGACGCATCAAGGAAGAAGAAGAGATACATCGTACCGAAACAGGAGATGCAGATGCTGCCAGCCACGAAGCAGAACGACTGCAGGCCATCGAGCGCGACGCGGGAGGAAACTGGCTCCTCTCAATGGTGATTAATTCGATTGGCGCTGTCGTTAGTTTTGTGGTGTTTGGCGTCATTACGGTTACAAAATTTACGCATGGCGCCTGGGCGGTAGTTCTGCTAATCCCACTGATCGTTTGGATGTTTCGATCAATAAGGGAGCATTACCTGGAAATTGCCAGGCAGTTATCCACCGAGGGCGTCGTCCCGGAAACTTCCATCACCAAGCATCAGGTCCTCGTGCCCATCTCGGGAATTCATCGCGGCGTGATCTTCGCGCTCGAGTACGCGAAATCTATAGCCCCCGGTCACGTGACTGCTGTTTATGTAGATTTCAATGAGGAGGCGACGCAAAAGCTCAGAGAGAAGTGGCCGGTCTGGGGTAAAGGAGTGGAGCTTGTAATCCTGCAATCGCCCTATCGCTCGCTAACCCGCCCGTTGCTGCGTCACGTTGAGCGCCTTTCAAGACAGAGCGATAAGCAAATGATAACCGTGCTTTTGCCTGAGTTTGTACCGGCAAAATGGTGGCATCAACTACTGCACAATCAAAGCTCGTTGCTGCTAAAAGGCTCACTGCTCTTTAAAAAGGGTGTGATAGTAACCAGCGTGCCTTATCATTTGGAAAAATAGTTTGCGAGCGTTTCGTGAACGCGAAACGAGATAACGAATGGGGTCGCCGTGAAGGTGTTTGCGCGAGTGGAATTTTGGCTTGCTTACTAACTGCTGGCGGCATCGGCCTCACCGGCTCGTCCGGCGAGAAAGCATGAGCGGCAATAAACCGGCCGGCCTTGAGAGGGATAAAAAGGAACAGTTGTCTGTTGCCCGCATTGAGCGCACTGCACTGAGACTTCAATACGTTGTCGCACGCCCGAGGATTGCGCGGCCGTGATGGCGGCCAGTCTTTCATTTTTAGCTTGCTTGCACGGCTTACAACGCTTCGGTTCGTTCTTTAATCCTTTGTCATGGAAAAAAGCTTGCTCGCCCGAAGTCCAAATGAAACTCTCGCCGCAATCTACGCATTTAATTGTGCGATCGGGATGCTCGGGTTCCGAGTTGGTTTTCAAATCACCAACATGATCTTGTTCGAACATGGTTCGCTCTCCCTGGGTCGTTCTATCCCACGACTGTTGGCGGGGCCACTGGAAGCGGTTTTTCCGTCATCTTGAAGGAGCCGCTGTTCTTTCCTGGCGAGCATCGGGGTGAGCGTCGGCTACCTCGAACAGGCGAGCAGTGGGAAAAAAGTATAACTATGGCGAAAATGTGTCAAGATAAAAAGCTAACGCGCGGTGAAAGTGAAATCGGTCTCATGACTCGCGAGGCGACGAAGAAGCAATGAAAGTTTTGGTTATAGGTTCCGGTGGCCGCGAACATGCGCTAATTTGGGCGTTAAAACAGACTTCTGCTGTTCCGCTCAAACTTTATTGCGCCCCTGGCAATGCGGGAATTGCGCAATTGGCGGAATGCTCCGACATTTCGGTCAACAACCATTCGGCGCTGATGGATTTTGCGCGTGCCGAGGCGATCGACCTGACGATTGTTGGTCCGGAAGTGCCACTGGCTAACGGAATTGTTGACGAATTTGAAAACGACGGCTTGAAGATTGTCGGACCTTCGCGAGCGGCAGCGCGTCTGGAATCAAGCAAAGCGTTTGCAAAAGATTTCATGCGACGTCATGCGATACCGACGGCTGATTATGTGATTGCGAATTCAGGTGACGAAGCTTTGCAGGCGGTTCGAAGCGGCAGGTTTGGCGGTGCGCTTACGCCCATCGTTGTTAAAGCAGACGGGCTCGCTGCCGGCAAAGGAGTTATCGTCGCGCCGTCGCGCGCTGAAGCTGAACGCGCTACCGCTGAACTGTTGAGCGGAAGTCTGATAACACAAGAAGCAGCTAGCCACATTGTTATCGAAGCAGCGCTCGAGGGAAGAGAAGTTTCAATTCTCCTTTTCGCCGATGGCAGCGATTATGCGCTTATGCCAGCGGCCCGCGATCATAAACGCATCAGAGAAAATGATACGGGTCCAAACACCGGGGGCATGGGCGCGATAACCGACACATCCGTCCTCGATGCTGAAACACGCGCGCAAATCGTGCGCGAAATTGTCGAGCCAACTCTCGACGGCGCAATGAAAGAAGGCTTTCCGTTTCGCAGCGTGTTGTTTATCGGCTTGATGCTGACTGCTGACGGGCCAAAAGTGCTCGAGTACAACGTGCGATTTGGTGATCCGGAAACCCAGGCAATTTTGATCAGACTTGAATCAGATCTGTTCGAGATCTTTCAGGCGCTCGGGGAGGGTCGCCTGCGAGACATTAATCTTCGTTGGCACGAAGGGTCATCTGCTTGTGTGGTGCTGGCGAGCGGCGGCTATCCCGGTCCGTACGAGACAGGGGCGCGCATCGAAGGGTTGGATCGCGTTATTGTTGGCCCAGGCCTGCAAGTCTTCCACGCTGGAACGTCATGGTCTGAAACGGGTGAGTTGGTGACGGCCGGTGGCCGCGTATTTGGTGTTACCGTCTGGCAAGCGACTCTGGATGAGGCCCTGGCGCGATGTTACGAAGCCGTAGACCAGATTGACTGGCCAGGCAAACAATACCGGCGCGACATCGGGCGCGTCGAGCAAAAAGCAAGAAGTTCTGAGTCCAAGCTTTAGGTAGGTCAGTTTGGGTTGTTATAGCTACTTGTGAGCGGACGCTGGGGCCCGGGGAACGCGAAGCGATCTCATTAGCACCGTGGCTTCAGCCCGGTGGTCAAATTCCAAAAATGATTTCTGAACCGTTTCCAACGGTTTTTCCTGCTTCTCTGCCAACAAAAACCGTTAGAAACGGTTCTTTGTTAATGCCGGTTTGTTTATCACCGGGCTAAAGCCGCGGTGCTAATGAGATCGCGACGCGTCCCGCACCGGCACTCTCGGATAAAGCGGCAAATCACAACGATCTTCTCGAAATCCCAAACTGACCACTACCAGGATTAGCGGTTCTGGAAGGGAATGCGGCTCAACTGCTATACTCCAACTTCAATTTGGGCTTGGTATTTTGAACCCTTCGCAATTATTCGTCGTACAAACATATGCGGACGGCCAGAAGTTAAGGCGGATGGGTTTCACACGCCACCGCACCGGGGTTTTCGCAACCACGATCTAACATCCAATCGCTAGAGGATCGGTGAAAAATGGGACTTCTTAGCAGAATAAAACGCTCTATGCGCGCACTGTTCGGCGGCATAATCGAATCAACCGAGAACCCCGAACTTATACTGCAGCAAACCATTCGCGACATGCGCGATCGCGTGCCGGAACTCAATAATTCCGTGGCGCAGGTGATGGCCACTGAAAAGCTGCTGGCCAAAAACAAAGAGCGACTGGAAACGCAGGTGGTGGATATTGATTCGAAAATCAAAGCCTCGGTAAAACTGGGCCGCGACGATATTGCAACCGCCTACATCGGCCAGTTGGGCCAGGCGCAGATGGACCTGCAAAAGACGGGACAACAGCTTGAGCATGCGACGCTTGCCTCGGCCCAGGCGCTGAAAGCACGCGACAATTATGTATTGCAGATGCAGCGGCGCACCGCCGAGGCGATGCAATTGATCAATCAATCGAAGCAGGCGAAGCTTCAGGAGCAATTGGCCGCCATCATGGAATCGTTCCAGATTGGTGACGATGCCTCGACCTTCAATGAAATGCGCGACAAGATCGATCGTCGCGCTGCTGCTGCTGAGGCAAAGTTACAGCTCGGTTCAGCATCTGTAGACAATCAGATGCAGGACATCGAGCGCGAAGCAATGGACATGCAATTACAGGACAAACTGCTTGCTTACAAACGCGAAATGGGACTTTTGCCGGCGGCTTCCGGCGGCAGTGCACCCCAGGCGCTCCCCGCGGAAGGTGAAAGTGGCGCAAGCAGGAATTAGACTGGAACTCGGTAATGTTTTGCGTGAGATTGTTAGTGCGCTCGAAAATCGTTTTATTGGATAGTTCAAGGTTATGGCCGAGTTCCCGAAGTTCGATTACAAGTATTTGAAAGAGGCATTCAAGGAACCTCTAAATTTCTGGGGCTTGGCGAGCTTTGCGGCGGTTGCCGCTTACACTCAGGATGTAGCAATCCTTGCCGGCGCCCTGGTCGCAGAAACAGCCTACTTAGCAACCGTGCCAGCCAGTTCATTTTATCGTCGCCTGGTCGACCGCCGCGAAAAACAGCGCCTGCTCAAACAGCGCGACCAACAACGCGAGGCTTCCATCAAACTTTTCGATCCACGCGAGCGCGAGGCGGTTGAATACCTGCGCTGGATGAAGAACCAGATTTACTCAAACTACAAGAAATTCACCGGCACCAAACAGGTCCCTTCCAACATTCAAAGTCTGGATCAACGTTGGGAAGATTTTGTCGATTTGCTGGACGTCTACCGGCGCCGCAAGCACCACCTCCGTTCGATCAATCGCCAGGCAGTGCAGAACCAGCTTGTCCAGGCAGAACGCTCCGTGGCAGCTTCGCGCGACGATCGCGAGCGGCGTATTCAACAATCAAATGTCGAGATCCTTAAGAGAAGGGTGGCGGCGTTTCAGGACATCGAGCGCTCGGTGAAATTGGTTGAAGGGCAATTGCAGTCAATCGAAAACTTCTTTGGCCTGGTTAACGATCAGGTTGTCACCCTGCCCACGCCTGAACGCGTCTCAGCTCTTGACTTCGAACAGCTAAGCGACTCGATTGCCATGACCAAGCAGATGCTGGAAGAAACCTCAGATACTTTTGCTGCGCTTGACACTCACAATCGCACGATCGGCAACTACGAATTGCTGCTCAACAGCTCCTCCTCGAAATAGCAAAATACAGGACCGCGAGATTTTGCGGAACCGCGAGCGGTAGCGACCGGATGCTACGGCCAACTTGGCGGGAATCAATCAATTCCGCTTTTGCGGAACCGCGAGCGGTAGCGACTGGATGCATGGTCGCAACACAGGACCGCAAACGAAGCGACGGCTGCGCTGCTCATGCACAGAGTTGCGGAACCGCGAGCGGTAGCGACCGGATGCTACGGTCAAGATGCGAATCGGCAGGGAACTCCGGTTTTGCAGAACCGTGAGCAACGCTCGACGATGCTAAGCTCAACTATGCCCCGTTGCAAAATCATTTCAGCTGCGAGCCGATGAAAAATTCCTGGCAATGCGGAACCGCGAGCGGTAGCGACCGGATGCTGGCTTTCAACCAACCTCGTTTGTATAACTACTGATGAGGTCACTTCAGCACGAATGCAAACCTATGACGAATACTCCGACGAACGTATTCCTTTCGGCTACCTTATTACATTTCGAAGTTATGGCACCTGGCTACACGGAACGAGCCGGTCAGTTGACCGCTTTCATAATATTTATGGCACTCCAAAACTGCCGGCGGATAAAAAACGCAAACAGTACAACCGAAGTCTACTCAAGCAGCCTCCAGTTAAGCTAACTGCAGCCCAACGCGCTGCAATCCTCGCGGCAATCACAGAAACGTGTGAAATTCGTAAATGGGAATTGTGGGCTTCGAACATTCGTTCGAACCATGTTCATGCGGTCATTTCTGCCAACAGTAAACCGGAGCCAATACTGAGCGCGCTGAAAGCCAATGCAACACGGAAGATGAGAGAAGCCGGTTGTTGGAGTTCCGAGAGAAGTCCTTGGGTATTTCGCGGTAGCAAGAGGTATCTATGGACGGAAAAGGACCTGGACAATGCGATAGCCTATGTTTTGTACGAGCAAGGCGACCCTTTGCCATAACAATAAGAGCGTGGTTGTAGCTTTTGCAGAGTTGAGCTTAACATCCGGTCGCTACCGCTCGCGGTTCCGCATTACCGGCAATTCTTCTCGGCTTGCGGAGGTGCTTTCGTAATGCGTTTGGTTGAAAGCTAGCATCCGGTCGCTACCGCTCGCGGTTCCGCAACTGTGGCCATTTTTTATAATCGAAAATATTTTTTGTTTACTACACCCTTCTCCGCAAAATCCAGTCACGAAACTGTCCCATTTTCACCGCGCTGAGGGCCTCAAAACGACCGCTAATCAGTAGTTTAGAACTTAACGTAGAGCCTCAATAAATACACTATAATGCATTGAAAAAAAAGATGACCACTACATATTGACATCCGACTTTCAAAGGAGTATATTCCGCTGCGCTTGAGGACGAGGCGGGTTGACTTGGAGCAGCGGCAGGCCCCTGAAACTGCTCTCCACCTGAATTTTTCGCTTCGAACAAAGCCAACCGAAGTATCCGCTACACACCACAAGATACGGTCGCGTCTACTATAATGTAGCTGTAGAACCGTCTTTGAAACTCCCGATAACGGCTCGTGTCCCCGGCACGAGAAAGGCAGATTAAGATGAGCGCAGCCATCGGCAAACAGACCCCCGCAGCAGACGTATCTTCAAAGAACAGCGCTGCTCCAGCCACACGTCGCAAAAGCCAGCCACTGGGGCTAAACGCCAAACGTGTGATTAGCAAGCGTTACTCGTTGAAGGATGCGAAAGGACGTGCGCTGGAGGAGTGGCCGGACATCGTTCGTCGTGTGGTGGGTCATGTTTCGGCTGCCGAAAAAGATGGTGAGAAGCGGGATCTATTTTTTAATAGCATGAGCGACGTGATGCTGGCGCGCGAGTTTGTTCCCAACACGCCTTGCCTCGTTAACGCCGGCAAAACCAACGGTCAAC